>OCMC01000027.1_pt1 | contig 145733 bp, 113 predicted proteins | sample 1538951 | NCBI WGS metagenome assembly OCMC01 (sample SAMN04168656, study PRJEB22393) | human gut metagenome | biome: human gut microbiome; feature: stool | host: Homo sapiens | collected 2014-03-17 | reverse complement strand
CAAGATCAAAGTAGTCTAAAGTGCCTTCAGGAAGAAGAAGGCGATAACCGTTTAACTCCATAAGCTATGAATTTGGAGACAAAGATAACAATTTATAAATTTACCCCTCAGGTTTTTACATTGACCCTAAATTTTGATATTGTCAATTTCGACAAGAGTGCTGACCGTTTTGATATTTATCTTGATGAAAAAAAGGGGTCAACGGATTTTCCCGGTTGGCAAGCAAGTTATCTTTCCAGACAGATATTAACAGCATTCATCCCCTTTGCTCCTCGTTCGAGGTCGAATGTAACGATATTACCCTCTCTGACATCCGTAACAACATTGTTCACGTGAAAGAAATATTTCTCAATTCCTGCAAGGTCTTTGATAAATCCAAATCCTCTGGCTTCATTAAAGAACTCTATTCTTCCTCTCAAAATTACCGGTTCTTCATCTTCTTTCCTGGGAGTGGAAATCATTATCTCCTCTACATTAATCTCTTGCTTTTTGATATTCTCTTCGGGTGGAGTTGAAGTAATCATACCATATTCGTCCACATAAGCAATCATATCATCAAAACTGCTTTTTGTAGATTTTCTACCTTCTTTTCTTTTTAATTTTGCTTCCCGCTTAGCAAGTCTTTTCTTTTCATTCTCACGCTTTCCTACTGTCATGGATTTTGCCATAGATTTTATAGTTTAATGGGTGTATACTCGTCGGATAAATAAAATAATAAACTTAGAAACGACCTCAGATAGCAAACTCAACCTTACTGAGCTTCTTACCTGTCAGTTTCTGAATATCGTTAACCAACTTACGCTCTTCCTGCGAGCAAAAAGTCAATGCCGTTCCTAAATTACCGGCTCTACCGGTACGTCCGATACGATGCACATACGTCTCGGGCACATCGGGAAGGTCATAGTTTATAACCAACGGCAACTCATTGATATCAATGCCTCTGGCTGCAATATCGGTAGCTATCATTACGCGTATCTTACCCGTTTTGAAGTTTTCCAATGCAGATTGCCTTGCATTCTGACTTTTATTTCCATGAATAGCCTGACTACCGATACCTGCTTTGCTTAATACGCGGACAATTCTGTCCGCATTATGCTTGGTACGTGAGAAAACAAGCACCGACTGTCCCTCCGTTTTATGCAAAATGGAAATCAACAATTTACTTTTCTCTTTCTTTTCCACAAAATAAATAGTCTGTTCGATGGTATCTACCGTAGATGATTTTGGGGTTATAGTAATCTTCACCGGTTGTTTCAGCAGTGAGTTCGTCAAAGCGATTATCGTATCGGGCATGGTAGCCGAGAAGAACAAGGTCTGCTTTTCTTTAGGAAGTTTCGGCAACAAACGTTTGATGTCATGGATAAATCCCATATCAAGCATACGGTCAGCCTCATCCAGTACGAAGTGTCGCACATTATCCAAATGGATATATCCTTGGTTCATCAAATCCAGCAGACGTCCTGGAGTGGCGACCAATATGTCGACTCCTTTGTGGAGCATATTTACCTGCGCACGCTGGTTTACTCCTCCGAAGATAACCCCATGACGGACTTGTGTATATTTGGCATAGTCGTCTATGCATTCGCTAATCTGCAATGCCAATTCACGGGTAGGTGTCAATATCAAGGCTTTGATACTCTTATCCCGGTTTTTAAGGGCTTGCAAATGCTGAATAATGGGAATGGCAAATGCAGCGGTCTTTCCAGTTCCGGTCTGCGCACAGCCTAATATATCTTTTCCTGTTAAGGCGGTAGGGATTGCTTTTACTTGTATAGGGGTAGGATTGGCATACCCTTTTTCTTCAATTGCTTTTAAAATAGGTTCGGTTATATTTAAATCTTTAAATGTCATATATATTGTTTTTGAATGTGCTAAAACACTAGCACAAGTATAATGAGAGCACGCTTCACTCAAGTGGCCCATACAAAAAGTCTGATAAGTCTTTGCAGAATGAAAAGTGCAGGTAATGAAGCGGAACGCTTCCGCTAAATAAAAAAGACGGAGTTATTTATGAAAGGCAGGAAAGCAAGTTTCCCGCCTTTAGTCTGATATTAATATCTTCTGGAGTTATTATAACCACCACGAGAGCTACCATTCGAGGGTCTTTCCTCGCGAGGACGCGCAACGCTTACAGAAATAACCTTGCTGTCATATTCCACGCCGTTCAATTCGTCAATAGCTTTCTGTCCTTCTGTATCATTGTTCATCTCTACAAAAGCGAATCCTCTGGATCTACCGGTTTCTCTATCGAGAATTACTTTAGCTGAAGAAACTTCTCCAAACTCTGCAAATAAATTTGTCAAGTCAGCATTATTAATGCCATAACTTAAACCTGAAATGTAAATGTTCATTCTAAAAATGTTATAAAATAAATAATAAATGGAGTGAGGAGGATAATTAAAGAAGAGGACTGCTTACTAATAATATATTAAAAAGAAGAACTATACGATAATGATTCGTAACTCAAACTCTGGGACAAAGGTAGTATAATAAATTTGATAAATACATTTCTTCCTGTTTTTTTTCACAAGAAAGACGATTATTATCATTTATTAAGCAGGTACGGAAATTCAAAACAGTTGTTTTTTACCTATTTATATCCATAACAAAAAGGATAAAAAGGAAAATATGAACACAAGCAGTCTATATATGGATAACATTTTCCCAAAATTAGCAACTAACTTTGCACAAATTATTGGTGATTATTATGAAAAAACTACTATTCATTTTTTCCTTTCTCTGTTTGTCGGCTGTCGAAGGATACGCCCAAAAGACTTTGACGCTGAAAGATTGCCTTGAAATAGGTATCGAAAACAACCTGTCCTTGGAAAGCAAACGCAAGGAGATGCAGAAAAGCAAATATGGGGTTTCCGAAAACCGGGCAAGACTATTGCCTCAAATCAACGGGTTTGCCAATTACAATGACAACATAGACCCGCCCGTATCCGTTACCGACGGTTCGGCCTACGGAAATCCGTATAACATTACCTATACCCTGCGGAACAGTGCCAATGCCGGCCTGCAGTTACAAATGCCACTTTACAACCAAACCCTGTACACCACTGTTTCCATAGCCAAAACTATGGATGAGATAAGCCGTCTTTCTTATGAGAAAGCACGGGAAGACCTTATCCTGGAAATATGCAAGATGTATTATCTGGGGCAAACCACAGCCGAGCAAGTCACACTGATAAAGGCCAATATCACCCGGTTGGAAGAATTAAAAAACATCACAGTAGCTTTCCATGACAATGGTATGGCTATGGAAGTGGATGTAAAACGGGTCAATATCAATCTGGAAAATCTGAAAGTACAATACGACAATGTACTGGCCATGCAGGAACAACAACTGAACCTGCTGAAATATATCATGGATTATCCTGCCGAAGAACAGATAACTTTAGTTCCGGTAAACTCCGAGAACATTACGCCTGTTGAGTTGACCGGACTATCCGAAAATCTGTACGAACTCCAACTGCTGCAATCGCAAAGGGTCATGGCTGAAAAGCAGAAAAAGATGATTGGCCACGGTTATATTCCTTCATTAAACCTGACCGCCAACTGGATGTTCTCCGCCTATACGGACAAGGCCTACCGCTGGTTCCATTCCGGACCGTCCAACCATTGGTTCCGTTCCTACGGACTGGGCGTATCCTTACGCGTTCCTATATTCGACGGACTGGATAAGCGCTACAAAAACCGAAAAGCTGCAATAGACATCGAAAATATAAAGCTGGCACAGGAAAATACCCGCAAAAATCTGCAGACCCAATATCTGAACGCCACCAACGACCTGATGAACAACCAACGTAACTTCAAAAAGCAGAAAGACAACTACCTGCTTGCCGAAGATGTATATACGGTCACAATGGATCGGTACAGAGAAGGTATCGCTTCCATGACCGAAGTCCTGCAAGACGAAATGCAGATGAGCGAAGCGCAAAACAACTATATCAGCGCACATTATAACTATCGGGTAACAACCCTGCTGCTGTTGAAGCTGACAGGACAAATAGATACATTAATCAAATAACAAGTTAATCAAATCATCATAATATGGAAGCAATAGAAAAAAATAACGCATCGAACACACATCAGGAGAAAGCTAAAAAACTTCGTAAGCTACGTCGCTGGCAAATCGCAGTCAGCTTGTTGGGAGCAGCAATCGTTGTTTGGGGAATAGTGGAAGTTGCTTGTCTCTTCCTAGGCTACAATCGCACAGAGACCAGTAATGACGCACAGATAGAGCAGTACATATCCCCTATCAACCTACGCGCATCAGGCTACATCAAGAAGATTTATTTTACCGAACATCAAGAGGTACATAAAGGCGATACACTCCTTGTATTGGACGACCGCGAATATAAGATACGCGTAATGGAAGCCGAAGCCGCACTGAAAGACGCACTGGCCGGCGCTACCGTAATCGGGGCCACACTGCAAACCACACAGACCACCGCTTCCGTGTACGACGCTTCCATCTCTGAAATTGAGATCCGTCTTGCCAAACTGGAGAAAGACCGTCAACGCTATCAGAACCTGGTGCAAAGAAATGCAGCCACTCCCATACAGTTAGAACAGATAGAAACGGAATACGAAGCCACCCGCAAGAAGCTGGAAGCAACAAAACGCCAGCAAAAAGCCGCTTTGTCGGGAGTCAATGAAGTATCACACCGCCGTGAAAGTACAGAAGCCGCCATCCAACGGGCAACCGCTGCTTTGGAAATGGCACGTCTGAATCTTTCCTACACCGTAGTAGTGGCTCCCTGCGATGGCAAATTGGGACGCCGGGCACTGGAGGAAGGCCAGTTCATCACAGCCGGACAAACCATTACTTATATCCTGCCCGATACTCAAAAATGGATTGTCGCCAACTATAAGGAAACTCAAGTGGAAAACCTGCATATAGGACAAAAGGTTACCATCACCGTAGATGCAATCAGTGACAAAGAGTTCACGGGAACAATCACAGCCATATCCGGCGCCACGGGTTCCAAGTACTCATTGGTTCCTACCGACAATTCAGCCGGAAACTTCGTCAAAATACAACAACGCATACCCGTACGCATTGACTTCACCAATCTTTCCAAGGAAGATAACGAAAAACTTGCTGCCGGTATGATGGTAATAGTGAAAGCCGAACTCTGATTTTCAATCATTAATTGTTAAGGAAATGCCCGCATATCCCAAAAACTATCCTTTCTATAACTGGGTGCCTAAACCGATAGGCATTATCATCCTGTTCATGTTCTTCCTGCCCATTCTTACAGTAGGCGGAACTTACTCTGCCAGCGGCACGGAGATGATGAGCGGTCTGGGCATCATATCCGAACATATCCAGTTTGCCAACTTCGCCACATCCATAGGCATGGCGGCATTCTGCCCTTTCCTGTACCGGCTGGTATGTATCCGCAGGGAGAAAATGATGTGTATCGTCGGATTTTCGCTGATGTATATCTTCAGCTACATCTGCGCCAAGACAGACAGCATATTCCTGTTGGCGCTATGCAGTCTGTTTATGGGATTCCTGCGTATGGTGCTGATGATGGTCAATCTGTTTACTCTCATCAAGTATGCCGGTAACGTAGAAGCAACCGAAAAGATCACCCCCGGCAATGAACCCACCACCGGTGAAGGCTGGGACAAACTGGATATTGAACGAAGCGCTGCACAACCCGCCATTTACCTGTTTTTTATGGTATTGGGGCAGTTGGGCACATCGCTTACAGCATGGCTTACTTACGAATACGAGTGGCAATATGTTTATTACTTCATGATGGGGTTGCTGTTGCTCTGTATCCTCATTACCTTCGTCACGATGCCTTATCATAAGTATGCCACCCGCCGTTTTCCTATCAACCTCAAACAATTTGGCAACGCTTCCATCTTCTGTATCACACTGACGTGCATCACTTATGTGCTGACTTACGGCAAGGTGCTCGACTGGTATGACAATCCTACAATCCAATGGGCAACGGTCGGTGCTGTGGTTGCAGGTATCCTGTTTGTCTACATAGAAGTAACCCAGCGCAATCCCTACTATCAGTTCGACGTACTCAAGTTGCGAACTATCCGCTTCGGATTCCTGTTCTACTTTCTGTTAATGGTACTGAACTCCAGTTCAATGTTCGTCAATGTATTTACGGGAATAGGTATGAAGCTGGACAACTATCAAAACGCAACATTGGGCAATTGGTCTATGTTGGGCTATTTTATCGGTGGCATTGCAACAATCTGGCTCAGCGTGAAAGGAGTGCACTTTAAATATCTTTTTGCCGCAGGTTTCCTGTTTTTGGGATTATCTGCCATGTTCATGTACTTTGAAGTACAGGGCGCAGGCTTGTACGAACGAATGAAATACCCAGTTATTATCCGTTCTACAGGAATGATGTTTCTATACTCGCTGATACCGACTTTTGCAACCCAGCGTATGCCCTATAAATACCTCTCATCATGGATTTGCACAATGCTTACTGTACGTATGGTGCTTGCTCCCAGCATAGGAACCGCATTATACAGCAATGTATTGCAGGAACGGCAGCAACACTACATTACCCGTTATGCACAGAATGTGGATATGATACATCCCGAAGCATCCGCCTCATTTATGCAAACCGTACAAGGAATGCAATATCAGGGGAAAAGCAAGCAGGAAGCCGTTAACATGGCAGCCACATCCACCAAAGGGCGCATTCAGGTGCAGGCCACCTTATCGGCAGTCAAGGAGATGGCGGGTTGGACATTGTATGCTTGCCTTTTTTGCATGATATTTGTTGTGGTACTGCCCTATCCTAAACGGAAATTATTAACTTAGCACTGTTTTCAAACAAGAACCGTAAACCCTACTCTCATGGATACCCGACAAGAACGTTTATCGCGCCTTGACAGTGCGTTATTGGACAAACGGCAAATTTGCAGTTCGGAAGGCGTGCTTTGCGCCTTTCCGTCCGCCTTGAAAAGTCCGTTTATGATAGACGGAGTGGGACTTATAATTTGTCGTCAAGGAAATTTCACCTTCATCCTTAACCAGAAAACATTTTCCGCCAAAGCCGGTGATACGCTCTTTCTGCCGAAGGATTCCTTGTTTCAGGTACTACAGGCATCCGACAACGTAGAGGTATATATCTTCATCTATCAGACCGACCCCATACGGGACTTTATGGGAAACTCGGTAGTATCCATGCACCTATACTCGCATCTGGCCACCGAACCGTGCTACGTATGGAATACCGGGGAAGAAGAAGAGGTTTTAAAATACCTGTCACTATTGGACAGTACGCTAAAAATAGAAGAGAATCCTTTTAACCGGTATGAACAGAAGTTACTTCTGTTGGCACTGACCCACAGGCTTTGCTCGGTTTATACACGCAAACTCATTGCCGAAAAGACTTCCGTAAGCCACAAGCACGATATATTTATCCGCCTGGTGCAATTAATAGAACAATATTATACGAAAGAGCGGGGGGTGGACTTCTACGCGGACAAGCTATGCCTGTCGCCCAAATACCTCTCCGCCCTCTCCAAATCCATTTGCGGATATACGGTACAGGAGCTGGTATTCAAGTCCATTATCCGCAAAAGCATTTCACTACTCAAGAATACACAAAAGAACGTACAGGAAATCTCCGATTTCTTCAACTTCCCGAACGCATCCTATTTCGGCACTTTCTTCAAGAAACAGACTGGAATGTCGCCACAGCAATACCGCAGAACGTAGGGAAACATCATATCGCTATTACGCTTTCAGTCGAATAACGAAACGGCTGCCTTTTCCCAATTCACTCTGAACGGTCAGCGTGCCGCCATGAGCTTCTACAAAATCTTTGGATATGGATAGTCCCAATCCGCTTCCCTGCACTTTCGTACCGGGTACACGGAAGTAACGGTCGAAGATGCTCTGGTGATAGCGCGGATCAATACCTTTACCAAAATCCTGTACATAAAGTTCCACACTATTATCTTCCTGCCTTGCACCGATAATGACATGCCCATTTTCCTTGGAATAACGAATGGCGTTACTCAACAAGTTAGTGAGCACCCATGCTATCTTCTCGCTATCCACAAACAGTTTCGGCATCTTCTCTTCCGGATATTCCACCTCAATCTGGATATTGAACTTATCGGCCTGCACCTGATTTGCCTTGATGGCATATTCTATCAGTTCGATAGGTTTCGTAATCTTCGGTATCATCTGCAACTTGCCGGCTTCCACCTGCGTCATATTAAGAAGCTCGCCTGTAATCCCCAGCAAACGGTCGGCATTTTCCCTGATACTTTTCGAAAGTTGTTCCTGTTCCTCGTTCAAAGCGCCCACACGGTTGTCCTCTAAAAGCTGCAGACTCATAAGAATGGCGGAGATAGGGGTTTTCAATTCATGCGAAATCGTAGAAATAAAAGTTGTTTTTGCCGTATCCAGTTCCTTAAATTCGGTGATATTCTTCAACAGGATAACATCGCCCAGATTATGAGACTCGTCCGTATCGGCATCCGTATTCATAATAGTAATATAAGATGCCTGAAAATAGCTTTCCTTATTATCCGCATAAATTTTCAAAGGCTCTTTCTTCTCGCCCGGATTAACCAACTCCCTTATCAGCCTCCGGAGCAGATCGTTTTTCAGCGACAGTTCCTCTGCCGAACGGCGTATGACATCCTCACGCTTCAGATTCAATACGGTCAGCGCTTCTTTATTGACGAAAAGAATTTCGTGTTCGCGGTTTAAGCCGATAATAGGTTCATGAATACTGTTTACGATGGCTTCCAGAAACTTTTTGGCGGATAAAATATCATTCAGCGTACTGGTACGATATTCCGTAAGGCGTTCCGCCATGCTGTTAAAACTATCGGCCACTTCGCGGAACTCTTCGTGTTCGCTCATGTCAAGGCGCTTTTCATAATTATGGTTGGCTATTTCGAGGATGCCCTGCGTCAGCTCCCTGATAGGTTTATTAATGGAGCGGGGCAACCATACCAACAACACGATACTGGCAAGAATGCAAATACCGCCCGTAATGGAAATCCAAAGCAAGGCCCGTTGCAAGCCGGGCATGGCGGCAGGGCTATCCGGCTCCGTAGCCGTCAGTATCTGGAGATTTACAACAGAAAGGGCTACCAGCAGGATTATCATACCTGCCAAAACACCTACGCTGAGTATCAGTTTTGTACGAATATTCATAACGGTCAAGATATTAAATTTTATGCAAGTATAATCAAATCTATGTTTGCTTGCGCCAGTTCGTTCACAAATTTTCTATATTTCAGAACCATAAACAAGGATTGCGGCAAAGCGAACGAAGGACTGCCCATACAAACGGTCGTTATCTGCTTCTCTTTACAAGCCGTAACGATGCTGTCCAACACGTCTTTGGATTGCACCTGCATGACCTCTCCGCCCAATTCGGTTACCAGCTTGAAATGATTCAGCAGATGCCGCTGGTTCGCAAGGGCAATGCGGTCGGCACTCTCCCGGGGAGTCTGTACATAAAGGGCAACGAACGAGGTATTATAACGGGTTGCCAATCGTGCCGCCTTGCGGATAATGCGGCGTGGCGTTTTCTCATGACTGCTGATACACGCCATGAACTTCTCATGCCGCACGCCCACACAGGAAACCACCACTTCATTCTCCACTTTCTTCTCCACTCTTAACGCCACCTCCTTCAGAGCCAGTTCGCGCAGTTGCAGAATATTTTCCGTCTTGAAGAAATTATTCAAAGCAAGGGCCACTTTATCCGGCTTGTATATTTTACCGGCTTTCAGGCGGGTTATCAGCTCTTCCGCCGTCAGGTCGATATTCACCACTTCATCCGCTTCTTCCAGCACACTGTCGGGAATGCGTTCCTTTACCTCGATACCGGAAATACCTTGCACCTCTTCATTAATACTCTCGATATGTTGTATGTTGACAGCAGATATAACATTGATGCCCTCATCCAACAAATCCATTACATCCTGCCAACGCTTCTCATTCCTACTGCCTTCTACATTGGTATGCGCCAGCTCGTCCACAATAACGATTTCCGGATGGATACGGATGATAGCGTCAAAGTCCATTTCCTCGAGTTCCTTACCCTTATAGAATATCTTACGCCGGGGAATTACGGGCAGTCCCGCCAACACCGCCTCCGTACCGGCACGTCCATGCGTTTCCACATAGCCTATATTCACGTCTACCCCATTGTCCAGCAAGTCATGGGCTTCCTGAAGCATACGATAAGTTTTGCCTACACCGGCAATCATGCCGATGTAGACCTTAAACTTACCACGACGTGATTTCTTAATCAAGTCGAGGAAATGTTGTACACTCTCCTCCCTGCTCATGGCTTCAGAGTTATACCAAACACCAGATGCGCATCTTCCATACGGGGATTCCAAATAGCCTGCGCAAATATCGGTATCGCGAATTTGTCCGTCACCTTTATATCCTTCGTGGCTTTCAGTGCCAGATTGGTTACAGCGAATCCGCTGTTCGGTACTCCGTAAACACCTACACCGGCTTCGTAAGGCAGAAAACCGCAAGTGGCATTCAAATCGACGGATTTAATGCTGAACGGATAGTTCAATTCTACATAAGAAGAATAATTCTGCTTTCCCTTCTCATTCTTATCCGCGCCGGCAAACATTGTGTACCAGGCTATTGACAGCGGGAACTTCTCCAACGGAAGTGTATAGGCAAGCCCCGCTTCAAAATGGTGGGCCGTTTCATGGCTTTTGAAGTTAAAATACTTATTGCTCCCCTGACCTGCCCACCAAAGACTGGCAACCGACAAGGTCAAACCAGAATTGCCGAACGTATAAGCTGCCGTCAAATCTATTTCTTTGGCAGCCTCACCCTCCGAGGAACTTGTTCCGTCGAAATCGGTAGAGCCCCATGCCGTCAACGAAAAGCCGCCTATCCCAAAACCTAAAGTCGGCTGGAAACTAACTCCGGTTTGATAAAAGCCGCGCCATACATAAGAACTGACCAAATCACCCTGTATCTTAAATTCCTGCGCCTGCACTTTATCCACTCCCATAAAATTTACTGCCAAAGCGGCAATAACGCCTATTACCGTTACTTTTACCCGATTCATATCTTTCATTATTTTCTTATTTTCCATTTGCTTTTTCCAATGCAATATTCAGTTTCAGCACATTCACTTTCGCCGTACCGAACAATCCCAGCAACGGTTTTTCAACAGCCTTGTCAACGATGCCCCGGACAGTAGCCTCATCCATTCCCCTTGCCTCAGCCACACGCTTTACCTGTACATAAGCACTGGCAGGCGTAATATCGGGATCAAGCCCCGAAGCGCTGGCCGTTACCATTTCGGCAGGAACTTCTTTACGCTGCAAATAAGGATGATGCAGCAAGAATGTATCTATACGCGCTTCCACTTCCGCAAGGTATTCTTCGTTTGCAGGGCCTTTATTGCTACCTGCCGAGCTGCTTGCATCATAACCGTCACCGGCACAGGAAGGTCGTCCCCAAAAATAAATCTCTTCCGTAAACATCTGCCCTACATTGGCAGCACCCACTGCCTTACCGTTCAGGGTCAATACCTCGGCATTGCCTTTATTCGGCCCTGCAAATTGTGCGAATATCCACAATACAAGGATATAGAACACGGAAAAGAATATGCAGAAAGTAACGGTTATTCTAACTGATTTCCAAAGAGTTTTCATTTTCTTTTTATTTTAAATTAAAAAAACAAACTGACAAACATATCTATTAACTTAATACCTATGAACGGCGCTATGACACCACCCAAACCATAAATCAGCAAGTTGCGGCGCAGTAACGCGCTTGCGCCGATCGGTTTGTACCGGACGCCTCTCAATGCCAACGGTATCAGTATGGGAATGATGACAGCATTAAAGATGATAGCCGAAAGAATGGCCGTTTCAGGGCTATGCAACCCCATGATATTCAATGGGGCCAATTGAGGGATAGCGACCATGAACAGTGCGGGAATAATAGCAAAGTATTTGGCCACATCATTCGCAATAGAGAAAGTCGTAAGCGTGCCGCGCGTCATCAGCAACTGCTTGCCTATCTCTACAATTTCAATCAGCTTGGTCGGGTCATTGTCAAGGTCTACCATATTGCCGGCTTCCTTTGCAGCCTGCGTACCGCTATTCATGGCAACCCCCACATTTGCCTGCGCCAGTGCGGGGGCATCATTGGTTCCGTCTCCCATCATGGCAACCAGTTTGCCGGCCTGCTGTTCTTTCTTGATATACTCCATTTTATCCTCCGGCTTTGCTTCGGCAATGAAATCATCCACACCGGCTTTTTCGGCAATATATTTGGCGGTCAACGGGTTGTCACCGGTCACCATAACCGTCTTCACCCCCATTTTACGAAGACGTTCAAAGCGTTCCTGGATACCCGGCTTGATGATGTCCTGCAATTCGATGACTCCCAATACCACTTTATTGACACACACTACCAGCGGAGTACCGCCATTGCCCGAAATGACGGCAATCGCTTCTTCCACTTCTTTCGGGAATTTATTCCCCGCGCTTTCCACAATCCGACGAATCGCATCGAACGCACCTTTGCGGATTTGAGTACCGTCTTGCAGGTCGACACCGGAACATTTGGTTTCGGCCGTAAACTTAATCATGTGGGCTCCCGCAGTATTGAGGTCGCGCATACGATGTCCGTTCTCACGCCCCAATTCGATGACGGACTTTCCTTCCGGGGTTTCATCGGAAAGCGAGGACAATAGGCAAGCCTCTACAAACACCTTTTCATCAATGCCCGGAGCCGGATGAAACTTGGTAGCCTTACGATTACCGATAGTAATTGTACCGGTCTTGTCCAACAGCAACGTATCAATGTCACCGGCAGTTTCAACGGCTTTGCCCGACTTTGTGATTACATTGGCACGCAGGGCGCGGTCCATACCGGCAATACCGATTGCCGAAAGCAAGCCGCCGATGGTTGTCGGTATCAGGCAGACAAACAATGAGAGAATAGCCGCAATAGAGATATACGTACCCGGATGGTCGATATTGGTATAGTCCGCCATCGGAATCAACGTAATACATACGATTACGAACACTAACGTAAAACCGGCCAATAAGATAGTCAGCGCTATTTCGTTCGGGGTTTTCTTCCGGGTAGCACCCTCTACCAGCGCAATCATCTTGTCGAGGAAACTCTCGCCCGGTTGCTGCGTAACCAACACCTTTATCTTATCCGACAGCACTTTCGTACCGCCGGTAACGGAACTTTTATCACCGCCCGCCTCACGGATTACCGGAGCGGATTCACCGGTAATGGCACTCTCGTCAATAGAAGCCAACCCTTCCACAATCTCGCCATCGGCAGGAATCGTATCGCCGGCTTCGCAAACAAAGAAGTCTCCCTTCTTGAGACGTGCGCTGCTTACAGTGCGTAACTTGCCTTCCACCAAAACCTTTGCGGGCGTTTCTTCACGCGTTTTACGCAGGCTGTCCGCCTGTGCCTTGCCACGGGCTTCGGCAATGGCCTCGGCAAAGTTGGCAAACAACAAAGTGACAAACAATATCACAAACACCAGGAAGTTATAACCGAACGTCCCGTATTCCGATGTTCCCAAAGAGAGGATGCAGACTACCAGCATCACCAATGTCACCAGCTCCACAGTGAACATGATCGGATTCTTTATCATCACCCGCGGATTCAACTTCACGAATGACTGTTTCAAACTTTCCATTACTTGCTCCTTTTGAAACAAAGAAGCTGATTTTTTATCCTTCATAAACATATCTGATTATTCTTATCTCGTTACAAACTGAAGTGTTCGGCAATAGTACTCAACGCATGTGCCGGGAAGAAAGACAAAGCTGCCACGATAAAGATTACGGCAAAAGTCATTACGGCAAAGGTGAACGTATCGGTTTTCAGCGTACCGGCACTTTCGGGAATAAATCTCTTCTGCGCCAACAGACCTGCAATGGCAACCTGCCCTACAATAGGAAGAAAACGGCTCAGAATAAGTACCCAACCGCAGGCATAGTTCCAGAAATAAGTATTGTCGCCCAAGCCTTCGAAACCGGAGCCGTTGTTGGCAGCGCACGAAGTAAATTCATAGAATTGCTCGCTCAGCCCGTGAAAACCGGGATTGTTCAGCCAGCCGCCCTCACTCTCTACAAACTCCGGATGGTGCGCAAGGAGGTAACAAGACAGAGCCGTGCCTACCAATATCACAAACGGATGAAGCAGCGCAACGATTGTCGCTATTTTCATCTCTCGGGCTTCCACTTTCTTTCCGAGAAACTCCGGTGTACGTCCCACCATCAGTCCGCTGATAAAGACTGCGATAATGATAAATGTATAATAGTTCATCCACCCTACGCCGACACCGCCGAACCAAGTGTTTATCTGCATGTTCAGCATCTCCATCATACCGGACAGGGGCATCGTAGAATCGTGCATGCCATTGACGGAACCATTGGAAGTAACCGTAGTCGTAATGCTCCATAATGCGGTGGCGCCTGCTCCCAGACGGACTTCCTTGCCTTCCATAGACCCATTGTCCTGTGCAATGCCCATATCGTCAATGCGAGGATTACCGTTCATCTCCTGATAAACATTGATGCCGACACCCGTCAAATAGGCACAGAGCATTACGCCGTAAATACTATAAGCCAGTTTCATCCGTTTTGTATAAAAACCCAACGCAAAAACCATAGCCATAGGTATAATCAGGATAGACCAGCATTCTACGATATTGGACAGGTAGGTAGGATTTTCCAACGGATGAGACGAATTTACGCCGAAGTAACCACCGCCATTCGTACCCAACTGCTTGATAGGAACGATGGCAGCCACCGGCCCTTGTGACACCATTTGTTCCTGTCCTTCAAGCGTAGTCACCTCCATCTTACCGTCAAAACCCATCGGAGTACCTTGTGTAATAAGGATAAAGCCGACAATCAGGGAAAGCGGCAAAAGAACACGCGTGCAACTCAATACAAGAAAGTTCCAGAAGTTACCGATTGTATTCGTTGTTTTACGGCTGATGGACTTCATAATGCCCGCCATAGCCGCCATACCTGTCGCTGCGGTAATAAACTGGAAGAGCATGATGACGAACAACTGGGTGAAATACGTCAGTCCGCTCTCACCGGAATAATGCTGCAAGTTACAGTTTACCATAAAACTGATGCAGGTATTGAATGCCTGGTCGGGAGTTTGCGGGCCATTACCGTCAGGATTCAGCGGCAGCCATCCTTGACTGACCAACAGCACCATTCCCCAGACAAACCAGAAAGCATTCAATATCAGCAACGCCTTGAGGAACTGCTTCCAGTTCATTTCTTCATTGGGATTAATGCCCGCTACCTTAAATATCAGTCTCTCTACCGGTTTCATAAAGTCCGACCATGTCTTCTCTCCTTTATAAACCTTCGCAATATATTTTCCCAGCGGATAAGAAATCGCCACTAACAGGAAAATCTGTAAAACTACACCTAAAATTTCCGTATTCATTTCTTTAATCTTTTAGAACCTTTCGGGTTTCACCAGAACATACATCAAGTACCCGAACACTGCAACACCTAATACAAATAATACTGTGTACATAATCTTTTCTCTCCTCTTTAAATCTTCTCAAACCAATCCACACATTTCCAGAATAGCCAGAAAGCGAGAAAGCCGCTCAACAGGCAGAAAATAAATGAAATCGTTATTCCCATGTTTTTACGTTGTTAAATTAATATTCATGTTTTACCGTCCTCATAATTGCCAAATGCGTGCCAAAATAGAAGTCTGTAAGATAAAATACTGATTGATAAAGAAATAAAACAGAATAGAGGAATTACAGAAAAAGAAGACACCCTTTCAAAATGGAAGGGTGTCTATCAAAATAGAAAAGGGACATTGCATGATTCGAGGTTCATCTGGCGAAACCATTTGTTTCATGCGGTGAAACTGATAGTTTCCTTAGGAGAAACCGAAAGTTCCACGGGGTGAAACAAAGAGTACCCCGGCATGGTACACTTTGTTTCCCGACATGGAACACTTCGTTCCACGCCGGGAAACTTTCGGCAAGTTACGGAAAAGAACAGATTATATTCCGTATTCTTCGATTTTGCGGTAGAGTGTGGTCAATCCGATTTTGAGCAGGCGGGCTGCTTCGGTCTTATTACCTTTTGTATATTCCAGCACACGGGCGATGTGGCGACGCTCCATGGCAGAAAGTTCAAAACTGCCGGGAGTGGTTTCATCAGATTGTTCGTAATGGGTGTTCTGTATATCGAGCGGCAAGTCGGCAACATCCAGCCGTTCACTCTCGCAAACAATCAGACTGCGCTCTATCACATTACGCAATTCCCGGATATTACCTTTCCAGGGTTGTTGTTCGAGGGCTTCGAGAAAAGCGGGTGTTATTTCCGTAACGGAACGTGCCAACCGAGCGGAGAAGTCCTTTACAAAGGCTTTTGCCAGAATACGTACATCGCCCGCCCGTTCACGCAAGGGCGGCAGATGAATTTGGAATACGGAGAGCCTGTAGAATAAATCCTCGCGAAAACGTCCTGCGGTAATCTCTTCCGGCAGATTGCGGTTGGTTGCGGCAACGACACGCACATTCACACGGGTGGGTTTGGTATCGCCAATCTTTATATATTCACCTGTTTCGAGAATGCGCAGCAGTTTGGCTTGCAGTTCAAATGCCATTTCACCGATTTCATCCAAAAAGATAGTGCCATTGTCGGCCTCCTCAAACAATCCTTTCTTATCTTTCAATGCTCCTGTAAACGAACCAGCTTTATGACCGAACATCTCGCTTTCCAACAGTTCCTTACTGAAGGAGGAGCAGTTTACCGCTACGAAATTCTGCTTGGCGCGCTTACTATTATAATGTATGGCTTGCGCAAAGACTTCCTTTCCCGTACCCGTTTCGCCCGTCAGTAATACGGGCACATCCGTTCCCGATACTTTCTGTGCCAGTGAAACGGCATCTTTCAATGCTTTCGAATCACCCAAAACAGAATCGAAAGAATATGTATGCCCTACTTTCTTTTCCAGTTTCTCCAAGCGGACGTTCATGCGCGCCTTCTCCACGGCACGGCTGACAAGCGGTATAATCTTATTGTTATCATCACCTTTGGTGATATAATCGAAAGCACCGTTCTTAATGGCCTGCACCCCGTCCGGGATATTACCGTGCGCCGTCAACAGGATTATCTCTACGTTAGGGGCTGTTTTCTTGACAGACGACACAAGGTCTACCCCGTTACCGTCAGGAAGAAACACATCGCACAAGACTACATCCGGGCTCTGAAATTCCAACTGCTTCAAAGCAGTCCTGCAATCACCGGCCTGGCATACTTCATATCCTTCCAACTCCAACATACGCGACAAAAGGGTACGGATCTGTACTTCATCGTCAACGACTAAAATCTTGCTCATATTTTTCGGATAAGTTTAAAGTAATAAATGGTAAAAACAGGGGATGTGCAAATATAAACGTTTTCCGGGAAACAAACGGCATGTCTTTTGAACTTTTATAAGTGAAGGGAGCGCACATAAGACTACGGAAAAGTAAAAAAACACCTTACAATGTATCCTCAGAGGCATTGTAAGAGAACTGAAAAAGAAACTCGCCCTTCCATTTCGGAAATGAGCCTTCTAAAACGAAAAGGAATACAGAGGCTTCATCCGACCGTAAAAAAAGAATAACTAAAAAAGATTTAAAAATGAAAGTTTGCAAATTCGGCGGTACTTCCGTCGGCACAGTAGAGAGAATGAAACACGTAGCGGAACTCATTTCAGAGTCCACACCGAAGATTGTAGTCCTGTCCGCAACGGCAGGCACTACCAATCATCTGGAAGAGATTGCAGCCAGCCTGTTCAACCGCGACATAGAGCAGGCACACGAGAAAATCACCCGGCTAGAATTCCAGTTCATAGACTTTGCCAACGAACTGTTGACAGACGAGTCCACAAAGCGGGAAGCGATAGATTATATTCTCGACCGCTTCCAACGACTCTGGCAATTTATCAATGATGAATTCACCTCGGTTGAAGAAAAAGAGGTTTTGGCACAAGGGGAACTTATCAGTACAGCCCTGCTGCACTTCTACCTGCGGGAACGGAAGATTGCCAATATCCTGCTCTCCGCCTTCGACTTTATGCGTACCGGGCCGGAAGGAGAACCGGACTTGAAATATATAGAGGAAAAACTGCAGGCGCAATTGGCACAGTATCCCGGCATCAACCTTTTTATTACTCAAGGGTACATCTGCAAAAATGCTTATAATGAAACGGATAACCTGAAACGGGGCGGCAGCGACTATACGGCATCGCTCATCGGCGCTGCCATCCGCGCAGAGGAAATACAGATATGGACGGACATTGACGGAATGCACAATAATGACCCGCGTGAAGTATCGGGAACCCGCTCCGTAAAGCATCTCAGTTTCAACGAAGTCGAGCAGCTGGCCTTTTACGGAGCAAAAATATTACACCCGTTCTGCATCGCCCCGGCACGCAAGCGCAATATCCCGGTACGATTGCTCAACTCAATGAATCCTCAGGCAGAGGGGACATTGATTTCGGATTTACAGGATGACAATATCATTAAAGCCATAGCCGCCAAAGACAACATCTTCTACGTGAAGTTCGAGTCGAAACATAACTTATGTCCTTATCAGTTTATCAGTAAGATTTTTGATACCTTTGCCAAATACAGAACGCCGCTTTGTCTGTTGGTTTCATCCAATCAGGATGTATCCGTCGCCATAGACAACAGCGAACATCTATGCAAAATCCTTGCGGAGCTGGAACAATATGCAAAAATTCTGATGGAAGATCGCATGTCCATTGTGTCCGTGGTGGGAAACATGCGTTGGCAGTATGCCGGTGTCGAAGCACAGATTATAGAAGCTCTGGCAGATATTCCGCTGCGTATGATTTCGTATGGCAGCAATGACAGTGACGTGGCATTCGTCATTAAGACGGATGACAAGAAAAGGGCTTTGCAGGCACTCAGCAATAGACTTTTCGAGCCGGAGACGGATAAAATTGTAAAGTAAATAAAAGTCCAATCTATGGAGCCAATAAACAGATACTTTCAAAGAATTTCCGTATTTTTGCTTTCATTGTTTTTACAACCTTATATAATGTAAAGTCTAACTAAAACCAACAGACATGATAAATCCCATCTATTCCCCCGCCCCCGGCAGATACGAAAACGGTATGAAATACCGCCGTTGCGGAAAGAGCGGCATCCTTCTACCTGAAATATCTTTAGGGCTATGGCACAACTTCGGCGATGTCAATACCTTCGCCAACTCGCTATCAATGGCACATTATGCATTCGACAAGGGTATCACCCATTTTGACCTTGCCAACAATTACGGTCCTTCCTGCGGCTCTGCAGAAGAAACATTCGGTATGATTATGAAGAAATCATTTATGCCCTACCGGGATGAATTATTCATTTCTACCAAAGCGGGACATGAAATGTGGCCGGGTCCTTACGGTGATTGGGGTTCCCGAAAATCACTGATGAGCAGCCTCAACCAAAGTTTAAAGCGGATGAACCTCGAATATGTAGACATCTTCTATACCCACCGTTACGACCCCAACACCCCGCTTGAAGAGACACTTCAAACACTCGTTGACATCGTACGGCAAGGTAAAGCGCTATACATCGGTATTTCCAAATACCCTAAAGACAAAGCAGAATTAGCATATAAATACTTGGAAGAACGGGATGTGCACTGCCTACTCCATCAAGGTAAATACAATCTGTTTAACCGCGAACCGGAAGAAGAAGGTATCCTGAGGCAAGCCAAAGAAAACGGTACAGGATTCATCGCTTTCTCCCCTTTGGCACAAGGATTGCTTACCAACCGCTACCTGAACGGTATTCCCGATGATTCACGCATCGCCAAAGGCGGCTTCCTTAAAAAAGAAGCGCTGACAGATGAAGTCTTGAAAAAGATAAAAGCACTGAATGAACTCGCCATCCGTCGCGGTCAGACACTTGCCGAAATGGCGCTTGCATGGATACTGAAAGACGACTTGGTGACCTCGGTGATTATCGGAGCCAGTTCTGTTGGACAATTAGCAGATAATCTGAAAGCGATTGATAATACCGCTTTCTCTGCAGAAGAATTAAAAAACATTTATCAGATTGTAAAATAGTTGCCAATACCCTTGTATGCTATGAAAGAGACTATCTCAAAATGAAAATTGAGATAGTCTTTTTGATATAATCAGTCCCAAAGCGGTAACGGTTATTTAAAACCAATCAATTCCACTGCCTTGAATTATTATTGTGCCACTTAATTGGCACAATAATGCCATATTTATGGCACAGTTATGCCAACGAACTGGCAATGATAGTCTGAAAAGCCATTCATACCCATCTGAATAAAAAGAAAACAGACCAGTTTCTTTGATAGCCCACCGTACATTTAACACATCTATTTTTGAACCTTTTATTTTTTATCTTGTTCTTTCTCCAAAAGCCTAAGGTACCAATAGGGCAGGAATTTATATTTAACCTAAACATTATAGAAGTATGAAGAAATTTATTCCCTTATTATTAGCGGTCTTCGCAATAGCATTCGTATCTTGCGAAAAAGACCCCGACATGGATAAGCTGGACAGCAAGTATCTGGTTTATACCAATTATGACACGAAAGCAGACTTCAAAGCTTTCGAAACCTATTACTTACCAGATAGCATCCTTGTTATCGGCAACAGTAAAGACGCCGAATATTGGAAAGACGAAAGTGCACAGGAAATCCTCAGCGCATACGTTGCCAATATGGACAACCGCGGTTATGTCCGTACAGACAATCGCGAAGACGCCGACCTCGGTTTGCAAGTGAGTTACGTAAAGAGCACTTACTACTTTACGGACTACGGACGCCCCGAATGGTGGTGGAACTACCCAGGCTATTGGGATGCTCCTTACTGGGGTAACTGGGGCGGATGGTACTATCCGTATGCCGTAAACTATGCTTATAGTACCGGTTCCTTCATCACCGAATTGCTGAACCTCGACGCTCCCCAAGGCGAAAAGGAAAAACTTCCCGTGCTGTGGACCAGCTACATGAGCGGGTTATTGAGCGGCTCGACCTCTTTCAACACCAAGATGGCAGTGGAAGGCGTGAACCAGGCTTTTACACAATCTGCCTATCTTAACAGAATGAGTGCCCAGCCGAGATAAACTACCGACTTCTTCTATCCCGATAGAAAGCTATTGTTGAATTTATAAAACAAGAACAAGTATGAAAACATTGAAATATATATCCTTGAGGGCATTCGCAATCGCCGCCCTCGCCCTTGTCTTCGCCATGCCGGCAAAGGCACAGATGACCGATAACGGTTATGCCAACATCGACTGGCAGTTCAATTTCCCCTTAAACAACCACTTTGCCGACAAAGGCAGCGGATGGGGGATGAACTTTGAAGGCGGTTACTTCCTGACGTCCAACTTTGCTTTGGGAGGCTTCCTGGCTTATCATAGCAACCATGAATATTTCAGCCGTCAGACCTTGCCGGTCGGTACGAGCGGCAGTTTGAATACCGACCAGCAGCATACCGTATTCCAGTTGCCTTTCGGTCTTGCCACACGTTATGCGTGGAACCGTGGCGGTGCATTCCAACCGTATGTGGGCGTAAAACTCGGTACACAATATGCACAGTTGAAGTCCACTTTCAATGTATTTGAAACCAATAAAGATACATGGGGATTCTACGTATCTCCAGAAATCGGTTTCAACGTTTACCCGTGGGCTTACGGTCCGGGCCTGCACTTCGCAGCCTATTACAGCTACGGGACCAACAAAGGCGACCTCTTCACTTACAGTGTGGACGGTATGAACAACTTAGGTCTGCGTATCGGTATTGCATTCTGACATACACACCTAAAACTTAACAGAATAAATTAATTGTTTCAAAAAAAAGAGATGCTGCCTAACGATTTCAAGTTAGCCGGCATCTCCTTTTTTTATTCTGATGCGATTGCCTTACTTCAACACAGCCCGATACATCGCTTCCTGTATTCTTTCCCGAATATCCGATTTCAGCAATTTCGCATTCCACACCTCCGGATAAATACGATTGCTGAGGAATACATACACCAAGCCGTTATCCGGGTCTACCCATGCACAAGTTCCGGTAAAGCCCGTATGTCCGTACACCGATGCCGGAGCGGAAAGAGCGCAGGGACTTTTCGCAGGATTCTGCACATCCGGCTTATCGAAGCCCAAACCACGGCGGCATCCCTTGGCAACCGTAGTGGTAAAGAGCCTGCACGTCTCCTTGCTTAAATAACGTTTTCCGTTCAACTCACCGCCATTCAGCAGCATCTGATAAATCTGCGCCACTTCCTCAGCCGTGGAGAACAATCCCGCATTGCCGGAAACACCGCCTTGAAAAGCGGCCGATTCATCGTGTGCAAATCCTTGCAAAACTGTTTTCCGCAGGAAAGGGTCAACGGACGAAGGCACAATTTCCTCTTTAGACAAGAACCGTAACGGAAGATACCCGGTACGCTTCAGCCCCATCGGAGTATAAAACTCTTGAGCAAGAAACTCATCCATAGGCATTCCTGCACGTGCCTCAACCACCTGCTGCAGCAGAATGAAGCCCACACAGCTATAACGATACCGTTTATCCCTCAAAGGCGCATCCGCTATCTTTTGGAGATACTCCTTTTTGAAAGACTTATTCAACCAAAGACTGTCACAGACCTGTAAAGTACATTCAGCTGTACGTACTTTCGACGTCAGCCCCGGACGGAAACGAAAATTCGGGTTAGCCCACGTCTGCCGCCCGATACGGGCAGGATGCAGTTTATCCGGTCGTGCCTTAAATAATGTACCCTCGTAACTATCCTCATCAATGGCATCCTGATAGAACAGCAAGGTGGAAGGCAATCCCGACTGGTGGAACAGCAGTTCCCTGACCGTTATATTGCGTTTATCCGTATCCTGCAGGTAGGGAAGATAATCAGACACACGGTCTGTCAGGCTTAAACGGCCTTTATCATAAAGCTTCATTACGGCCAATAAGGTAGCTGTCGTCTTCGTCAAAGATGCAACGTCATATACAGATGCCGGTGTCACCGGAACTGCTTCCTTATTTCCGGTTGTATATGTATAAGTACCGAAAGCCTTATTATACATCTCTTTCCCGTCCTTCAAAACCACTACCTGACATCCCGGATAGGCTCCTTCCTGTATGCCTTCCCGGGCAATCGTATCAATCCGTGCCAAAAAGCGGGAATCCAGGCCATGCTCTTCGGGAATGAAATGAGACTTTGTCTGCGGACTTAAGGTCATCCCTTCTCCGGCGGCAAACAAACTGCCGATACTTGCCGAAAGCCGGCCGTCAGCCACGGCATCCGCATAAAGTATCCCGGCCACCTGCCGCTGTACGTCATCATTCGAAGAATGCGCCAATACCACCGCTTCGGCTGCCGATATGCCCTGACGTATCTGTGGCAGTTGCTTGCCGGGAATAAAGCACACATACACCACCGGAACGTCCGGAGCAAACTCCGCAAAGAAAGACTGATAAGCCGCCAGACGATGCTCGGTAACACATACCAGAATACGTTTATATCCGGACAGTTTATCTCTCAAAGCCTTACGTCCTGCCGCCGGTAAATCTTTTCCCAATTGGAACTCTACCGGATGCGTATATTCGGAAAGCTGCTTGATAAAAGGCCGCATCTCCGCTGCTTCCCCGACATTCAACACCGCAACATCTTTAATCGCCGGATCCAGTGGCAGCACTTTCGCCGCATTGCCCAGCACGGTAACAGCCGCCAGATTCAAACGACGAATCAAATCCCGCGTATAGGGCGTATTAATTCGGGTTCCCAATCCGGAAAGACGAATAAGAGGCTTCTTATTCAGCCCAAGTGCATATTTATAAGTCAATACCTTTCTGCATTTCTCCTCCACCGCCTGCTCCGTCAACTCACCGCGCTTTACGGCAGCCAGTATGGCATCCACTTCTTCTTTTATACGCCGGGGAACGAGCAGTAAGTCATGCCCCGCCTGCAATGCTTTCAAGCAGAGCGACTCATGTTTGGAAACTCCCTTCATAGCCAAAGCATCTGTGAAGACAAGTCCCCGGAACTGCAATTCGCGTGTCAACAAGTCATAAACCACATTGCGGGAAAGGGAAGAAGGCAATCCGCGCTGCGCCTCAAAAGCAGGCACTTCCAAATGCCCCACCATAATGCCGCCTACCCCTGCCTGAACGGCTTTTCTAAAAGGATACAACTCCACACTGTCCAAACGCTCGCGCGTGAACGGTAAAACCGGAAGCGATTTATGCGAATCCACGTCCGTATCTCCATGCCCCGGAAAATGTTTGGATACCGAGAGTACTCCGCCGTCTTCCAGCCCCCTGGCATAGGCGATAACCTTATTGGCAACGTTCACCGGATTTTCACCGAAAGAGCGGGTGTTGATAACCGGATTTTTCGGATTGATGTTAACATCCGCCACCGGAGCAAAATTCACCTGTACGCCGAGTTCCCGGCACTGCCTTGCCATTTCCCTGCCATACTCATAGAGCAGGGTATCGTTCTGTATACATCCCAGTACCATATTCTTCGGAAAGACGGGTGTACCCCGCAGACGCATGGAAAGCCCCCACTCACCGTCGAACGTAATCAGCAGAGGAATATCCGCCATGCGTTGCGCTTCATTCGTCAGCATAGCCTGGTTTTGCATCAGTCCGCCGGAAAACAGCAAACCGCCGACTTTATAATCCTCGACAACCTTGCGCAGCAACTCCTTGTTGCCCTTGTCCTGATAGGGGGCGATTGTATAGATAAAAAGCTGTCCTATCCGCTCTTTCAGGCTGAGTGTGCCCAAAACCGAATCCACCCACTGCCTGCATCGCACATCATCCACTGCCGACCTCACCAGCAACGGCTCCACGGGGAGAACAACGGCAGGTGTCGCCGGACAACGTTTCGCATCCGAAGCAAAACGCCCGCAACAGCCCATTATAACCAGTATAAACAGTAACAGCCTTTTCATCCGCTATTCCTTCGTCAGTGTCAAATCCAATTCTCCTACAAAAATGCCGCTTCTCCCGGTGTGCAATACCGGAATACTCTTCCCCTCCGCATTCAGGCAGAAAGCCGGTTTCTCCATAAAAGTATGGGAATGGCCGCCCAATATTACATCAATTCCCCTGGTTGCCGCCGCCAGCTTCTCATCGCAGACTTCATTCTTAAGACGGAAGCCGAGATGGGAAAGACAGATAACGACATCACACCCTTCCTTGGTCCGCAAAAGGTCGGTTACTTCCTGCGCCGCAACAATAGGGTCGTTGTATACAATGCCTTCACACTTATCGGCCTGTACCAGCCCTTCCATCTTGGGACTCACCCCGAACACTCCGATTTTCATACCTCCGCGTTCCAGGACTACATAAGGTTTCACCAGTCCCTCAAGAACTGTTCCGGTGACATCGTAATTGGCACATACCACCGGAAAGTGGGCCATACGGAACAAACGCGCCATATTATCCAGCCCGAAGTCAAACTCATGATTACCGATAGTCATGGCATCATAGCCCATAAGGTTCATCATCCGGACTTCCACCTCGCCCCGGAAAAGATTGTAATAGGGAGTACCTTGCGAAATGTCGCCGCAGTCAAAGAGCAGGACATCCGGATTCTTGGTACGGAAATCTTTCAGAAAAGTGGCGCGGCGTACCACACCGCCCGCCCCTGCATACGGGTCGGCAGCGTGCAGGTCAATCGGTTCGATACGGCTGTGAGTGTCACTTGTGTGCAGAATGACCAATTGCTTGGTCTGCTGTGCCGATGCTGTCAGCAATGCGCAGAACATCAGCAGGCAATATATAGATATACGTTTCATCGAATTCTCTTTTTTAGTTTTCTGTTCTTAATCTTCCACGGTGATTCGTCCTTCCATGCGCGAAGTAATCTTCTTGCCTGCTGCCGTCTGTTGCTCTACATAGTCCATAAACAGACCGCGCAAGGTCGCACCCGGCGGACAATCTCTCTTTTCAGCCTGAATCAGGGCGGTCATATCGCTATTGCCGTCGGCCAGATAATCGATAGTGGCAACCGTGTACAGCTTGTCGTCGACAACCGGCTTGCCGGCTACAGTAGCCCCCAGCAACTTTCCGCTTTTGGTAATCCGCAAGTTCACACCGCTGACTCCTTCGCCGCCGCGTGCCGCAATGCTCTCAAACAGTTGCTTCAGATAAACACCTTTCAAAGTCACGACACAAAGTGAGTTCTCGAACGGCAGTATTTCGTAGATGTTGCCGCAAGTAATGGGACCTTCCGTCAGCACGTTCCGCAATCCACCCATATTCACAAGCCCCATATCGGCAGGTTTTCCAAGCACCTGCGCAGCCGCTCCGCGCAGCACATCGGCCACCAGATTGGAAAGGAGGCTTTCGGGAGCTCCTTTATCCATAGACATCTCGGCAGTGCCCACTACCCGGTACATCATACTGTCTATCTTCGCCTTGTAGGGGGCAAGCAACGCCATGGCTTCCGCATCGGGAGCAACATCATAGGTAGAGTCTATCGGCTGCATGCGCCCTTCGGCTTTTGTCACTTCATAGGCCGAATGGCAAGATGCAAACAAAAACATCACTGCCAACGCTGTTCCTGAGACGATTTTCAAATAACATTTCTTCATATTCATCCATTTTTAAATTGCTACAAATATACTTTTCTTTTGCTGTAATCCCAAAGAGGAACGGCATTTCTTTCCATCCTGCAAAAAAGAAAAAGAGTACATCTCTTTGTCAATCAAAAGAAAAACTCTACCTTTGCACCGCTTTCGCGCAATCGCTGTCAGGACACCGAGTGAGAAGCCTGGTATGTTGCGTTGTAACGATCAAACAATTTAATAATAAGAACAATGGATTTAATTAAAATTGCAGAAGAAGCATTTGCTACCGGCAAACAACACCCGAGCTTCAAGGCAGGTGACACTGTTACAGTAGCATATCGTATCGTCGAAGGTAACAAAGAACGTGTACAGTTGTACCGTGGCGTTGTTATCAAGATTGCCGGACATGGAGAGAAGAAGCGTTTTACTGTACGTAAGATGTCTGGTACTGTAGGTGTAGAACGTATTTTCCCGATTGAATCACCGGCTATCGACAGCATCGAAGTGAACAAAGTGGGTAAAGTTCGTCGCGCTAAATTGTACTACCTGCGTGCTCTTACCGGTAAGAAAGCAAGAATTAAAGAAAAAAGAGTTAACGGTTAATCCCAAACTCCTATTTCTAAATAAAAAAGGGAAGCCGATTGATTCGGTTTCCCTTTTTTAATGTCTCAAATACCTCATCCCACGGAATGGAATTATTCGTCTTACGGAACGGACAAATGTCCCTTCACCCGCTATCCCGTATGAATAAAAAATGCGAAAAGCAAAGGGAGTACAAGCAAACCTGCATTTTCTACAAGCATTTTCTTTTTTCGTGGGATTAATAAAGATTTTTCATTATAGTGAAAAAAACGTTTGATACGGTTGAAAACTTTGTTTGGTGTATATCCCAAAAAATACCGCCCAGCCGAGAAATTATATTCCGGCTGGGCGGCTATATTTTCAATCAAAGACTGAGCTTATTTAATATCTCTCAACTCCCAGCCCAACGCACTGGCTCCCAGCACAGCAGCATCAGAGTCTTTCAGTTCGGACATCATCAATTTGGCCTTGCCCTTGTAAATCATCAGGATATTGTCATCAATAGCTTTTTGGATAGGCTTGAAGATGTAATCTCCGGACTTAGCCAACCCACCGAACAGAATAATTGCTTCGGGACTGGAGAAAGCAATGAAGTCTGCAATAGCCTCTCCCAGAATAGTACCGGTAAAGTCAAAAATATCCTGTGCCAGCTTGTCACCCTGAACGGCTGCATCGTATACATCTTTAGAGGTGATGTTTTCGGCCGGAATGGAACGCAACAAACTCGGTTCGGTACGTGCAGTGAGGAACTCACGTGCAGTACGCGCCACACCGGTAGCCGAACAGTAAGTTTCCAGACAGCCGTGGCGACCGCATCCGCAGAGACGACCGTTTTCGCGACGTATGATAGTATGTCCCAACTCTCCGGCAAAACCGTCGTGTCCGTATACCATTTGTCCGTTGATAACGATACCGCTGCCTACACCCGTACCCAGCGTTATCATGATGAAATCTTTCATACCGCGTGCAGCGCCGTAGGTCATTTCACCGATAGCGGCGGCATTGGCGTCATTGGTCAGTGCCGTAGGGATGCCCAAACGTTCTTCAAACATGGCTGCCAAAGGAATTACTCCTTTCCACGGAAGATTCGGGGCAAACTCGATTGTACCGCTGTAATAGTTGCCGTTAGGAGCACCGATACCGATACCTTTTATTTTATCAACACCGCCATTCGCGATAATCAGCGGAAGAAGATTCTTGCATACTTCGTCTACGTAATTGTCCGCCTCATCATAAGCTCCCGTCTTGATGGAACCACTTGCAAGAATAGTGCCACGTGCATCTACGATACCAAAGACGGTGTTCGTTCCGCCTATGTCAATCCCCACTACATAGGGTTTTTCCATGTTTGAATTCATGATATTTACTTTTTTGTTTAAAGGGTTAGTTATAACATTAATGGTTACAAATTACACAAAGAAAAACGACACTGCAAAATCTTTTTTTAAAAAACTTCACGTCAATTGCAACTTTTCGTCACATAGCTGCGTCTAATAGTTAAAATCAATAAGAACAAAGCTATAAACAGGAAAAACGTGATACAACTGAAAGACATCAACAAGACCTATAATAACGGAGCACCGCTACACGTACTCAAAGGCATCGACCTTGATATCCGAAAAGGAGAGTTCGTCTCTATTATGGGAGCGTCAGGCTCCGGAAAATCCACGCTCCTCAACATCTTAGGCATTCTGGACAACTACGATACAGGAGAATATTACCTGAACGGTACGCTTATCAAGAACCTGAGCGAAAACAAAGCCGCCGAATACCGCAACCGTATGATTGGCTTTATCTTCCAGTCATTCAATCTGATTTCCTTCAAGGATGCGGTAGAGAATGTGGCTCTTCCTCTCTTCTATCAAGGAGTAAGCCGCCGGAAGCGTAACGATATGGCGTTGGAATATCTGGAACGCCTGGGGCTGAAAGAGTGGGCTCACCACATGCCCAACGAAATGTCCGGCGGACAGAAGCAGCGTGTAGCCATTGCCCGTGCATTGATTACCCACCCCCAGATTATCCTTGCCGACGAACCGACCGGTGCTCTCGACAGCAAGACTTCCGTAGAGGTCATGCAAATTCTGAAAGACTTGCATGAAACGGGCATGACCATCGTGGTCGTAACCCACGAGAGCGGCGTTGCCAATCAGACAGACAAGATTATCCACATTAAAGACGGTGTGATAGGAAGCATTGAAGAGAACCTGAATCACGACGCATCGCCATTCGGCAAGGACGGTTTCATGAAATAACGGACACTGCCGCGTCATTACATTAATCTCCTATCGCTTTATAACATCACTTACAGTAATCATGATAGACCTTTGGCAAGAAATATACGGTACAATCAAGCGTAACAAGTTGCGCACGTTCCTCACCGGTTTTGCAGTGGCGTGGGGCATCTTTATGCTTATCGTACTGCTGGGAGCAGGCAACGGCATCATCCATGCTTTCGAACAAAACGCATCCGAACGCGCATTGAACTCCATCCGCCTGGGCGGTGGCTGGACCACCCAATCGTACGAAGGCTTGAAAGAAGGACGGCGTATCCAACTGGAAAACAAAGACCTCGCCGCAACCGAAAAATACTTTCCCGACAATATCATCACTGCCGGCGCCACCCTGCGGCAGGGAGATGTAAACATCAGCTTCGGACAAGAATACATCAATATCTCGCTGATGGGCGTACACCCGAACTACGTAGAGTCCGAAGCCATCAAGACCGCAAGCGGACGCTTTATCAACCGGAACGATGTGAAAGAACGGCGGAAAGTTATCATTCTTCATAAAAAGTCGGCAGAAATTCTTTTCGGAAAGTCACGTACGGAACCAGTCGGCCGGTTTGTCAATGCAGGCGGTGTAGCCTACCGGGTAGTCGGATTGTACGAAGACCAGGGAGACCAAAGCAGCCTGGCCTTTATCCCCTTCTCCACCATGCAAACCATCTATAACAAAGGCGATAAACTCAACAACATCATCTTCACCACCAAAAATCTGACGAGCGAAGCGGCCAACGAAACCTTTGAGAAAGAGTACCGTAAAGTCATTGCCGCCAACCACCGTTTCGACCCGGAAGATGAAGGCGCAATATGGATATGGAACCGCTTTACACAATACATACAGACACAGAACGTAGCCGGCTTGTTGCGTACCGCCATTTGGGTGATAGGTATTTTTACCCTGCTGAGCGGCATCGTAGGCGTATCGAATATCATGCTGATTACCGTCAAGGAACGCACACGCGAGTTCGGTATACGCAAAGCGCTGGGTGCAAAGCCTTTTTCCATCCTTCGGCTGATTATTGTGGAAAGCGTTACGATTACCACTTTTTTCGGCTACATCGGCATGGTGGCAGGCATCGGAGTAACGGAATGGATGAATTCCGCCTTCGGCACACAAACAGCGGATGCGGGTATGTTTCAAGCCAGGATGTTCACGGACCCCACAGTGGATATCGGCATTGCCATACAGGCTACATTGACCCTGATTGTCGCAGGTACGCTTGCCGGATTCTTCCCGGCTAAAAAGGCGGTAAGCATCAGTCCCATCGAAGCACTTAGAGCAGATTAAACGATTATGAGAATAGACATGGATACATGCGAGGAAATCCTCGTTACGATAACAAGAAACAAGACACGCAGTCTGCTGACGGCATTCGGTGTATTCTGGGGCATCTTCATGCTTGTGGCACTTATTGGCGGCGGACAAGGCATGCAGGAACAAATGAAAGCGCAATTTGAAGGTTTCGCTACAAACTCCGGATTTATTGCAGCGCAAAAGACAAGCGAGGCCTACAAAGGATTTCGTAAAGGACGCTGGTGGGACCTGGAAATGGAAGATGTAGAACGGGTACGCAGCATCGACGGAATAAAAACGGCCACTCCTTCATTTGCCTTATGGGGACAGACAGCCGTTTACGGAGAAAACAAATACGAATGCAGCGTCAAAGGTCTATACCCCGAATATGAACAGATAGAACATCAGGAAATGACGTACGGCCGCTTTATCAATGACGTGGATATACGTGAGGCGCGCAAGGTATGCGTCATTGGCAAACGCGTGTACGAAAGCCTCTTCAAGCCGGGCGAGGACCCTTGCGGAAAATATATCAGGGTAAACGGCATTTATTACCGTGTTATCGGCATGTGCTCTTCCGAGGGTAATGTGAACATACAGGGACAGGCTTCGGAAGCGGTTACCCTACCCTTCACAACGATGCAGCAGACATATAATCTGGGACAAAGAATAGATGTAGTCTGTTTTATCATGAAACCGGGAGTGAAAGTTAAGGACGTAGAACCGGAAATAGAGCATCGCATCAAAGCCGCCCATTACATCTCGCCGGACGACAAACAGGCAATCATGTTCCTCAATGCAGAAGCCATGTTTTCCATGATGGACACACTGATGACAGGTACCCGCATCCTTATCTGGATGGTGGGCTTGGGAACCTTGTTTGCCGGAGCTATCGGCGTATCCAATATCATGATGGTAACGGTAAAGGAACGCACTACGGAAATAGGCATACGGCGTGCCATCGGTGCCCGTCCCAAAGATATTCTGCAACAAATCCTTTCGGAAAGTATGGTACTGACTACCGTAGCCGGCATGGCAGGTATCTCTTTTGCCGTACTTATACTGCAAATACTGGAAAGCGCAGCGAATGATCCCGGAGTCATCAAGACCCATTATCAAGTCTCCTTCGGACTGGCTATCGGCACTTGCGCCCTTCTCATTGCATTAGGGATGCTGGCAGGACTGGCACCTGCTTACCGCGCAATGGCCATCAAACCTATCGAAGCGATAAGGGATGAGTAAAAAACGGCAAGGTAACAGACTGATAAAACGATAGAAAAATAAAACAATAATACAATAAAGATGAAAACAAAGAAGTATCTGAAAATCGCATCACTGGCGGTAGTAGCTGCCATATTTATCTGGACATTCGTGTTTTTGTACCGGAAATCCCAGCCCACTGTAAAGGTATATGAGACCATCGTTCCGGAAACAGCCGATTTGGAAAAGACAACCGTAGCCACCGGAAAAGTGGAGCCCAGAGATGAAGTGCTTATCAAGCCGCAAATATCCGGTATCATTTCCGAAGTATATAAAGAAGCCGGACAAAGCGTCAAGCAAGGCGAAGTGATTGCCAAAGTAAAGGTTATCCCCGAACTGGGCACGCTGAACTCTGCCGAAAGCCGCGTCCGTCTGGCAGAAATCAATGCCAAACAAGCCGAAACGGACTTTGCCCGTGTCGAGAAGTTGTTTAATGACAAACTCATCAGCAACGAAGAATACGAAAAGGGGGAAGTGAACGTAAAACAGGCACGGGAGGAATTGCAAACAGCCAAAGACAATCTGGAAATCGTAAAGGAAGGTATCACCAAGAACAGCGCTTCATTCAGCAGCACATTGATTCGTTCCACCATTACCGGACTGATTCTGGACGTACCTATCAAAGTCGGCAACTCCGTTATCATGAGCAATACGTTCAACGACGGAACAACAATCGCCACGGTTGCCAATATGAATGACCTCATCTTCCGGGGCAACCTGGATGAGACCGAGGTAGGCCGCGTACACGAAGGCATGCCGGTAAAGCTGACTATCGGTGCATTGCAAAACCTCTCGTTCAACGCCGTACTGGAATACATATCTCCGAAAGGCGTAGAAGAAAACGGAGCCAACCAATTCGAAATCAAAGCGGCCATCCAGGCGCCGGACAGCGTACAAATCCGTTCCGGCTATTCCGCCAATGCGGAAATTGTGCTGGAACGTGCCCTCAAGACGCTCGCCCTGCCGGAAAGTACGGTTGAATTCAGTGGAGACAGCACCTTTGTATATGTACTGACCGACAGTGTACCTCAACAGAAGTTCAAACGCCAACAGATAGAAGTAGGCATGAGCGACGGTATCAAAATTGCCGTCAAAAGCGGCCTGACTGCCAAAGACAAAGTGCGTGGCGCTGAGAAAAAAGATAAATAACCGTTATACTTAGAAGAAGCAAAAACGCCATGAAAAAAAAGATACTTATATATATGGCCGTTCTGGCTTGCATACAAGTTCAGGCGCAAGACCGCTGGTCGCTACGGCAATGTATAGACTACGCCATCGAGCATAATATCGACATCCGCCGGACAGCCAATGCAGCCGAACAAAGCAATGTTGAAGTGAATACCGCTAAATGGGCACGACTGCCGAACCTTAATGCCAGTGCCGGACAAAACTGGAACTGGGGACGCACGCAGACCGCTATCAAGGATGAGAGTACCGGTGATTACTCCACCGTATATGTCAACACAGGCAGTCACGGTACAAATATGTCCGTTTCCACCAATATTCCACTGTTTACCGGACTCGAGATACCCAACCAGTATGCTTTGGCCAAATTAAACCTAAAAGCCGCTCTTGCCGACTTGGAGAAAGCCAAAGAAGATATCTCCATCAATATAGCCTCAGCCTACTTACAGGTACTGTTCAACGAAGAACTGCACCGGGTTTCTTTAGGACAAGTAGAACTGAGCAAAGAACAATGCAACCGCATAGAGCGGCTGGCAGAAGTAGGGAAAGCCTCTCCGGCAGAAGTTGCCGAAGCCAAAGCACGTGTAGCGCAGGATGAGATGAATGCGGTACAGACGGGCAATAACTATCAACTGGCATTGCTCGACCTCAGCCAGCTTATCGAACTGGAAACACCAAAAGGTTTCCTCTTGGAAAATCCTGCCGTAACAATAGAACTTATCCCATTGGCTTCTCCGGACGAAATATATCAGTTAGCATTAGGTTGCAAGGCCTCAATACAAGCTGCACAGTATCGTCTGGAAGGAAGTAAACACAGTATCCGAATCGCCCAAAGCGGTTACTATCCGCAACTGACTCTCAGCGGGAGTCTCGGTACGAATTATTATTCGACAATCAACCGCACTTTCAGCCAGCAAATGAGTGATAATTTCAACAAATACATCGGTTTTAATCTGAGTGTTCCCATCTTTAACAGACTGGCTACACGCAACCGGGTACGTACAGCCCGCCTGCAACGTGAAAACTACTCCTTGCAACTGGATAATGCCAAGAAGGACCTCTACAAAGAAATTCAGCAGGCATGGTACAATGCGGCAGCATCCGAAAGCAAGTACACAAGCAGCAGCGCGGCAGCCTCGGCAAGCGAAGCATCGTTTAAGCTGATGAGCGAGAAATACGAAAACGGGAAAGCGAACGCCGTAGAATACAATGAGGCCAAGCAGAACCTGATGAAAGCACAATCCGATGAACTACAAGCCAAATACGAGTACCTGTTCCGTACCAAGATACTGGACTTTTATAAAGGAGAGCCTATCGAATAAATATAATTTTAGTTGTTGTGTGTTTGTAAGGAGATGAACACTTTTTATTTATTTTCTTTTCAGGCACGGACTACATGGAAAACACAGATTTTCTTTACTTCTTTTTCCGTGAATTCCGTGCCTGAAAGAAATCATCAGGTATATTGAAGTATCCCCCGTTTATCAGTTATAAATACACATGGATAAGCGTTTAATTTCGTCTTGACGCTTCTTTACCTCTTTCTGACGAACGGGAAGAAGAACGTATTGTACGCGTAGAGGATGAAGAAGAGTTGCTGCGTCGTCTTATGCTTTCGTTTTCCTTCTGAATACTCTGCCCGCGTTTAGGAGCATTTACTTCCTTCTTAGTATCGGAACGGCGTACCGGACTGTTGGTAGCAGGACGGCGATTGGACTGTTCCACGTTAGGGCGCGTACCGGAATTGGGACGGATATGAACCGAACCGAAATCCGAACGCCGGCTCGTATGGTACGATTTATTATCACGGATACGGAAAGAGCCGTTATAGGTAGGATAGTTATGTCTGCCCCGGTAATAGCTTACATTATGATAATGAACACGGTTATGTCCGCCACAGTAAGTACGATAATGATAAGGACGCGGATAGTAGAAATGATTCGGATTGGTATAAGTAACATAAATCCGGAAAGACCAATGCCCGCCACTCACATAAATCGGACGGAAGAAGTAGGCAGCCTGCATGAAACGGGAATACTGTCTGCGGCTCAATACCCAGCGTAAATCGTCATTGCGTATATCCAGATAATCGTAATACCGATTCAACGCCCATTCTTCACCCCTCAGCACATCATCCATCAGATAACGTACACCTGAAATAAAGTCATAATTAATTTCATATACATCATTATACTGAGCCGTATTCAGATTCAGTTCATAAGCCATCTTATCCGTAAGAAAGCGTGTTTCTTTACGCACTTTACTGTTACTCATGGCCGCATGGCAGACAGCAGTACTCATTATTACGGCAAATAACATAAATAATATTCGTTTCATGGCAGCGTTCTTTACAAGTTTATATTCCATCATTTTAGTAAAAACAAAAATAGGGGAATATTTTCCCCCATCCTTCTGTTTCTCTCTAATATGTTATAGGGAAAACCCTATTGCAGGTAGGGATTAGAGTTTTTTTGCCAGTTCAATCCCATTTTCCTGCAGCGATACCAGATGTTTTTTGTATAAATCGCCAACTGCTTTTTTAAAGGTTTTCTTGCTGACACCGAATGTATCGTAAATCTCTTCGGCAGGGCTCTTGTCATGCAAAGTGATGTGTCCGCCCTGCTCACGGATATAATCCAATAAGGTAGCAGCAAAGTCTTCCACCTTGCCCTGCCCCGGTTTCTGAAGTATCAGGTCAATCTTTCCATCCTCGCGAACCTGCTTTACATAAGCCTTCAATGTCATGCCTGTATGCAGAGGTTGAAATATCTCGCTTTCATACAGCAAACCGCTATATCGGTTTTCAATAATAGCCTTAAAACCTAAATCAGTCTTCTGCCAGATAAGTATGCTAACTTCCTGACCGGGTTCATAAGGCGCTTTTTCTTTCGAAAGATAACGGTCCACTTTGGCAGAGGCTACAATCCGGTAACTCTCATCATCCAGATGAGCATGGATTACATATTGCTTCCCAACCTGCATCTTCATTTTCTGTTCACGGAAAGGAACAAACAAATCTTTCATCAATCCCCAGTTAAGGAAAGCGCCGTATTGATTTATCCATGCCACTTCCAAACAGGCAAACTCACCGACCTGTACTAATGGTGTCAGTGTGGTAGCTACCAACCGTTCCTCGTTATCCAGGTAGATAAACACAGTCAGTTCATCTCCCGGCTTGCAGTTTTCGGGCACATAACGCGACGGAAGCAGAATTTCTCCTTCTTCACCACCATCCAGATACATGCCGAAATCAACCTCTTTCACCACCCTCAAGGTATTGAACTTTCCTAACTCTATACTCATACAAATTATATTTCGTAATATTTATAACAAGAACGATACGCAATAGAACACAGCCTATTCCGGCATCCTGCGCAAAGATAGCGAAAGGTGAGCGCAATACCAAGCCAAAAGTCCGCTTTTGAGCGCGGGTACTGCCGAGCCGCGTCCTACCTTATACAAAGATAAAGATAAGGAATAACTTTTCGCTCTAAAAGATAACTTTTTTATATAAACAACTCTTCTGGAAAACGGTTATCTTTGTAACGTAACAATCGACAAAAGCGTTTATTATTCACCTTTAAATAATATAATTATGGAATTTATTACAAACGAAAAGCTGACCATTGTAGGTGCAGCCGGTATGATCGGCTCCAACATGGCACAGACTGCAATCATGATGCACCTCACCCCGAACATCTGTTTATACGACCCTTATGCTCCCGGTCTGGAAGGTGTGGCGGAAGAAATGTTCCACTGCGGGTTCGAAGGTCTAAACCTGACATTCACATCCGACATTAAAGAGGCTCTGACCGATGCCAAATATGTAGTGTCTTCCGGTGGTGCAGCCCGTAAAGCAGGTATGACCCGTGAGGATTTGCTAAAAGGCAATGCCGCCATTGCCGAAGAATTCGGTAAGAACGTGAAAGCTTACTGCCCGGATGTGAAGCACGTGGTTGTCATCTTTAACCCGGCCGATATTACCGGCCTGATTACATTATTGTACTCAGGATTGAAGCCATCTCAGGTTACAACACTGGCAGCCCTTGACAGTACCCGCCTGCGTAACGAACTTTCCAAACATTTCGGCATTGCTCCCGATAAGATAGAGAACTGCCGTACATATGGCGGACATGGCGAACAAATGGCTGTATATGCTTCTACCGCCAAAGTAGATGGGAAACCGTTGCTGGATATCATCGGCACTCCTGCCCTGACAAAGGAAGAATGGGCAGAAATACAGACCAAAGTTACCAAAGGCGGCGCTAACATTATCGCTTTACGCGGTCGTTCTTCTTTCCAAAGCCCTGCGTATATTTCCATAGAAATGATTGCTGCCGCCATGGGTGGAAAGCCTTTCCGCTGGCCGGCAGGCACATATGTACACAGTCATGGTTTCGACCATATCATGATGGCTATGGAAACCGAAATCAATAAGGACGGTGTGCACTACAAAGAGCTGAAAGGTACTCCCGAAGAAGAGGCTAAACTGAAAGAAAGTTACGCCCACCTCTGTAAACTACGCGACGAAGTTATAGGAATGGGCGTATTGCCGCCCATTAAAGACTGGCACAGTATCAATCCGAATATAGATTAAACAACTACGTAGAAATCTATACTCATAAATAATACAAATATCCCCTTTGTTCTTGTTTTAAAAGCTACAAAGGGGATTTTTCTAATATTTTTCCTCAAAAACCCTTGTAGTATAAAAAAATATCTTTATCTTTGCACCCGCAAACGGAAAAGGTGCCATAGCTCAGTTGGTAGAGCAAAGGACTGAAAATCCTTGTGTCCCCGGTTCGATTCCTGGTGGCACCACTTTTCGAAAAAGGTATCGGAATGTAGCGCAGTTGGTAGCGCACTACGTTCGGGACGTAGGGGTCGGGCGTTCGAGTCGCCTCATTCCGACACGAAAAAACCACTGTAAAAGCAGTGGTTTTTTATTTATATTATCACCCGCAACATCAGATATAAGGTTCCTTTGGCAGTACCTTGCAACACTATCTCGAACCGCTCCCCACTGCGGAATCTTCTTTACTTGTGCACTGAGCTGCCAGATAAAGGTAAAGAGGTAAAGCATGCAAAAGGCAAATCTCTTGAAATGTTCCATAATCTTTTATTTAAAATACGGTTTCATCGTTGAAGCGTAATGCCCATTATTCCTATCACCACCTCATTGGAGAGTGTCTCCAGTACAAGATGCGAAAGCTTTTTCCCTGCATTCAACGGCATTTCCAACAGTACGGCGGCACCACCGTCCACCTCGCGAGACACTCCGGTAAAGCCAAGTTCCTCACCGAAATTATTGCTCAGTTCACCGGTCTTCAGACGCAGGCGATAGAGAGACGGTGCATGACGATTAAAAGACTTTCCATCTTCAAAGAATATCTGTTCGATGGGCGGCCAGTTGTCCGGATTTACCAAAGACAAGGTGTCGCAAGTACCGTCTTCATAATACACACGGATTACGCCATTGTCGATATGGCACTGCATGTGGTTAGTACTGCCTGCCATTAGTAAATAGGCACGGGAAGCCTTGCCTTGCAGGGGAATTTGCAGACTGTCCGGATAATTGTCCCAAAGAGAGGTGAAAGCAATGTTATGCCCTTCGGCAGGAGTACGGAAAGGTATCCCGAGCTTTGTCTCCAACAAGCCTTTACGCACAGCGGCACGCAAACCCGAATCATCTATATCTGCTGTCTTCAGCGGATGACACCACTCGCCTATTCCCTGTTTGGGCAACTGCAATGTGGTGTACGGAGAACGTGGCGACAGGTATTCATTGCGGAAAATATCCGTTACATTCGCATTGAACACTTTCTGCATATCGACAGGAGTGCATCGGGCTGAATCGACTGCTTTAAAATCACCTGCCGGAACAGGTTTCTTACCCTTATCGGATACCGGGTGCTCTACCGGCGCCCACCATTTCATCTGTCCCTGTTCCATAGCAATGAAACTGACGGGGCCCGCCTTACGGACGCGAGTTGCAGGATAAGCGTCGACAGAAGCAGGAGCTTCAAGCAACTCTCCTTCCCAAGCAACATTGATTGTTACCTCCTCACCGGAAGCAGCAGGAACGGAAACGGAAAGCATGGGCCGTCCAACTGAATTTTCAACCAGTCTCCACGCTGCATTCTGGCCGTTTACCATCAAACGCGCCACAGCCGAACGACGTGCAGGGAATTGCAATTCCAGATTCCGTACGGCAGGCAAACGGTGTGTAACGGTATAAAGCGAACAGTCGCGGGAAGAATACTTACCGGTAGCCGCTTCGCCCGCTTTAAAGTCAAAGTCGATATCCGGCGTATGCAGTGAAGCATACTCCCACTCTTCCGGGAAACCGGGTTTTATCAGCAGACGACCGTTCAAAGCATCGGGCAAGATTCCGTAAAGCCCCTGAATCAATGCGCGGGAAGCCACTCCGATAGGGTCGCCGAAGTCGCGGTAACATTCGCCCCGGGCAGCATCATAGAAACTTATCTGCCCGAAATTGCCCGGACTATCGCCCAGGTACATGCCGTCCAGAACAGAACTTTTCAGCAATTTGAAGCCTGCCTCTCTGCGTCCTGCCTGAAAATAAGCGAGCGACGTGTGCATCACTTCGGCAAAGGCCACATTGTTAATGCTCCATAAATACGGCATCCAGTCGGTAGTGGCCACAGTGGCATACTTTCCGGCATTGACGACAGCACCCGCTGCCTTCAACTGTTCCTGCCAATGAGCGTACGGGCCTGCATTGACAGGCAAAGCAGCATCGGCGGCAAGCACGTCATCCGAAGTCACGACAGGAATATGAGGAATTTCACGGTCTATGTAACTTGTGGCAAGATATGCCTGAAACGAATCGGCCACATCGCTGTCGAGAGCGTGATAGACGGTCCATACGGCAGCATCTTCATGCAGACGGCGATGGCCCATGAAATCTTGGAATTCCGCCCAATGTCCTCTCTCCGGCAACCAGAGACGGGTGTTGAGCGCTTTCAATATCTTATCGGCCTCTTCCCGATAGGGTGTGGGGTCTTCGCCTATCTTCTCAGCAATCAGTGCAGCCAGTTTATTGCCGCGATAGTTATAGGCAGAGCTGTGCGTAACGGCGCCACTGTTATAATACAGCGCATCGCTTGCCCAAATGCAGGCGTAGGCATCGTACAAGCCGTCGTTGTCCGGGTCGAAGTTGCGTTTTTCCCAAGCAAGATGCAGTGTCAGCAACGGCCACATGCGGCGGGCATACTCAAGGTCGCCCGTCCAGTTGAAGTGCCACAACAGTTCGTCTATGTAACAGAGATTCATGTCATAATGGTGCATCTGATTGTTACGGCGAGGATTGCGGCAGATATATCCGTTGCTGTATTGCGGCGTTCCCCATATCTTGGCCGAACGTGCAAGCGCAAGGGCAGAATCCTGTGCCGGATGCGAAATCGTATTGGGAACTTCGGTCACCTGACTGGCAGCATAGTTGTCAAAATGAGTGCGTGCGCGGTCGTGCCAGCCCAACACATCGCCTACGTATGCGGCACGCCAGCCGCTCAACGGCATACGCCAGCCGACAGCTCCATGCAGCCACACGCCCTCTTCCCCCCAGATACCGTCGGCAGCAACAGCAAGTGCACCGCCAAGCGTATTGAAATAAGGATCGGGAGTAGTGATTCTGATGCGTTCGGCCAGTTCACGGCAAGCCTTTTGAAGGGCAAGATACTGTACACCACCATCCCGTATTTCCTTCAGTTCATTACCGGAAATGCCCACATACAAATGCCCGTCGGCCGGAAAGCGGCATTTCAGTGTTTGCAGCACTGTGCCGTCTTCTGCCGGCTCAAAACATCCCGGAGGGTCTGCCCCCATATCTCCGCTACGGGAAAGCTTCTTCCGGCGGATGGGCGAATTCAACACTTCCAGCTCGCAGCCGGCAGGCAACTCACCGGAAAGCTCCCAAACGGCCATCTCTTCCGTAAGACTTGCCAATACGGAAACTTTCAGGCTGCAATTTTCTCCCCATGCCTTGTCTTTCAAGGCATACGTACGCGTACCCGGATTATAACGCGCCTCGCACCAATCGGTTTCTTCCAACGGTGTAACCGTACCGTCCGGCAGATGCAAGCGAAAACGGATATTACGGCAGTCGTTCTTGACATACGTGGCAAATATCGGACGGTCGCCGGTTTCCAGGCGCCATGCCGTATGTCCGCCATACAAAGCACGTGTGTAGCGGTTCTTGCCGTTGACGCAGACAAACTCTTCACCGGACGGCAAGTATTGCAACATACGGGGAGCTCCCCGCTTATGGTCATTGTAGGAAGTGGATTCTATCAAATCACCTGCTTTCTTCGGAGTTTTAGACGAAGAAGCATATTGCGCGTAAGCCCCCAAAGGGATAAACAGAGTAAAAATAATTGCAAAAACAGAAATACGGTTCATAAGGTTTTATTTAATTCAAAGGATGAAGGCATAACTGAAAGCCATTCACTATACGATTGAAATACATTCAGTATACGACTGAACCTATATCAGTCGTATACTGAATGCACCCCTTCTGCAAGCTATTCAGAAAAGGGGTAGTACGGAGTAGTCCCAGATTAGTTATATATAATAATATTTATATACAAAGAGGCAATTATGGCATCGGCTTCAATCCTTCCCAACGCACATCCCATGTACCGTCTTGCGGGAAACCGGGATTCTTCATCTCACACCCATCCCAACCGGCACACATCAGCGCTACGGCAGTCAGCAAGCCGCCATTGCCCGGCAGGTAGCAACGCAGACGTCCGTCCTGATAATTGTGTCCGTTCAACAAGTAAGTATTGGTGCGCTTATCCATCAGCAAGGCACCTACAGCCTTTTCGGGCTCACCCAACCGAGTGGCATTCATAGCGGTCATCGGGTAATCCCAGCCCCATGTCTTGCCCCAGTTCCAGTTGTCCCACACCCAATGAAGCGTATTCTTCATATAGTCAGCACGTATCAGCTTGTTCATCGGCAGGATACCCACAGAGCCAAGCACTGCCATGTGGTCGCTGGTGAAACGGATATCCTTGTAAGTATCCACTGCATTTTCGGCAGCCAGATAAAGGCAGTCTTCATTATAGGCCAGCGGAGAGAGTTTGTCTATCATCTCATCCCATTCCAGATTACGCTTTTCACCGGCACGTTCACGCCACTGCTGAGCCACATTCATGGCATAATGCCAGTAAGAGAGTTCGAACGGCGGATTGATGGTAGTAGCCGCACGCAATGTTTCTTGTGCGGGAATAGCGCCTTTCAGGATAAAACGTCCATGGAATTCATCGTAAGTGGCGAAAGAATACATGAACTTTGCAGTTTCCTGCACCAGATGATTGTATTTCTTAATCACCTCATCCGAAGGATTGGCACGGTAAACGAGTTCGGCCAAATAGATAAAATGCGGTTGCTGCCAAATCAGGAAACTGCCTACATTAGACGGAGCTTCCGTTCCGCTGGGATCGGTCATTTTCATCCAACGCACTCCGTCGAATCCCTGACGGCGGGCTATCTCACGGGCAACAGGTTCTACCGTTTCGTACCAGCCGAGTGTGCGGTCCAGCAATTCGGGATGCCCCCAAAGTGCCTGCCAAGCCTGATGCCACCATATCATTTCGAGGTGGAACTTGCCAAACCATGAATTGTAGGTCAGTCCTGTTTCCTGCGGCGGAACACTGCCTGCCGACTGAATGGCGAGCAGGTATTGGCTCAATACGACACGGCGTTCCAGTTCTTTGGCACGCGGGTCGGTACAATGTGAGAAGTCTACAGCCGCACCGTTCTTCCAGAAATTGTTCCAATAGCTGTTGCCGGCTGCCAGAGTTTCGGCGAAAGTAGGCAGAGTATCGGCAGATGTATAGACAGCCGGTTCACTCTCGAATACAGTTCCGGGAAAAGCAGACGTAAACTTGCAAGAAAAAGCGAGTTTATCTTCCGCCGGTGTCAGTACAAAATAGTTTGCAGACTTCTCCTTGAGGGAAGCTTTTCCTTCCCAACGCAGAGATACATAATAAACGGTAGAATCGAGTGTACGTTTGAGAACTGCACTTTGCGCATTCTCAAAGACTATATCTGTAGTGTGTTTGTTGTTGGCATCCCAATTGCAGGCATCATCGGCATGAGCGCCCGTAGGGTATGGAAAATGCAGTTTCACCCCAGCACGTGCCGGACTGGTGATACTGGCTGAAATCATGTCCATTTGCGGATGACATACGGTCTGTACATCAAAGGCGTTACCTTTCAGTGTGAAGTGACTGTTGATGACACCGTTCCACATATCCAATGTCTGGGCAATATCGGTAATGTCAGAAGTCTTCACATCATCGCCCAACTCCAGTCCCACGATACCCAAATGCAGGCGATGAGGGTTCATGCGATACCAATTGGAAGCTTCTTTCTGACGTCCGTCTTCTTTAAACTGACAAGCGTATATTTCTTTATGTCCACGACCGAAATCGTGTTCTTTCAAGTATTCTTCCGGTTTGTATTTATTGGGATTACCGAAACTATGCCAGCCCCATTGACTTTGCGTACCCAATGGCACGCCTTTCTTATATACTGAAGGAAAAGTCTGTAGACCGGTAGCATCCACAGTAAAGGCAAACTCACCGTTGCCGACCGACAACGACGCCAACGAATCAAACGAAGATACCTGAGGGTTGTTACGGGCAACCAGCGCCTCACGATCTATCGGCGCTTGCTTTTCCGAACCGCAAGCTGCCAAGACGACTGCAAGTAGAGAATAAAACAGTTTTTTCATGGTATTTTTAGTGTAAGTAATATATCTCATAGTTGTGAACGAAGCAAAGATAACGCATTTCCGCCAAACCGATTCTGTCCGGTTTGGCGGAAATGCTAAGAGAAATGATTATCGGGCATACACTGCCCAAGCTGTCACAGAAAGTCAAATGCCAACTCCAGTTTCAATCCCTCATCCCCTTTTTTGATACGGATAGTTCCAGGCTGACTCTGCGGCCCGTGCTGACTTATCGGCTTGAAAGAGCGAATGGCGGGAATATCCAATAAGAAAGAAAGATCCCCGGCCGGAAAGTCCGGCATTGTATGGATACCATCCTGACGCCCACGAGGTTCATCCGGAGTGAATACACGAAAGAACACTCCGTCCGTAGCCGCATAGACGGTAAAAGCATTCTGCTTGCCTTGAATTGTGGCCCAATAAAGATTGGCGTGATACCCTTTAAATTCCGGATAGACCAGTTTGTCCGCACTCTCTCCGGTAACAGTATTATTAAAGTCTTTCTGCCAGATACCGTAATTCGTGCCCGGAATACGGTTCTTCCACACACGGTAAGGACCGCGCCCCAACCAACGCATACCTGTACATTCGCTTTCAGGATAAGAGAAGGTAAACCCGAAGTTAAGTATGGCATTATCCGTAAAAGCATCATCAAAGCCACCACCGCCCGATGCCCGGTTCAGCAATACGGCATCCATCTTCAACAGCCCGTCCGGACGCAAACGCCACACAACGGAATCCGCTCCGCCCCGATAACGGGCACAAAGGACAGCATCACCTCTCTGCTCCATACGAGCGGAAAGAGACACCAGTTTCATTTGCATTCCTACAGGCAGCGGACCGTCTTTCAACGGAATTATCCGGTTGTCTTTCTTCCGCAATACAGAATATATGGTAGCATCGTTTCGGCGAAAGGATATGTCCACCCAATCGGAACACAACGTTATTAAAGAATCAGCCTCGTTCACACAACAACCTTTTCCTGTTCTTTTCAAAGAAGCCAGTTGCCCTTCAAAATAGCTTTTCGCAAAACTGATGGGATACGTACGTGTACACACGCTCTTTCCATCCAGTCCTATAGCCTCCAATTCCAAAACATCTCCCTTAGAGAAGAATTTTTCCCGGATTTCCGGATTCTCCCATGCAGCTATACAGGCATATCCGGTTTCACCCGGTTCCAAAGCAGGCAAATTCACCCGGCCGCTGTCTACTGTGCATCCCTCTGCCCGGCTCTGTAGCGGGGAAGGATAGGAAAGGACGCGATAGCGCATGGAACACTCCTTCAAATTAGTAAACAGATAACGGTTCTCCACTAAAAAACGACCATTGAAAGAAGGCGTTAGCTGGAGAGGCTTTATCTTTATAGGCGACCATATTTCCCGTACGGAATAGAAACTGCCTTCTTTCTCCCGATAAGGACCTACAATACCGTCAGGCGCATTATAATCTTCACTGTCCAAAATGCCGTTACAGTCTGTCCGGCGTACAGCTTCATCGCTATATGCCCATAAAAAACCTCCGGCAAACAAAGGGTGTGCCGTATATCGCGCCCAGAAATCCTCCAGTCCGGCTCCATGTCCCTGGTCGTACAGACCATGCATAAACTCTGTCGGCATGAAAACCTTATATCCGTTGGTGAAACGGCCTACACCGGTCAGGTAAGCCGGGTAATGGTGTGTATCCAATTCATCAAAGTCCGCCCAAGGATGAATGACATGACGGCGTTGCGGATCATAACGGTAGAACAGTTTGTCCGTAGCTATATTCCACCCGCCTTCATTTCCATTGCTCCAAAGTACGATACATGGATGATTTACATCCCTTGCTATCATTTCTTTTACCAACTTGCTGCCTGTAACAGTGTCGTAAGCATTCTGCCAGCCCGCAAGTTCATCAATATAGAGCAATCCCAACGAATCACAAGCATCCAGAAAATGCTCATCGGGTGGATAATGGGAACGCACGGCATTCATATTCATTTCTTTAATGAGCAGAGCATCTTGAATGCTGAGTTCCTTATTGGTGGTACGCCCGCCATCGGGGTGAAAAGAATGACGGTTTATGCCTTTCATCACCAGTTTCGTACCATTCAGATAAACACCGTCGCGTGGACGAAAGTCAACGGTACGGAATCCGACGCGGACAGATGTCCGGTGTAAAGCCTCCCCTTCTTCATTCCGCAAGGTAACAATGAGATTGTAAAGCCGAGGTTTTTCCGGAGTCCAAGGTTCTACATTTTTCCAAATATGAGCAAACACACTGTCATGCCCCACTTCCCACATCCGAACCTCCGAACAAACGTCCGTTCCATCCAAAGGATGTAAAGCTGCCGTTAATTTTTCCTTGCCTTTCACTCCTTTCAGCTCGGTATAAAGCTGCATTTCCCCATCCATTTTCGCATCCACTGCAATATGTTCGATACGTATCTGAGGTTTGGCTTCTAACCATACAGGACGGTAAATCCCCCCAAACAACCACCAGTCCGCCTTACGTTCGGCCGCATTCACCGACTTATTTCCGGAATGTTTTTTTACCCGTACTTCCAGCTTATTGGCAGCACCATATTTCAACAAAGAAGTTATGTCATAGGAAAAACGATAAAATCCGCCCCGATGCTTGGCCACGATGTCCATGGCAATCTTGCACAGATAAAGGTTGGTACCGATACCTGCCGTGGCCGTGATGCCCGTCTGCTTCAGGACATGGCGGATCATCGTCATGGCCAGTTCGTGTGCCGTCATGCGGTAGGTCAGCAGATACGAAGTCACATCGATGAAGACCTCGTCGATGCTGTACACATGAATATCCTCCGGTGCGATATACTTCAGGTAAATCTCATAGATCCGCCGGCTGTATTCGATGTAATAAGCCATCCGGGGCGGAGCCACGATGTAATCCACCTCCCAGTCGGGATGCTGTTCCAACGCCCGGGCATCGCAGGACTTGCCGGATAGGCGGTGTGAAAAACTGCGGTACCACCGCTGCCGGTTCACCTCCCGCACCCGCTGCACCACCTCGAACAGACGGGCACGGCCACCGACGCCGTAAGCTTTCAGCGAGGGTGTGACCGCCAGGCAGATGGTCTTCTCCGTGCGCGAAGCATCGGCCACGACGAGATTGGTGGTGAGCGGATCCAATCCTCTCTCCACACACTCCACCGAAGCGAAGAACGACTTCAGGTCGATAGCTATATAGGTGCGCTGCGTAGGATTCATCAGACAGTTACGTTACATATCTTCCAGGGTTAGACATTCCGTTTGGATGTCGTACTTGTGAAGAACCTTGTTCCGCAAGGTTTCTACCTTTATGGCAAAATCATCCGGCTTGAAGTTCTTCCGCTGCCGTTTGACTTCTGCCACCAGAGCTTTTCGGTCTTCGACATAAAGGCCGACAATATCGATTTCGCAAGCCTCCTTTCCTTTCTTGGCCTGCCACCAGGAGCCTATATCCATGAAGTTGCAGCTTTCCATCATTTGCTGACGGAAATACTGCTCCAGTGTAGATCCGGAATAGGTAGGATAGTCATTCTTGATGAGCTGTCCCAACTGTTCGAAGTTCTCCATCTCGACAAGCCGGTGATACTTGACGAAATAACGGAACCAGAAGCGCAGGAAGAGGTCTGAGATTTCAAACCGGACCGTCTGCGAGCCTTCCTTAGCCAGAATGGGACGTTTTCTGACAATGAGTTCGTAGTCTTCTTCGAGCTTCTTGAGATGACCGGCAATGACCATATCCCCCATGTTCTGCTCGATTTCTGCGGTCGTATTCCGTCCGTTGGCAATGTCAGCCAGTATGGCAAAATAATTGCCATACTTCTTCCCGAACTCCTGAATGAGCAATGCCTTGCCCTCATTTAGGAACGGGGAATCTGATTGCACGATGTAATCCACCATGCTTTCCATATCCGTGCAACCCTTCTGCATGAAGAGGTCGATATATTTGGGTACTCCTCCGGTGAAGGTGTAAAGCGCCAGAAGATCTTCATTCGTATAGTCAGGCTTGTGGTCATGAAGAATCTCCTTCAGTACGGAAGTAGAGAACGGACGCAGCTTGATGATGCTGTCACACCGTCCGTATAGCGGTTCGCGGGCATCCATAAAAATCTGGTTCATCAGCGTATAAACCGAACCGCTGGCCACGAAATTGATAAACGTGGAGTCTTTGTAGCGATCCCATATATCCTGCATCTTGCTGTAAACAGAGGGATTGATATAGAAGAACTCCTGGAACTCATCGATGACCAGGTTATACCTTTCCGTCTTTCCGGCACGCATCAGCATCTCGAAGACATCTGCAAAGGAATCGATGGATTCAGGAATGAAGATATTCGATAGAACCGAATTGATGTGCTGAGCGAAGCCACGGCAAAGCATAGCTTCATTGCTCCGGCTCACAAACAGATAGACCGTCGGACTCTCTTCGCAGCTTTTCAGGATAAGCTTCGTCTTTCCGATACGGCGACGACCGGTCAATACGGTCATCTGTGAATGCTGGGTGAAGGCTATCTGACGAGTCTTCTCCAGCAAGGCCAGTTCCTTTTCTCTATTGTAAAATTTCATAAGCAGCTCGGATAGGGTGATTCTTTAATACAATATACAAAACTTATAGCCGTAAGTCTTACAGCTGTAAGTTTTGCAAAAATACAGAATCTATAAAGAATAAGCAAGAATATACCATTCTTTATCGATTACAATCGATAAAGAATCTGGCAATCACTGGTATTGATGTCGTGCGAGACAGATTGCTCAATAGGAATGATGCATCCCGATTGCAATGCAACTAACAAAGTTGTGACTAACTCAGATTTGCGGGAAATAGTTAAATTTGTGAGAAATCGGATAAAGTCTAGTATTTCATCAAAAACAGCTCATGTTTTCAGGATGTAAGTGACTCAACCCTATCAAGTTCTGTGCAACATACTGATTCGATTTCTTCAATGATTTCCATACAGCGCTTTCTGCTTATACGGATGCCGGTGCCGGCCGCGATGACATCCTCCAGGCAAGGACGGCCCGAATACTTGACAGACGTTGCATGTTCGCCTCTGGTTCCCTGCGGGGAGTAGGTAATATCGTAGGCAGGAGCCAGTCTCCACTGACCGTTTTCGCAGAGGAAACTGAAGTTTTTGGCATGGTCGTCTTTGTTGATGCAGACGATGTTGAAGACCATCCTTCGGAACATCTGCTCCACCTGTACCGGATCCTGAGTCAGGTAACCGGTCAGTGCAAGTAGGTTTACATAATCTATGCTCTGGGTGCGAAAATCAATCTGCAGGAGGGCTGCCGCTGTCAGTGTATGGATACGCCGATCTTTTTGGATATCGAACCTTTGGATGCAGAAGTAGCTGTCATGGATCAGACGGATTTCCGGGATGTCGATGCCGCATTTCTGTGCGGTCTTCATGTAATGATATTCAACCTTGCCTATATCCAAAGGATCGTAGACATGCCGGAACTTGACTATCCAGTCTGTACCGTCAGCATCCTTAAACACCGCCTTGGGTCTTGCCCCACCTGAATTTCGGCTGTTGTAGTATAGGAAAGAGGCATCCGCATCACTCTTCTCGGAGAGCACATCAAGCGCTTTGAGCTGAAGCTCGTCGAAGTCTATGTCTGTAAGGTTTGAAGTCTGTTCTTGGGAAACTTCCGGTTGGTAACAAAGTGCTCCCATTCCGGACTGACCTACCAGAGACAGCCTTTGAAGAGGAGAAAGTTCCCCCAATGAGCTACCTTCACGGCGAAGCATTCTGTCAAGCAGATAAAGACCATAGCCATCTGGCATACTGTCCTCAAACGCTGCAAATCCTCCACCCAAACTTCTTTCTTTGGAGTAAATCAATCCGGTCTGGAATGGCAATTCCCATGGAGATATCGAGAAACCATCGGCCATCCACTCTTTGTCGTATTCAAACACACATCGGTCTCTCTCCGGTGTCATCTGCAAAGTGCCTACTGTACGTCCCGCTAATGAAACGGTTATTTTTAGAATATCTTTCATCGTCCTCTTTGTCTTCTTTGGTTTTTGTTGATTGTCTCCAGCTCCTCTCCGGTGCTGAACTTGCTTCTGCCTAGGATGGCACTCATTTCATCAAACCAATCGAATTCAACCACCAGTTTCAGAAATGCCTCCAGCGAAATCTTTCCCTTGGTCTCAAACCGTTCGAGTGTCGGTTCCGGAATACCTGTCCTTTCAGAAAGACTGCGTCTGCTCAGTCCCTTATCCAGTCTGCGTTTGCGTGCGTTCTCGGCTAGTATTTTAGCCAAACGCTCCGGATTTTTATCGAAAATATCAAAACTATATTTCATAATATATTATGCGATATATAATATTTTTCTACTTAGTTCATATTATAATATGCCAAATATACTAATTAACGAGATTATAAGCAAACATCTTTGTATGATTTCATCCTATGTGATATTATCAGTCAAAAACGAATAAGTTACTTAGCCAGGTGACAACCAGTGACAACCGATTCCCATTTTCTTAGGGATGGAAGCATATCAAACAGCATTCATACCATACTACAAGGAAACAAAAAAAGTATGTCAACGCCTACTGGGAGTGATATGCTCTTCCTTCAAATAATTGTAGATTGTCTGAATGGATTTGATGCCGGTAATATTCATGATATCCTTGATGGAGGTACCAGCCTTATACATGGTAATGACTGCTTCCTTCTTGGGTTTCTTCATCTTGGTTCCAGCCTGACGGCCAAACTTCACACCCCGCTTCTGGGCAGCTTCGATGCCTGCCTTGCATCCCTCCAGAATCAGGTTGCGGTTATACTCAGCCAAAGAAGCCAGAATCTGCATGGTAAATCTGCCGACTGCCGTGGATGTGTCGAGATTGTCCTGCAGGGAGACCAGCTTGATGTGACGGCTTTCGAGCTGTGCACAAAGGTCGAGCATTTCCTTGACGGAACGACCCAAACGATCCAAACGGAAAATGACCAAAGTATCTTCCGCACGCAGATAATCCATGCAAGCCTTCAGACCTTCACGATTGAACTCCTTTCCGGAAATTTTGTCCGTGAAGATTCGGATGCATCCGGCCTTGCTGAGTGCATCCTCCTGAGACGAGAGGTTCTGCTCTCTCGTACTGACTCGCGCATATCCTATTTTTTCTCCCATATATCCAAATTAGACTTGATTTTGCAAAGATAGTGTTTTTGGATATAAAAGCAAGGGTTATGCCTATATTAATAAGGTGTAATCCTTGCTGATTCATATCCATGTAAACCTATAGTTTATTTTATTTTAGAAGTATCATTTTCGTAAACATTCACTCTATAACCAGTGTTAGTTTTGTACTCCATTATTCATTATTAGTTTTCATTTTATTTTCTTCTAGATAAATTTCGAATTCAGATAAAAGTTCTCGATGCAAATTTCGTATATTGTGTTTCTTCAATTCATAAGAACAAGTCCCTGCTTCAGGACGCATTCAAGTCGAATACAAAACGGATAATATGAACAGTTTGAGCACATTTTAAACTTTGGAAGTCTTGTTCTCAAGAAAGAAACTTCGTTAATATTAAAAACACTAAAAGAGTTTATATCTGATACAAAATGGTCTTCTGAAAAGTGTTCACACAGACCTATTTGTCCGTTAGGCAATATAGTAACTGACTTCTTATTATCTGCAATACACCTATATAATTTAAATTTCGATGCAGTTCTAACATGGCAAGAAAATCCATTCGTATATAGCAAATTATCTAACACTTCCTTTTGCATAAATAGATGTTTATGATCTTCAATATCGATTTTACTCAATGAATCTAGAAGCAGATGGCTATATATAGAAATAAATCTATTTGAGTTAAACCTTTTCAGCAAGACATTTTTTACAAGATTTATTATATCAGAAATATTGCTCAAATCCACATTTAACCGTATAATCACATTTATACTATTTGACGTAAGAAGATCAATATTATCAAGGACTCTTTGAAATGGATTAATATTTTGATTACACTGAAATTTTTTAACTCTATTATATACGGATTGATTGTATTGCAGCAGGAGATAATATTTTACTATTTACTTATTAATTGTAGATTTATGAAAAAGAATGTATTGGTAGCCCTGTCGGCTATTTTGCTGGGAACGTCTTGTGCGACTACCAGCGTTGTCAATGACCCACTGCCGTCTTATAGCAGGTTTTCTACATCGCACAGCTTTATCCATGGCAAGGCTGATATGACAGCATTTAAACACATCGCTATGGCCAAGTCAACTACCGGTAAAAGTGTCGTCATGGATGATTTCAAGGGGAATATACGGAAGCTGCTGTCGAGTCATTTCGTGGAAATTTCGGCTGACACGATAGACAGTGCGGTAGCACACGGGATTCGCGTCCTGACTCCTTATATAAGTACATCAACAGAAATCGGAGAAGGAGGAAAGAGCAATGTGCTTATCATGCTGTACGATTATAACACGGATGATAATGTGGCTACTATCACGGCAACCAGCCAGGAAACTGACATTGCGGATGAACACACTTTTAAATATCTTTTGAACACAATAAGTAATCTACCACGAAGGTAAGCATTCACCACATTAGAGGGAGGTGATGGAGTGCTGCAATGTATTTCATCAAAATAGTTTTCTGTAAATATTCTGTAGTAATCATGTAATCCTCTAAACCTTCACATATGCCCTTGATCAACTGCCCAAGCGACATTGCTGAATACAACCGAGATTGTTTTTATCATTCTCTTGCGTATAACTCGCCATTTGCCTAATTTTGTATTGAATAATCAAATGCAATGGAAGACTATGAATTCATTACGCTATATTATGTCTATCACATTTTCTTTACTTTCTATGTTGATCTATGCTAATAGAGACATAGATTCTTTACTCCATGTCTTAGACCATGATCTTAGCAATTACAGCAGGTATGAAAATAGGAAAAAACAACGCATAGAAAATTTAAAATCTATCATTGTATCCCCTCTATCTACAGACCGCTATGATCTAAACTTATCCATATACAACGAATACAAAACATACAGTTCAGATTCTGCATTTCATTATCTTTACCAGAATTTATCATTAGCTCAACAATTACAGAATTATCCATGTGAAATAGAAACCTTATTAGAGGAAGTTTATCTGCTTACATGTGTCGGAATGTATTTAGAAGCTAAAGATGTGCTATCAAAGATCAACCGCTCTACCATCCCCCCTTCTCTCCTAGGTAGATATTATATGTATAGCAAACGTCTGTTTTTTGAAACAGGTGTAAGCCTACCCCGAAATAAACACACATCGAAGTATTATAGAAATATAGGACTGACTTATCGTGATTCCATTTTGCAGATATTGCCCCCAACCGACGATGCTTATTTATCAGAAAAAATGTTTCAATCGAAAGAAAAAAGGGACTACTCTAAAGCCATGCACTGGAATGACGAACGTATGAAATCGGCTACGTTCGGAACAGCATTGTATGCCTTGGTTGCTTATGACCGTGCTGGCATCTTAAAGACAATGGGCAAAGATGATGAATCTTTGTATTATCTTATCCTCTCAGCTATTTCAGACGTGCGCTCTGCCATACAGGAACAGTCATCCATCATGCTTTTGGCACAAATTATGTATGAAAGAGGTGATATCAATCGTGCAAATACTTATATTAATTTTTCTTGGAGAGTGACAGAGGCATATAATACTCGCATGAGAAATTGGAGACATATCATACCATATTCTATGATAAATAGTCGTTTCAAAGAAATAATCAGCAAGCAAAATGAAAAACTGCAATCGTATTTATTACTCATTACATTACTGACCTTCCTACTTGGAGTAGCTCTGATTTACGTTTACCGTCAAATGTCAAGACTAAAAGTAGCCAAAGAAAAACAACAGAGTCTAAACAGAGAACTATCTGAAGTGAACAATAAATTAGAGAAAATCAACAACCACTTACAAATGACGAACCTCGAACTTATAGACAGTAATAATATCAAAGAAGTATATATCTCACGTTTTTTCAAGTTATGCTCCACTTATGTTGACCGTATGTACCAATTTCGTAAACAAGTTAACAGAAAGTTGCTTAAAAAAGACTATGCAGATTTGATGAAAATGACAGCATGTGCTAGTGATGTACTTGCCACGGAACAGCAGGAACTCTACGCTCACTTTGACTCAGCATTTTTACACCTGTTCCCCAATTTTGTCACTTCCGTTAACAAACTACTTCTCCCTGAAGAACAATTTATTCTCAAAGAAAGAGAACTGCTAAATACCGAACTTCGTATCTGTGCTTTGATACGTCTAGGGTTTGTTAAAAGTGCGCAGATTGCAGAATTATTACATTACTCACCTACTACGATTTATAATTACCGTACGCGTCTACGAGAGAAAGCTGTATCCCGTGATGTGTTCGAAGAAAAAGTAATGCAAATTCAATAACAGCAATGTTACAACTCGATTACAACAAGACATTAGGTGTTTTTCTGCAAAAGAAACTCTACTACATAGGAATTTGCTTTCTACTTTTTTAGTCACCAAATGGTAATATTATACACTGAAAAACAATCAGTTATGCTGTTTGAAGATTATTAAAATCTACTTGTCTCAATTTCACCGATTTAACGCTTATCTATTATTATTAATTTTACTACTGCAAATGAAAAAAGTATTTGCAGTAGTTATAATCCGCAAATCCAAATTTCCGCAGAATCCGAAACGAAGCGTTCGATTTTCAGGAAAAGGGACAAAACGAAGCGTTCAAAAAAGGAAAGCGCGCAACACTCAAAAAGCCGAAACAAAAGTTTTGTAATGACCTCTGTTTCGGCTTTATAATTTCATAAAAAATGGCTTTATAACGGCATTAAAATAAGGCTCAAAAGTTTGGCCTTCTGCTTGAAAAATTGTATCTTTGTTCAGTGCTAAGCAGCTGTTTTATGAACTAATTTTTCCTGTTTCTTATACAGCATCATGTCTGTATATTCGGCAGAATAATTCATGTGGGCATTGAATTCCTTTTTTGTACAACCCTCAAAAGGATTGCCAATGGTTCTGTTTGCTCCAATCCATTCACACAGTTCAAGTATGGAGGATTTATTGGATGTGAAATAAACGAAGGAATGCTTTTCGAGTATCTTTAAAACATCCAAATAATCAGACAAGCGCCAATACATATTGTACGTACCAACATCAGTGGAAAGATAAGGCGGATCAATTAAAAAGACGACTCCGGGAACATCCTTATATTGGTTGAATACTGCTTTGTAGTCGCATGATACAATTTCAAGCCCTTTTAAGTAGTCAGAAGACTCCGGATAACCGGTCTTGCGAATGTTGTTATAAAGGACTTCCTTGCGCATTTCGGCTACAGACAATTTATACTTCATGGAGAACATTAGTGAGGATGATAAGGTTATAAAATCCACGTACCCAACATTTAGTTCTTCTTCCTCGATACGTTTAAAAATGCGTTCTCTAAGTTCCCCTTTAATTGGTTTATGTTTGGGTATCGAATTACCCACCAGTTCTCTAATATCGGCAAGCAGTTTATTTGTCTGTGGGATATTTTTCAGTCTGAACCGGTAGTTGTCGAAGTCATTGTAGACAACAGTAGCATCGGGCTTGCTTCTTTTGGCTATATGCGAAAGAAGTCCGGAACCGCCAAACAAGTCCACAAACACGGTATCTTCAGGGAACTGTTCCAAAACTTTAATAAACTCTTTAGCAAACATTCTTTTTTGGCCTACAAATGGCAGTGGTGCAGATAAATTCATATTCTTCATACGTTCAAGTCAAATTTAATGTTTTCAACTCCGGATAACAGTTCCAGAGTCCGGTCAATGTTATTTTCATATATATGCACATTTCCAAGGTCAAGGGTTATGGACTTCAGGGGAAGCTCCACCTGCCTTGCCATCAGATAAAGATGATAAATATCAGCCGGAAGCCCAAGGTTCGCATCAGAACTACGCTGATATGCAGATAGCACCAGTTCTCCCTCATCAATTTGGAACTGCACAAGGCTCAGGCAGGGTGCCTGGTTGCTTTCCACCCCGGTTTCTCCAAGAAACAGGACATAATTCTTGCTGTTGCGCTTTTCCCGGTTAATCCTGGTTATGAGGGGTGGAAGCTTTTCAAAGTAAGTTGGATAGCTGTTTACAAGGGTATGGCCGCAATAATCCCACCAGGTAATCCCTGCCTCTTTGTATTTTTCCACATCCCGGACTCCTTGCATAAACAGTTTCAATTCCTCTTTCAGCTTTTTCCTGGCTATCCCGTGGCTTTCAAATATGTCAAGTAAATCAGCGGGGGTCAGCATGAGCCTTTCGTTTAATAGATACTTGATACGGCCTTTCCTATTGGTCTGGATTTTGCCCGTTTGGAGTATCTTGTCTAATGTCTGGTAATACTTATTCATGAGCTTTATTTTTGGTTGTACAAAGGTAGCTCTACCGGACAACACAAGGCATCCCCGGCACATCAATCACACTGCACCGAGCGTGCAGTGCTTTCCAAACCGTTTGATAATATCATACACCTTGCGTTCGCTTACCGAATATTTATTTGCCAAAAACGCCACTGTATAAGTGGTCTTCTCACCCCGGTTTTTCATGACCTCATACTCCGTATATAAGTCTATGAATCGAAGGTCATCCTGCTTGCCGCCTAAACTTATAAGCAATTCAAGCGGTTTTCTATTGAATTTAAGTGCTTCAAACAATGTCATATCCAATCATTTTTGTACTTTTGCAATGCCAATCATTTTTAGACAACAAAAAGCCAGAGCGCGACAGAGGGTATTTGCCCCCGGTCGTGCGCTCTGGCGTACTTGTTGTTCTAAGTGATTGGCGTTACTTTTAACAGGCCGGGGGCTTTTTTTATCCCTCCCCCGAAGGGATTATCAATCATTTAATCCGATATAAATCCAAATTGAACTTATCTTTCTTTTCCCAGCCTTCAGCCAGAACCTTCTGAATATACCTTACCGCTTTCGTATAGAAGTCTTTCAACTCATCTAACCGACTAAAAGTATGGTATTCAGGCTGTTCATCCGAACCAAACTTGAATGTAACCGGTAGGGTTTCTCCGCCCGTCTGAACAGCCAGATCGTATGCTGCCTTATAGTTGTACTGGTTCTCCGTGGAAAGCCATACAGGGGCACCATTATAGGCGAATCCGGATAGGATAGCTGCATCAGTCTGGCTGTTATACCAGGACATAACCAATGTGCGGATTTCCTCATCAGTAGGCTTATGCCCGAACTCCTCTTCCATGTAGGAGGCAGAGCCGTTCTCTTTTTCCTGCACATCCCATCGGATGCGCCATTTGTCTTTAACCGGGTTCGTGCATTCCACCAGCGAAACCCCGGAACTTCCTTCAACTTTTCTCATGTAAACACGTATTTGGTTCTACCTTTGCCGAATGTCTCTGTTTTGATGGTCGTTTCAAACGGGAAACCATCCGGCATTTCCTTTACTTGTGCGAGAATATTCTTCATTTCCTCGCTGTTGGTGAAGAACTTCTTTGCCTCGCCGTTCACTTCGATGGCCACAATACAGCGGTCTTCTCCCTGCTCGGTCTTGATACCGGTCTCAAAGTCCTTCACTACAATCGGTAAGTTTACCAGTTCCCGGATGCTTACCACCACACCGGGAAATCGCTTCTTGCCGTCCTCCGGCTTGTAAGCGACATTCAAGTCTTTAAAACTTCTCATTTCTTTGCCTGTTAATCTTTTAAACAACTTATTACAGTCGGCGTGCTTCGTCATGCCGTAGAAACTGGCAATCAGTTCTCGCCGTCTTTTTCTCGATTTTACCTCGTGCATCTTCCGGGCAAACTTCTGTTTGATGCGTTTCCGCAATCTTACATAGTCGGGACGGATAACATAGCCAAGGAAATCAATGCCTTCTTCTACAGGGAACACCCGTTCATTCGGCTTTATTTCCAAGTCTATTTTTCCCATTTGCCCGTGAACAGCATCACGAATCTTCCACAATTCCGCTTTCGTTTTACCGAGTACCAGTCCGTCATCGCAATAGCGATAGTAATAACGAACCCTGTACTTATCCTTCAGATAGTGGTCTAAAAATACAGACAGAAGCAGATTTCCTGCCCCTTGTGAACTGCGCAGTCCGAAACTGATACCTTCCGGCAGCAGCTTAACAAACCGCTCCAGCAGCACCAACAGCCTTTTGTCCTTGAACACCCTCCGGAAGCACCACATAACAAAGTCCTGCCGCGCATTGTCGTAAAACCTCCGGATGTCAAATTTGTATGCGTAAAGCGTGCCTTCCGGATCTTTTTGCAAATCGGTACGTATGCAGTTCATCAGATCATGAGTACCGCGCCTTTTGATGCTTGCACCGGTTGTCCGGATATAACGTTTTTGCAGGTGGCGGTCCACCACATTCATGATGGCAAACACAGCGATGCGGTCTTTCATGGACAGGATCTGCAAAATACGTTTTTTACCGTATTCTTCAATTTCCCTCTCATGGTAGCCGCCCAGCCGGAATGAGCCGTCCGCAATGGAAGCCGTCAGTTCGGCGATAATCTTCTCCCTATGGGCAAGCAGGAACCGTCCCTGCCTTGACCTCTTACGATCGGTTCCGCGAAGTACCGAATCGAATGCCTCCGACATATTGGAGTATTCGATGATTTCCTCGATAATATATCCTTCCCTGCGCATAAGCTATTGGTTAATAAACATGGAAGATGAGGGCCTTCCTTTCCCCGGGTCTGACTTCTTCGAACTGATAACAGCCTACCAAACTCCACCCGACGCGTGATTTTTCAGCTTTCCACCTTTTCTGGTGCTGTTGCTGTGGCTTGCTCCCCTCGGCACCGCTTCGGGGACACGTCCCCGCTGTTGTACGCCGATTTGTTAGATTTCCAGACGCGAGCCGACATTCGCATTCGTATTCGAAGCATCGTTATTCGCATTCGCATTCGACACACCGCCATTCGCATTCGCATTGTTGTACCCGCGATAGACCACACGGACTATTGGGGAACTCTACCGCTTGCAAAGTTACTGATTTAACAGGCAAAACAGATAAACGAATTACACTATCATCCAAAATAAAACGGATATACTGCCACCCGCGATGGTGAGCCCCCAATCAATCCAGTCCCAAGGACTTCCCCGAAGAGTATCTTTCAGTTCCAGACAGGAAGCTGCAATGGCCGCAGCATAAAAGGCCGTCCAAGGAGTAAATCCCAATAGACCTACCATCAAACCACCGATAAGATGCTTGTAACGGTTACTCATTTTTAAAAATGCGATAATCTTTTTCATATACCTCAAAATTCTATTTTTTCGACCGGCTTCGCCGGTATTTGAATACCTTTTAAATGGAATTCGGAAACCATCCGAATCCCGTTCTTTCGTTTTAGTCGCTTCGCTCCACGCTTTGGCGCTTTGCGCTTACGCCACCTCGCGTATCGCCTTGTACGCTGCCACGCTTTGCGCCCGGACGATTTTGCCGCGGAAGGCCAGACGCGAGCCGACATTCGCATTCGTATTCGAAGCATCGTTATTCGCATTCGCATTCGACACACCGCCATTCGCATTCGCATTGTTGTACCCGCGATAGACCACACGGACTATTGGGGAACTCTACCGCTTGCAAAGTTACTGATTTAACAGGCAAAACAGATAAACGAATTACACTATCATCCAAAATAAAACGGATATACTGCCACCCGCGATGGTGAGCCCCCAATCAATCCAGTCCCAAGGACTTCCCCGAAGAGTATCTTTCAGTTCCAGACAGGAAGCTGCAATGGCCGCAGCATAAAAGGCCGTCCAAGGAGTAAATCCCAATAGACCTACCATCAAACCACCGATAAGATGCTTGTAACGGTTACTCATTTTTAAAAATGCGATAATCTTTTTCATATACCTCAAAATTCTATTTTTTCGACCGGCTTCGCCGGTATTTGAATACCTTTTAAATGGAATTCGGAAACCATCCGAATCCCGTTCTTTCGTTTTAGTCGCTTCGCTCCACGCTTTGGCGCTTTGCGCTTACGCCACCTCGCGTATCGCCTTGTACGCTGCCACGCTTTGCGCCCGGACGATTTTGCCGCGGAAGGCCAGACGCGAGCCGACATTCGCATTCGTATTCGAAGCATCGTTATTCGCATTCGCATTCGACACACCGCCATTCGCATTCGCATTGTTGTACCCGCGATAGACCACACGGACTGTGGCGGTGCTTATCCAGTACATGTCGGTATAGTAGGTAGAAGATGATCCGTTCAAATTACCTACCGGAACCAGGTCCATATACTTGCCGTGCGCCACGCCTGTAATCCACTGACCGCTGTCCTTCTTGCCCTGTACCATACGGATACTGCCGTCAGGCATCCAAATGCGCCATTTGCCCTGGTTGCCGCTGTCATTCGGCAGATCCACGCCGTCCATCATGTCATACTTGTTGCCGTAGATGTCCTCGTAGCCCAGGCAGCAGATATTGTTCACCTGCACCACGGTCGCCTGCCCGTATTCGTCCCGGCTCTTATACCAGGCATACTGATGCACCAAGCCGTCAATCAGCGAATTCGTGATTTTGTTGTTGATGACATACGCTTCGTCATAGCCGATGGTATCTGTCATTCCATGGTCGGCCGTTCCACCCGTTGTCCGATTGTTGTTATGCTGACCGGCACCGCATTGTTCCTGCATGTCCCTACGCCCGTACTTTGCATAGCTCAGGTTCGCGATGCGGCTGTGCATCAGGGCATCTATCTGCTGCATGCCACGCTGCTGGCTGTAATAGTGGAAGTCCGTCCAGGTCATGCTTGCCGTGGTCGAAGCTCCGGTTATGCAGGCACGCAACTTGCTACCCACTACAGAACTGCCCACAACGGCACACAGATGTTCCTCATTGGCCACCCAATCCGGTTCCATGTCCTCTATCTTGTCGCTGTTGCTCAGCACCACGCAGTCAAACTCTGCCGTGTTCAGAATGGAGAAATGCAGGGCTGTAGCACGTTCCGGAACGTCTACTATCAGATACATGCCGGCTTCAAATTTCAAGCCGATGGTCGGCACCACAATACTCTTCAGGATGTTTCCCTCCGCATCAGCAAACACACTGCCGATAAGCCCCGTGCCGGGAACGCTCGGGAAGCGCACACGTCTGTAACCCGACACGTCCACTTTGCACACGGAATAAGCCTTGTCCGTCGTATAGGATTCCATCAGCGTGGGCTTGCCGCTCATGATCTTGCGTTCACCCAGCCAGCCGCCCTGTGTCTCCTTGATGGCATCCAGTGTCAGTACCGTCGCGTCCGGAATCGGGGGCATTTCGTCCTCCGGATAACTGCTGTAGCAGGCGTACTTCTTGTTGTTCAGATAGTCGTTGATGCCCTTGCTCCAGTAAAACGGCTCATACATCATCCAGTCACCCTCGCTGCCGTCCAGCTTCGCAACCGTGCAATCGTTCATATCCTCCGCATCGGCATAGAAGTTCGAGCTTTCGTCATGCAGGGGGAAATAGGTCATCTCCCCGTCCGGGTTGTTCACTTCCACCTGCTGCCCGGCTATCTCCACCTTCCGGCTCGTAGGCATCCTGGTCACCTTGGCCAGTACGCGGTGGCGCTTGGACAGGATGGCATTCACATGCCCGCTCATTTTGTACGCATTCCCGAACTTGTATCCGGTCTTGTTGTCCAGGTTTGAAATATTGGCATCGTCGGCCACGCTGTCGTCAAACTCGATCATCGTATAGGGCGGCTGCTTGATGGTCAGTTCCGGATAACGGGCGGCATACTTCTCCAGTTCCTCATCAGCCAGATACTTCGTCAGGGTCAGCTTGCCCCTCAGTCCCGAATGCCGGTCATCCACGGCACCCGTCTGCGTATACGTTCCGTAGTCGTAATACTTCTTCAGCAGGGTTCCGTCGTCTTCCCGGTCTATCTCCAGCACAAAGCGCTCCAGCTTGCCGCTGCCGTTCAGTCTGGCCTGGTGCAGGCGTTCCAGCATGGCGAACCCGTCGATGCCGGGGCAGTTGGTGTAGCGGTAGCCCCGCACATTATTGATGCCTTCCAGTATCAGGCCGCTGTCCTGCAGCTTGGTCAGATATTCCAGGAACAGTTCCTCAATCGTGTCCGGCAGGCATAACTGCACAACGGGCGCACCGGTGGCCAGTTTCACACGGGTCAGCCCCGTACCCCTCACGTCCAGTTTCTTCAGTCGTCCCTGCCAGCTCAAGTCTAAAGTAGCCACATTCCCGTTGTCCCCGTTCCGGGCCAGCCGGTTGTTCCGCATGTTCACTTCTTCCAGAAGCAGCATGCCGTTCGTCGAAGCCATGAACGAGCCGTTCCGGTAACCGCTGGCTTTCTCCACGCTCATGTCGAGTTTTACCAGTGAGGTCAGCAGACCGAAGTTGAAGCCGATTGCGAACGCATCCTCGTGCCATACCAGCTCCTTGATTTTGGCTGCACCGATAATTTTCAGCGGGTCGTTCTCACCGAAGGCACGGGTCAGCTGCAACGAGTGGAGAACGTCCGCATCCACCACACCGCTGTCGGCCTGCACGCCGTTACTGGTAGACAGCTGCACACGGTATGGGATGGTCAGCCGGTACTGCATCGGCTTCAATTTGTATGCTTTGTCCAGCGATGCTGTACTCTGGTAGAACTGGGCACCCAACGTGGATACATAGCCATACTCCACCTGCTTCAGGTCGTACCGGCGTTGGATGAAGTAGTTCCGGTGCGCTTTCAATGAACCCTTCAAACCGTAAATCTGCGGATAGGTCTGTTTCGCGCCGTCCGCACCCACCGGCATTTCGTTCAAGAACGGGTAGATATATTTGAAGATACCGGACTTGTTGTACAGGCGCGAGCACCACTTCTTCATCTGTTCGGTGTCAAAATGGTCAACGGCCTTCTGGATGCTGAAGGCACTCATGAAGCTGGTTCCGCCGTTCACACCCTTGGTCATCACTTCTTCCAGCAGATTGCCCATATTGCCCAGTATCAGGTTCCACAGCCAGCTGTTGTGCCCCTGCATCACGTAGGCACCGTCGCGCTTCGTCTGCCGGTTGTCGTCATACTTCCCGGTCAGGAACGACTTGTTGTCCGAACCCAACTGACAGTCCCCGTCGTAATAGGTAATCCACCACATCACGCCGTCCCACGTCCGCACCAGCATGTTTTTTGCCAGCTGGTCCACGCCCAGGTTGAACTGCACATACAGGTAGTAGGCAGCCAGATTGGGCAGGTTGAAATACTTCCCGGCTTCCTTCCTGAAGGTCGGGCTCACCCATTTCGCGGTCGGGAACCTGTTGCCGTCATCCTCATAGTCCACCCCGTCAAACGTGTGCGACTCCTTGTTATAGGTCAGATTCTTGCCGGCAGGCGTTTCCTTCACGCATTTATAGAGGAAACTCATCATGCGGTCAAGCGCCTTGTACATCTTGTCGTACTTGTCACCGGTGCCCAGGTGTTCCTTGATGTTCGGTTCTTCTTCGGCATCACCTCCGCCATCGTTCCAGAACACGTCTTTCGGATGGTTGAACTCGAAACCGCCGTCAAAGTTGAAATCCATGAAGTCCGTATGGTCGGGCTCCGTGGACGGCAGCCAGCGGAACAGGCACAGGTCATTCGAGTTGTTCAGCGTCTCGATGCAGATGGGCAGGTATTCCTTCGGCCGGTCTCCGTTCGCCTGCAGGTAGTTCAGGGTGTCGCCGGTTCCCCACTGCTCGCCGCCGATAGTCTTGTCCTGGCCGAATATCGGGTAGCTGTCGCTCTTCTCGTTGTTCATGTTGTACTGGCCGTAATAGGTCAGATCCTCATCCACGCTCCTGGCCACAAACAGGTCACAGGGCAAGCCGTCAATGGCCGAGCGTATATCCTGCCCGCACGTATCGCTATGGTCGGCTGCATATTGCTGGGCCGGGGTCAGGATACCCATCTCCTTCATGCCATCGTTGATGAACTTCGCGCCACCGGTGTTGGTCGTCATGGAGGAGTCGGAAAAGTCACATTTCGCACAGGCAAGTTTCGCGCCCACCGAGTTGCCCCGCAGCCGGAACAGGTTCTTCTTGCCCTCCGTGGCTGTCGGGTTGCTCTGCTGCCCGTTGCCGTCTATCTCGCCGTAGCTCATCCGTGCCGTGTAGCCACTGGCTGTCTTCTGGAAATAGAAGCGCAGGTTCTTGCGGGCATAGTTCACCGAGCTGGTTCCCTGAATGCGCAGATATATGTCACGGGCTATCCAGTCCAGCGCCCGGTTCTCGCCGTTGTAGAATCTCACTTCCCGGCACAGCTTGTTGGCCTTCTTGTTATTCAGCTGGGCCAGCGCATCCATCACGTTCAGCGTGTCGCTCTCGCTCGGCACCTCACTGCCCACGCTGCCCGTACCTATCAGTACCAGGATCGAGTTCCGGCGCTTCTTCATCAGTCCCATCAGCTTCTCCATGCTCACCGTGTCCCCCTCGTTCAGCACGCGGTTGTCCTCATCCAGCGAGCGCACGCCCGGTTCCCCGTCGGCATCTTCCAGGTGGTTGCGGTCCACGATGTAGTTGTTCAGCACCTCGTCCGAGGTCAGCGCCTTGTTGTAGATGCGCACGCTCTTCACGTTCAGGTCGGCACCCGTTGACTTGAACTCCAGCTGGCTCTGGATGTTGAAGTTCACCTTGTCCAGCCACTTCGAGGCGGCACTTTCCTCACCGTTGACATAGAAGCCGATCAGCGTGCGCTGTTCGTTCGTCTGCACGTTCGGGTAGAACACATAGGTAATGCGGATGTTCGTGCCCGGCTGGAACTTCGTACCCACCGAGTCCTCATAGCGCAGCACCTGTCCGGCATCCATCGCCTCGGTCACCACACCGGTCAGGAACTTGGCCTCTTCCGGGGTCACAATCAGCCCGTACCGGTTGCCGTTGTCCAGCTGCCCCAGGCAGGTGATCAGCTCCGCATTCGTGTCCGTCACGTTGGCCGTGCTGTATTCTATCTCCAGCGTCATGCCCACATCGCGTATGGCAAACCCTTCGGGCTTCTCCGCCTCGTTGAAGGGACGGTAACCGCCGTCAGCCGTCAATGTCATGCCCGCACCGCCGGCCAGCAGCAGACGGTCTTTGTGCCATCCGCTACCGGCACCGTATTCGTTCACGCTCCACAGCACGTCCCGGAACTCCATCCGCTTGTCACCGCTTACCCAGCTGGCCGGGTTGTTTTCCGTATTGCTTCGCCCGAAGGCGTCAAACGTACACACGGCATCCGGGGCCAGGGTGGCTTCAATGTCGGGGTGCGATGCGGTGTTCACCTGCACCTCAAGCACGGCATCACCGCACGACACGCGGTAGTCCAGCGGTTCCACGTTCACGTTGGTCCGCCCGTAGCTGCCGGTCTCGCCGCGCTGCAGCAGGTCTTCCTTCACCACACTGCCCTGACCCGTCACTTTCACGCGGGCCGTGTACGCATCGCGGTCATAGCCGGCATACGAAAAGCTCCATGCCGTGAACTGTTCCGCCTCCAGTACCGGGCGTTTCCAGTCGCTCTGGAACCCTGCCGCCCGGTGGCTGAACATCAGGCCGGCATAGGCAGTCACCCCGCCGCCTGCCTTCAGTAGCGTAATGTAATGCACCTGGCTCACCACACCGGAGTTCTCATGCTGCGCATAGGCTTCCACCACGTTCGTACCTTCCTGCATCTGCGTCAGCGGGATGGTCACGTTCTTCTGCTGCACCCCGCTGCCGGCCGAAAGACCGAGGGTAAAGGCCTGTCCGCCGTTCACACGGTAGTAGATGTTCTTCTCGCCGCTCGTACCCTTGGCCGTAAAGGGGATGTTCACGTCGTTCCGGTACCCGCCGTCGGCCAGCCCGTTGCCCGCCGAGTAGGTGGTCTCCAGCGTCATGGCCACCATGGTCACCTTGGCTGTGGCTGTCTTCATCAGCGTGCCGCCCTGGTAGGTAGCCTGCGCCTCCACCTGCACGGTATAGGCGGTTGCATCCTTCAGGTAAGGCGATGCGTCAAAGGTGTAGCTCTGTCCGGCTGTAACGCCCACAAACTCCGCATCCTGGAACTCACTGATCACGGTCGAACCGCGCTTCACAATCACGCGGGCTTTCAGGTCGCTGTAGCCGTCCACCGTACCGCCACCGGCAGTACCTACGCCCACGGAGTATTTCACCACAAAACCGCTTCCCAGTGCCAGGTACTGCGAGGCGGGAAGTCCCGCACCGCCGCTGTCCGTCAGGTCGATGTTCACCACCACCTTGTCGTCATCCGTGTACTTGGAAAAGCGCACCTCCTTCGAGCTCTCGCCGCCCTGGTTGTCCTTCTGCTTGACGGTCATCACGTACTGGGTGCCGTCCTCGCTGTCCTGCACATCCACGTCCGTCACCGTACCCACCATCGCATCGAACACCGTTCCGGATGTAGGAGGTTTCGTCTCGCCGCTCACCAGTTCCTCGGTAGGGGTACGGTTTGACAGTTCCTTCTTCAGGAACGCTTCGATGTCATCGCCTGCATAGGCATGATAGGTGCCGTCTGGCTGTTTCTGATTCCATGGTGTTTCAAGATTCATCGGATGTTCAGTCGCGTTGATGATTCCGCTTATTTTCCTTTTTGCCATAATACTGTCCTTTTATAATAATCATTCATTTATCAGTTTTACTGCTACCGTTCCATGCGTCCGATCCGTTCCACGGCTCATCGCCTTTCCAGTATCCAAGTCCGAAACAGCTGCTTATCGCAGACCATACCAGTCTTGCCCCGGCATAGACAGCCGACAGGGCACGTTTCCCCACATACGCAGCCGTTATTTCCTTACCGCCTATGGTTATCATCGTCAATCCTCCTCATAAATCAGATACAGCGTATTCGCATCCTTGTCCTGCAGTGCCTCGTAAGCTTCCCCGCTCATCACCTCATGCCGGTAGGCCAGCAGTCTCAGGCCGCCTCCCGTTCCGGTATATACGGCATCGCCCAACAGGTAGAGCTTGTCCGGCAGGATGGCTGTCCGGTCAGCATTCATGAACATGCCGGCAGGAGGCACACCCGCCACGTCCCAGTCCCCGTACAGGGTGGAATCCATGTGGTAGGCGAACTTCCCGGCATCCGCCACATACACCACGCTGCCGCCCGGCTTGATACACTTGTCAGGTAAAACGTTCCCGGTCTCCATCCATGAGGAAAAGCGTGCAGTAGCCCCGCCGACGGCTGCTGCCGTAGTCTGTTCCACCTTGGAAGCGGCATTTTCTGCCTTGGCTGCCGCTTCGTTGGCCTTGGTTGCGGCTTCCGTGGCGGCCTGGGTCTTTTCCTCCAGTCCGGCTACGGCTCCTTCCGCTTTCTTGGCGGCAGCCTCGGCACGGGCGGCGGCATCGCTCGCAGGCTTCCCTATCAGCTCCAGAGGTACGTTCACCATCTTTCCGTCCTTCTCGCCGGGCAGTGATTTCACACCGCTCAGCGAGGTGACGGTTTCCAGATCCTCCACACCGGTAGAGGACTGGAGCACACGGTCCAGCACTTCCTGAACCATTTCTTCTTGCGTCATTTCTGCCATACTCATTCGTTTTTATCGGTTTCTGACCCGCCCAGGATTTCGTTCAGGGCATCTATCACATTGGGAAGACAATAGCGTTCCACCGCCATGTGTATCATCCCGATTTCCTCATCGCTGAACTCGGTCTCGCCGGTACTCTCGAAAATCTTGAACGCAAGCCGATGGGCCTTGATGCCACTGACACGCGTATACAGCAAATCGGCTATCTGCTCACGTGCATCGAAAACCTCCCTCGTCTGACGGGTTATTCCGGTGGGAACGCTGAAATTCCTGAAATCTAACTTTTTCATATATATCTGTTTTTTAGGATGAATGATTCAATATCTGGTAACGGAATCCGTCCGCTTTTGTAATAAGTACCGTTACGGAGTCCCCGGATGCCATCTCGTAGTTTTGCAAATCTTCATTGTGGTTATAGATACCTTTTAGTATGATATTCTTTGAACCGGGTCTGACCCTGAACGTGACAATGGCTGCAAAATCGGTAGGCAAGTAACTCATGCCGAACTTGTATGCCACAGAACTTTCCGACGGCAGCGTAACCTCTACATTACTGTAGTTGGGTTCATTGTAATACATCAAAATGATATTGTGTTGTGAGAAATCCACCGTGTAGTTTCCACTTCCGAAGGTAAGCAGCTTGGCTTTCGTATTGATAAACGCCGGGGCAAGTAATGCCGCATTGCTGCTGATACCGTAGTTCTTCGTACCGCCGGTAACATCTATAAACAATCCATAGTTCGCTTGGTCGAAGCCGTAATTCCCGTATATATTGGGGGCTGAGTTCACGATACGACCGACAGCGGTAAAAGCTCCTCCTGCAGAAGACGGTATCACATCATCACCGAACATCACATATCCTTTGCTGCCGCCGACACGGAAAAAATCATCATAAATGGCAAGACCGCCACCGCTCCCGTGAGAGTCGGCCACAGAACCGATACGGCCGTTCCCTATCTCAAAGCCGCCGATTTTCCCTTTGCTGCTGTCTATCTCTCCGGTAAACTTACCGTTGGTCGTTTCAATGCTGCCGTCTTCCAGTATCTTGAAGTTGCCGTTGGCCGTTACCAGTCCCTCCAGCTGTATATGGTCGGCTGTCAGCTTGATTTTGCTCACGGGCTTGCCGTATTCATCCGTATCTTCCACACTGACCCCGATAAGGGCCACCTTTCCGCTGGCATCCTGGGCATACAGCCCGGCACCTTCCGGCTTGATCACCAGCCCGGTTTCTTTCAATGCAGCCCCGTCCTTGTCAAACACCGCCGCTGAAATCTTTACCAGCCGGTCGCTCTGTTTGAACAGTGTACGGTACTTATAGGCCAGTGCGTCCGCCTTGTTGGTAGAGAATACCAGCAGCGAAATGTAAATCACGCCCGTAAACGACAGCTTGAAGTCTCCCGTACCGTTCCAAAGGCCGTCCAGCGTGAACATCTTCTCGCCGCCAACGGGCAGGTCTTCTTCATGGCCGAACATGTTGAAGTTTTCAAACCCAGTCTTGTCAGCACCCACAAATTCGATTTTCAACCGTCCGGCCTTGATGACCCGGTAACTGAAGGACAGATACACCACGCCGGGCACCCGTTCGCCCTGGCTGTTCGTCTGCCGGTACTCCGGTACCAGCCGGAAGTCCTCCAGTTTCTGCATGATATAGCTGTTCCGGATATAGGCATAAGGCACCTTGCCGTCGGTCCGTATCTCGGCATGCCCGTCCGGCTTCGTGCCGTAAGGACCGCCGTTCGCCCAGATCCAGCGTCCGCCCAGGGTGAACAGCGTAGCCTTGCTGCCCGTCTTCCATTTGTCCATGCCGTCGGCAAAACTGCTGTTGTCCAAATAGCTCTGGTCTTCGCGTATTTCCTTGCGCAAACTTTCCACGGCCGAATGGATTTTCCCCTCAGTTATCTCAAACCGCGTCAGGATGTCCTCGCCCGTCATCAACACGAACGTACCCTTCAGCCACACGTTGTCGGCATACAGGCCGTTTCCTTTCGGCTGTTTGTCTGCCGGGAAAGCGCTGCTCTTGATGCCGTCCAGCTTACCCAGCCGGCAACGAAGACAGCCGTTGAAGTTCTTGGCCTTCACACCGTCCAGAATGTCGATACGGGGCTGCCCGTCCTCCGTGGCCGCAATGGATATAAGGTTCTGCCGGAGCGGGTTTTCCGTGTTACCCATCAGCACGCATTCATCGCCAGCCTCCGGCTTCACCCCGCCAAACTCGCTTACCGGAACCAGCACACCATCGGCTATTACAGAAGACACCTCCACCCAGTAGGATTTGAGTTTTGTTCCGCCTGTAACCGCACAGCGCATCAGGTCATGGGCCACAAAACCCGATTCCTGCTCAAACACGATGCGGTAGTTGTCGCCCTGCTTCACCACGTCTTTGATCTTGCCGTTGGCTGCCGACACCACCAGCTGGCCGCACACGCTGCGCACCTGCTCAATCAGCAGTTCCAGCGCCACCAGACTTTGCCGGGCAGTCACTTTGTCCACCGTCAAGTTCGTCAGTCCGGTCAGCTGGTCAATCCACAGCTGCCAGCCCTCACCGGTCAGCCCGTCCACAAACTCTGTGCTGCGCAGCAGTTCGCGGATCACGGCAGTCAGATACTCGGCATTGCCCTCACCGTCCACGCTGCCGCAGGGCTTGCCGCCGGCAGCCTCGCCAAAGCTCACACCCTTCAGAAAACGGATGGGCTCTTTGGCTGTGTCCGGCTGGTTCTTGTTCAGAAACTCCTTTTGGCTGCGCCGGGCGGAAAACAGGTTGTTGTCCGTGGGCAGCGTCTTGTCCCAGCTTCGTATGATGTCCGGAAGGGCAGCGCCTTCCGTCTTTGATTTCGTATAGCTTTTCAGCGAACCGATGCTGTCCGTCACCTTGTCGAACTTGCCCACCTGCAGCGCATCGCTTATCTCGATGTCCATCTGCCCGGGTTCGTTCACCTTGCGGCTGATTCTGGTGATACGGCTCTGCCGGTAGCCTTTTTCCGGGAAATACTTCCGGCTCTCCAGTTTCACCCGTCTGCCCACAAACAGGTCGATGCCGTGCTCCTCGATGTACACCGGGTCTGTCGGGGCTTTGTAAGCGGCAATGTCCAGCCAGTGGTCCCGGTTGTACTCCTCAACCGCTGCCGCAAATTCCTCTTCGGCCAGCCGGTAATACTCATCCGGCATCCGGATGTTCCACAGGATATAGGTGTCGCCTGCTCGGGGCACCAGCTTGCCGCCCGGCAGCTGGGTGTCGTCATCGTAGGGCCAGATGGTAATCAGTTCAAATTCCCTTGCCGCACTGTCGTAGTTCACCTCAAAGTAGTGGTCATCGCTTTCTCCCAGCCCGGCCAGGTCGCCCGTCTGGAACGACACACGTTTGGTCTCGCCGGCCAGCTCGTACAGGTTGGGGTCAAAGTTCAGTTCCCCGTCCCGGAAGTAATAGATGGTGAATTTGTTCCCTTCCTCGTCCGTCACCTCCTCGCTGCGTACCGAGCTCACCGTACCCACCCGGTGGGGGTAGATACCGCTGAAGGCATCCTGTTCGTAATGGTCATAGATGCCGTATTCCTCCACACCTTGCTCGATGTACTTCTTGCCGCCGGGAAGCATCAGCCTCGGGCTGCCGTATTTCTCCGCATCGATGTTGCGGGTCGAACCTACCGGGAACAGGCGGGTGTAGAACTTAGCCGTGTTGCCGGTGTCTCTTTCCAGCGAGGTCAGCCCCTTGCCGTACCCCAGGGCGATTTCTTCCCCGTGTTCACAGCGGCACACGTTCACCGTCTGCCCCTCAATCCACCATTCCACCTTGCCGCCGGCCTTTTCGGCAATGGCTTTCAGGGCTTCGTCGCAGTACATCCCCTCGTAGTCTATCGTAATCAGCTCCGTACCTTCCACCGTACCCACCTTCCAGTCGGTAATGTGGCCCATGCCGTCATTGATTGCTTTCACCACCATCGCCACATGCTCGCGGGGCATGGCTGTCAGGGTAAACAAGGGGTTCGTGTCCCCGTCCGTCGTCTCCAGCACCAGGAACCGCTTGATCAGGCTCTCCACGCCGTACAGTTTCAGGTCATAGTCCCACTCGCCCTCGTTCACCTGCTTCGGCGTGTAGCGTTCCGTCAGCCAGTACCGTTCGCCCAGATAGTCCGTGTAGTCGTTCACGTCCAGGGGCAGAAAATCATAGTAGCTGAACGATAGGGAAAGCACATTGTCTCCCTGTACCTCCTTGCTTTGCGTCGAGCTGTCGTTCACGGCCACATCCGCACGCTTGTTCCCGGCTTTGTCATATATCGTTAGAAGCATATTCTAATAGCGTTTGAATGGTTATATAATCGGTTTCGGTTCCCGGAACTTTACCCGGAACTTTCCGGCATGCACGCCTTCCGTCCACAGATAGGTCAGCGGGGTAAACTTCGTACAGTCGGCATACTTCACCCGCAGTTGCAGGTCCAGCTGGGGAAAACGGATCTCCAGCCAGCCGTCCTTTCCCCGCTTCAGGAAATTCACAAAGGCAAAGTACTGCTTCATCCAGCCTGCCTGGGTCTTGTTGTACAGGGCAAAGTGCAGCGTCACGTCCCGCGCCTCGTTCTTGGGGTTAAGAACTGCAGAGTATTTCTCACCGTCCTCTTCCCGTATGTCCACGGCGGTATCCTTCTTGGCCTTGCTCGGGGTCAGGATGGCCGTCAGGTTCTCCATGCCGCCGCGCCGGTCTTCCACCAGGAACACGCCGTATTCCGTCCAGATGTCCGTGCCGTTCACCAGCACCAGTCCGCTCAGTATATTGCCCATATCACTTCACTTTTAGTCCGTCACGTATCATTTTCTTTATCACTTCCTTCAGTTCGCCCAGGTGTCCGGCGCTCACACCGGTGTTCTCGGCTATCAGGGCCAGGTGGCCTTCAGCCGTGTCCATCTTCTCCGCCACACTTTCCAGCCGGTCATCCATGCTGCTCCAGTGCTGCAACCCGCTGGTGAACATGCCCTCCAGCTTCGTCCCCTGGTCCTGCGTCATGGCCGTAAAGCCGCCCGCTTTCGCACTCTGGCTGGTGCCGCCGGCTTCGGTCTTGTCGTAGCCCGTGGCTGCCGCCAGGTTGTCACGTAGGGCAAGGGCTTCGTCCACATACTGCATGTACTCTTCGGTCAGCGCGTTCCGTTCCGCCTCGGTCAGTTCGTTGTCCTCCATGGCCTTGCCGAACTTCTCCCACCAGCCTTTCAGTTTCTCGCTGTACTGCTCACCTATCTTGTTACTCAGCATGGCTTTCATGAAGTACTCGGATATATCCTCCGCCGCATCCTTGGCACCGTACTTCATGTTCATCAGATTATCGATGAAGCTGCTGTACATACCGTCGAACGAAATGCCCGTCAGCCCTTCATACAGTTGGTCGGTCAGTTCCTCCAGCTTGCCGGCCTGGTCTATGTAGTCATCCAGCTTCTCGGTCAGTCGCCCGCCATAGCCGCCCTTGCCGGTGTTCTGAATTTGCGTCCACATGTCCACATTCGAACGCAGTGCCTTCATCTCCTCCGGGCTCAGGCTCCACAGGTTCCCGTCCCACTGGCGGCCAATCTGCCCGCTCAGTTTGTCTATCTGTGCCTGGCTGAAGCCGCCCCAGTAGTAGTTCCAGCTGTGGTGGCTTCCGTGGTAGCCGGCTTGCGCCATAGCCATCTGCAGGTAGTTCGAATTCGTTTCCTGCTGCATCTTGTACGCATCGCGGTAAGCCGCCACCGATTTTGTCCCCTTGCTTGCCTTGATGGTATCGGTCAGGTCTTCGATGGAAGTCTGCAGTTTCTCGTTCCGGTCCGTAAGACGGTCTATAGCCGCCTGCACTTCCCTGGAGTTCCCGCCGATGCCGAACAGTTTGTTGAAACCTCCGAAAGACACCGTATTCAGCAATCCCCCGATACCTTTCACAAGGGAACCGCCTATCTGTTTGAACAGGTCTCCGCTGAGGATATTGTCGAGTATTCCGGTTATCGCATTGAAAATAGTGTCTATCAATGATGAGATAATCGGGCCAATACCGTCTTTCAGCAAATCCAGTATGGAGAGGATGGCCGATATGATCTGCCCGATGACTCCGGCACTTGACAGGGTCTCGGACATCTGACTGATGGCATCACCGACCTTGCCTCCGATATTCAGTTTTGAAAGACCGGTAAGCATGTTCCGGATTCCTTCAAATGATCCCTGCAAGGTTCCGCTCGCAAAGCCGTGCAACCCGTCGGATACCATGTTCAACCCGTCAACCGTGTCCTGGGAGGCACTTTTCACCTCCCCGGCAAGCGCCTTCATTTCAGAGGTGGCGTTCAGGTATTCTTCGTCAGCTGAAACGCTGGACGATTGGGCCGTTTGAAGAGCGATTTTGGTACGTTCTATTTCTGCCTGGTTACCGCTTTCAAGAGCCTTGTTGTAATCGGTCTGCGCCGCTTTTAACCGGGCGAATGCCGCTTCCTGCTGCAGTTCCGCATTTTGCACGCGTGTTACGGCATCCCCCAAAGCGTGCATCTGCGTTTGCAGCCGGGCAAAATCCAATGTCCCGTTGCCACCGGGGAGCATGCTTTGAATCCGTTCGATGGCATCGTAAACGACCTGCTGGTCTGCGGCTCCCGTTTTTTTGAACTCATCCGTCTTGACATACTGTTTAAGTTCGCCAAGCAGGTTCTTCATCTGGTCTGCAAGCAGACCGGTCAAATCCCCGAACGCTGCTCCCCAGTCTATCTTCTGGGTAAGGGCTTCCATGTCCACTTTGTGCACAGCCGCATCACGCTGCTTCTCCAAAGTCAGCCTTTCGCCCTGGGACTGTGCCTTGCGGATTTTCTCGGCATATTCCTCAGCGATGGCCAGTTTCTGCTGCTGGAAGGTCCCGTATTCCTTCAGATAGTCACGCATGGCTTCCGCCTCTTCCCTGTACACGTCCGCCTCCGCTTTTTTCCGGGACGCGGTATTTGAGGCACGGGCTTTTTCAAGTTCATCCTGTTGCTCCCGGGTAAGTCCGTTATCTCCGGTGGAAAGACCGGCTTCCTTGTTCTCACGCTTCCAGTCGGCTTCCTGCCGTTTTATCTCTTCTTTCCGGGCGTTATAGTCATATTCGATTTGTGCCAGTTTCTTCTCGGTACCGGCTTGCATACGGTCTATCTCTTCCTTCCGGTTCTCGGCCTGCAGGGCGGCAAGATCCTGCGCCAACCTGCGCTCTGTGGCAAGCCGTTGCTTGGCTTCCGCTTCCGGATTCTTCCCGGACTGTTCGGGGTCGGTATGTCCGCCGATATTTCCTTTTTTGGCTGCTTCTGCCGCTTTCTTTAGCTCTTCCTCCGCTTTTTTCAGATAACCGTCGCGTTTGTTTTCGGCATTTTTCAACAGTATGTCATAAGCTTCCTGATCATGTTTCTTGATGGCAGCCTGTGCGTCATAGAACTGCCCGGATTCTGCCATGCTTGACTGCATGATATATTGTCCCCATTTCCCGAAAAAGCCCATGGCGCTTTCCGCCTCTTCCGGTTTCTGCGCCTTGATTTTATTCACCTCTTCATCGGCTTCTGCAGCTTTTTTTACAAGGTTCTGGACATTGGCCTGGTGCAGCAGGACCTGTACATAGTCCTCGCTCTTTTGGATAAGGGTATCATACCATTCGGAAAGTGTTTTATAATACCCGAAAGATTCCCCGTACTTGCGGTTCAGTTCCTCTACCTTCGCCTTTTCCTGTTCCTTGCTGCCGGTGAAGTTCTTTATCTCGTCGATGACCGATTTCAGTTCGAAGCGGGTACGCACCATCTGGGCACGGCCGTCCTTCTCTATCTCAGTCATTTCCTTGAGTGATATGTTGAATTCATCCACGCCTTTTTTGGCACTGAACAGGTTTTTCGTCCAATCCCAGATTTCATCACCGTACATTACCAGCAGCATGATGCCGGTGGTCATGGCCGTCTGCCAGGAAAAGAGCGAGGACAGGACCTGTTTCCATACCGGTGTGCCTTTCTTGCCTGACTTCTGCAGCTCATCGTATTCCTTGCGGGCACGGGCCAGTTCGTCCGTAAAAATCGGCAGGTTGTTGGATATGGCCAGAAAGAACATCTGCGGTCCCATGGCCAAAGAAGGCATTTCACGCGCCATCTGCTGGATGCTGTTGTGAAGCCCGTTGAACTGGCGCTGTGCATTGGGCATGTCTGCAGGGGTGACCTGCACGGATTCCGATTCCTCCTGCAGCAGTTTCAGTTTGCCGCGCAATTCCTCAAGCTGCTTCTCCAGTGCATGGATCTGCGCGATATTGGCACTCTGGTCCAGATTGGGGGCAGCCGTCTCCCCGGCAAGGCGCAGCCTTTCCAGTTCAGCCTCCAGCAGTCTGACGGTATTACGCAGTTCCAGCGCCTCACGCTCGGCCTTGTTCATGCCGGGCGTGAGTTTGTCCTTCATCAAAAATTCAACTTCTACAGGTTTGCTCATTCCAGTTTGCTTTGAAAAAATCCTACTATATCGTTCGCTTCATCCTCGGCGCTGTGTTCCGGTCTGGAATCATCGTTTCCGCCGCCTTGCTTTTTCCGCACATACCGCGGCGCGTCGCTCAGCATCAGTATCAGCGTCTGGTAATTCACCCCGTCCAGAATGTAGTCCACACTCCAGCCCGTCGCACTCGCTATCTGCCACACGAAGCCGAAAGGGCTATGGGAACCCTCATACCGGGTTCTTAACTCCCCATCCTTGCCCGGCTCAGTCTCGGGGTCATCGGGTTCGCCCGCGCCGCCGAGCTGATAATACGCATAAAATCCTTCGTGCCCATCAGACGCTCGAATGTCCGGAACATGGCCGTCAGATAGCGCCACTCCACAAAGTTCCGCAGCACCCATGCCGTCACCCCGATACCCACGTGCCGCGACACGTAGCCCCGGCATACCGTATAGGCCAGCAGACGGCTCACGGCATTACCGTGTTCCGCTACAAAGGCCAGTTCCTCGGTCTTGTCCTTCGGTTGCCAGTCGGGTTTGACACCCATCTTCAGGTATTCCCGCGCCAGCAGAATCTGACCCCGCAGCCTCGGACGCTTCATCGTCACACGCACCTCCACCGGGCGTTTCAGCCACGGAAGCTTCCACCTTTTAAGAGGAACGGACACGCCGCTGTCCAGCAGTGCGTCCGCACACTCCATCTCTATCAGTCGTTCCAGCCGGTCTGCCATGCGTTAGCCCTCCTCGCTTTGGAGCGATGCTGCAGCCGCGGCTTCCGCTGCTGGCAGCTTGTACTGATTCCACTCGTCCGGTATTGCTTCCGTATCGAACACGCCGTAAGGCTGCGAACCGTCTTCCGGAACAGCCACCTCAAGGGTGCATTCTATCTTGGCCGTTTCCGTAAGCGTCAGCTTGCCGCCCAGATTGGAAAGCAGCGTGCCGTTCGGTATCAGTACGCTCTGTCCGGACACCAGGCTGAGTTCCCACGGTCCCTGCATCAGAATGGCGGCCTGTGGGGCAGTCCAGCCAACGGGGGTATTCTTCTCGATGTCCTCTTTCTTGTAGTGCAGCGATCCGCCCAGCAAGGCATGCAGGTTCTTGTAGTCCATCTTGATTACGTTGAATGTGGGCGCGATGCTGCCGTTGCTCTGAGGAATAATCAGCACCGGGGCTCCCGGCACCTGTTCCGCCTCGATCTTCGCAGCCTCGGGCTTCTTCCCGCCCAGGTCAAACGAACCTTTCTCGATATAACCCACTACAAAATCCTTGTATTTTACGGCACCGAGGCCGTACATAAAATTCTTGTTCATCGTTTTTTCAGTTTGATGGTTAATAACACACCGGCCAACAAGCCGGCCAATATACCTGTGATAAACGTCCGCATCCGGTTCGGAGGGCGTTTTTCTACCGTTTGAACGTCATTCGAAGTTTCGTTCCTGGTCTCGCTCCGGATGCGTGTCAGCTCTTCTTCATACCACAGCACCAGCTGCTGCAGACTGTCGCACGAGGCTTCGGCCACAAGGTTTCCCTTGCCGTCACTGCCTACGGTCAGGTTGGCCTGTCCGCTCTTGCCACGGTACACGGCACCTTCAGGAAGCTTACGGAGGCTGTCCGCCGGTATAGTCAGCTTCACCGAACTCGCCGGTATCCCCGCCATCACCAGTCCCGCCCGTCGGCTTCCGTTCGCGCTGTCGGCGCTTGCCGTTTCCGTCTGTGTCTTCTCCACCGTCGTGCTCTTCCTGCTGCTTGCGCAGCCCGCCAAGCACAGGACAGTCATCATGATGGCGGCAACTGTTGGCAGTGTCAATGGCCTTGCGCAGTCGCGCCATTTCGCGCTTGTTGGCCTGCAGGTCTTTTCTTGTTGCATTCAGTTCTTCTTTTAAGGGTACCACAATATTGCTCACCAAAACGCGGGTGGCATGTTCTGCGTTATCCACACGCACACCCTCTGCGTCGGCTTCGGCTTTCATCGCTTCCGCTTTCGCTTTCCTCACCGTAGCACGCAGGGAACCGATGGCTGCTGCAGTGCCCACAAGGCCGCCGCTAAGAATAATGTTCATGATCTCGCTAAAGTCCATACCACCCGTTTTTTAGTCAGTCAACCTTTTATTCTGCTTCCTCGCGTTTCTTTCGGAATAGTCCGATAACCCATTGCACCAGTCCCGTGTCGGCTACCCCATTGGCTACAAGTGAGGCACCAAAACCATAGAGCAAGGCAATGTCCCAGCTCACATCACTCACAAATCCGGCATCAAGCCACCACAGTAGCATCGCGCACACCAGGCCCACACACCAGCTCACCAGCTGCGTCACCCAGCCTTTCATGTTGGGGAACAAACCTTTCAACCCTTCAGTAAGCACCACCACACCGCCGACGAAACCGGCAAAGGTGCCAATCATTGCGTCATAGTCCGTTGCCGGGACATCGGCCCCTTGGGCCATCACAGCCGATACTGTTCCCAGCATCAGCATCATAAACAGCATAATTCGTTTCATTGATTGCTTCTTTTATTATTGGTTAATACCTATTTCTTTCAGCCATTTCTGTACATCGAAACTGGGGCAGGCTTTGGCCGCCAGCTCGTTGTGTCCCACAATGCGCACATCCGGGAATCTGCGATGGAAGTCCTTCACATACTTCTCCAGTGCCTTTTTCTGGCAGCCGGTGCGGGTGTCCTTCGGGGTCTTGCCGTCCTTGGCCACACCGCCGGCATACACAATGTGGCGGCTCACGCTGTTGTACCCCTTGGCTCCGTTGGTCACTTCCCAGGGATCCACCTGCGCATCCTCGTTGTTGTTCACCAAGCGTTCCACACCGCCCTGCAGGTGGAACAGGTCGGTGTAGCCCACCTGTTTCCAACCTCTGCCACCCTGGCTTACGGGCGAAGTGTGCCACTTCCGGATGTCCGCCGATGATACCTCACGCCCCTCCGGGGTTGCCGTACAGTGAATTACCAGATACTTCAATTTTGCCATACCATCTTATTCTTTCTGGTTTTGGGTAATGGTAATCTTGGCCGTCTTGCTGCGGTCGGCATTGAGCGTAAGGGTCAGTGTACCGGTTTTCTGACTGCCACTGTTTGCACCGGCCGAAATCTTCACGCCTTTATCCGTCGCTTCCACCTTGAAGCCGGCAGGGGCACTGCCTATCTCATATTCTCCGCTGGCGGTCACGGTCACTTCTTCACTGCCACCGGTTGCCTCAAGGGTCACACTGGCAGGGTCAACTGAAATCTTCTTCTCGCTCGCCTTGAACACGGGGTTGCTTCGCTTGTCCAGCACCACCACTTCTTCACCGAAGGCAATGTTCGTGTCAGCCTTCATCAGCATCTTGAAGAAGTACAGTTCGCTCGCGTTCGAGATCTTGTCAATCTGAATCACGTCTTCATCGTCCTGCAGGTTCACAGCCGCAAACAGGTTGCCGCCGGCATCGGGCGAACAGAGGGTGCACACAATCAGATCATCGGGCCAGGCCGCAAGCGTCTCAATGGTAATGCCCTTGTAGCGGCGGGCATTCACATCGGTTTCGCTCGTGTTCTTGGACTCGCGCTGGGTCAGCTCGTCATCATACTTGTCAAAGTCGTTCACGCTCATCAGAATGCGGAGGTCCGGGTTGTTGCGGATGGCCACGGGAATCTTCGCACGCATGGCTTTCAGTCTGCCCAGCATGGTCGATTCTGCGCTGTCCACCACAATCACCTCAGTATCCTTGGCCATCTGGGTCAGGATGCCGTTAAACAAGTGGTCGTCATCATCCCCATATTCACCGTTCACATAGTGGTCACCCAGTTCGAACTGTACCCGCTTGGCCAACTCGGCAAGCAGGGCGTTCTGCGCTTCGGGCGGAAGTTCCGAGAATACCAGGTTGCCCTTCGGCTGCCATTTGCGCCAGATGTTCTCGAACGTGCGGGGGTTAAACACCGTAAAGGCCATGAAGTCCACCGGGTCAAGACTCTTTTCGTCATAGTTGAAGTTGCCCTTCGAATCCTCCACGCCGGGGTTCTCCTTGCGCTTCTGGAGCATCTTGCCGGTCTTCAGGCGCGGCAGGCTGATTTTCTTCTCCACACCGGGAATCACCATGATCAGCCCCTTTTCCACAATCTCATTGCTCGTAGCGGCAAGCGTCAGCAACTGTTCCAGTACCTCGCCGCTGTAATTCGTGTTTCTTACAATTATTGCCATAGTTCAATCACTTTTTACGTTTGTCCTTAATTTCTCGCATACGCCTGTTCCAGGGGCTTTCTTCACCATTCGGTTCCAGATACAGGTCTTCCATCACACGGCGCTTTACCGGCAGTTGGGCCAGGGCCTTTTCGCCGTTCTCGCGGTCATTGGCCAAAAGGTTTTCGTAGATGGGGCGGGTAGTCGCATCAATGCGACCGTCCTGCTCGGCTGCGTCAAGCAGCTGCTTGCGGGCGGCAAGGTCTTCGGCTTCAGCCTTGTCTTCGTAGGTCTTCACCTTGGCCTTCAGGTCGGTGTTCTCTTTCGTAAGGATAGGTACCTTGCCTGCCTCTTCCTCCAGTTGGTCCATCAGGCGGAACACATCCGCATCACTCGCGCAGTCCTTGAAGCGCGGGCGTTTCTTTACGTCTTCCAGATTCATGTCTTCTCTGTTTTTTTGTGGCTCAACGAGCCGGTTATTGAATAAAGTATATATCTGCGCCGGTGTACTGTCTGCCGGCACGGGGTCTGCATCATAGATGTCGTCTATGAAACCAAGGTCCAGGGCTTCCTTGGCGGTCAGCCAATGGTCCTCGCCGTCAAAATAGGTCTGTTTCACTTCTTCCTTGCTCATGCCCAGCCGCTCGGCATAGATTTCACTCAAGCTGCCTTCCAGGCTTTCTATCTCTTCCATGCAACGCTGCAGGTCCTGCTTGTTGCCGTAACACCCTCCGCTCACACTGTGCAGCATCAGACGGGCATATTTGCTCATTTCTACGGGCTTGCCGCAAAGGGCTATCACACTGGCCATGCTGGCGGCTATGCCATCCACATAAATGCGGATGTCGGCCTGGCTATGGCGCAGGGCGTTGAATATCGCAATGCCGCTGTACACTTCCCCGCCGTTGCTGTTGATACGCACATGGATGCGTCGGCTCACGCGTTCGGCTTCCATCAGTTCCTGGGCTATGCGCCCGCTTTGCACCTCCGTATAGTCTCCGATGTCCCCGTACAGGAATATCGTACTGGTGCCGTCGTCACTCGTTGTAATATTGAAAAATCTGCTCATCGTCATGTCTTTACCAGCGGTTTCCCCGCCTTTCGATGGTGCGAAAATAGAACATTCCCATGGCACCAAGAAACCGCGTCCGCATCATAACGTTTTCTGGCGTTATCATAACGCTGTAACCCGTCATCATGCGTACGCGCTTTTACAAACCCCGCTTTTTCATGCAATTTTGTAACGTGATTTACAACTAAAAAGGACGATTTATGGCAGATTTGACGAATGCCCAGAAAAAGGAATGGGCAAAAACTTTGTACCTCAAGGAAAACCTCACACAGCAGGAAATCGCCGACCGGGTGGGCGTGTCACGGGTGTCCGTGTCCAACTGGGTACGGGCCGGGAAGTGGGAGGAACAGAAGGTGGGGCTTACGCTCACAAGGCAGGAACAGGTGGCTAACCTCTACCGGCAGGTGGCCGAAATAAACAAGGCCATCGCCGAACGGCCCGAAGGGGAACGGTTCCCCTCATCCAAGGAGGCTGACATCCTCGGGAAACTGTCGGCGGCCATACGCAACATGGAGCAGGAAGTGGGCATTGCCGACATCATCAGTGTCCTCACCGGGCTCATCGACTGGGTACGGGCGGCCGACCTCGAAAAGGCAAAGGAAATTACACGCCTGGCCGATGCGTACATTAAAGACAAATTATAAAGGGATAGACAATGAAACAGACTGACAGACTCGCTCTCCTCGATTGGGAGAAGTACAAAGAAGACATCGCAAGGGCTACACCGGTCGATAGGAACATGACGGTAGCCGAACGGGAAAAACACCGGGAATATCTTGAGAAACATCCCATAGAATGGATCAAGTTCTTTTTTCCGAATTATGCCAAATATGAATTTGCCGACTTCCAGAAAAAGGCTATCCGGCGGATCATTGCACACGATGAATGGTTTGAGGTGCTTTCTTGGAGCCGTGAGCTGGCCAAATCCACCGTCACCATGTTCATCGTCATGAATCTCACGCTTACCGGACGCAAAAAGAATGTGATTCTGACCTCCAACAGCAAGGACAATGCGGTGCGCCTGCTCGATCCCTACCGGGCCAATCTCGAAGCCAACGGACGCATCATGGCATACTACGGCAAACAGGAACTGCCGGGCTCATGGACCGAGGATGAATTCACCACAAAAGGGAAGGTCTCTTTCCGCGCACTGGGTGCCGGACAATCTCCGCGTGGTTCGCGAAACGAGGCCATACGTCCCGACGTGCTGCTGGTCGATGACTTTGATACGGACGAGGATACCAAGAACCCGGACATCATCCAGAAGCGCTGGGACTGGTGGGAAAATGCGCTGTATCCCACAAGGTCCATTTCCGAACCTACACTGGTCATCTTCTGCGGAAACATCATCGCCAAGGACTGCTGCGTGGTGAGGGCGGGCGAAATGGCCGACTCCTGGGACATCGTGAACATCCGCGACAAAAACGGTTTTTCCACATGGCCGGAAAAGAACTCGGAAGAGGACATCGACCGCACACTGTCCAAAATATCCAAAAAGGCGGCACAGGGAGAATATTTCAACAACCCGATTTCCGTGGGCGAGGTATTCGAAAACATTGCATACGGCAAGGTTCCAGCACTCTCCAAATTCAAGTTCCTCGTGGTGTATGGCGACCCGGCACCGGGCGAAAGCAAGGGTAAGAAAGGCAAATCCTTCAAGACGGTTTCGCTCTGTGGCAAATTGGGTGGCAGGCTTTACGTCATCAAGACTTTCCTGGCACAGGCGCTCAATGCGGAGTTTATTGACTGGTATGTCCGGATGCTTGAATTTGTCGGGGGCAAGACCAATGTCTATTGCTACATGGAGAACAACAAGCTGCAGGACCCTTTCTTCCAGCAGGTGTTCAAACCGCTGGTGGCAAAGGTGCGCCGCGAACAGAAGATTGCGCTGTTCATCCGGGGCGACGAGGAGAAGAAGACGGACAAGGCTACGCGTATCGAGGCCAACCTTGAACCGCTCAACCGCGAAGGGAACCTCATCCTCAACGAGGCTGAACGGGACAATCCGCACATGAAGGAACTGGAAGACCAGTTCAAGCTGTTCACCCTGACCATGCGCTACCCGGCCGACGGACCGGATGCGGTCGAAGGAGCAAACCGCATCATCGACGAACTGATCAGGCGCATTGAACCGCCCGTATTCCGCTCACGGAAGGATGTAAGAAAGCGGAACAAGAAAAGATTATGACAACTCTAAAACAATAGGACTATGAGCAAATTTGTTGAACTTACCGATTACGATGCGAGCATCCACCGAGACATCCTCGACGCACTGGTTAGAGAGGACGAAACGGTCATTGAGGTTTGCGAGGACAGGGCCATTGCCGAAATGCGGTGTTATTTGAGCAAACGCTACGACTGCAACAAGATTTTTGCGGCCACCGGGGACAACCGGAACCAGCTCGTGCTGATGATGGTCATCGACATGGCAGTCTATCACATCTTCTGCATCCACAACCCGCAGAAACTTTCCCAGGTACGCAAGGACCGCTACGAACGGGCGGTGGAATGGATGAAGGCGGTGGCCGACGAGGACATTTCAATCGAAGGGGCTCCGCTGCTGCCTGAGGAACAAAGGGCGGGCAGGTCGGATTTCCGCATTCAAAGCAACCGCAAACGAACGAACCACTGGTAAAAAGCAAGCATCATGAAAAAGAAAAACAGAAAAAACAACAAAGCCGGTATCATCACCGTAGGGGGAAACTTTACGTTGCCGGGGCAGAAGAGACCGAATGTGATTGTACTCACACAGCCCAAACGCTTCGGGCTGGACATTTCCGACTACATGGCAGCCGTCAAGGCAGCCGAGAATGTCGATTTCTCACGACGTTACAAACTTTATGACCTCTACGAGGACATTCTGATGGATACCCACCTTTCCTGTGTGCTCGAAAAGCGAAAGAATGCCGTGCTGTGCTCCAACATGGAATTCCGGGTGGACGGGAAGCCCGACGATAAAATCAACGAACAGATACAGTCGCCCTGGTTCAACCGGCTGGTGGGTGACATCCTTGATGCGAAATTCTGGGGCTTCTCGCTCTGCCAGTTCTACAAGCTGCAGGAGTGGGTGGATTATGACCTGGTACCGCGCAAGCATGTGGATCCGGTCAGGGAACTCATCCTGCGCCACCAGACGGACATTACCGGCCATTCCTGGAATGAATATACCGACCTGCTTTTTGTGGGTTCACCGTCCGATTTGGGGCTGTTGGCCAAGGCTGCACCTTGGGTCATCTACAAACGTAACACCACGGGCGACTGGGCACAGTTCTCCGAGGTATTCGGCATGCCCATACAGGAATATATCTATGACTCCGACGACGACGAGTCCCGCCAGCGGGCTATGGAGGATGCGGCAAATGCCGGAAGTCTGGCGCAGTTCTTTCATGCCAAGGACACGGAACTCAAACTTACGGAAGCCGGAAACAAAACAGGGTCTGCCGATGTCTATGAACGCCTCTGCGAACGGTGCAACAACGAAATTTCCAAACTGATACTGGGCAATACGCTGACAACCGAATCGTCCGAAAAAGGCACACAGGCTTTGGGTACGGTTCATAAGAAAGTAGAGGACAAGGTACTGGAGGCTGACCGGAAATACGTGCTCAACGTGCTGAATTACGACATGACGGACATTTTGCTGCGCATGGGCATCAATACTGAAGGGGGGACATTCTGCTTTCCGGAACCGAAAGAAACGGATGCCGGTACCAAAATATCCATCCTCACGCAGCTGAAGAAGAACTTCAACATCCCCATCGACGACGATTATCTCTATGAGGAATTCGGTATCGACAAACCGGCCAATTACGAGCAGCTGAAGGCGGAACAAAAGACGGCTGAACAAGCCGACCAGATTCCAAGCCCGAAGAAGGAGCCGGAGCCAGCGAATAAGGGACGGGATGATGAACCGACACCGAAACAGAAAAGAAACTTCCGGAACTGGCTCAAAGGTTTTTTCGTGAAAGCCCCGGCAGACGGGGCAGCTTTAGACTGGTAGTCGACAGACTGTATGCGGCTGATAATGGCAGCATCTCCATGGAGTTTGACTTCTCCGAAGAGGTGCTGCGGCGTGCCTTGCTGAACATATACAGCAGGGACTTTCATCCGGCAACCGAAATCGAAATCAACCTGTTCAATGAAATATGGGCAAAGATGGACAAGGCGGCAAAGGAAGGATTCAGCAAATCCAAGGCCATTACTCCGGACGAGGATTTCAGAAATGCCATACTCCGGAACAATGCCGTATTCTCAGCATTCAAGGTACATCGTATGCAGAATGACATGGCACGACTTTTATTGGATTCAAACGGCATTTTAAAACCGTTCGACAAATGGGTACAGGAAGTCTTGCCCATTGCTTCCCATCAGGTTCGTCACTGGCTGCGGACGGAGTATGATACGGCGGTCATCCGGGCGCATCAGGCGGCTGACTGGCAACAGTTCCTGCGCGAACGCGATATTCTGCCCAACCTCAAATGGCTACCGTCCACCTCCATTCATCCGGGGGCTGACCACCGCCCGTTCTGGAATACCATCCGGCCGATTGATGACACGTTCTGGAACATCCACCGACCGGGCGACCGGTGGAACTGCAAGTGCGACCTCACTGCCACCGACGAGGAGCCGACACCACTTCCGGACGAAGACGACAAGAACAAGCCCCAGCCCGGACTGGATAACAATCCGGGGACGGACGGCAAACTGTTTTCCGACAATCATCCATATCAGGCAGAAGCCCACAAGGGTGCCAAAAAAGCGGTGGATAAACTTATGGCGCGCATTGATGAAATGATTGCGGAAATGCCGGACTACCTTACCGGGGAGGAAAAAATGGCCATTGCCCGGAACAACCTCGAAATGGAAAAGGCTCTTAAAATCAAAAAAGGAAAACCTATGGATGTGGATAAGGCGGACAAACAGAATGCAAATCCCAAACATGTGGAAGAGTATATTTTGGATTCCAAAGGAATATACCGCGATAAAAGGGGAAACAGATACCGGAAGAACAGCGATTACGATAAAAAACGGGATACTCCATACAGTATCAACTGCCAGACTTGCGCACCGGCATACGCTTTACGATTACGTGGATGGGATATTACCGCCAAAGGCAATGTCGCAGGGTCTAAACTTGAATATCTGAGTAATGGACGTGCATTTGAAGTCTGGAAAAACACCGACGGTACTCCGGCGCAACATATAAGTATAAACAGCTGGCTTGCGCACAAAGGATACCTGAAAATGACCCCTAAAAGGTACATGGAGTATTTCAATGAGGTATGTAAGGAAGAAGGCGTGTATGAATTGTGCATCGGCTGGAAAAGCGGGGGCGGGCATGCTACAATCCTGCAACGGTTTGCGGATGGTGAACTAAGGTATATCGAACCCCAAAGCGATAATTCTGCCGGTTCAGGAATGGAATGGAAAGACGTAAAATATTTATGTGAAATAGGAGCTGCGACTTCCCACAACTGCAGGGGAGTCCTGAGAATTGACAATAAGCTATTCGATGTCTCCTTCCTCGATATTTTCGATACATGAATCGATAACGTCAAGGGATAACGGACCGGTTATTTCGGTTGCGTCTTTACCGTCATACAGATAGACGAAAGGATAACCGGTACAGGAGTCCCCCGGAAACTTGAACACATAGACTTCCTGGCCTTCATAAATACCAAGGTATTCGAAGGTGTCACCGTATTGCTCAATAAGTACACGGGCCTCGTTCTTTACTTGTTCCGGTATATTCATAACGCATAAAAGGCATATTGGAAGCCTCGGTTGCAAAGTTATAAATTATTCTTGAATTACTGATGATTATGGACATAAAAGATTTTACGGAAATGATAAAGCGGAAACGTGACAGGCTGGACAGTATGATGCGCCGCAAAATGCCGGTCATGGTAGGACGTATGGCCAAAGACCATTTCCAGGATAACTTCCGGCATGGGGGCTTTGTCAACGGGGGGCTTCACCCCTGGCCAAAATCCAAACGGCTGTCCTCGGGAGGTACCGATGCCGCCAGCAATTACGGCACGCTGCTCTCCGGCAGGAAGCATCTTTTCAAGTCGGTCGGATATACACCTGCCGACTACCGGGTAAGGGTGTTCAACGAGGTGGTCTATGCGCCCATCCACAACTGGGGTGGCGAAATCGACGTCACCGTCACAGACCGCATGAGGCGCTTTGCATGGGCCAAGTTCTACAAGGCTTCGGGGAAAAGAAAAAAAGCCGACACAGGGCAAAAGAAACGCGTTAAACGACGTACCAAACCGAAGGAACTGAATCCGCAAGCACAGTTCTGGAGAAACATGGCACTTACCAAAAAAAAGAGACTGCACATTCGCATCCCGCAGCGCCAGTTCATGGGCGAAAGCGAAGAATTGAACAGCCGCATACGGGAGAAGATGGATCAGGAAATTACCAACATTTTAAACAGCTAAGGATATGGAAGAAGTTTTTATCGCAATCATGGAACAGATTGCACAGGAAATGCCGGAACTCTCGCTCATCGATGAGGACTACGGACAATTGGAAATGGGGGCAGAAGAAGACCAGTACCCGGTCACCTTCCCTTGTGTATTGATTGGAAATACAAGTTCTGACTGGAACGACCTCGGATATGGGGTACAGAAAAGCGAATCCATGCTGACCGTCCGGCTGGCTATTGATTGTTACGACGATACAAGCTACGCATCCGGCACGTATGACAAGGTGAGGGAAAGGCAGCAGCTGGCCGGGAAATTATACAAGTCGCTGCAGTGTCTGCAATGCACGGACAACGCTTCGCCGCTGGTACGCGAGAAAAGCCGCTCGTATGCCATGCCACATTACATCAAGGTCTATGAAATGACATTCTCATTCACACTGCACGATGAATCGGCCATGCCGTCATCTTACGGGGAATAGCTCAAGCTGGGCGGCAGTCAGACGGGGGGCTTTCACCTTGGGAACAGGCTTCAGATTGTAGTCTGTTCCCTCACGTGATTTCCGGCGGATGATGGTCATGATACGTTCCTCGGATATAAAGAATTCGCGCTCCGACAACACTTTTAAAGCATCGTCGAACCGCAACCGCTGTATTTCTGTCCAATAGTAGTAACGGCGGCACAGTGCCTCGTCACGCAGCTTGATCAATTCTTTATCCCGTCCTTTGCCCATACGCTTTATTTCTCTTACAAAAATAGCTGATTTTCATCGAATTTAAGAACAAAAGCGCCGCAATTATAACAACTGCGGCGCTTTCTGTTTACAGGGTTAACGGATTCCGGCTACAAACGGCAGAAACTGGGCTCTATGCGGGTCCATACACCGTTTTCAGGGTTCCGGCGACTGAAGTAGTAGTTGGTGGCATTGCGCTGCACCACGTTGGCTTCCTTGAACAGGCGCATGATGTCTGCATACTCTTCATCGAACTTGTCTTCCAGTTCGTAGAGCTTCGAAATGCTCTTGTAGTCCAGGTCGCCCATCTTGTTGCGCTCCAGCAGGGTCATGGCCATCTGATACATCGGATCATCCGAACCTTTCTCACTGTTCTGCATGTAGCGCTTCAGGTAGTCAATCAGACGGTCGGCTGCCATATCAGCTCGTTCATCGAAGCCTTTCACCTTGTTGCTTTTCACCTCCAGGCGGAAGTCACCGTCCGTAATGGTGTAGCTACGCTGTTCGTCGCTTTTCACCTGGCCGTATTCCTTCATCACCTTGGTAAAGGCATCGGCTTCTTTTTCCAGCCATCCGCGGAACCCGGTCACGGCATTCACCATTTCAAGGACGTTGGCCTTTACTTCGTGCATAAACTCACCGCGTAATGCCTCGTAAGTTTCACGACGAGCAATGCGGTCTTCTTTCTCTTCTTGCCGCAGCTGGGCCATGAGGGCTGCTCGCTGTTCTTTACTCAGGGACTTGATGTCCACACTTTGGTTGTTCTTTTCCATGTTCAAATCATTTTTAATGGGTTCATTACTTGTTTTTATTCTTCCTCACCATCCTGCATTTCCGGTTCATCGTCTATCAGCATGGCTTCACCGTTGGCATACGCCCAGTCGGCCAGTTCGTTGAAAAACTCGGCTGCATCCTGGTTCTCCAGATCGGATGTCGTAAGAATCACATCTTTTCTGATGCGCTCAAGCGCTTCATGTGCTTTTTTATCCATATTTGTCTTATTTATCGGTTAAACCTCCTTTTCGTTGGATAGCCCGCAGTTTGATGGCCAGTTGTTCCAGCTCCGCTGTACTAATCTGAACAAAGGGTTTGCCGGCTATCCGTGGGTTGTTGCAGAATTCGTTCACCCGGTTCCAGTCAGTGGTGTCTATACCCAACTGTTGCATCAGCTTCAGACATACGCTGCGTTTCCGCCGCAGTTCCTCGCGAAGTTTCTGTCGCCATTCATCCTGCCCGGTTAGTTTCTCCAAGGCACAGCAGCAGGCTTCATATTCCTTGGATGTCATTTCACGGAGGCTTTCCGTACGGTCCCACGTGTACTGCAGAACGATTTGCTTCTTTAGCCCTTCCCGGTCTCCTGTACAGGGCAACTTGTTGAACAATGCGTAGAACCGGGCGAAATTGGTTACTTCCTGTGTCATCTTGATTGTATTAGCTAATTAATAATTGAAATCCCTTTTCCGTAATATACATATCCTCACGCTCTATCCACGGTTCTCTCAAATCATCATCTTCTTCTTTGGAATCCGAGAAATTCAAACGAAAGCTGTCTTCAAGATTGCGATCTATTTGCTCCTCTATGTCAGCAATACTTACATCTTCAGGAACTGTTCCTCTAAACTTTACAAGTACCGTAATTTCTTTTGCCATAATTCAAAAACTTAAAGGTTATTCAAACAATACTTTAATGCCACACGAACTGGCCACGTCAAGTTCCAGCTTGGCTCCCTTGCTCAGTTCCCAGTCCTTCAGCATGTAGATATAGTCACAAGCCAGCAACAGGGCAATGTCGGCCCGCATGTGTGCTCTCCAATGAGCTTCATCCGGCAATCCGTTCCTGAAAGGGTTTACAGGATCATAGCCTTGTGCCTTCAGTTCCTCCTCGGCACGGCTGAAGGCTTCCTTGCGCTCATCCATGTCATAGTGCGCGATAGCTCCGCTGATATACACTTTCCCGGCACCAGTCGCCTTACCGCGCTGATAAGCCTTGTGCCGTTCCCACCGTTCCGGAACGACCACACTGTAATTGCACGATTGGCAGCAGCAGCCTTCTTCTTTCACCGGGAACGGATTGTATCCGTAGCCCTCATACTCTTTGCCGCAGATGCAGCACACTTTCTTTTCTTCTTTCTTTTCCATCACTTCAAATCTTTAATGTTTATTTGGCAGGACGGATGCCATACCTGAATATTCCGGGCAAACATCACATCCCTGGTTTCTATCACTACGTGTCCCTTTGTCTTGGCCCTGCGCAGACGGAGGTCGCTTTGTATGTTACGTTCTACCCAATCGTCCACCACGGCCTCCGCTTCCTGTCCTTTCAGGAGTATCTGGTACAGCTTATTCTCCCATTCCATTCAAATAATCCTCCATATTATCGTCCTTCAATGTTTTGGCAGCACCTTCTTCCCAAATCACATAGGGCTCACCGGGCTTTTCCATAAAGCGGCTCTTGCACCAGGCCTTGAAGCAGCTCACCATGATTTTCACATCGGCATCATATTCCACCTTGCGGGCGCTTCTGCCTGCCGGATGTGACCCTTCAGCATGGCTGATGAAGATAAACAGTTTCTTGGGGTGGCGCTCCTTAAACTCCTTGTAGGTCTTGTAGTTCAACCCGCTGTACTGGAAACTGTCGATAATCACAATGCCGGGACTGCCCCGGCGCTGCAGACGTTCCTCCAGCTGATCCATCGACTCGCGGTCAAGGATAACCAACCGCTTGCGCACCTCATCCATCTTATGCCGTTTCAGGCTCATCTGAAACGAAAGGCCGGTGCTTTCTTCCAGACTGTCATAGATCACGCGTCCGAAACCGCACAGGTACTTGGCCAACTGCATCACAAAGCTGCTCTTTCCGTTCCCGCTGGCACCCCAGATAATCCAAACGCCGCTTTTGGCAGGGTTGCCTATCGAGGCTTGCCAATCCCCGGTAAATTCATACCGGGGTATCTTCATATTCAGCACCTCACCGGGGCTGTAGGCTCTTTTCAGTTTCATTGCTTTATTTTTTTTATTTCCACTACGTTATACTTTAGGAAGCCATGTATGATATATGGATATTTGTGTATTGGAAGTTTTTGCCCTACACGCAAATTCCAATAAGGGATATATGCCCCTTCCCATATTTCACCTTGGAAAGGTCCGGCTTCTTCTACCAATCCACCATCATTGACTTTAAACCACAAGACATCCTGACCTTTATCTTCAATCGTGATTTTTGTTATCATGCTTGCATCCTCCTTAATTTTTCGATTTCGGTATATACGCGCCGCAAGCCGCCTCCGGTGCTGTGAACAATCTTGGCAATGTCGGCACCGTCCGGGGCATTGATTTTGGCCACGATGGCTGCCTGGGCCTTCAAGAACTTTTCGCGTTCCTGCGCATCGTCTGGGGTCACCTTGCTGTAAGAGTCACCGTAGCGACTCAACATTTCGGTATAGCCCACCTTCTTGCCTTCGATGGCGCGGTTGATTTTCTCCTTCAATCCGTCGGCACCCATCATATACCACGCGCAGCAGCGCTCGGTGGCGTTCCACAGGGCCTTCAGTTCAAGGAAGGCTTCATACTGCAGGTCGCCGGCTTCGTCCAGAATAACCAGAGGCGTATCAATCGTGCGGAGGTAGGCTACCAAGTCTTCATACACGTCGCTGTAGCGTCCGTTGCTGGTCACGCCGAATTCCTTGGCAATGTAGCGTATCAGCTTCAACTTGGTCTTTACCTGGCTGCAGTCCACATATACGGCGTGCTTGTGCTGTTTCACGTATGCCTTCGCGGTAAAGGTCTTGCCGATATTGGGCATATCGCACAGGATGGCGCTCAGTCCGCTGCCCTGGCACACTTCCAACTGCTTGCTCACAAACACATAGGTCGGGGTCTGTGCTGCCAGCCAGGGCATTTCTGTACGCAGTTGCACGCCCAGTCTTCGGGCTATGCCTACCCAGTTGGCATCACTGACCTGCTTTTCATAATTGCCCCGCTTAATGGTATTGTACACGCTGGGGGCTATGCCCAGTGCCGTAGCATGGCGGTTGTCACTGGGATAATTTTCACGGTCGGCGGCTATCGCTGCCACAATACGTTGCTTTACTTCATTTGTTATTTCCATTTGAATGCTGTTTTAAATTCGTTCTAACGTCGTTAATTATATCTTGGCTACGGCATCATGCTCAAAGGCACTGATGTCCATATAGGCTGAGTAATCTTCTTCCTCGGCTTGGGTAGGAAGGGGAACGGCTTCCGCCTGTACCTCTGTTATCAGTTTCGCTTCCTCTTTGGCAAGGATACCCACACGCTTGATCTTGCCGTCCTGCATCATCTTGTCGAACTTGGCTACATACTTGGCCTGTTCGGTATAGGCGGCCTTGTCGGCGTCGGTCTGCTCGGCTGTATTCTCATTGTAACGGGCTACGGGCTTGCAGGTGGCGATATATCGTCCGTTCTGGTAGATATATACCTCGCTGATGGTTCCGTCGGCATCGGGCAGATAATAGGCATCTACCTTGTAGTTTCTCGGCTCCAGCTTTTCGATGATTTCCGGGCTGGGCAGCCCGTATTGGTTGTACATCACCGTGCAGTAGGTGTTCTGCCGGATGGTTGTTTCGGTATGCTGCCCGATGAACCGGTAAAGAACGGCCTTGTCCCAAGGTGCAAGGTTCGGGTTCTGATGGGCGCAAAGCACATCCCATCGGCTCATGCCCGGATAGCGCTTTTGGTTGGGGTGAGGCTGCGCGTTGAAGGTCCGGATGGCGCGTATATCATCGGCTACCAGTTCTTCATAGCTGTAGGTCTTCACCTTGTAGGTGTTGTTCTTTTCGTCATACACCTTCTCTTCCTTCGGGCGGTTGGCTTCCAGCTTGGCCCACCAGCGACCGATACCTACCTGCGTGCGTTTCTCCACGCCGTACTTCTTTTCGCGGTTCTTGTGCTCGGCACGTTTTTCACGCGAGTTCCCGGGGTTACACCAGCGGATCAAGGGGAAAACGGTACCGGCTTGCATCAAGCCGTCGGCAAAGTCACTTACCAGGTGGTGTTCCACTTCCAGCTCGGCAGGGATATACATGCCGTTCCGGTCCAGGGTCTGGAACATGTTTCGCATGCAGTCCAAAAACAACTCGGTAGTCTTGTACCGGTTGTAGGCATATCCTACCACAGCGCCGCTCACCACATCATAGGCATAATAGGCTTTCACACGGTTGCCATCCTTCATCGGGCGAGGCAGGTCGCGGTCATCAAGGCTCACCTTGCTCAATGAGAACTCACCGATGCTGCGCAGATGGTAAGGGCGGTAGGCGTTATTGAAATCCCATTGGCTCATGTGAAGCTTGGCTCTAAGGGCCTTGTTTTTGGGGTTGTTCAGGTAGTTGGCTACCGTGGCCGGACTCAATACCAGCGGATTTCCGTCCTTGTCGGTAAAGTCTGCCGGGTTCAACACCTCGCCGGTCTCGGGGTCATACAGTTCCAAATCACCTTGTACAAACATATTGTACTGCTCCCACACGGTGGTATTGAAGGGCTGCTCCGGCTGGGCATCGATGCTCAGCAGCAGGCGCTCAATGTCGTAGGTCACCTTCCGGCGGTTCTGGTTCATGAACTTGCGGCTGATAAGGCTTTCATAGCCGTTGGCCTTAAAATCATTTACACGCTTCTTGAAGCGGTTGGAACTCACAGGCAAGGTATGGCCGAACTCTGCTTGATAGTAACTGATAGCTCCAGCCAGTTCTCCCCAGTTCACTGGTCCTGCCTTCATCGCCTTCCGCATAAAGGTGGCATCCTCCATGGCACGCATCACAGCTTCAATCACCGAAGCGTTTACCGTATATTCCTGGATGTGTTCCGGCGGAAGGGCATCACCGTTGTCAAAGCGGAATCGGGTGTAGAACTCCCGGGCTTTCGCATCGATGTGGTAATGGCTGCCGAGCCAGTTCTTTATAACATCTTCTTTCATGTCTCCGTATTTTAACTTGATTTTCTCCTGAAAGCGCAGGGGCATGGTGGCAACTTCTACCAGGACGTAACCTCCAAGTCCCCTTCCTTTTCTAACTACATTGATTTCTTTCCTGGCCGCTAATTTCTTATAATTTGGTACCGACAGGATGGGAGCAAGTTCTTCTTCGGAAAGAGTGGAAGGATGAACCCCTTTCAGCGTGCGGCTTCTGCTGTAGTCTGCCTTTCCGTTCACCAGCACCGGTCGGTCATCGTAGGTCAGGTCATTGTAGGATATGCACAATATCTTTCCATAATACTCCATTTCATTGCTGTTTATAAGGCGGCTGCCATCTGTTGGGTCTCGTGCTGCAGCTGCATGAAGTCTGATACAAACTCGCATTTATAGGTCTCGGTCCGTTTCCCGTCCACGTACACGTCCACATCGTTGGTCTTCCGGTGGACTACCAGTTTTACACGGGGGCCGAAGGTGCAGGTCATGGTCTTCTCGCACTCTTCAAAGGTGGTTTCGCAGTTCGGGATGAAGTTCCCGTCGGTCAGTTTGCCGCCTCGCTTCAGGGCAAGGGTACGGATCCGGCGGGCCTGGTCGCTGTCACGGACAAAATTCAGTGCCTGCCACACAGCCTGACGGCTGCATCCGAATGCCTTCATCAGGAAGGTCTTTGTTTCGTTATCGGTCAAAATCTGCTTTCTCATATCGTTTATCTCTTGATTTATTGCTATATTTGGCGAAAATTTAAATTGTAAACATGGGATATTCAACAGAAGACCTCGTCAAACTCGAGGCTCGCATTTATGCGATTGAACGTTACATCCGAGAACACGATCCAGATGGGGATTGGTTTTTAGAGCAAGAGTTTTACAAATATTCAACAGTCGCTGCATCTCGTCATGGTGATTCTGATATAATGAATCGAATGATTCAAAATAAAGAACAGTTCGAGGATCGGTGTAGGGAACAGGGTATTGAGATAAAGCAGCCCTAAACTCCGGCTTCTGCATGTCCTTCATGTATTCCATGGAAAGCGTGTTCCTGTCTTCAAGATAACGCTCAGTAATTACTCGGCAGCGTTCGTCCACCAGTTCTTGAAGCAAGGCTTTTACCTCACTGCTCAATCGGGGGTGGCGCTGTCTGTTGTGAACCTTCTTCGCCATACGTTCCACATGTACAGGTCTTTTCTCAGCCAAGGAATAGATAGCCATTCTTTTTTCCCGGCTCAGGCATTCCATCGGGATGCTGTACACGAAGACGGGAAGTTCTCCCTTTTCACCGGTTCGGTATCCGTACTTTAGGGTACCTATCGCAAATTGATGATACAACGCATCACCCAGGATGCTTTTCAAATTCTCTATGCTGATAGTCGCGTATTGACCGTTTAAAATATATCCTTTCATATCGCTTGCTTTTTAGTCGTTATTACTCATTTATAATTCCTCAATCGCTTTCCGCTTGATGTCATCCGAATCATCCGGAAGGATCTCGTAAAGGCGTGTTCCCTTTTTCAGTTCCTCAATCAGCACTTGCATGGCTTCCTCGCACACACAGCTCACATTCTCTATCACCCGGTAGGCATCCGAGTTACTGATCGCATCCTCTGTCATGAACTGTCCGGCCAAATCCATAGCCTGGTCGGCAATGTTCTGTGTATGGGCCGCACTGCTTATCATCGTGCGAAGCTTCTGCTTGAACTGGCGTTCAGCCCTTTCTTGGTTGAAATTCTTTGCCATAAATCTAAATTTTAGAGGTTAATATCGTGGGGCGCGGGGAATCGAACCCCGACGGCTTTCTACGCTTTCTTATTTTCGATTTACCAACTTTCCGGCCGTGCCTGCCGCCCCTGCCCGTCTTTCCGGGCTGTCAGTTATCCGGCAATCTCTTTGCCCTCTTTTTTCTTCAGCTCTACCTGTCGAATAGCGCCCAATACCGTATTCTCCAGGCACAGACAAGTCATATAAACTTCATCCCCGAATCGCACCTGCGGGTCGGGTGCAGCTGCTTTCATTTCACTGGTTATATCAACCAAAGCATTCATAAGGCTATCCAGCGTTTCCGGCTTCACCTTCAAAATCAATTCTTCTTTCATTAACTTTAATCCTTAAAATTCGCTAATCACACGCCTTTTTTGTATATTTGGCGCGCTGTTTACATCTTAAACACGCTGCAAATATAGACAAGATTTCTCGATTATGAAAGAAAAACAACAAGAAAAATCGCCTATAAAGCAAAATATCTTGCTTTACTTAGAAAACAAAGGTGTAACCCCCTATGAATTCTATAAAGAATCGGGGGTTACAAGGGGAATTCTACAACAAAATAATGGAATCAGCGAAGATAACATAGCAAGATTTCTCGCTTATGCTCCAGATGTAAATATCGAATGGCTTCTTACCAGCAAAGGAAGTATGATAAAAGATGGTTCTACCGATATTCAAATATCGAATGATACAACCACTTCAGCTATGCCAACCACGTCCATGAACCCAGGCATCGGCACACCGTATTACGATGTGGATTTCATCGGCGGCTTTGATGAAGTGTTTAATTCACAGGTAAACATACCTGCCACCAACATTGTAATAAGGGGATTCGAGAAAGCCAGCCTCTGGTGCAATGTCACCGGGCACTCCATGGAACCCAAAATAAACCATGGCGACATCATCGCCCTGCGACAATGCACACTCAACGACATCCAGTATGGAGAGATCTATGCAGTGGTATTGGACACCATCCGTACCATCAAAATACTGCGCAGGTCGCCGGATCCAAGCAAGTTGCGCTTCATTCCCATTAATACAGAGGACTACGATGAGCAGGAATTCGACAAATCACGCATCATGAATGTCTTTGAAGTCATTGGAAGCATCAGCAAGTTCTTCTAATGAGGAAGCACATGCGTCATATCACCCAACAGGCACAATAAGACGCACGCACACACTTTTCAAGGCATTTCCAGGGTAGTAGGACACAAAAACAACTGTAAATCAAATGTTTCGCGCTATATATATAATGTGTATCAATAAAAAAAGTGTCGTTTTTCCTATCTGAAAACAGCGAAAAACGGCACTTATTTACATTTGCTACATTCTTTCCTATTTCGGGCGAACCCTCCAAAATCCGAAAAAGTAACCCCTAAAGTAACCCCTAACTCAACAAAGTAGTAACCCCTAACAGTAACCCCAATAGTAACCCCTAACTAAAAATACCACCCGTACAGACATAAAAAAAGGGGAGCCATAAGCTCCCCAATCAGCATTCAAAGAAATAACGCCTACAAGCCTTTCTAACGGCGTTATTATATCGTTCTAACCATTGCCCTTACTACCGCCCGAAATGAGCGTAGATTGCTTAATTATAGCCTTTTTCGTGCATATTGTGCCGTTACCAGACAGTCCGGCATGAAGCAGGTAGTTCTTGGTCGCTCCCACCTGATCTGCAGTCAGAACCGTATAAACAGCAGATATACTGCTGAAATACCAGTCTTTCTGCTTCGTTCCATCTATTTTATGCAGCAAATGCACATGAATCACTTTGGCCATATTTGTTTCTATTATGCTGCAAATATACCAAATAATACTTATTTGGAAGAAATTCAAGGCATCATATTTAAAAATAGACACAAAAAAACGGCCACACAGCCGTTCCCACCATCATATAACCAAATCTACCAACCCAGCCACAAAACGGCCACACAGCCGAAAACAAAGCCCTTCCAGGCCGTTTTAACCCCATCTGCAAGCCCAATGTAAAGCAATCGCCCGATGATCCGAAGAAAAGCCCCTCAAACGTAAAGCAGATGTAAGTCCATGTAAAGGAAAAAACCGCTTCGAAATATTCAGCCCATTTTCCCGAACATGTCTAAACCATTTGGTTTTCAAATCCTTTCGCCCATTTTCCCTGACCATTGAAAAAACCGCTTCGTTCTATGCCCCATATAGTATAGTTAATCATAAAAAATAACGCTAATGAGAAAAAAACATTTTCCTCCCTTGTTCACCGACAAAGGAACAACGATTAAAAAAATCGTGATGAATTATTGTTGTTGGATACTCCTATTATGTATAGGTAGTATATTTACAGCATGTTCAGATGAAGACCCTGTGAAAAAGAATCCTTATCTTTCCACTAGCACCAGAGCTATGTTGAAAGAAGTGGTAGAAGTAAAAATCTTGAATATCGACAGGAACATTACCGTGCATGTTGACTTTGGGGATGGAACTGTAAAAGAAGGCATAGCTAGTGATGTCATTACTCACCAATACACCAAGAGTGGTGATTACATGATGAATATAATAGCAGGAGAACATAATATCCAGAAGCGAATAAGAATTTATAACTTGCTAGCGTTAAGTGAGGCAATGAAACAATTTAAAGACCCGGACTACAAGACCGTATGGGTAATGACTCACCGAGCACATACAACCGATTTAAGCATTCCGGAAAACTCGATTTCGTCCGTATCAGCAGCCATTAAATCAGGAGCAGAAATAATCGAATGTGATACCCATGTAACAAAAGACGGTGTCGTTGTTGTTTGCCATGATCAAACCATCAATTCAACGACCAATGGAAGCGGTGATATAACGAAAATGACATTCGAGGAAATTCAAAAATATAATTTAAAAGATAGAAATGGCAATCTAACAGACGAAAAGATTCCAACATTGGAAGCCTTTTTAAAAGCCGGTCGCGGAAGAATCTATTTTAATTTAGACTACTCTCCACGAACAGCATCCAGTAAACAAGTGTTTGACATAGTCAGCAAATTAGACATGATTGAGTCTGTATTCTTCTATTGCAACAGTGAACAAAAAGTAAAAGAAATATTAGATTTAGACAAAAATGCACATGCATATCCATGGGTTGGATCACACAAGCCTCTCGTTGGTTTACCAGGAACCTATTTTATCCAAGGAAGTTATTTAACAAATGGCAAGAATACGGATGTATCTAAAGGCATAGCAGATGGAATGATAGTTTCCATAGGCATGCTTGCTTGGACAGGAAGTGAAGTTTCTGAATATGAACTAAACGAAACATACTTAGATGATTTACTATCTGTTTTTCCAGAGGTAAAAATGATTATGACCGATGTTCCTAAAGAACTTATCAAAGCCTTGAAACAACGAGGAAAACGTTAACCCTATGTATCACACAAAACAATACACAGTTATGACTCAAAAATTACATAACCTATATGGCTGCATCTTATTTATTACGCTATCCATTTGGAACGGAGTAGGCCTATATGCAACAAATGCGCAAATACAACAAGACCCCAAAGTAAAAGGTCTTGTCGTAGATGAAAAAGGCGAAGCAATCATCGGTGCCACAATTCAAGTAAGCAATTCACATGAACGAACTGTAACAAATCTTGAGGGTGCATTCACCATTGCAGTCCCTCAAAACGGACAAATTGTCGTTACATATATCGGTTATGAAACACAAGAAATAAAAGTAGGAAAACAAAAGCAGCTGCGAATTATCCTAAAAGAAGAAAATACAGTCTTAAATGAAGTAGTCGTTGTCGGATATGGTACAATGAAACGCAGAGAAATGACTTCCGCTATTTCACACGTCAGTGCAAAAGAACTGAATCAAATATCCAGTTTAGATGCTTCCATGCTTTTACAGGGAAAAGTCTCAAGTGTATCTGTTTCCAACACAGCCTTAGCCAACCCGAATAGTACAGGTAGTATTCAAATACGTGGTATATCCTCCCGTAATGCAAGCCTTAGCCCACTCATTGTCATTGACGGCATTCCGGGAGGAGACTTAACCAACATAAACCCTGCAGACATAGAGTCCATCGACGTTTTAAAAGATGGAGCAGCATCTGCCATTTACGGAACCCGTGGTAGTAATGGTGTTATCTTGGTCAATCTCAAAAAAGGAACGAAAGACGGTCAAATCCATACAACATACAGTTCATCCATAACCTTCAACAAAGTAAAAAATGAACTTGATATTATGAATGCAGAGCAATATCGTGCATATTGCATACCATCCAATCCTTTAAATGACCTAGGATCCTCTACAGACTGGTTTGATGAAATCACCCGCTTAGGTGTCACACACATGCACACTATTACTTTGTCAGGAGGAAACGCCCGTACCAACTACCGATTGACAGCCGACTATCGTAATGCAGAGGGAGTAGATCTCCGTTCCGATCGTCGGGAATATGGAGCACGTGCAAGCATCAACCACACTACCAAGGATGGACTTTTTACGTTTTCAGCCAATATTAGTCCCCGTGATATTAAACGCCAGCTTGCTCCCAATGTATTTACTGGAGCCATACAAAATAATCCAACCATACCTGTGTATGATTCAAAAGAGAAAAACGGCTATTACCGCTTTCCTTCTGGCAGCGGATTATATAACATAGTTGAACGCCTCACAGAAGAGCAAGATGATACCGAAATAGACATATTGGAATGGAACGCTTCTGCGGGAATCAATTTACTTCCGCTTTTCAAACCCCAAAACCCCGACATGGTATTAAAATCCCAAATAACGGTATCACAATACAAAGTTGACAAATTAATAGGAACATTTACCCCCTCGACATACGGACCCAATGTAAATGCGGAAGTTAATGGAAAAGCAAAACGTTCTTTTGCCAAAAGTTCAGATACCAATCTTGAATGGATTACCAATTTTTCTACCCGTATAAAAGAACATCAAATACGTGCTATGGTAGGATATAGCTACATGTATGGTGTCAGTCAGGGATTCGATGCAGAGAACTGGAACTTTGATTCAGACGCTCTGGGATATAACAATTTAGGAGCAGGATTATATGCCTCCATAGAAGGGAAAACGATGATGGGCTCATCTAAGAGCGATCACAAATTGATATCATTCTTCGGACGAGTGAACTACGATTGGAAAGAAAGATATATGCTCACATTCTCTTTACGCCACGAAGGATCATCTCGATTTGGGCAAAACCATAAATGGGGAAACTTCCCGGCTTTTTCACTTGGCTGGCGCATTTCGGATGAAAAATTCATGAAATCCATCTCCTGGATTGACGATTTAAAAATACGCTATGACTATGGAATTACCGGTAATCAGGAAATTGGCAATTACCAATCACTCGCTACCTATCAAGCCTTTGGATGGTATCAATACAACGGAAACAGTTTCCATGTATGGGGGCCAAGTAAAAATGTCAATTCCGAACTCCGGTGGGAACAAGGACGCAACCAAAATATAGGACTTGATTTTTCTTTATTCAAAAGCCGTATCAGCGGTTCGTTCAACTATTACATTCGCAAGCAGGAAGATCTTCTTGGAAACTACAATGTTCCTACCCCTCCCAACTTGTACAGTTCCATATATGCCAATGTAGGAACATTGCGCAACACAGGATTCGAGTTTGACATCACAGCCAACCTCATTAAAGCGAAGGATTTTACATGGAACATGACCATTGTCGGTGCTACAAACAACAATAAATTTGTCAGTTTCTCCAATGACATCTACAAAGGACAGAGTTATTATTCCACTTGTAAAATGTCCAATCCTAACAATCCAGGATACCTGCAACGGATTGAAGAAGGGCAGCGAATCGGTAACTATTTCACCTATCGCTATGCCGGTGTAGACAAAGAAGGAGATTGGATGGTATATAATAAGGATGGGAAAGCCATTCCTGTAGCTGAAGCGACAGAAGAAGATAAGAGTATTACAGGCAATGGTTTACCCAAATTTACAGGATCAATGACCCACAACATTGTTTATAAGAACTTTGATCTGACCCTTGCATTGCGAGGAGCATGCGGATTCGACATTTTTAATGTACACGATTTCTACTATGGTCTTCAGAGTGGAACAACCAACTTGCTGACCTCTGCCTTCTCAAAGAATGCACATATAAAAAAGGGAATCAATATTCTGAGCGATTACTTCATTGAACCCGGAGATTACATAAAAATCGACAACATCACATTAGGATATACGCTCAACTTAAAGAAGAAATACATCGATAAAATTCGTGTTTTTGGCACAGCCAACAATCTATATACATTTACTAAGTTTTCTGGCGTTGATCCTTCAACCTACCAGATTAATGGGTTGACCCCTGGAACATTTGGAGGCAATGCGAATTATTACCCTTCCGCTTTCCAATTCATCTTGGGTTTACAAGTTAATTTTTAAAATAAGAACAGTATGAAAAAATTAAAAGACATAATAAAAGTAGGGCTCATCACAATTACAGCCTGCAGTTTTTCATCGTGTACAGATTTGGGAGAATCCGTATATAGTTCTGTAATGTCCGACAACTATTACAGAAGTAAACAAGACATCATTAATGCCGTTTTTAGACCCTTCGAAGGGATTTATTCCACTGTCAACCAAGCAAACTGGAGCGAAGAATGCTGTGCAGACCAGTTAATCACGCCCAGTCGCGGTACATGGTGGGTTGACGGAGGAGCATGGGCTAAATTTCATCGCCACCAATACGACGACTTAGTAGAAGAACGTTGGAATCAAGAATGGAACAGCATTTATTTAACAATAGCCCAAGCCAACGTTATTCTCGACGACTTAAATCGGCTGTCACCCGATTACTTTGGAATCAGCAGTAAAGAATGGAACGAGTTTAAAGGTCAACTGCGATGCATCCGCTCCTATCAGTACTTGCGCTTACTCAACGCCTACCGTAATGTTGTGTTATGTACGACTTCTGACCAGGCTATCAATAAGCTGCCCGAAAATCAAAAGCAGGTAGAACCGAAAACCCTGTTCAATTTCATAGAAAAAGAATTGACAGATTGCCTAAACATTCTGCCGGCCAAAAACGGACAGTCAGGTAATGGTATACAACAAGGACAGTGCACGAAAGCTTTTGCTGCAGGACTATTAGTACGCTTATACTTAAATGCAGAGAAATGGATAGGTGAAGCCAGATGGAATTCATGTGAAGAAATGTGCACCCGCATCATAAAAGGAGAATTTGGATACTATGAAGTTGGACCAAACTGGTACGAAGCATTTGATTGGAACAATGATACATCCAATGAAGTAATCTTTGCCTTTCCTTCTTCCTACGGAATGAACCACTGGCATATGCTACAAAACCACCGCACTGTATATGGACGTAGCATGCCTTATGGATCTGCCAACTATTTAGATATAGAAGGAGATGGAGAACGAAATCCACAGTTTGCTATTTCTCCAAGTTATGATAATCAAAATCCTCCCCAGTTATTTACATATGAATTGGGTATGGTAACTCAAAAGTTCCTCAAATATCCGGGAGACGTGCGTTACAAACAATACAAAAACACAAGCAGCAAATCACGTGAAGGAATGTTTTTCCTAGAAGGTAAAATACCCAACGCGCGCATGAACGGAGGATATGCTTACGATCCATTTAATCAATATGTGATATACCTTAGAGACCAAGTAGGACGATTTGAATCAAAAGCAGCAGATGGAGTCATTTCCAATCCCAACTATGCAGAATCTAAATATGAAAACGGAGATTTCAACTCAGGGTTCTATTGTGTAAAATATCCATTCTACTCCTTTTCTGGAGGATATTTCGCAGAGTCAGATTATACCATCATGCGATTCCCAGAAATCATATATTCCAAGGCAGAATGTTTACTTCGCTTAAACAGAGTAGCTGAAGCCGGTAAATTGCTCAATAGCGTCCGCAAACGCAACTATAAAAACTTCGATGCAAACATAGCCTATGAGCCAGAAGGAAATGTAAAACTAGATTTAAAAGAGATGCTGGATGAATGGGGACGAGAATTTCTCAATGAGACTCGTCGCCGTACAGACCTCATACGCTTTGGTCGTTTCCAGGAAGAATGGTGGGATAAGCCTCGTGACAAAGATAACCATTATGAAATCTTTCCGATTCCCCAAAAAGTATTGGAGCAAAACAAATATTTAAAACAAAACCCAGGCTATCCTGATATAACTCGCTGATAACAATCAAGACAACAGTTTAACGTTTAAATTAAGAAACAATGAAACGAATGATATATATCCTATCACATTTGGCCATACTAACATGTGCTTTGATCATGAATCAAGCTTGCCAAGAAGATTATGAAATGGTAGATCCCCCTCTAGTAACAGGAACCGATGATTTAGATGAAGAAATCTTAATGCCCGAAGATTTGGAATGCTATTATGTTACTCCGAGCGGAAAGGGATTGTTAGACGGAAGTTCATGGGACAATGCCATGAGTACAGAACTCTTGCGCAATCTACTCAATGCAAGCAGCAATACAGATATTACCATCCAAAATGCCGAAAGACTAGACGGGAAGTATATCTATTTGGCTGCCGGTGAATATGAGTTGGTAAAAAATGATGCAGGAATAAACGTCGATTACACCGGTTGTAAAAACCCTGTAGAGATTTATATCGAAGGCGGTTATGATCCCCAAAGTGCCGGAACCGATCTGAGTAAACGAGACACAAAACGCTTTGTTACATCACTGATTCGAAAGACTGACAGTCATGCTAATAAGACCATCAACTCCGTTTTCCAATTGGGAAATCAGACAAGCCTGCACTTCAATGGTTGCGTGTTTGACGGAAAATACAATAAAGAGGAAAACGGAACAGTGAGAGCATTCTACCCCAATGGAACCAATACCTCATTATACCTGACAGACTGCACCATTAAAAATTTCAATGTGAAAAAAGCAGCAACGACACGTGGTGGAGCTCTCTTTATCAATAAAGGCAATGTCTACATCGATAATGTAGAAATACATAACAACATCGCTGGAGACCGTGGAGGAGCCATAATACTGGCTAACGGAAGTTGTCAACTATTTATGAACGCATGTACTTTGCATGAGAATTCAGTCAAGACCCAATGGAGTACAGCAATTCATACTGGTGGAAAAGCAATCATGTGTATGAACAACACTACCATTTGGGGAGCAGCCGGCAATAATGACAGAAACATTGTTGTAAATGGTGACGGATATTTTCTATTAGCCAACTCCACGATTATAGGAAACGAAAACAACAATTATGGTGTACTTAGAAGTCCCAGCTACCCCGCAGTTCTTGTCAATTCACTATTCTGTAAAGGAAAGGGGACTCGCACCATCTATCTTGACAAGTCTCCCTATCTATCCAAAGGATACAATGTATATCAAGCTGCCGATAAGAATTGGGGAGCCACAGAAAAAGACACCGACTATAGCGATATCAACATGCCCGATCCTACCCTTACAGATGGTGTTTACCAATGGAACGTATCAGATGGAAAGATCAAACATTTTGCCACAGAACAAGAAGTAATTAAAGTTGTAAAAGAGTTTAAAGTAGAAGACAATCCGATAGGTATGCAGTTTCTTGAATGGTGTGGAGAAGCTGCTTTCGGTAAAGATGGACGCGGTCAAATTCGCAATAAAGAGAAAATGCAAGCAGGGGCATACGATGCCGGTCTATAATTAAATCCAATCAGGGGTGTATATTAACACATACGCCCCTTTACATCCAAATAGTTCAATTATGAAAAGATTCATTTTATTATTTATCATATCACTTCTATCTTCTCATTTCTTTGCGCAAAATCATGCAGAAAAAATACGCAGCCAGCTATTATCACGTTCTACAGACAACGTGTTAGTAATAGCCCACAGAGGAGATTGGCGCAATTTTCCAGAAAACTCTTTAGAAGGCATTGAAAATGCCATACAAATGGGAGTCGACATCGTAGAGTTAGATGTACAGCGAACCAAAGATGGCGTGCTTATACTTATGCATGACGAAACACTCAATCGGACAACAACCGGCAAAGGAAAAGTATCGGAAGCAACAATGGATTATCTGTCAAACTTACATCTCCGAAACGGCTGTGCCATCCGAACGAAACATAAAATTCCAACTTTGGAAAAAGCTCTGTTGTTAGCCAAAGGAAAAATTATGATCAATTTAGACAAGGCAGATCGTTACTTCGGAGAAGTGTATTCTTTACTAAAAAAGACAGGTACCACAGCGCAAATTATCATGAAAGGGGGAAAATCAGTAGATGAAGTAAAAAAACAGTATGGAAAGTACCTTCACGATATCATTTACATGCCAATTGTAAACCTTGACAAACCTGATGCAAAGCAGCAAATAGAACAGTTTTGCAACGAAATCAACCCGGTAGCCTTCGAACTTTTGTTTGCAACAGACGGCAATACCTTGCCACAGGAAATCTCCTCCTACCTCAAAGGAAAATCCCTGATTTGGTATAATACACTTTGGGACACAATGGCCGGCGGGCATGATGACGACCTTTCACTATCCAATCCAGATGCAGGCTATGGACATTTGATAAATCAATTAGGAGCACGCCTCATTCAGACCGATCGTCCGGCCTATTTGTTAGATTATCTGCGAAAACGGAATTTACATCATTAATGAATTCAAATTGAATCCATTGAAATAGATGAGACGTAAATAAAAGGAAATTATGAGTAAGACAATAACACTATCATTGATATTATATACATTCATGACAGTAGTAGGATGCACACTATCCGATCATGAAGCCCCCGTATCTGTAACTTGGCACATTAATGTGCCAGACATAAACAAAAGCAATAATATTGAACAGAAATTTGTCATAAAAAACATATCGAATACCATTATTGACGGCGATTGGAGTATTTTTTATTCCCAATTCCCAATGAAATCCTACCTACAGCAATCCAGTATGGCAAAGGTAGAACAAGTAAAAGGAACCTTTCACCGTATCTCTCCAAATAAAAACTACACCCTGCTAAATCCCGGTGATTCCATCGTACTTATTATAAATGGACGAGGTGAAGTTCCTGGATATTCCATGCAACCCGAAGGAGTATATTGGATAAATGGTAGTAAAGGGAGCACGCCATTGCCCATCAAGTTCCACAATCATCCGATACCATTTCTTTTTTCACAAAATGAAAGAGCAAATCAGATATACAAAGAGAATCAACGGATTGAGAAGGCCATACTTGACACGAGCATGATAGAAGTAATTCCTGCAGTCAAACACGCAACATATGCTCCATCCGTATTGAATTTAGCGAATTCGATACATATCATTGCTCATCCAGACTTTCACATAGAAACAAGCATCTTGAAAAACAAACTTTCCACCCTATATGGAATTACAGACGATTCGCTTTCAACTGTTCAGTTAAGGATAGACTATTTACATCAAAAAAAAAATGCTGTCAATGAAGAATACTACGAACTGGATGTTGCAAACAATAAAATCCAGCTCTTAGCAACCACCCCACATGGCATTTTCAATGGCATGCAAACCTTTTTATCTCTCTTGAAAGGCCAAGAATCACCCTATACCATACAATCTGTATTTATTCAAGACTATCCGGACTTTTCCTATAGAGGACATATGCAGGATGTAGCCCGTAACTTTATTGAATTATCTGATTTAAAGAAATTAATAGATATTTTGTCTTCATATAAACTAAACGTCTTTCGTTTCCACTTTTCAGATGACGAAGGATGGCGTTTGCAAATACCCGGCCTGGAGGAGTTGACAGAAATCGCCTCTCACAGAGGACACACCTATAATGAATCCGAATGCCTGTATCCTGCATATAATGGAGATTTTGATTACCAGTCAAAAACTTCCGGCAATGGTTTCTATTCTAGAGACGAATTCATCGACTTACTCCGGTATGCAGCCGACCGTCATGTAGCTATTATACCTGAAATAGAATCACCTGGTCATGCACGTGCTGCAATTGTAGCCATGAAAGCTCGTTATAAAAAGTATCAAGACACAGATCCCATAAAAGCACATGAATATCTGTTACATGACATACATGACACATCTCAGTATGTTTCAGCCCAGGGGTACTCAGACAACGTGATGAACGTAGCTATGCCTTCTACATATCGTTTTATGAAAAAAGTAATCCAAGAGATCCAACTGATGTATAAAGAAGCCGGTGTCCCGCTTCGATCCATCCACATCGGTGGTGATGAAGTAGCAGAAGGAGCTTGGAAAGGTTCGCCTATATGCAAAAATTTCATGTTAGAACATAACATGACCGATGTTCAAGAATTGTCAGATTACTTTATAATGCGAATTGTTGATTTTCTAAAGGAACAAAATATACCCTTTTCTGGATGGCAGGAAATAGCTGCTGGACACGATAAAGATTTTGACAGATATTTGTCAGAAAATGCTCTGGGAATCTCCTGCTGGAAAGCTTCGCCACACAGTCATTCGGATGAATTGGTCTATCAATTTGCTAATAAAGGGTACCCTGTCATTTTGTGTAATGCCAGCAATTTTTATTTTGACTTGGCATATGATAAGCATCCGAACGAACCGGGACACAATTGGAATGGATATGTTGACGAATCAAAATCTTTTTCACTACTTCCCTACAGCATCTACCGTTCCATACGTAATCGACAAGTAGAGAAGGAGAAAACAAGACTTACTGAACAAGGACGTAAAAATATCAAAGGAGTGGAGTCTGCCTTATGGAGCGAAACAATTCGAAATTTTGAACAAGTTGAATATTACTTATTTCCCAAAATTATGGGTCTTTCAGAACGAGGCTGGCATGCTTCACCCCAATGGGAAAACATAACTGGCATTCACGAACAGTACACCTATGAAAAAGATTTATCATTTTATTATCAACGCATATCTCAGAAAGAAATTCCTTATTGGGAAAAAATGGAAGTAAACTACAGACTTCCTTTTCCTGGTTTATATATAGACAATGATGGAATATTGTTTGCCAATAGTTCTATTAAAGGCGGACAAATCCGATATACTACTGATGGAACAGAGCCTACTTTACATTCCAAGTTATGGAACAAACCTGTAAAGTGCAACTCAAATGAAATTAAAGCCAAACTTTTTGTAGGCAAGAAACAAAGCGTCACAATAAGCATCACCAATTCCCATTTGCAGTCAGAAGCAAGTGAAGCAAATATAATCTATACAAACGCCAACCAATTACAATTATTGGGAAAAGCCACTATGGAAGGGAGTTTTTTTCATCGCATTGACACAGTCCGCTACAAAGACTTGCCAAAGTCTGTGAAGAAATTATATGCCCATTCCTCAGGACTTGCCATTGCATTCAAAACAAACAGCACAGTCATAAAAGCAAGGTGGACCATACCCAATAAACGACAGAATACCAACATGACTCCTATTATGCAAAAAGGGCTTGATTTATACATTAAAAAAGAAGGGGAATGGCAATATGCAGGAGTCGGCATTCCCCAGGGAATTCATTCAACTTCTACATTAGCTGAAAACATGGATACGTCAGAAAAAGACTGTATACTATATTTACCTTTATACGATGAAATAACGCATTTAGAAATAGGTGTATCATCAGACGCCTATCTAAAAAAAACAAAGAATCCCTTTAAAGGAAAAATAATTGTCTATGGCTCAAGCATAACCCAGGGAGCATCAGCAAGCAGACCTGGTCTTGCTTATCCGTCACAACTATCCCGCAGCAGTGGATATCAATTTATAAATATGGGATTGAGCGGCAATGGAAAAATGGAAAGTTCTGTAGCCAAAATGTTAGCTGAAATAAAAAACGTGGATGCATTTATTTTAGATTGCATACCCAATCCTACTGCAGATGAAATTCGCGACAGGACAATTCCTTTCGTAAAAACGATCCGTGAAAAATACCCTGACATACCCGTCATATTTATTCAGTCCGTTTTCCGTGAAAAAGGAAACGTAAATAAAACGGTACGCCATAGAGTAAATGAACAAAATAAAGCGATAGAAGAGCAGATAGAAAAACTTCATAAGCTCGGTTATAAGAATTTATATTTAATCAAAGAGAATCATTTTCTTGGAACCGACCATGAAGGTACTGTGGATGGAGTCCATCCCAACGACTTAGGATTTAAAAGAATGGTAAAAGAAATCCAACCTGTCATAACTAATATTCTTCACATCTGATGTGGAAAGCATCCGATAAAGTACTCATAGTGTTTTTCAGAAACTAGAAAACTCGATATTAGCTTCTGTCAAAAGTTAATATCGAGTTTTTTGTTCTTCAACATAAATATGTATGGTTTACTAAGTAACGTGAGTTCGAAATAAAATTAGAAAATAGACAGTTGCCCGTCATTGAACAACTTGACATCAATGGCGGGCTTCTTTTCAAAAAAGCAGTATGCTGCGATAGCCGACAAAGAATTGGCTATAAAGTTACTGAATGAACGGTGTCTGGAATGTTCAATCTGCGCAATGTTCTTCAATTCGTCATTGACTATCTTGTAGATGTGTTTCTCCGGCCGAAACTCCGTTTACAATCACATCCGTATCTGTCATAACCCCATCAAACCACAAACGTATGTTCTTACCTCTCCAATCTTCCGGTACACGAAATGTATGACGATAAATCCCCTCTTCCATACTGGGATTCTTAACCCCTTTCTTCTTATACCAACGCCCGTAGGTATATTCACCAAAACCTTGCAGCTCCCATTGAGAAGGCACTTCTATCTTACTCCACTTCCCGCTGTTCCTACCCTCGGAACAATAAAACTGCCAGGTTACACCATCGCCCAGTCCGGTACCGGAAAGATAACGGCGCTCTGTCTGCTGAGACCATATGCAAAGAGCGGACAATAGTCCTAAAACAGTAAAAAAGATTCTTATATTCATACTTCTTTTATATGGATTTTAATTTTCGAAAATAATAAAATAATCAAAGAAAAAGGCAGTCTGACTTTCACAAGTTAACCGCCCATTTTTCACTAACCCAAATTATAATAATCAATCACTCATCAATAACGAAGGTGCAATACGATTCCTTACTCACCCGGCAATGGCCAATTAGGAGTAGGAATACGCATCGCTTTCATCTCTTTTTCGAACTGTGCTACTTTTTCCGGATATTTATTTGCCAGATTGACAGACTCCGTCATATCCTCTTTTATGTTATACAACTCTAACGGAGCATCTTTCTTTACAGTCACTACTTTCCAATCTCCACATCTTGCCGCACGTTGCTTTCCAGGGAACTCCCAATACAACAAACGATTATCCGTATCAAGCTGTTGCCCATAAAACAAGGGAAGAATATTGATACCGTTAAGTTTTTGTGGCAATTTATCTGTAGCACCAGCCAAAGCAGCCAAAGTAGGCATTACATCCGGGAAATAAATAATATTATTCAATTTCTGCACCGGAACCTTTCCGGGCTGATTTACAATAAACGGTACGCGAATGCCACCTTCATAAAGCTGTCCTTTCATTCCTTTAAGAGAACCTTTACATCCCAATTCCTCCAACGGTGCCTGCTTGGCAGCACCGTTATCCGATGCAAAGATGACTAAAGTATTTTCGCGCAGCCCCAACCTATCCAGTTCTGCCAACAAACGTCCTATCGCCCGATCCATATGGGTAATCAGCGAGGCATAACGCTTGGTGTTCATATCCCAAGCCTCATCATCATACCAGGTTGTTTCATCTATATTATAGGGTTCGTGCGGCGCATCATAAGCTAAATACAGAAAAAACGGATTGTTTTTATTACGGTTAATAAACTTTATTGCATCTTCCGTAGAAAGGTCTGTATTATGCTTGATGTGTTTATCACCTTCATTCTCTTTTACATTCTCCAGTTTCTCGTTGTTGAAGCGCCAATAAGGATAGTAGTACGGATCATTAGAATATGCAGTACTGATAAGCCATCCGTAAAACTCATCAAACCCTCGGTTCAAAGGAGTTGCTTCCGGATTAAATCCGTCCAAATGCCATTTGTTTACCAAACAGGTTCTATATCCGGCAGCCCCAAGCACAGTGGCAATGGTTGTATCATTCGGTTGTAAATGCATGCGGCGTATGGTCTTGGTGCCTTTTAATCCTTCAATACCACCTGCAATACAAAAGTTATCGCGTATAGTTGTATTTCCCGTATTCTTTCCCGTCATCAAGGCACAACGGGAAGGTGAACTGATACCGGAACCGGCATAGCATTGCGTAAAGGCCGTTCCAGTAGCTGCCAAACGGTCTATATTAGGAGTTTCTATATATTTATTTCCATAACATGACAAGTCGCAATATCCCATATCGTCGGCCAAGATAAAAATAATGTTCGGCTTGTCTCCACCGTCTGTTACAAGTTGCCGGGCAGTCATCAACTGAGGCATAACAAACATACCCGCACAAACTCCACCTAATACTATATCTTTTCTAAACATAATCTGATTTAAATAAAGGAAAAGGTGGCATACCTTTTAAAAGCACCCACCTCCCCTTTTTAATAACTTAAATTTAATGTAGCCAAGGCTAAGATATGATATTTAGCCTTGATAATCAAACAAATAGCATCAATTTTCATATCCCTCGTTTTGGACATAAAGTCCTGGAGTAACATTCATCTGATTCATCGGAATTGGATAGAGGTAACGACCTTCTTTTAAATTTGCTTTCAATTCAGTAAAGTTATAACGCTCAAATTTTGCTTCTGTATCTTCCTTCCAAGTGCCATAACGTACTTGATCGAACCAACGAATACCTTCTCCCATAAACTCAATTTTACGTTCAAGTTTAATGTATTTCATGGCATCCTCTACACTAACTCCAGTCTCGGTTCTCGGATCGCAGTTTGCCCTTTCACGTATTTCATTTACAATTTTCATGGCATCCGCAGTGTTACCTTCACTCGCCAAAATCTCTGCATAAAGAAGCTTCATATCTTCAATACGAATAATAGGTAGATTTACTCCCCAGTCATCATACTTTTTCATGCCACTCTCTGCATCAAAAGACATCCCCAAAGAGGCTATTTTAGTTTTAGTAGGAATCATTTTATAAAACATAGCTTTAGTATACACATTACCCGTAGTTCCATCTTCAAAAGTCATCAACTCAGAAGGGCTCTGATATTCAGGAGCTACCGCATCACCAGCAAAGCCAGCCATCACACCAAAATTATAGCCACGTCCGTCTTTTTTTCCATTAGAGTATTCACGATCAAATTCATGCATCAATGTCTTTTCCACATAAATAGAATTTTGCGAAAAATTATAGTTTTTAGACCAATCTTCCGGAACGATTTTAACTGGAAGCATATTGAATATGGCTGGGTTTCCCGTACCACCCGTACGATACTGAATGGCGAAAATAGAATATTTATTGTAATATGCATCAGTCGGCATCCACTGTTTTTGCCATTCTTCCAATGATGGTGCCCAATAAGCGGCTGCATGAGAATCATCTAAAACGTTTTCCAATTGCGTTTTAGCCAAACTCTTCGCATTAGTATCATTATATGGATAACCAGCCAATGTCATATACACACGTGCCAACATAGCCTTCGCGGCCATTTTATCTGCACGGCCTTTTTTATCTATTTTAGCACCATTGGCATCTTGCATATCTGCTTTATAAGGCAAATCTTCTGACTTTTTCAAATCAGGAATAACACGATTATTGAGAATATCCACTGCAGTAGATTGCTTTACCGATTTAATCTCTGACGGAGACATCGGTCTATCTACCATAGGAACATTTCCAAAAAGACGAACTAACTCAAAATAAGCCCAACCTCTCAGGAAATAAGCTTCATTTAAAAATTGATTTCTGATAGACTCGGAATCAAAAGATGCACTCGGAATCTTAGAAATAGCGACATTGGCATCATAAATGACCTTATACCACATATTCCAAGTATCATTAAACATCGCCATATCATCTGTTGCTCTAAATGTTCCTATTTCAGAGTATTCACGAAAAGCGTCCGGATTAGGTTCTACCCACGCAACATCTGAACGACATTCAGACATAAACCAATACATGCAATTAGATGCTTGGCGCAAATCCGCATAAATGCCTAAAATACCTTGCTCCGATTGAGCTTGAGTTTGATAAAATCCATCTGAAGTTATTTTATCTACAGGTGGAGTATCCAAATAATCATCACACGAGGAGATAGTCACGACCAGCGCAGCCAGCCATATTATATTTTTAAGTTTAAGCATAGTTCTTTGTATTAAGGATTAAAAATTAACATTTATACCAAAAGTAAATGTACGAGCATTAGGATAACCACCATAATCCAGTCCAAGTGCACTTGCTCCTCCAGGACCTGAGCCCACATTGGCAGCTTCTGGAGAATACCCACCATAATAACTATCCCATTTGGCTAGATTCTCAATAGACAAATATACACGTGCATATGATATAAATTTAGGATTAATCGGTAACTTATATCCCAGAGTAAGATTCTTAATACGCAAATAATTAGAAGAATATAACCATCTGGAATCCAGCGTAGTGCCAGTTGTTTGACTCAAAATATAAGGAACCGATCCGTTGCCTGGTTCATCTTCAGACCACCATGCATCTCTCCAATGCCCCATTATATTAGATTTAGCTCCCATACTTGGACGGTCTATAGCACGTCCCAAGATACCATAAATTTTACCTCCAGTTTGTGCTGTTAATAAGATTGATAAATCAAAATTCTTATAAGAGAATCTATTAGTCATACCAAATACAAATTTAGGTGTTGGACTTCCCAAATAGTCTCTATCATTATCCTTATCATATTTACCATCATTATTGACATCTCTATAACGGATATCACCCGGTTGAATCTGTTTACCTTCAAATGTAACGGGTTGTCCATTATGAGCTGCACTATAAGCATCAATCTCAGCTTGATTTTTCCATACTCCAATAGCATCGTACATATAGTACGTATTGACAGCTTTACCCACAGTCAATATATTTGAGTAATTGCTTCCGGAGAATCCAGAATAAATAGGAGTATTATCCGTACCCAACTTCTTTACTTCATTCTTATTATACGACATATTAAATGAAGTATCCCATTTAAAATTCCCTGTCAAATTATGCGTATTCAACTCTATTTCAAAACCTTCATTATGAATATCACCTAAATTATCCCAAATAGTGCTGAAACCAGAAGCACCTTCTACGGGAACTTGATATAATAAGTCGGTCGTATTTTTTGTATACCAATCCAATGACAATTGAATACGGTTATTCAAAAAGCCCAAGTCCACTGCAATATCCGTACTATGAGTTTTCTCCCAACCTAAATCAGCATTACCCAAACTACTAGTATAATAACCTGCAGCTCCCCCATAGACGGAAGAAGTCAAAGTTGCATAAGCAGCTGTATTACTGATAGAATTATTACCTGTCACACCATAACTAGCTCTAATTTTCAATGTATTCCACCATTTTTGATCCCAATTCTTAAAGAATTTCTCATTAGATATAATCCAACCACCGGATATTGCAGGGAATACACCCCATTTATTATTAACTCCGAAAACAGAACCTCCATCAAAACGCAAACTACCCGAAAGCATATAACGTTCATCATAATTATACTGCAAACGACCAAATGTAGATAATAATTTATTAGGTGTCTGTTCTGTTACTGTATTAGTTCCAGCGGCAACCTTTGAACCATCAAACGAACCTGTAATGGCATCATTGGGAAAAGGAGCTTTGAAACCTTGTTCTGTTTTATATCCTAAAGAAGATTGTTCTGACGAAAAACCGAGCATAGCGCTTACTCCATGCTTATTGAATGTATGATCATAATTAGCTACAGCTTGTAATAAAGTATTCCAAATACGACTTGTAGAGTGGCTACCCGAAGAAGATTGGCCTTCACCCTTTGCCCAACCTTTGCCTGAACTTGAAAAAGAATATTTGTTTCCATCCAAATCATAATAATTTGCTGCAGCAGACAATTCAACTCGAAAATCCTGAAATGGAGTGATACGTAAGAAAGCATTACCGACCATACGTAATGTACGATTTTGGCTAATATCCGTATTCAAAATATAACTTGGACTTGAAGTTGTATCTGCCCATCCGTAACGGCCGTTAGGTTGTACGTAAGTCATATATCCGACACCCGGTTCTGAAACCGGAGCAGAAGAAAGCGTTTTATGAGCTTGCGAATCCTTACCATTAGCACGTCCCGAGCCGTCTGTTACAATATAAGTTGGAGCTAAATTCATTCCAATAGAAAGATATTTATTTATTTTTGACTCTACATTTGCACGGAAAGAAAAACGCTTATAGCCAGTTCCTGTAGCTAATCCCTCTTGGTTCATATAACCACCAGAAAATAAATAGCTGACATTATCAGTAGCACCGGACACATTCAAACTATAATCCTGTACAATAGCGGTACGATAAACTTCATCTTGCCAATCCAACAGACTAAGGCTTTCCGAAGTTGGAGTATAGGTATGGGAATCTCTCATATCTTGACTTAAATAATTAAACCAACGGTCATCAAGAATATACAAATAAGCGTTATCTGTACCAGCCTTAACTCCTACATTTGCCAAACGCGTGGCATTATCATCGCGGATACTAGCATTAGTGATTCCTTTCTTTTGAGCTTCAGATAAATAATAAGCATCATTCCATCTTGTTCTGAACTCCATCCATTCTGTAGCACTCAGTAAATCTATTTTCTTTTCCAAAGTTTGAAAACCAACGCTAGCATTAAAAGAAACTTTTGGTTTACCTGTTTTTCCTTTCTGCGTTGTCACAATAACTACACCATTTGAGCCACGAGAACCATAAATAGCTGCAGAAGCCGCATCTTTCAAAACTTCAATAGAAGCAATATCTGCCGGATTTATTCCACTTAAAGTAGTCATAGGAACACCATCAACTACATAAAGAGGATCGGAGTTAGCATTTACCGAAGCAGCACCACGTACACGAATTTGCATATCAGCACCAGGTTCACCGGTAGTAGTACGTACCGTTACTCCAGCCAATTGCCCTTGCAAAGCTGTTTCTGGACGCGCCAAAGGACGATCTTGAATTCCTTTAGTATCCATTTTTGCCACAGCCCCCGTCAAAGTACTTTTCTTCACAGAACCGTAACCAATAACAACAACTTCATCAAGAACTTCCGTATCTTCTTCCAAAGTCACTTTTACATTGCTTTGTCCTTTCAAAGCAATATCCTGAGTTTTATAACCAACGAAACTAACTTGTAGGACAGCATTTTCCTGAACATTGTTAAGAGTAAAGTTACCATCAACATCTGTGATAGTACCATTAGTAGTTCCTTTCACTAAAACACTCGCACCGATAACTGTTTCACCCGTTTTGTCTAATATGACACCCGTAATAATTTTGCCTTGTGCAAGAATGTTTAGATGACAGCTTATTAAAAGAAGCATTAACAAGCATAACTTTTTGTGTAAAATTCTCATAGACTATTAATATAAATTGGTTGATTAATTAATTCAAGATTAACCGTCCGATGCAACTGTTATCGGACACAGAGCTTATGAATGCAAAGTTAAATATAGACAAACTTAACAAAATACACCTACTGATACAAATACTATCCTTTTTGACTTTCTCTTAAGAAAAAAGGAACTTTATAAATAATAAGAAGCTGACAATCAAAGTTTTTATAACAATTTTGATAGTAGACTATTCATTTTGACATTAATCAAAATCCTCGTTCTCCACCTCAGTCTCCCGACCAAAAGAACGATATTCCAATGGGGTAAACCCTGTGCGCTTTTTAAATAATGAAAAGAAATGTTCGGTAGATTTATAATCGAGCATAAAAGAAATCTCTTTAACGGAATGAGAAGTACCAACCAATAATTGTTTGGCTTTACGCAACTTCAACTCCTGGAAATATTTAGCCGGTGCATAACCTGTATAGTCCTTGAATACTTTCCGGAACCAGGAATAGCTGATATTCAATTTCATAGCCAACTCTTCAGGATCAATATCCTTAAAGACATTCTCATTCATTATAATCTTGGCCTGTTCAATCTTCTGATCAACATCGCCCACCTCAAAAATTTTATTTTTAGAAATGGACAGTATCATACCTACTATGTGCAGCACTATACCGCCAAGATACTGTTGGGAAGATATTTTATCCGCTTCCGCTATTTCCAAAGCACGGGAAAAAAGAGACACCAACTCCTCATTCAAACCCACCTCAAGCACTTGATTGTCTTTAGACAAGAAACCGCCTTTCACCAAATTATCAATGACAGGACCTTCAAAACCGATATAATATTCGTTCCATCCGGTTTGGCGATAAGGGTGATAAGTATGCCATTGACCGGGAAACAATACCATCAGACGTCCTTTGCATACCTGCTTTTCCGGCGTTGTTTCCGAGGAAAACAAACCCCGTCCTTTCGTGATATAAACCAATTGATACTCACGCAAGACACGTCCTTTCTGGGCATTAAAGAAATAACCGGAAGGATGATCCTTCAATGGATACGGAGAGTCCGGCTGAATGGATTGAAAGCCGACAGTATTTACCCACAGACCAAACTTTTGGTCCATGTCATTTACGATAAGGTACTTAAATTCCACTCCTAAATCATTGTAATTCTTAGTCATACCACGTGTCCTTCATGATGGGTTCGGGACAAAAATAGGAAATATTTGTGAAATAAGAGATACCTATGGAAGATTTAATAAAAAAAGTCCCGTCTGGAAGTATCTTTGTGTTTCCAGACGGGATTAACATACTATCTAAAAGGATTATTACTTTTTGACTACAATTTTATCGTATTGCTGTTCAGCCTTAATCTCTGTATACTTCGGCGCATCCATCATTTCAATCAATGCGCGGAGAACAGGTCCTTCACCCATCGGATCATTCTCTTGGGTAGGACGGTTGTAGTAGTATGCAGGCGACGGCATGATACCCGTTCCAACACAGATTTTGGTCACATCGCCTTTGTCGGACATCAGTGTCATCATTCCTTTCAGCCCCTGCTCGGCAGCATAAATGAAATCAGGATGCAGCCAACCATGCTTTACACCACGTGCGATACCAAAAACAAACATGGCCGTACCCGTAATTTCCTCATAGGAATCTTCCTTATCAAGAAGCTGATGCCAAAGACCGTTCTTACCCTGATAACGCACTACACCGCTACATTGACGGCGGAAGCACTCCAAAACCTCAGGACGCATAGGATGATTCTGCGGCATCACTGCAAGCAAATCGGCAGTTGCCATGAAAACCCAACCGTTGGCACGGCTCCAATGAGCAACACCGTGCTCGTCCGTATCCGTATGATAGCAATGATAGAGAATCCGTTTTTCGGGACACCACAAATATTTGTGATATTTGATTACCTGATTGGCAGCATCATTGATATAACTCATGTCACCGGTCATCTTAGCCATACGTGCAAGGAAAGAGATAGCCATGAAAGCATCATCAGCCCAGATGGTATTTTCATGAGGCCAGATACGGGCAATAGTACCATCAGCCAAACGAGGCTCGCCATAGTTCAAGTGCTCGGCTGTTTCATTAATATAATTCAAGAAAGAATTATTCGGATGCTTCATCTGCAGGTCAATCAGGCTGGCTCCCATAGGGCCGTTATCATCCAAACGCTTTCCACGGAATATCATGTGCCAACTCAATTTACGAACGCCATACCATCCTTCATTTTTCATTGCCTGATCATACTGTTTCTTAAAGAAGTCAAGATTACCCTCGTTAAATACGAAATTCATATTTTTAAGAACATAATCATCATACTTCTTCGCTCCCGTTTTATCGGCCAATTCCATTAAAGCGATATGGGTTACTCCATTGGTATAATGCCAATTATTGTATTTACATGCAACCTTGACATTCATATCCAAAGGCAAGTTCTTGACAGACTTATAGGTTTTACCGGTCTTGGTATTCTTAAACTCATAAGTAGTAGTTGCAAGGATACGGTCTGCTATTTTCACAGCAAGGTCAGAAGCCGAAAGCTTAGCTTCTGCTGCCGTCTTCATTGGTGTCTGCGAAAAAGCAGTGACGGCTGTTAAAAACAGCACACATGAAATAATAGTTTTCTTCATGGTAATTCAAATTATAATTAAAAAGCTTTACGATACAAAGTCTCAATATCTTCGACAGAAGTAGGACGAGGATTACCGCCTGTACAAACGTCATTGAAAGCATCAACAGCCAATTGATGCAAGTCTTCCTCTTTTACATTTATCTCATGTAGCTTTTGAGGAATGCCAATGCTCAATGACAGCTTCCGGACTGCATCCACAGCCGCACGCACTCCTTCTGCCTCGGTCATACCCACCGTATCTACTCCCATAGCTTTAGCTATATGAAGATATTTGGGGGCAGCCGGAGACTCTGCATTATATTCCATCACATAGGGCAACAGCAATGCATTGGCAACTCCATGCGGAGTATCATAATGAGCGCCCAACGGATGCGCCATGGAATGAACAATACCCAAACCTACATTACTGAATCCCATACCGGCAATGTACTGAGCCTGTGACATCGCTTCGCGAGCTGCGACATCATTGCCATTGTCTACCGCAGCTTTCAGATTAGCGGCAATCATCTCGATGGCTTTCAACTCAAACATATCGGACATCGCCCAAGCGCCCGGTGTTATATAGCTTTCAATGGCATGCGTCAAGGCGTCCATTCCTGTTGCAGCAGTCAGCCCTTTCGGCATGGAATACATCAGTTCCGGGTCTACAATCGCCACAACCGGAATATCATTAGGGTCTACGCAGACCATCTTCTTCTTTGCATCCTCATCAATTATCACATAATTGATAGTGACTTCAGCGGCTGTTCCAGCCGTTGTAGGCAATGCAAAAGTCGGAACAGCCTTATGACGGGTTGCAGCTACACCCTCCAATGACTTCACATCTGCAAAATTCGGATTATTCACTACAATGCCGATACCTTTTGCCGTATCAATGGAGGAGCCACCGCCCAGCGCTACAATAAAATCAGCACCGGATGCTTTAAAAGCGGATACGCCATTCTGTACGTTCGCAATCGTCGGATTTGCCTTTACATCACTGAAAAGCTCATAAGGAATACGATTCTTTTCAAAAACTTCAATTATTTTGTCTGCGACTTTAAAACGGATCAGGTCTTTATCTGTCACAAAGAACGCTTTCTTAAAACCTCTACGCATGGCTTCCACCGCAATTGTTTTCCGACAGCCTGCTCCGAAATAAGAGGTTTCGTTCAATATCATTCTGTACATATACTTCACTTTTATTTGGGTAAATTAAAAGCCACGGTCATCTCTTTCATTTGTTCCTGACTCATTCCGTCCGGTTCAAAGCCCATGTTTTTAGCTGCAATGTAAATCAGTGCAGATTTATTCAACACATCTACCTGGTCAAAAGCAGACATAATATCCACATCTACAGCAAAGACTCCATGCTTTTCCCACATAGCTACATCATAATCGTTCAAAGCCTCAATAGTAGCGTCAGCCAATTTTACCGAACTTGGCAATTCATAAGGGATTATACCCAATCCACGAGGACAGAACGCCTTTGTTTCCGGAATCATACTCCAAAGCAGATTGGTAGCCACATCCTTCTCCAGGAACTTCTTGTTATGGGTCATAGCAATCAATTCGATAGGATGTGTATGCAAGGATGCTCTGTAAGGAGAGCCTTTTTCAAGCAGATAATTATGCACGGCAAGATGAGAAGGCAATTCCGATGTAGGCATTACAGGCTGGTCTGCTATAATTACGTAGCTGGCACAGTCATCCAGAATACGGATGATTGAACCGTTTGCCATAGGCCAACGTGCCAAATCACGCATACGCATCTGAGTACCTTTACAATAAAAATAACAACCTTTCAGATAAGGGAGTACCTTTCCTATCTGTTTTACTTCGCTGATAGCGGGCAAAGCCCGTATTTCATCATCTACATATTCAGTGATGTTTAAAGTTATATTACCACCATTACGTTCCGCCCAACCTTTTTGCCAAAGATAACCGGCCACTTCTGCCGCTTGATTGACTTCATAAGCCAATTCGGGACGATTTTCAAGAATTGATTTCATGTGTCTATTTAATTACAGTTTATTAGATATTATTTTCATGCTTGCGCCATCGCCACTACAATAATAGAAGCGATGAGAACGGCCAATCCCAATATCAATACGCCTATTGTACGGGAACCGCACCCCTTCCATTCTTTCAGCAGGATTCCCCAGACATTACTGAATGTAACATTCAGCGACATCAGTATACTCCAGGAGAATGCAAGCAATATCGGACTGCCGCCTAAGAAACTCTTACCCATTTCCAGACCGAAGAATTGCGAATACCATAATACTCCGGCAAGAGCACAGAACAAAACATTATTCACAAGGACATCGCCGCTGACCGACAAATACTCCTTACCCGTCCTATTCTTTATATTTTGCTGGATACAATAAGCCGCATTCGTACAGAACCCGCCCAAAGTTACCAGAAAGATAACAGGAAGTCCGGCATACAACGGAGCCACCCCACCTGCCAGCGCCGCCTCCTTAATAGGCGTTCCGGCATCCAGGCCGAGGGCAAAACAGGCACTCATCACACCTGCCAGCAAAGCAACCAGCAACCCTTTTGTCAACGCAAAATCTTTCACGGCAGCCTTTTTTTCCTCCTCACTCATATTTCTGGAGCGTAGGCTGCCCGCATAACCGATAATGGCAATTCCCGCCAAAGTGATGCAAACACCAATAAGGAGCATCAGACCGTCACCGTGCAGCAAATCTTTCCCTGCAAACAGAGCCGGGAACAGGGTTCCGAAACCGGCACAGGTACCCAAAGCTATACTTTGTCCTAAAGCAACGCCCAAATAGCGCATACTCAATCCGAATGTCAGACCGCCGACACCCCAAAGGACACCGTAAATAATAGCCGGCAATGCACCACCGGCTCCCCAAAGTTCTATCAGGCTGCCATCGGCAGGAATGGCAAGTAAAGCGCCGAGCAGCGGAAAAACAAGCCAGGCAAAAATGCCCTGTACCAACCAGAAGTTTTCCCAGGACCAACCTTTGACTTTATTGATAGGTACATACGAGCTGCTCTGCCCAAAGCTTCCCACAGCGATAATTAATAATCCTATTAGTGTATTCATGATAATCAACGGTTAATGTTCTATGAGTAATGAAAGTAGCGGGCAAAGATATGCTTTCCCCGCTAAACACTATCACTAACTCTGATAAACTTAGTTACGTCTGGATGTAACCTCAGCTTCGTATTTTTCTATTTCAGCAATGAATTCTTCACCTACCGGAACATTATTCTTCAAACAGAACATATCCCAAACGGCATTCCAAGGCAAAGCTTTAGCTTCTTCCAACAGGGCAAGACGTTGGAAGCCCTGACCGGCAGCCTCATACTCGCGAAGTTTAGCCAACGGTTCCAGCAATGCCCGCAACATACATTTCTGTGCGGCACGGGTACCGATGACATAAGCGCCTATACGGTTGATGGAAGCATCGAAATAATCAAGACCGATGTGTACACGGTCCAAAGCATTGCAACGGACAATCTCCTGGAAGAGTTCGAGAGTCGGGTCATCCATAATAGTCACATGGTCGGAATCCCAACGTATCGGACGACTTACATGAAGCATCAGTTCGGGTACGAACAGCAACATGGACGAAACTTTATCAGCAGCACTCTCCGTAGGATGGAAGTGACCCGTATCGATTGTTATCAGTTTCTGGTGTTGCACGCTATAACCTACACAGAATTCATTAGAGCCCACTGTATAGCTTTCCAGACCGATACCGAATACTTTAGATTCCAGACAGTCCTTCATATTTTTATATTCCGTAGCAAAAATCCGGTCGAGAGAGTCTTTAAACAGTTCACGGTATTTCATACGGTTTACCGTAACATCCTTGCTACCGTCGTGTACCCAAAGATTCATGATGCAAGGATCGCCCTGACAACGTCCCATCTCTTCCGCAATGGCACGGCAGCGCTTGGTATGTTCAATCCAGAAATCACGGATGCCTTTATCCGGATTGGCTAAAGACAAGTTACCGCTTTTAGGATGTGAGAAAGAAGTCGAGTTGAAATCCAGTTTCATCCCGTTTTCAGCCGCCCATTGCATCCAGCTTTCAAAATGTTTCACTTCCACCTGGTCACGGTCAACAAACGTACCGCCGAAATCACCGTAAATTTCATGCAGATTCAAGCGATGTTTGCCCGGTATATAAGAAGCGGCCTTTAAGATGTCGCTACGCAATTCTTCCATATTACGGGCCTTACCGGGATAATTACCTGTAGTCTGGATACCGCCGGTCAGCGAGCTGCCCGACTCAAAGCCGATAACATCATCGGCCTGCCAGCAGTGCATGGAGATTGCAACCTTCTGGAGCTGTTCCATTACCTTTTCCACATCTATCCCAAGAGCAGCATAACGTTCCTTTGCCACTTCATAAGCCTTTGTTATTAATTCTTCTTTCATGATACTGATTTATTTAATATAATTTTAAACATTAATGATTCATTGTCACCTGTTTGAAGTGTAAATATGCGGTATCCCACACGTCCGTATCTTCCGGATAGAAAGTTTCCAAAGAAATAGAACGATTGATCAACTGGCGCATGGAAGCAATATCCTTTGCCGTTCCCGCCGCCAATGCCTGAATCATGATATTACCGATTGCCGTAGCCTCAGACGGGCCTGCCACAACAGGAATACCGACAGCATTGGCTGTCCAACGGTTCAATAATTCATTACGGCTTCCTCCGCCAATAACGTGAAGTGTCTCTATCGGGTGAGGAGAAAGAGTGCGAAGATTATCCAAAACCTGACGATAGCGCAGAGCAAGGCTCTCAAAGATACAACGTACAATTTGCCCCCGTGTCTGCGGAACAGGCTGATGAGAATCCGAACAGTACGTCTGTATAGCCTGTTCCATATCGGCAGGATTGGCAAACAGGACATCATCAGGATTAATCAGACTGCGGAACGGCTCACTGGCATTCGCTTCGGCTATCAGTTCCGGATAAGATGTCTGTCCCCACGCCGCACGGCAGCGTTCCAACAGCCACATCCCACAAATATTTTTCAATAGACGGATAGTGCCATCCACACCGCCTTCATTCGTAAAATTCAAAGATTCGGTTTCCTCTGTAATAACCGGCCCTTTCGTTTCCACTCCCATTAAAGACCAGGTTCCGCTGCTCAGATAGGCAAAATCAGGATTCATTGCAGGAACCGAAGCCACAGCAGAAGCCGTATCATGCCCGGCAACTGCGATTACAGGTATATCTCCCAATCCGGTCATGCGCTGTACTTCCTTTGTCAATGTTCCTATTTTCTCACCGGGATAAACAAAACGACCGAAATTATTTTCCGTCAGTCCGAGTTCGCGCAATAAAGCATCTTCCGGTTTACGGGTGTTTGCATTGACCAACTGCGCCGTACTGGCAATGGTATATTCCGTTACCATTTCACCGGTCAGCATATAACTCAAAGCATCCGGTATAAAAAGCAATTTATCGGCAGCAGCCAATGCACTGTCATTATTACGTCTCAATGTATCAAGCTGGAACAAAGAGTTGAAATTCATCACTTGAATACCCGTCCACTCATAGACCTGCTTGCGGGCAACCTTTTTAAAGAAAGCCTCAGGCGCTCCGGCCGTATGAGGATCACGGTACGAATAAGGCTGACGAAGAAATCCGCCGTCTTTACCTACACAGACAAAATCCACTCCCCATGTATCAATACCGATGGAAGTAATTTCCACATCCTTCTTCTGAGCGACTATTTTCAGTCCTTCGATAATATGCCGGTAAAGCTCATATATATCCCAATAAAAATGTCCGCCGGTTTCAATCAGATGATTCGGGAACCGATTCACATCTTCCATTTCCAATCCTTCCGGTGTGAAAGTTCCCAAGATGGTACGGCCGCTGGTAGCTCCCAAATCGACCGCAAAAAAACATTGTTTCATGGTAATTAGTTTTAGTCGCTATTTTATGATACAAAAATAGGGGAATCATCCCCTATTCCTTGTACTTATTTTGACTGAAAGGGTGTCAGATTTGACAATCCGTTTCATCCGCTATTACCACATCCGGTCCTCTATTTCACATCCTCACAAAAACGGGTGACAATTTGCTCGCCTTCCGTATTCCGGATGGTTACGTTCTTCATCGTAACGGCCTTGCTATAAACGAATTCGGCTCCCAATCGGGAAGTTATATCAACATCTTCCAAAACCACATTTTCAATCGGCATTTCCGGGATACCGTTGAAGAACAATGCACGACGGGCGCCTGCGCATACCAAATTCTTCACATGAATATTCCGGAAACAAGGAGTTGTTTCATCCACAGGAAGAGGCTCTACTTTAGCCGGAACTTTTTCACCGCTCTCCAACACTTCAACGGCAGATTTTCCACCATAATAAAGATTGAAAGTAATCGGTTCGGTCGGAATATCCATCATAGACACATTGGTAATCCATATATTTTCAACAATACCACCACGACCGCGCTTGCTCTTAAAACGCAGTCCCACATCCGTTCCCAGGAACTGGCAATTGCTGACGGATACATTACGTACCCCGCCACTCATCTCACTGCCGACAACGAAACCGCCATGGCCTTTAAATACCGTACAGCCATCTACCACTACATTTTCGCAAGGACGTGCACGACGGCGGCCATCTTCATCCTTACCGCTTTTCAGACAGATTCCGTCATCTCCCACATCAAAGGTAGAATTCACAATCAGCGCGTTTTTACAAGATTCCAAATCCAGTCCGTCACCGTTCTGCGCATAGCTCGGATTACGCACCTGCACATCTTCAACCAGCACATTCTCACACATTAGCGGATGCAGGTTCCACGCCGGAGAGTTCTGGAAAATCACCCCTTGCAACCACACATTCTTACACTCTATCAGACTCACCATCACCGGACGAAGGAAATGACGGACACTTTGCCACTCTTCCTCCGTTTTCAGATTCTGGGGGACATTCATATTGCTGATAGTATCCCCTTTCAAAGTTTCAGGATAAGGGAACCAGTAGGTAGGACGTTTATATACACCGCCACGGGCTGTTGTCTGCTTCCAGACGCTCTCCGTAACCTTCTCACGCTTCAACGGACGCCAGTAATGGCCGTTTCCGTCAATTGCTCCTTCGCCGGTTATAGCTACATTTTCCAGGTTACGGCCGGAAATCGGAGACTGGCAACGGCGGGTATCCAACCCCTCAAACACTGTTTCCACCAAAGGATAGAGGTCCACATCAGGAGAGAAAAGGATAACAGCCCCTTTTTCCAAATGCAAGTCAATATTGCTTTTCAATACGATTGGCCCTGTAAGCCAAACACCGGCAGGAACAACAAGATGTCCTCCCCCTTGTTCGGAAAGGGCATTGATTGCATCGGCAAAAGCCGATGTACATAGAGTTTCCCCATTACCGACGGCATTAAACTCTTTCAGATTGACCGTACGGTCGGGAAATCTCGGCGCTTCCACACGAGGCATGTCAAAAGGCAGGTTACGATAGACAGCTTCATATTTATAGTCCGTAGACTGGCAAGAACTGAATATCCATAAACAAACAGCAGCAATTACATACAATGGTTTTGTCATTCTTAATAGCGTTTTAAAGTTAGCAAACATACCGGAACATCTTATTCCGATACATGTATTAATTATCTCCTAAATAATAAGACGGTACGGGTGCTTGAGGATACCCCATGCTACGATGAGCCACATAACTACGGTACAAAGCGTCCTGCATCAACGTTACCCTACGGTCTGTCGCAGGAATATCGGTGCGGTAAATACGCAGTTCGCCGGGCAAAGCCGTTATCAGTTCCTCGCGCCAGTCACCTTCCATATCAGCCATCAGTAATATATCCCCCTTGATATTTTCCGTTAATATCTCACCTTTCCATTTCCAGATGCTCTGGCTACGTCCACCGGAAGAAGAGCCTGCTCCCCAACGGTTATCGTCTCCCTTAAATGTCTCACGCAACAAATCAGCATCCCACCATATCCAGTTACGGCAGCCGGGAATCTCATCTTGAGCTACTTGCAGTTTCTTCCCGTCGGCAGTAAGCAAATATCTGTCGGTACTTCCCCCCTTACGGTCTTCGCTGGCAAAACACTCCAAACCGGGATGAGCAGGATCAAAATCCGTTACCATACCGTCACCTACATGATAAGTAGTATGACCGATGCTCCATATCAATTTACCCGTAGCCGCATCCACTACTGAAACGCCACGGCCATCTTCCTTTTTGGGTTCACTTACCATAAACACCTGCATGCCTTCCCTATCGGGATGCAACTTGCAAAGATATGCCTTGTCGCTATGTCCCAAGCCCGAAGACCACAAAAGTGTTCCGTTATCATCAAGCATACAGGAACCTAACATAACCTCATCACGGCCGTCACCGTCCACATCGGCAGTAACCATGCTGTGCGCACCCATACTGCGGACAACAGGATTCTCCTCATCACCGTCCCAACGCCATGCACGTTCCAATTTACCGTTTTTCAACATCCAGGCATCCACAACCATCAGCTTGTAAGTGCCGCGTGCCGCCAATATAAACGGGGTCTTTCCGTCTAAATAGGCAGCCCCCATCTGATTACGATTCTGACGAATCAGATTTCCGTAACGGTCATTGCGCTCAGGCCAATCCACCCGGTCTATCTCCTGTCCGGTCATGCCGTCCAGTACGGAAAGATATTCACTCCCGCCGCAAACACGTCCTTTCTCGTTTTTCACATAGTCAGCACCCGCTGTTTTAATCGCCACCTCAGCCTTACCGTCACCATTGAAATCGTATACGATGAAAGGCGAGTACCAGATACCCGGTTCAATCCCCGGTCCCATATCGTATGTCCATAGGTAAGTACCGTCACTCAAATAAGCGGATATTTTATACGTTTTTCCGGTAGTATCACCCGGCATGCCCGGATCCACATTCGTTTCGGGAGTACGGACGATATAATCATAAGTTCCGTCCCCGTTCAGGTCGGCCAATGCTATCTTTCCTGCTTTTGCATTATCTTTCAAGCGGATAGATGTATAAGGCTTCAAATCGGATAACACGACCTTCCGTTTTTCCGATACAACCGGCTTCTGTCCTTTTGCAACAGCTTCCACCCAATAGACGGCTTGTGCATGAGGAGCGGTGTCCACAAAGTCACAAGTACGGGAAACGGCCTTTTTCGTCAGGCGACAAGCCTTTCCGCCCACCTCACGATATACATGGAAAGCCGTGGCGGGAGCATCCGATGCCAGCAAACGCCAGCTGAGATACACAGATTTGCCGTCCCGGGAAGGGGCAACCGCCAGTCCGCGATTTAAATTTTCAGTAATCCGTTCTTGGGCAAATCCCTCTACCAACGGTTTCGGTTCATGCTTAGGATCAAGGATTTCATAGAAATAGTTTCGTTCACGCGGGTCTTGAGCATATAAAGAGCAGAAAGCGCAAACAAGCGCTACTCCGCCCAGACTGATTTTTTTCATTGCATTTCGTTTTTAGTTATCTTCAGTGGTATAATACGTACAGGGCCTAATAATCCGCTTGGTACAGGTTCCCAGCCGGCATAAGTCCCTTTTTTATAACCAAGCGCTGCAATATTTATATCTTTGAAGATGCGCCACTTCACTCCACGGCGATCCATATCGGCTATGCGATTGGCAGGTAGATTGGTTACTTCTATTTCCAGAGTATTCTTTCCCGGACACAGGTATTGCCCGACGGAGCAACAATAGGGCACAGCCCATAAAGTGGCAACATTCCGGCCATTGATACGTACACGGGCACTTTCACGGACATCGCCAAGTGAGAGTAACCAGTCCTGGGCCGATGCCGGATTTTCAATCACAAAAGTGGTTGTATAACAGCCTGTTCCCATCACCGTTTTAGCACCTTCAAAGGATAAATCCGTCCATGAACCCAAAGCAACGGAATCCGGCACACTATGTACCGCAGGAGCGCTTTCCACAAACCGCAGGTTCCATAAACCGGACAGTTCGACAGCTCCCCGTGCAGCAGTCTGATACTTCCATTCCGGAGCCTGTACGTCAGCTTCCGTAAAAGTTTTCAATATGGCAGATTCTCCGGAAGCCAATTGCAAATAAACTTCCGTCTTTCCATCCTTCTGACGCAAGCGAGCCTTGCCGGAAACGCCGTTCATCGGATTATAAAGCATGGCCGAACGTGCAGGCACAGCCAACGGTATCCAACTTTCCGTATCTTTTCCGGTCAGTGCGGAAATGAAATAATGATAACCTTCCGGGTTCTTCCGACGGATACAGCTCAAATCAAAAGAAGTTTTCATCGCTTCCGGTATAGCAACAGTCTGCGCCAGTGTACGGACATAATCCGTACCGAAGAACACCGTCTTACCTTTACCTTGTTTATTTCCTAATTTCTTTACCTGCTCCAGAGTACCCTTAAAGTCCGTACGGCGCTGTTCCAACCTGGCATACCCCGGAACATCCTCCGGATACCGGTCCAGAAACACAACGGTCGCCCCCTCTTTTGCCAATTCGAGCAGGCGGGCAAGTACGTCCGCAGGCATTAAACGTGCACCGGGAACAATCAGCGCTTTATAAGCTGTTCCGCCTGACGTCACAATTTTCTTATCACGGCAGGTGGCCGTACGAATGAAGTTATCGGAAATATAATCCATATCATAACCGGCATCGTTAATGCGGTGCACCGCTTCTATAAAGCCCGGAGCACGCCGTGCCATTTTATGAATATCAAACATCAGCAGACGTCCGTCCTGCTCCTGCCACATATCATATACCGGCAAATACACAAGGAAGTCATTATCCGGCTGTCCCATCTGCAAAAAACTCTGGCAACGGGATATATATTGAAAGAAAGCAGGCGCATCACGCCAGATGCTGTTCGTCGGACTCATATCCACCGTAGCATAAAACTTCCAGCCGGGCCAGGCAGCCTCAGCAGGAGAATAAGTCGTACCATGGAAGAAAGTATGATTGACGCCGGAAACGAACATGAGGTCGATATCCGGCTTGCACTGTGACAGAGAAGTGCGGAAATGTTCCGTCAGCCAAGTAAAAGTTTCTGAAGAAGTATAAGGTTTACCGGCAATATGAGCACCCGAAGATGCGTATTTCAACATGGAGAGGTCGGAATCATTGGGACGCGTCAGCGAATCCTTACGCAATCCCCGTATACCGAAATCAGACAAACCGAAACCTTCGCACTCCGGAATATCCACCGTAGCATAAAGGTCTATCAGATTTCCCGGCGAGCCATGAGCCTGATTTCTGGTTTTAGCCCCGTGCCGATGTGCCCACTCCGTCCACTGACGGGTGAAATTCTCCTGCAACAGTTCACCGAGAGTTTCACGATAATCGGAGATGATACGCCGGGTCTTGTCCGAACGCTCCCCTGCCGCCAGAAACTCCGGCAGGTGTTCTTCCAGTTTATAACCGCGACGCGCCAGAAACTCATCAAAAAGTCCTTCCGACCAGTCCGCCCCGTAAACCTCATAGGAGTCGTTAAAGAAATTATGGGGATAAGCTGTAGCACCACCTGCCGTATCCTTGAACTTTCCGTCAAAAGCGCGTTCAAAGCGTCCGAGATAGTTTTTCACGGCACGGGCCGAGAAATGATTCATCACATACCCCTCACCGCCGGGTGCCGCACGCTTCACCTTCTGCAAAGTCTTGCCGCAAAAGGCGGCAATCAAACGCCAGCTCCCTTTCGGAGCTTTCCAGCATAACATTCCGTCTTTTACCTTATCCGTCAAATCCAGACACTTCCCCGTATCGGAAAAGGCCATCAGGCGCTCCAGTTTGGCATAAGGCTTTTGTTTTTTATCGGCAACCTCTATTCTCTGATCAAGCGTATTCCCGCCTTCTAACCGATATTCCGTAACAAACAGTTTGCAGGCGGCATCCTCTATCCCCACTTCAGGGCCTCCGAAAGGCCAGCCGGTACCGGTGTTCATATCAATCTGCATGCCCAGACGGGACGCTTCACTTTCCGTATATTGCAGCATCTGCATCCATCGGGGAGAGAGAAACGGAATATCCTTCGCATCATTTCCCTGTACGCCATAAATCGGAGTAATCTCCATCGTACCCATTCCCGCCGCAGCATATGCTTCCAGATTACGGGTCAGGTTTTCCTTATCCACCGCACTTCCCATCCACCACCAGCGTGCAGCCGGTTTGGCATCCAAACCAATCTCCGGCCACGAAACATCTTGTGCAGACAAAAAACCTGCACAAAATGCAAACATGGCAATACAAAACAATCGATTCATACCTATTTTATTTTCTCCAGTTCCAGACATCCCATAATGAACGGTCCCGTTGCTTTGGCGTCATTATCCCTCATCTTTTCACCTATATAATATTCAAAACTTCCGTCGCGATACGGATGACCGCCCAAACCGCCAACCTGGCAACAACGGGTCAGAGTCAGCGTTCCGTCCTGTTTCTCCACCAGCAATTTATCTTTCAAGCCCTGCAGAGCCTTTTCCGCTACAGCGCGGTATCCGGCATCGATATATCCTTTATTCACTGCTTTTGCATAAGCATACATACATTGGGTGGTCACGGATGCCTCAGGGAAATTACCCTTGCGTTTAGGCTGGTCGATAACCTGATACCAAAGTCCCGCTTTATCCTGATATTTCGGCAATGTCTCCGCCAATCCGCGGATATAGCCAATCATGTCGGCACGTCCCGGATGATTTTCGGGTATATAGTCCAAAGCATCCACCAGCGCCATAAACCACCAGCCTATACTGCGCCCCCAGAAGTTGGGAGAATGTCCGGTTTCCGGGTTCGCCCAACGCTGGCTCTTGCTTTCGTCCCACGCATGATGATACAGTCCTGTCTTGGCATCATAGGTATATTTATGGCAGAGACGGAACTGTTTCACCGCCTCGTCAATCCATTCCGGTTTATTGAATTCCGCACCATACTGCGCCATAAACGGAGAAGCCATATACAGTCCGTCCAGCCACATCTGATGCTGATAAATCAGTTTATGCCAGAATCCGCCTTCCAAAGTACGGGGCTGGTTCTTCAACTGTTTGATAAGAATATCCATTGCCGCTTTATATCGTTGGTCGCCGGTTTCACGGTAAAGGTCAAACAGCACCTTTCCGGAGTTAATGAAATCCAGGTTATAAGTGGACTTATCATACAGATGGATTTCCCCCTTTTCATTAATCAGAGAGTCGGCCCATTGCTTCACATAATCATAGTAACGACGTTCGCCCGTTGCTTTCCACATCTGCAACATGGCGCAGCAACCCACTCCCTGGGCATAACCGAAGAACAGGCGCTTGCCGTGATCCAACCGGTAAGCCTGCGGAAAACGCATCATCTCGGAGTCGGCAAACCAACGTGCATACGAGCCTTGTTCCCATGTATCCGTACGGAAAGGCACTGCGGGCAAACCCGACTTATTATAAAGATTTACACGGAAGAAGTTACAAAAGCCGTAACGTACGGCAACCGGCTCCGCCACCTGTGGAGCGGAAACTTCCAGCCGGCTGCCTTTTATCACAGCCACTGCCGGATAGAAACGCCGGTCGGCTCCCGCAACCAGAAAGCCCTTGACCGGAGCATTCTCAGGTGTCATCAAACCGTCTTCGGCATATTCAAAACTCAATACAGCCTTATTGCCGCTGACTTTCATCGTTTTGAAGAGCGGGCCGGAGTATGCCACATCTTTCCCATATTGTTTGGCAAGCGCCCACAAAGCCATGCGTTCACCCGCCACGCGCTTATTACGCGGATGAATATCCGTAGAATCCGCCGCATCCGTAACAACCGCCATGCCCACATTCTTCAGCCCGCTTTGCCATGTTTTGAGCTGTGCTTCACGAATACCGGCCGGCTGTCCTTTATGCGGAGCAATCTGCATGAAATAGAACGGCATGTCGGGTTGCTTCCATTCTTTCCGCCAGCTGTTAATCATATTGGTGAATACCTGCTGATATTTTTCATGACGAATGGCATTCGATTCTCCCTGATACCAGATATTTCCTTTCACCGTATATCCCAGAATAGGATGAATCATACCGTTCCAAAGCGTAGCGGGGACCTTGCAATATCCCTTCTCCTGCTTCACATTCTTCAAAGCAAAATCTTCAAGTACATCTGCATAGAGCGGATTGTTCTTCATAACACTCATTTTCGTCCACGATTCCGCATGCGTACCTCCCCATGTAGACTGTATCATACCTACCGGCACATTCAATTCCTTATGCAACCGGCGTCCGAAAACGAATCCCACAGCCGAGAAGTCATACAGGTTTTTCGGCGTGCACACCAGCCACCGGCCTTGACAGTCATCCATTTCACCGTCGGGAGCCAACTGATGTTCCACCCGGAACAGACGAAGTTCCGGATAATCCGCGTCCTTCATCTCCTCGGCTTCCGTTATCATACCGGTCATCCATTTTTTATCGGGATGCTTGCAAACCGGATATTCCATATTGGATTGTCCGGTACAGAGCCACACTTCACCTACCAGTACATTATTAATAGTAATCGTATTCTCACCGCTCACCGTAACAGACTGCCCTTTTGCAGCCGCAGGCGTTTTCAGTTTCACAGCCCATTTGCCGTCAGCCGCAGCCTTGGTTGTTACGGTTTTATCCGTCCATGACGCTTTTACCGAAACCCGTTCACCGGGCGTTGCCTTTCCCCACAGATTGACTTGCGCGTTTTGCTGCAATACCATATTATCGGAAAAGATAGCCGGAAGTACCACTTTGGCAGAAACGGAACCTGCCAATACTAAAAGAAAGGAAATTAATCCAAGTAGTTTTTTCATGTGCCTTTGATAGTTTTAATAGAATTAAGAAATGAACTTTATTCTGTATTGCAAAAATAAGAGCTTCACGGCAAACGGACTCTGAGCCTTTTGGCAGTTCTCTTATTGTTTTTGTCGTTTATCACCTACTCCACCCCGCCCAAGACACGGTTATACTTGCCGTTTCTCTTACGGCAGCCAGGAACAAACCGCACGCAGACAGCTTGCACTTACCCCACACTGAGTTTTTCAGGCTACCTGTCTGAAGTTGTCGCAAAGATATAATTAAAAGATTTCCGATAAAAGGCTTTTAATTATATTCCGAACCTGCATACATATACCGTCTTTTTTACGTTTTTTGCATATTAAAGAATAAAAAAATCCCATTTCTGCATATTCTTTCCAAAATATTCCCTACTTTTGCACCAACCTAAGAATAATTATACAGAAACATGAAAAAGAAAGCCAATCGGTTAGATGCCATCAAGATGATTATCTCAAGCAAAGACATCAGTTCTCAGGAAGAGCTGTTGCAGGCTTTGGGCAAAGAGGGCTTTGAGCTGACACAAGCCACCTTGTCACGCGACTTGAAACAGTTGAAAGTAGCCAAAGCGGCCAACATGAACGGGAAATATGTATATGTTCTTCCCAACAACATCATGTACAAGCGCAGCAACGACCAGAGCGCAAGCGAAATGCTGATGACCAGCGGCTTCATTTCCCTCCATTTCTCCAAGAACATTGCCGTCATCCGCACCCGGCCCGGCTATGCCAGCAGCATGGCTTATGACATCGACAACCGCGAATGTCCCGCCGTACTGGGCACCATTGCCGGCGACGACACGATCATGATGGTTCTGCACGAGGCTGCATCCCACGAAGAGGTGCGTATGTTTCTGTCACAAATCATTCCTAACATAAAGTAAACCTGTACAACTATATTACAACGAATATATAACGAAATAAAAGAAATGGATTCGAAACAGATTGATGTGATGGTGGCCGACGCCTCACATGAAGTTTACGTGGATAAGATTTTGGATACCATCCGAGAAGCTGCCAAGGTGCGCGGAACGGGCATCGCAGAACGCACACACGAATATGTGGCGACTAAAATGAAAGAAGGAAAAGCTATCATAGCTTTATGTGGAGACGAATTTGCAGGTTTCACCTACATAGAAAGCTGGGGAAACAAGCAGTATGTGGCAACATCGGGCCTCATCGTACATCCCGATTACCGCGGCTTGGGACTGGCAAAACGTATCAAGACGGCTTCTTTCCGCCTGGCACGCCTGCGGTGGCCCAAAGCCAAGATATTCAGTCTGACCAGTGGAGCGGCCGTTATGAAAATGAATACCGAACTGGGCTACGTACCGGTTACTTTCAATGAACTGACAGACGACGAGGCTTTCTGGAAAGGCTGCGAGGGCTGTATCAACCATGACATACTGGTAGCCAAAAACCGGAAGTTCTGCATTTGCACGGCAATGCTTTACGACCCGAAGTTACACGAGGAAGATAAAATATAATTAATTATAGATTTTGAATTATGAATGGGAACACACGGACTCGTTATAACAAGCCTGATTCCTAATTTATAATTCAACATTCAAAATTCATAAGTATTATGGAAAAGAAGAAAAAAGTAGTAGTTGCATTCAGCGGTGGTCTGGACACCTCATTCACAGTTATGTATCTGGCCAAAGAGAAAGGATACGAGGTATATGCGGCTTGTGCCAATACCGGCGGTTTCAGCCCCGAACAGCTGAAGACAAACGAAGAGAACGCCTACAAACTGGGTGCTGTAAAATATATTACTTTGGACGTAACGCAGGAATATTACGAAAAGAGCTTGAAATACATGGTATTCGGCAACGTATTGCGTAACGGTACTTATCCTATTTCCGTAAGCTCCGAACGTATATTCCAGGCGCTGGCCATTGCACGCTACGCCAACGAAATCGGCGCAGATGCCATTGCACATGGTTCGACCGGTGCGGGTAACGACCAGATTCGTTTCGACATGACTTTTCTTGTCATGGCTCCGGGCGTGGAAATCATCACGCTGACACGCGACATGGCTTTGAGCCGTCAGGAAGAGATAGATTATCTGAACAAACACGGCTTTGCAGCCGACTTCGCCAAACTGAAATATTCCTATAACGTAGGTCTGTGGGGTACTTCCATTTGCGGCGGTGAGATTCTGGACTCCGCACAGGGACTTCCCGAAAGCGCCTATCTGAAACATTGCACCAAAGAAGGCAGCGAACAGTTGCGCCTGACCTTCGAGAAGGGTGAGCTTAAAGCGGTCAACGATGAAAAATTCGACGACCCCATCAAGGCTATCCAGAAGGTAGAGGAAATCGGTGCGGCTTACGGCATCGGCCGTGATATGCACGTAGGCGATACGATTATCGGCATCAAGGGGCGTGTAGGTTTCGAGGCAGCCGCTCCCATGCTGATTATCGGCGCACACAAGTTCCTTGAGAAATACACATTAAGCAAATGGCAGCAATACTGGAAAGACCAGGTAGCCAACTGGTACGGTATGTTCCTGCACGAAAGCCAGTATCTGGAACCGGTAATGCGCGACATCGAAGCCATGCTGGAGTCTTCGCAACGCAATGTAAACGGTACTGCGATTCTCGAACTTCATCCGCTCTGTTTCTCTACCGTAGGCGTGGAAAGCGACGACGACCTTGTAAAGAACAAATTCGGCGAATACGGTGAAATGCAGAAAGGCTGGACAGCGGAAGACGCCAAAGGTTTCATCAAGGTAACTTCTACCGCACTGCGTGCCTATTACTCAAACCACAAAGACGAAGAAATCTAAATGATGAACCGAAAGCAAAAATTAACGCGCCCCCGAAACGGAAGAATGCTTTCCGGCGTATGTGCAGGACTGGCAAACTTTTTCGGACTCGACGTGTCACTGGTACGCATCATCTACGTTTTTGCTACGATCTTCACTGCGTTTGCAGGTACGCTTATATATATCATACTATTAGTTATAATACCAGAAGAACCCAATAGATATTACCAACATGATTAAAGTAGGAATCATCGGCGGAGCCGGATACACGGCAGGCGAACTGATACGCCTGTTACTGAACCATCCCGAAGCGGAAATCGTATTCGTAAACAGCTCGAGCAATGCCGGCAACAAAATAACCGACGTACACGAAGGGTTGTACGGAGAGACGGATTTAACGTTTACCGACGCACTTCCGTTGGACGAAATCGATGTACTTTTCTTCTGCACGGCGCATGGCGACACCAGAAAATTCATGGAAAGCCACAACGTACCGGAAGACCTGAAGATAATCGACCTCTCCATGGACTATCGCATCAAGAGCGACGACCATGACTTCATCTACGGCCTTCCCGAGCTGAACCGCCGTGCCACCTGCACGGCAAAGCATGTTGCCAACCCCGGCTGCTTCGCCACCTGTATCCAGTTGGGCCTGCTTCCGCTTGCCAAGCATCTGATGCTGAACGGCGATATTATGGTGAATGCCATCACCGGCAGTACCGGTGCAGGCGTCAAGCCGGGAGCTACGAGCCACTTCAGCTGGCGCAACAACAACCTGAGTGTGTACAAGGCTTTCGAGCACCAGCACGTGCCCGAAATCAAGCAATCGCTCAAACAGCTCCAGAACAGTTTCGATTCGGACATCGATTTCATCCCCTATCGTGGTGATTTTCCCCGCGGCATCTTTACCACTATCGTGATAAAGACCAAAGTGGCATTGGAAGAGATTGTCCGCATGTATGAAGAGTATTATGCCAAAGACTCCTTCACGCATATCGTCGGCAAGAACATCGATTTGAAGCAGGTTGTCAACACCAACAAATGCCTTATCCATTTGGAAAAGCATGGCGACAAGCTCCTTATCATCTCCTGCATAGACAACCTGCTGAAAGGAGCCAGCGGACAGGCCGTACACAACATGAACCTGATGTTCAATCTGGAAGAGACTGTCGGTTTGAGACTGAAACCCAGTGCTTTCTAAAGTATCTTTAATTTGTAATCAGTTACTGAAAGAATGAAACTATTCGATGTATATCCCCTTTTTGACATCAATATTGTCAAAGGAAAAGGCTGCCATGTATGGGACGATAAAGGTACGGAGTACCTCGACCTCTATGGCGGTCATGCAGTAATCTCTATCGGACATGCACATCCGCACTATGTAGAGATGCTCGGCAAGCAAGTAGCCACGCTTGGATTCTATTCCAACTCCGTTATCAACGAACTGCAACAGCAACTGGCAGAACGGTTGGGAAAGGTCTGCGGATACAATGATTATTCCCTTTTCCTTATCAACAGCGGAGCCGAAGCCAACGAAAACGCGTTGAAGCTCGCTTCGTTCCATAACGGACGAACTCGCGTGGTATCCTTCTCGAAAGCTTTCCACGGACGTACTTCATTGGCGGTAGAGGCAACCGACAATCCCAAAATCATTGCTCCCATCAACAACTGCGGACACGTTACCTATCTCCCGCTGAATGATACAGAGGCGATGAAAGCCGAACTGGCGAAAGGCGATGTATGCGCTGTAATCATCGAAGGCATTCAGGGAGTGGGCGGCATACAGTTGCCCACCGACGAGTTTATGCAAGCCTTGCGCAAGGCCTGTACAGAGCACAATACGGTACTGATTCTGGACGAAATCCAAAGCGGTTACGGACGTAGCGGCAAGTTCTTCGCCCATCAGTACAACGGTATCAAGGCCGACATCATCACCGTAGCCAAAGGCATAGGCAACGGATTCCCGATGGCGGGCGTACTTATCAGTCCGATGTTTACTCCTGTTTACGGCCAGCTCGGAACCACTTTCGGCGGAAATCATCTGGCTTGCAGCGCTGCGCTTGCCGTACTGGATGTCATAGAGCAGGAAGCTCTTGTAGAGAATGCCGCCCAAGTAGGCGCATACCTGATGGAAGAGCTGAAGAAATTCCCGCAAATCAAGGAAGTGCGCGGACGCGGACTGATGATTGGTCTCGAATTTGAAGAGCCTGTCAAAGAACTGCGTTTGAGGTTACTGAAAGAACAGCATGTATTTACCGGTGTCAGCGGCACGAACGTACTCCGCCTGTTGCCGCCCCTGTGTCTCGGCATGGACGAAGCGAACCTCTTCCTGGAACGTTTTAAGAAAGCACTTTGACAATTTACGGATAATCAGCCGGCAAAAGATACGACCGAAAGAAGAATACCTTCCTGTTTCGGTCGTTTTTTCATTAAAATCTTTACCTTTGCCCGAAGACAACTTTTTAAATGACAAGATGATATGAAAACAGCAATTATCGGTGCAGGAAATATGGGCGGCTCCATCGCCCGCGGTCTGGCAAAAGGAACCATCATCCCCGCCAGCGACATCATTGTTTCTAATCCCACGCAAGGCAAACTGGATGCGTTAAAGGCTGAGTTCCCCGCTTTGCAAACCACACGCGACAATCAGGAAGCCGTTACCGGCGCCGAGCTCATCATACTCGCCGTCAAACCGTGGCTGATAAAACCGGTGGTAAGCGAACTCAAGCTGAAAAGCAAGCAGATACTTATCTCCGTAGCTGCCGGCATCCCTTTCGAAGAACTGGCACACTACGTGGCAGACAAGGAGATGACCATGTTCCGCCTCATCCCCAACACCGCCATCAGCGAGATGGAAAGCATGACGCTCATTGCAAGCCGTAACGCCAGCAAGGAACAGGAACAGCTTTTGCTCGACATCTTCAACCAGATGGGACTTGCCATGCTGATTCCCGAAGATAAGATAGCGGCAACCACCGCCATGACTTCCTGCGGCATCGCTTATGTACTGAAGTATATCCAGGCAGCCATGCAGGCCGGAATAGAACTGGGCGTTTACCCCAAGGACGGCATGCGCATGATAGCCCAGTCGGTAAAAGGCGCCGCCGAACTGATTCTGAACAACGACACGCATCCCGCCATAGAGATTGATAAGGTATGCACTCCCGGCGGAATTACAATCAAGGGTATCAACGAACTGGAACATCAAGGATTCTCTTCCGCCATTATCAATGCCATCAAAGCAAGTAAATAACCGTACTAATCCACTTAATAAAAACCACATGGACGAACAGATTAAACAAATAGCCGAACGCCTGCGCGGACTGCGCGACGTATTGGAATTGAATGCCGAAGACATCGCCCGCGATTGCGACATCCCGGCAGAAGAGTACCGTCTTGCCGAAACGGGAGAATTCGACATCTCCGTAAGCATGCTGCAAAAGATAGCCCGCCGTTACGGCATCGCACTGGATGCCCTGATGTTCGGCGAAGAGCCGAAGATGAGCAGCTACTTCCTTACCCGTGCCGGCAAGGGAACCAGCATCGAGCGCACAAAAGCCTATAAATACCAGTCACTGGCTGCCGGCTTCATGAACCGCAACGCCGACCCGTTCATCGTCACCGTCGAACCCAAGCCGGATAACGAGCCGATACACTACAACAGTCACTCCGGACAGGAATTCAACCTTGTACTGGAAGGCCGCATGATGCTGAGCATCGACGGCAAAGACTTGATTTTAAACGAAGGAGACAGTTTGTATTTCAACTCCAAACTGCCTCACGGCATGAAAGCACTGGACGGAAAGAAAGTACGTTTCCTTGCCGTAATCATGTAACAACACATAGAAGAACGGAGAATGAAGAAATTCCAAAAGTTATGGTAGAAAGATTTTTATCGCAAACGTCCTTTACATCTCAAGAGGACTTCATCAAGAATTTAAAGATTAACGTACCGGAGAATTTCAATTTCGGTTATGACGTAGTGGATGCCTGGGCGGCCGAACATCCCGACAAGCCCGCACTGCTCTGGACCAATGACAAGGGCGAGCACATCCAGTTCTCATTTGCCGACATGAAACGCTATACGGACATGACGGCTTCCTATTTCCAGAGCCTCGGCATCGGCCACGGCGATATGGTAATGCTCATTCTGAAACGCCGCTATGAGTTCTGGTTCAGCATCATCGCACTGCATAAGCTGGGAGCCGTCGTTATCCCCGCCACACACCTGCTTACCAAGAAAGATATTGTATACCGCTGCAATGCCGCAGACATCAAGATGATTGTCTGTGCCGGCGAAAGCGTCATTACCGACCACATCACGGCTGCCATGCCCGACTCTCCGAGTGTGAAGAAGCTGGTCAGCGTAGGCCCGGAGATAGCCGAAGGTTTTGAGGACTTCCACAAAGGCATTGCCGATGCCGCCCCTTTCGCACGACCGGAGCATCCCAACAGCAACGACGATATTTCCTTGATGTACTTCACCAGCGGCACTACCGGCGAACCCAAAATGGTGGCGCACGACTTCACGTATCCGTTGGGGCACATCGTTACCGGAAGTTTCTGGCACAACCTGCACGAAAACAGCCTGCACCTCACCATTGCCGATACGGGCTGGGGTAAAGCCGTATGGGGCAAGCTGTACGGACAATGGATAGCCGGAGCCAACATCTTTGTATACGACCACGAGAAATTCACTCCTGCCGATATTCTGACAAAGATACAGGACTATCACGTCACCTCGCTTTGTGCACCGCCTACCATCTTCCGGTTCCTGATTCACGAAGACCTGACGAAGTACGACCTCTCTTCATTGCAGTATTGCACCATTGCCGGAGAAGCGTTGAACCCCGCCGTATTCGATACATTCAAGAAACTGACAGGCATCAGCCTCATGGAAGGTTTCGGACAGACCGAAACCACCCTTACCGTAGCCACCATGCCGTGGATGCAACCCAAGCCGGGCAGCATGGGATTGCCCAATCCCCAATACGACGTAGACCTGATAGACCATGACGGCCGTTCGGTAGAGGCCGGTGAACAAGGACAGATTGTAATCCGTACCGACAAAGGCAAGCCGCTCGGTCTGTTCAAGGAATATTACCGCGACGCCAACCGCACCCGCGAAGTATGGCACGACAACATCTATTACACCGGCGATGTTGCCTGGAAGGACGAGGACGGCTACCTCTGGTTTGTAGGCCGCGCCGACGACGTTATCAAGAGCAGCGGTTACCGCATCGGCCCGTTCGAAGTGGAAAGCGCCCTGATGACGCATCCCGCAGTTATAGAATGTGCCATCACCGGAGTTCCCGATGAAATACGGGGACAAGTGGTGAAAGCCACCATCGTACTGTCCAAAGACTATAAGAACCGCGCCGGCGAGGAGCTGGTCAAGGAGTTGCAGAACCACGTAAAGAAAGTGACCGCTCCTTACAAATACCCCCGTGTCATAGAGTTCGTTGACGAACTTCCCAAGACCATCAGCGGTAAGATACGCCGTGTGGAAATCCGGAAGAACGACGAGAAATAACCGCTTCGGAATAAGCAGAAGCATAGATGGCTTGTAAAAGAGACAGCGGTTGTATCAAAATGATGACTGACGTATTATCTGTCATTCTATAATTGATACAACCGCTGTCCTGTTCTTTGGCATGAAGACTACCGCTTCCGTACTATATCCTGCAAACTCTTCTCTGCCGACGACCACACATTCTCGGCCAATGCCGCCATACGAGGAAAGAGCGAGAACTCCGTTTCCATGTAACAGGAATATACCCTGTCCATAAGCACCCCGGATAAGTTCAGTCCGTCGAATAGTCAACGAATAAGGAAGCCACCGGAAATTCCACTGTTATTCCGATTGACCAGCATATTTCTTGAATAACATAGATGACGAATTATTAACCTTGCAAATATAAGATTTTCATGCAAATAAAAAGATAAAAGGATTATATTTGCACAAGATTCAGAGAACGCCACGACATCATGAATAGTAAAATGCGGACCGGAAGAGATATGATTCTCTTAATGATTATACTGTTTCTGTCCAATAATATATGCGCACAAGATGCTTATATCCACCGTCTCGGCATTGAAGGCCGGGCGGGATATATTTTCCCCACCAGCTCCTTTCTGCGGGGTGAAAACGATATGCGCAAAATAATGAGGTCTGCTTGCTCCGCCCACTTGAAGTACTCATTCCGGCTGCCACCGGGTACTGCCGCCGACCGGGTATACGGAAGTTCCTATCAGGGAATAGGATTGGGCTATTTCGATTTCGGCAACCGCAGGGAAATGGGAACTCCCGTTGCCCTCTACGCCTTCCAAGGCGCCCGCATCGCCGGAATCACTCCCCGCTTGTCGCTTAACTACGAATGGGGGTTCGGCGCATCTTTTGGCTGGAAGCCGTATGACTATCTCAGCAATCCCAACAATACTGTAATGGGAAGCAAAGTAAACGCCTATCTCAGCGCAGGCATTCACCTGAACTGGATACTTTCCCCGCGGTTCGACCTCAATATCGGCGCAACGGCAGTACATTTCTCCAACGGCAATACCCGGTACCCCAACACCGGACTGAACACGATAGATTTTAAAATCGGAGTGGCATATAATTTCAACCGGGACATTGACAAAACCTTGCAACCGTTGCAGCAAATTCCGGTTCCGGCATTCCCCCGGCATGTCAGCTATGACCTTATGCTGTTCGGTTCGTGGAGACGGAAAGCCGTAGACGTTCCCGGCGGACAAGTCCCCGCTCCCGGCAAATACGGCGTAGCCGGGTTCTGTTTCGCTCCGATGTATAACTTCGGATATAAATTCCGTGCAGGAGTATCCCTGGACGGTGTCTATGATGCCAGCGCCAACATTTATACAAAGGATTACGCTACCCAGCTCGACGATGCCAGCGAGGAAGAGGCATTCGGCACTCCCCCGCTTCGCAAACAACTCTCTCTGGGTGTATCGGCACGCGGAGAATGGGTAATGCCCTACTTTACCGTGGGCATAGGTTTCGGAGCCAATATCCTGCATGGCGGGGGCGACTTGCAATCATTCTACCAAATCCTGGCGCTCAAAATAGATATAACCCGCGACACATTCCTGCATGTCGGCTACAACCTGAAGGATTTCCACGAGCCCAACTATCTGATGCTGGGTATAGGGTATCGGTTTAATAACAGGCGTCCCCGACTTCACATCGGTTTCCCACTTTAGGAAAGGTGGTAGGAATGCAGTCCGGAGAATGGCTGGATGTAGCAGGCTATGAACTGATATTGAAATAAAGAAAACTGTTTTTTGGTCGTCACTCGTCACCTATTGCCCGTATCCCTTTACCAGAGGGCGATACAGAGGTGACGAGAAGTGTGACGACCGGTGACGAGAAACTATCGGTCATCACTAAAATATCCGCTTCTTCAGCATTTCATCTTCTATAACTATTTAATTATCTGTCACTTTACCCAATAATACACATCTCATCATATTTTGCGGCATTCTGCCCATATTAAGGGGAAAAAAGTACCCCAACCCCTTACATTTCACCCCAAAATGCACAAGGAAAATACACTTTCTCCCTGTTATTTTTCTAACGTTACACCCTATATTATGTCATCATGGCTCTTGAAAAATTCCGTTTTGCAACTGCGAACCATACGGTTTCCATCTGCGGGCTGTACAGCCCGCAATTGGCAACCGTGGAGCCCGCAATTGCAAAACGAGGTTTTTGCTGATATACAGCTGCATTTACAACGCTCCTTTACGACATAATACACTATGGACAACGATATTTCTTACAGGGGATTCCAACTGAAACAGCTAACGTATATACTTTTTCGGTTTACATCTTGGTTTACATGAGCGGCATAATTCAAGGTAAAATGCGACTCTATTTTTGCTGAAAAACAGAGCGGTCCGAAAAAAAATAAGGGGTCAATGTAAAAACCTGAGGGGTAAATTTATAAATAGTTATCTTTGTCTCCAAATTCATAGCTTATGGAGTTAAACGGTTATCGCCTTCTTCTTCCTGAAGGCACTTTAGACTACTTTGATCTTG
>OCMC01000017.1_pt1 | contig 183908 bp, 158 predicted proteins | sample 1538951 | NCBI WGS metagenome assembly OCMC01 (sample SAMN04168656, study PRJEB22393) | human gut metagenome | biome: human gut microbiome; feature: stool | host: Homo sapiens | collected 2014-03-17 | reverse complement strand
TTTTAAATGAGTGTGGAATTTACTTCTGCACTGGAATTTACTTTTTCAAGTTAGCCTTATTTTCATTGTTTCTGCTTGTTTTTCCGGAAAATGTACTTATAATTATAATATCACTATGCAACAAGGAGAAAACAATGAAATACGATTATATAGTAGTAGGTTCCGGTCTCTACGGAGCCATCTTCGCTCATGAGGCAAAGGCCAAGGGCAAATCAGTGCTTGTTGTGGACAAGCGTCCTAACATAGCAGGAAATGTTTACACCGAAAAGCAGGAGGGCATCAATGTACACATGTACGGAGCCCACATATTCCACACCAATGATAAAAGGGTCTGGAACTACATCACACAGTTTGCTGAGTTCAACCGCTTCACAAACAGCCCTGTGGCAAACTACAAGGGTGAGCTGTACTCAATGCCTTTCAATATGTACACATTCAACAAGATGTGGGGTGTGGTGACACCTGAGGAGGCTGCTGCAAAGATTGAGGAGCAGAAAAAGGAAATCACCGGTGAGCCAAAAAATCTCGAGGAGCAGGCTATTTCACTCGTTGGACGTGATATCTATGAGAAGCTCGTGAAGGGCTACACTGAGAAGCAGTGGGGCCGTGATTGTAAGGAGCTTCCGGCTTTCATCATCAAGCGTCTTCCTGTTAGACTTACCTTTGACAACAATTACTTCAATGCTCTTTATCAGGGTATTCCAATCGGTGGATACACCAAGATGGTTGAGAATCTGCTCGACGGCATTGAGGTCAGACTAAATACCGACTACCTTGAGCACAAGGCTGAGCTTGATGCTCTTGCTGACAAGGTGGTATACACAGGTCCGATTGACGCATACTTTGGCTTTAAGCTAGGTACTTTAGAGTACCGCTCAGTGCGCTTTGAGAATGAGACCCTCGATATTCCTAACTTTCAGGGAAATGCCGCTGTCAACTATACAGACCGCGAGACTCCATGGACACGTATCATCGAGCACAAGTGGTTCGAGTTCGGTAAGGATGAGGATGGAAATGATCTGCCAAAGACTATTATCAGCCGTGAGTACTCTTCTGAGTGGAAGGCCGGCGATGAGCCTTACTACCCTGTAAACGATGAGAAAAACGGACAGCTCTACGCCAAGTATAAGGAACTTGCCGATAAGGAGACCGGTGTTATATTCGGTGGTCGTCTCGGCGAGTACAAGTACTACGATATGGATACTACCATTGCTTCTGTACTTGATATGTGTGAGAAGGAGCTTGGCTAATAGTCAGGCTTCCCACAAAATGCTTTGTTTATGTCATATTCAAAAGCGCCATGGCAATTTACCATGGCGCTTTTATTTACAATTTTTTTCCGGCCAGATTTATCTCAGCCGCAGGAATATGCTCCCTCAGGCACTCATATCCATATTCCTTCGAATATGCATATATAGCCGGAAGCTGTCTTGAAAGAAATAGCGCCGGTGCTTCTGTCACAGAATATGCGCCACAGTGCCCGAACTCAAGAACATCACCAAGTTCAAGCTTCTTAAGCTTCACCTCGCGTACCAGCACATCTGCCACTGTACAGAGGCTTCCGCAGAGTGTATAGTCTGTGTCCGGCAGTCCTGTGAATTCCACACCGGTTCTTTCTTCATTTTCTGATACTTCACAACCATTGAATGTGTTTCCTATAGGACCTGCTGTTCCTTTTATTTCTCCCAGTTTTTCACCAAAATATATTTCGTCAGCTCTATATATACTAATCGGTGGCACCTGCATAGCCATCCTCTGCCCGAAGTAATTCAGATGGTGGATTCCTCCATCAAGAATCGCATAATTGGCATCACCTGTCGATTTAAGGTCCTTTACCTGTGTGTAATATTTACCGCATGAGGCCGCTAGGAATCGTCCCATCTCAATGCCAAGCGGATATTCCTCGGCAAATTCTCTAAGCACCTCTGCTGCCTCATCAAGTGATTGTTTTTCCTTTTCCTGCCAGTCTTCCTCAAAATACTCCACGCAAAGTCCCGGGCCATACTCTACAAGCTGTGGCTCAAAGCCGTATTTTTCTTTTAATACGCTCAATGCAGACTTTATTTTTTCCAAGTCCTTATTTATTTTGCGAAGACTCTTCTGTGTGCCGGAATAGTAGTGGATGCCCATTACCGCAATTCCCTTAAACTCATCCGGATGCGAAATGATGTATTCAATATCCTCAAGCGACATGCCAAACTGGTTGCCACTTGTCAGGCGCAGTATGACCTTTGCCTTCTTTTCGACCAATCCGGCTTCCTGCGCGCCTTCAGACATACATTCAAGCATCACCTCTGATATCAGCGTCGCATGTCTTATGCTTTCACAAGTCAGTATGCCGGCGCCATACGAAACGGCTCGCTCTATATCGCATTTTTCCTTCATCACACCTGAATAGATGATGCTCTCCGGCTTCACGCCAAGTGCTATACATATCTCAAGCTCTCCCGGGCTGCACACCTCCACATGGTCTAAGCCCTCCGGCAGCCTGTGAAGCAGAAACGGATTTGCCTTTATCGAAAAGCAAAGCGGTATCCTACGTCCTCCTTTACAATCAAGAGCAGCCCTTATCATGGCTGCTCTCTTTGCAAACTCGTCCGTATCAAATACATAGTACGGTGTCTGTCTCATATGCTTTATTCCTCCACAAGCTCTTTCACAAGCTTCTCGATTGCATCTACTGAGTTGAAATTCTCAGGAACCAGATCCTTTGGTCTGATTGTGATGTCAAACTCATCAGTCAGCTCCGATACGAGTGAAACTATATCAAATGACTCAAGAATTTTATCATCGATTAGCTTTGTCTCTTTCTCAAAATCCACATCCGGTCTTAATTCCTCTAAAATCTCTAAAATTGTGTCTCTCATTTTACATTTCCTCCAGTTTTTTCATATCATATTTTCCGTTTGGAAGCTTAGGAAGCTGCTCCAACTTCTTGATTTTCCTTGGCACCATAAAGCCCGGGAGCTCGTCCCTCAGTGCCAGGGCAAGGCTTCTCCTGTCACAGTCACCTGTGTAGAAAAGTATCAGCACCTCTTTTGCTTTATTATATATAACGCAGCTTTCTGCGACTCCCTCGACCACATTGGCGGCATGCTCCACCTCATCAAGCTCCACACGGTGTCCCATGTGCTTTATCTGGCGGTCCATACGTCCACAGAAATGAAGTATACCATCCTCATCGAGCCTTCCGTAATCCCCTGTGCGGTACATACGCTCAGGATAAGCCTTATTGAGTGGATTGAGTGTAAATGCCGCAGCTGTCCTCTCCGGATCATTATAATAACCCAGCGCCAGGATTGGTCCACATACGCATATCTCGCCCTGTTCTCCGACAGCCGGCTCATTTCCATGCTCATCAATCAGGAAAACCCTGTAATTGTCATAGGCTTTTCCTATAGGAAGCACCTCGTCATCTTCCACTGTATGATCCACGCTATAGTATGTGCATGATGCTGTGGCCTCTGTCGGTCCATACTGGTTCACAAAATGTGCTTCCGGCAGATTTTCCTGCCATTTTCTGAGCACCCTGCATGGCATTACTGAGCCTGAGAAGCAGATTTTTCTGAGACTCTTAAGCCCTACTTCCTCAAATGCCCCAAGCGATGTGAGGATGGTAAATGCCGAAACACTCCAGCCAACACTGCTGACCTTCTTATCATTCATGTAATCAAACAGGGCATTTGGCTCCATAAAATACTCTTTTGGAATAATCGCTGTGCTGCAGCCGGTCTTTAGCGGCAGATAAATGTCCCTGATTGCCGCAATATAGTCAAGCGGCGACTGATTGCCCAGCACATCACTTTCCTCTATATGCATCACATCACAATATGCATTGATGTATGTCATAAGTGACAGATGCGATGTCATGACTCCCTTTGGATTGCCGGTGGAGCCTGACGTGTAGATAATATACAGCGGGTCTGTCATGGACATCTGCCTGCGGACTGCAGCGAGCATATCGTTCTCACTATCCGTCACAGCTTCTCCTGCTGATTCACTGATTTTACAATTACTATCAGCGCACACCACCTTCTTAAAGCGCGATATATCCTCAGCAACAAATATCTGCGGTCTATCGAAGCCTTCTGACTTTACCAGCTCATCCACTATGCTCTCCACATGCTCAAGACTTTCCCTGTCTGCAACAATAGCCCTTGGGCACAGATTTTCAAGAATTTTTTCAATTCTCTTGTCAGGAAGCGATGCATCAATCGGTGCATACGGTCTGCCTGCATATACCACACCCAGGAAGTATGCCGGTGTCACCATTTTTCTTCCGGCAAATACTGCAACAGGGGTTCTGTCCACTCCAAGCTGTTCTACCAGATATGCTCCTGTATTTCTTGCTATATCATACACCTGCCTAAACGTAATGCTGCATTCAGTATCCGAAAATGCAGGCTTGTCAGGGTATTTTTCTACTGTGGTCTCAAGCCACTCCAGTACGTTTTTCATCTTAGTCCTCTTTCATGCATTAATAAACGTTGCCGAAAAAATTATAGCACATAACATTCGAAAAAAATGTCATATGCTATCGAATTAAGAAATCTTAAGAAAGCCTTAATTTTTTTCTGTAGGTTTTTCTATATTTGATTCTCCTATTAAATATATCGGTCTGTCCTTTGCCTCGAGATATAGCTTCGACAGATAAAGTCCCAAAATGCCTATGCTAAGCAGTTGTATCCCACCTATAAAAAGTATGATAACAACGGTCGAAGCCCAGCCGGCTACCGGATCTCCGAATACAAGTCTCCTGATAATGATAAAGAGCATTGCAATTATTGCGACAATAAAGCTGAACACTCCGGCTATTGAAGCCATGTATAGCGGCGCGTTGGAAAATGCCACTATTCCGTCAAGGCTATACAAAAAGAGCTGCCAGAATGACCACTTTGTCTCACCTGCCACTCTGTTTACATTCTCAAACTCAAGCCACTTCACCTTAAAGCCTACCCAGCCAAACAATCCCTTTGAAAACCTGTTGTATTCCTTAAGCGAAAGCAGTGCATCCACGTATTTCCTGTTCATCAGCCTGTAGTCACGTGCCCCATCAACCATATTTGCCTTTGATATTCTGCTCATAAGCCTGTAAAATTTTCTGGCAAAAAAAGATCTAATCGCTGGTTCACCTTTGCGTGTCACTCGTCTTGTACCGACAGCATCATAACCCTCTTTATTAAGGACCTGATACATCTTCGGAAGCATTTCCGGGGGATCCTGAAGATCTGCATCCATTATTGCCACATATTCCCCCACCGCATGCTGCAAGCCTGCATACATGGCTGCCTCCTTGCCAAAATTGCGTGAAAAAGATATGTATTTTACACCGGAATCATTTGCGGCAAGCTCTTTCGCGACATCGAGCGTCCCATCCATGGAGCCATCATCCACTATAATCAGTTCATAGTACAATCCCGCTGTCTCACTCTCTTGACTCATCTGATCAAACACCTGAGTTATTTTATTATAAAAAAGAGGCAGAGCCTCTTTCTCGTTAAAGCATGGTACCACAATGCTTATCTTATTTTTTTCCATACCAGCCACCCTGCATATAATATCAAATAAATAAAAAATCCGATTGCTGCTCCTGCCGTATTTGTCACAAAATCATCAAGCTGACAATATCCCCTGCCGGTAACCAGCTGCGTGTACTCAATTGCTGCGCTTATAAAAGCACCAACAGGTATTGTAAACCATCTCATCCAATTTTTAAAAACCAATGGAAATATAAGCCCAAATGGTATAAACAATACTATATTTTCTATAAAATAAGCGTGCATCTGAAGTGTCATGCCCCAATTGCTCCACAGCACCATATCGGCGACGCCGGTTCTGCTTCCCGGCTCCCTTGAATAATACACTATCATTATAAGCGTATACATATAGGCCACAAAGGTGCCGCAGAACAGCATATGCCAGATTTTGCCCACTATCTTTTTTCTTCTCTCATCTGCCTGTGATACCTCTCTCATTGTGAAAAGATATCGCAGCAGACACACAAAAATATACATCGCAATGCAGATTAAAGCCAAATATACCGCTGACGGAAGATATTTGAACTTTTCCTGTATGTCTCTTATTATATAATCCTTTAAACTCAATGTCCTTTTTTATGCTCCTTGTAGGCACGAATGAACTCCAGCTGTCGTTCATCGTCCTTTTTCTGTTCGTCATCAGACATATGACTCACTTTAATAATTATACACAATATTATGCCAATTACAATAATACCGGCACATAATATAAAAATAATTAAGATTTCAGGCATAGACTATTTCCTCCGGCAGAATTTAATTACTATTCTCTCTACAGATTAAATTATATCCACTTAATTTATCTTAATTCACTCATTTATGAACCCTCATAACAGCAAAAGCTGCATGATATTCTCACACAGCTTTTGTATATTACGTGTATTATCTTTGGCATTAACCTTTATTTTAATTTTGCAACGACCATATCCACATATTTCTGACAGATTTCCTCGCTCTCTGCCTCAACCATGACACGGATAACAGGCTCTGTACCCGACTCACGCACAAGTATACGTCCTGTATCGCCAAGCTCTGCAGTAACCTGGTCGACAGCCGCCTGAACCTCAGGATTGGCAAGTGCTTCCGCCTTGTCAGCTACGCGCACATTTTGAAGCACCTGTGGATAGATATTAAGCCCCTCACAGAGCTGGCTCATCTTCTGTTTCCTAGCCATCATGACCTCCATCATCTTAAGGCTGGTAAGGATACCATCACCTGTTGATGCATACTTAGAGAAGATGATATGTCCTGACTGCTCTCCGCCGATGCGGCAGCCGTTCTGCTGCATGTACTCATATACATATTTGTCACCTACTGCAGTCTTTGCATAGCCGATTCCAAGCTCATCAAGGGCCTTATAGAGTCCAAAGTTTGACATAACTGTTGTGACAACAGTATTGTTATCGAGCTTTCCTCTCTCTTTCATGTACTTTCCATAGATGTAGAGGATATGGTCTCCAGTGATTACATTGCCCAGTTCATCTACACAGAGACATCTGTCTGCATCTCCATCGTATGCGAAGCCTACATCAAGACCATTGTCCACCACGTACTTCTGTAAGCCCTCTATATGTGTAGAACCTGCATTATTGTTGATGTTTAGACCATTTGGCTCATTGTTGATGACATAGCACTTTGCTCCGAGTGCCTCAAAAATAGACTTTGCCATGTTCCATGAGCTTCCGTTGGCACAGTCAAGACCTACCTTCATGCCCTTGAATGAGTAGACACCAAGCGATATGAGGTATCCCATGTAACGGTTACGGCCTGCTACATAGTCAACTGTGCATCCAATAGCATCCTTATGTGCATAGGGCAATTCCTTCCACTCCTGACCAAACAGGCGTAGCTTGCCGTCTATATAGTCCTCGACAAGGAGAATTGTCTCCTCATCCATCTTCTCTCCATTGCTGTTGATAAGCTTGATTCCATTGTCATAGTATGGATTATGGCTTGCCGAAATCATGATACCACAGTCAAAATCATCGGTTCTTGCTACATATGCCACTGATGGAGTTGTGGTAACGTGTAATAGATATGCATCTGCTCCCGATGCTGTAAGTCCTGATACAAGGGAATACTCAAACATGTAGCTTGAACGTCTTGTATCCTTTCCTATTACTATCTTTGCAGGCTCGTCGAGCTGCTTCTGCTTCTTAAGCTCTCCATAATACCAGCCTAAAAATCTACCAATCTGATATGCATGTTCTGCTGTTAAATTGACATTAGCCTCTCCACGGAAGCCGTCTGTTCCAAAGTATTTTCCCATTGTTTTCCCCTTATGAAATTTGTTTTTGTTTTATTATACACTTAATAAATATCTTTGTGTAGTAAAATAAGCTTATTTGTTAAATTATTCGACTTCATAAAATCAATTGTTTATAAATGTGATAAAATTAACATATGTATATAAATCAAAGCTACAGAGATATCTTATGACACTCCATATAATATCTCTTCTCATTCGCTTCTCCGATTGAGAATGTCTTTCTGGGAAGCACCCCGCCCGCATTGATTGCAGGGAACAATGTGCTCTTGTCTATCGACTGAAGAAAGATTCCACATCCCTTAGTCTCCTTTACCAGTCCGTGAAGTGCCTCATCACCATGGATATAGTCTATTTCCACATTGTCATGTGTCTCAAGATACTTATCTAAAATACCCTGGAGTATCTCAACCGGGAGGCGGTCACCTCTATTTGTGATATTAATTCCGGAATTCTTTATTGAGGTAGCGCCTGATTCAACATACTCAAATACTATCTCATCACCCTCAGCGCTCTCAAGTCCTTGTTTTGTGATTTCAGCTTCGAAAAACGACAGCATATCCTTTACATCAACATTTGTAAGCAGTCTGTGAATAGGCTTAAACTCAAGCGCCTCACTGTGCAGATTACAGATTTCCACAAGAGCATGCCTTGCAGGATGAGTTTTCAACTGCTCCTCTGTGAATTTTCCGGATTTTTTGATATTTTCCCAGCATGTCTTCGCTGTTGCAAGGGAATGGTTTCCATCACCTACTGCAAACAAAAAGCCTCCACAGCTTTCCTGTTTCGCTGCAAATGCCTCTGTCACCTGCTTTGCTGCCTCACCCTCGATAGCATAGCCGCGGATATGTCCGCCTCCCTGCATGAGCTCTGTATCGTAAAGCTTACGAAGAGTATCCCTGATGGCATACACATACTCGATTATTCCATGCTTTACAGCTGCTATATTTGCAGCATCTTCCTGTATAGCACCCTGGCATCCATCAATCTTTTGTCTGTCTATAGGATCATCAACAAGCAGCATAACGTGTGGCAGCTCAATAGCTGCATTCTCTCTTATTTTCACTCTCGGAGGTATACGTGAGATTACTGTTCCCTCTGTTGCTCTGATGAGAGTCTTCTTTTTCGGGTCGAAATCATAGTCATCCAGATCAATAAGTCCTACTATTCCAAGACGCACCCCTGACTCCGTAGTACGCTCAACAAGCACATAGCCATCTGCCACCACTTGCTTTAAGGTTCCATCTGTGAGATATGTCTCCATAGTGGTATTAATATATTTGATTCTCTCATCATCCGTCATTGAAGCATATTTTGTTTTTCTGCCGGTTTCTTTGTCATTTTTGACACCATCCCCTGACGAATTGCAATCATTCTCCTGTTTCGTAATTGTTCCCAGATATATCTCAGGAAACACAACATTAAGCGTTGATGGTGCATCAGCCACATGCTTTTCCACAGCATCCCAATAATCAGCCTGACTTGTGAACTGGTCACAGGCAATAACTGACCATTTTTCCATATCTATACAATCGTTTGGCAAAAGAATATTTGCCGGATTGAAACAATTTGACATATCAACAATTCTCCTTTAAATATACAAAATATATAACATAAATCCGCTATACTCTATAGTATAACGGATTTACTTTTATTTGCATATATTAAATTCCTTTTGTTGTTAGAATTCTTCCCACTGCATCATCTAATTTTTCTGCCGGTATCTCGCCACTGTTAACTGCAGACAACACTGCATTATAACTGCTCTCAAAGCCTGTTGAAACATAAAGCATGCTCATTCCTGCCTTAACAGCTGCCACAGCCGCCTCATCCTGTGTACATACCTTATTAAGAGATGCGTCTGATAAATCATCTGTAATCAAAAGGCCATTAAAACCCATGGTAGTTCTCATATAGTTTACGGCACCTGCTGATGTAGAGCATGGCGTGGTTTCCTCTCCTGTCACACTCTGACAAATCACATTTCCCATCATGACTGCCGGAACACCTGCTTCAATTGCCTTCTGATATGGCACAAAATCAGATGCCTCAAGATCCTCCAGCTTATCTGTCATCCAGAGCATTCCTGTCGCCGAATCTGTAGTAGCCTTTCCTTTTCCGGGAAAGCTCTTTGCTACAGAATTGATTCCTGCACCATTATAGCTGCTTACCTGTGCTGCAACACAGTCACCTACAGTCGCTGACTCGCTGCCAAATGCATATGTATCGTTATCTGCATTATCACCATATGCTATATCTGCTGTCGGCCCAAAATTCATATTAAGGCCATTGGTAGCCATATATGAACCTATCTTTCCTGCACTGCTGTCCGCTGCGTCAGCATCTCCAAGCTGTGATGGTGCCTGCTGTGCCTCATATCCATTAGCTGAAGCAAGAGGAAGTCTTTCTCCACCTTCTTCATCAATTGCAAGAAACAGATTCACGCCCAGTCGCTCCTGCGAAAATGACTGCAGACTGCTCATCATCTTTGTAACTGCAGCCTCACCTGAGAAATTCTCCTGTCTGAAAACAAAACCACCAAGAGGATATGTACCAATAGCTGCCTTTGTCTTGTTACCGGCCTGAGTGAACTGTGATACACCTGTAATCTCCTCAGGTCTCGTAATGAATAGCTGGGCTACCTTTTCCTCCGTTGTCATAGAAGACAGCTTTGTCTTGACAGTATCTGACGGAGTAAATGCTGGTGCTGCCTGCTGTCCATCAGCTTGTACCTGCTGAGTTCCATTCGTCTCCTGAGTAGGATTCTGTGTCTCCTGCTGGCTTTCTGTTATTTTCTTATTCGCATTATTCCCCGGCATCACAAAATGCACTGCTCCAAATACCAGCACAACTATCAGTGCAATTACTTCTATTGTGATGAGGTACTTATCTCCATTTTGTCTGAAGTTCATATTTAATCCCCAAAATTTGTATTTGTTAAATCGTTATTAGGTCCGCTTACTTTTCCTGATAATGCACTGCTGTATTCGTTTACAGTTGCACTAGGAGTATAGCCTGTCTCACCTTCAAGGAACTGATGCACTCCTGTAGCCATGTCTGCAAGTGTAGTAGGCACCTCAACCCATGCGCCATCAACCTTTCCACCATAGAACACCTGTGGATATGCTGTTGAATCCTCTACTGTATAGTCTGCAAGATTTTTAAATACTGAAAGAATCTCATCAGTATTATAGTTAGTATTGACATGTCCAATCAGATCTGATACCATCTTAATCTTTGCCGCTGTATTCATCTGCTTAGCTGATTCAAAAACCTTGAACAGCACTGTTCTCTGTCTTTCAGCACGCTTATAGTCTCCTCCTGCTGTATAACGTATTCTGGAATACGCAACTGCCTGAGTTCCATCAAGAGTATATGTGCCGGCTGAATCAATATGGGATGAGCTTGTTCCACGAACCTTATTGACCTCATCAATATATCCGTTTATCACCTTTGCCTCAGAAGCATCGATATCCTGTACTATACCTCCAACCTCATCTATAATCTCACCGACTGTATTGAAATTGACTGTAACATAATTCTTTATGTCTAAATCCAGATTTTTGTTAAGTGTATCTACTGCAAGCTCCGGTCCGCCAAACGCATGTGCATGTGTCACCTTCTGGTATCCATGACCATCAATATTCATCATACAGTCTCTGAAAATAGATACCATGCGGATTTTCTTAGCATCATGATCAACCCTGACTACCATAATGGAATCGGAACGTGTTCCTTTATCAAGCTGATCTGAACGGCTGTCAACACCAAATAACGCAAACTCCTCAATACCTGATTTGTCTGTAGTGCTGTCATCCTCAGTCTGAGTATCGGCTTTTGTCTTAACTGCCTCTGTACCCGGCTTTATGCCTTTAACTTCTTTATTCTTAACATTACTGCTGTTAACCTTTACAAGTATTATCGCTATAATAGCAATAAGTACAATCATTACTGCCGTAATAATTATATTTTTCTTTTTTTTCATCTGCACTTATTCTCCGTCATTCATATGTGTCTGCGCCTGCTACTTTTCGTCATCGTCCCTGCCATAGTAATTACCATAGTAATTACCATAATAGTTTCCATAGTAATGACCATACTTAGACTCCTCAAACCTGCACTTATTGAGCACAGCTCCAAGAATCTTGACTCCTGAGTCCTCAAGTGTACGCTTTGTATTGATGATTGCACGGCTGCTTGTAACATTCTGGGCAGCAACTATTACTGCTCCGTCTACATTCTTTCCAACTACGGCTGCATCAATCGCAGCGCCTGTAGGAGGTGTGTCAACAAGCACGTAATCAAAATTTTTCTCTCCAAACTCGATAAGCTCTTTAAACTCTTTTGTTTCAAGAAGCTCTGTCGGATTAGGCACCTCATGACCTGCAAAGAGGATAAACACTCCTTTGATGTTTGTCGCATATACTACTTTGTCCAAAGATACCTGACCTGAAAGATAATGTGAGAGTCCGTATATCTTTCCACCGCTCTCCACTTTCGCTCTGAGTCTTCCTACAAGGACTGACTTACGCATATCGGTATCTACTATAAGGACTGACTTCTTAGAGTCCGCCATCGAACGGGCCAGATCCATAACTACGGTTGTCTTTCCCTCATTTGGCACGCTGCTGGTAAAAAGGATAGACTTCACACCCTTTCCACTAAAGCTGATGCTTGTTTTAAGAGCTCGAAGAGACTCCTTCATTGTATAACTCTGGTCTTTTATCTGATTAATAACTACTGTTTCCATTAAACTGCCCTCTTCTTATTCTTGCTATCGTCTGATTTAGATGATTGAGTTTTCTTCTTTTTTCTTCTCTTTGTCTTGGCTCCATCATACTCTGTCTCATCAACAGGAAGTGATGCAAGCACCTTGAGGCCTGTTCTGGTCTCCATATCATCTGCATTGGAAATTGTATCGTCAAGCATGTATCCAAGTACAACTATGCCGGTAGCAAGAAACAGTCCGAGTACAGCTCCTATAACTGTATTCTTAAGGATATTATTATTCACCGGTGTCTTTGAAGCATATGCTGTCTGGATAATCTTTGGCTGTGACTGATCCATATTGTCAGCGATATACTGTGATGAAACCTTTGCAATCTCATCTGCCACTGTCTTTGAAGCTTCCAAATCAGTGTCTGTAACTACAATCTTGAGCACACGTGTATCTGTCGGATTCTCTATTGAAACCCTCTTGCTAAGCTGCTCATATGTCTCGTCCATATCCAGATTGTCAATTACCTGTGATAAAACTGTCCTGCCTGTGATAACGTACTCATAGTCGTTTGTCAAACTCGAGCCTACCTGAATATCAGCAAGACTGGTGATAGATGTTGACTTGGTCAGTACATACATCTCTGCAGATGCCTCATACTCCGGTACAAAAGTAATCTTGGAGTATAATCCAAATACTGCTGCAAGAAGCACCATTGATGCCACAAGTGCCTTCCAGTGCTTCACTAATTCGTGAAACAGCGCTACTAAATCGATTTCAATTTCCTGATCTCTTATTGGTTCGTTGTTTTCCATTTTCCTACCCTTTACAAATTGTAACATTATTTTTCGGTTTAATCCTATGTTATATTACTACACTTCATTTCTTTTGTCTATTTTTAGAAGTCACAAAAAAAATATTAAGAATATGTCATATTTTGTAAATAATTATGCAATATAATAGAAAAGTGCCGTTTCCGGCACTTTTCTTTGTTGTATTTTCATTTGCTATATTTTATTTGTTCCTGTTCTATTGTTGCTGTTCTAGTTCTGCTGTGGCTGTTCTGATGGTTCAGTCGGTGCCACCGGCTGTGGTTGTGGTTTTGAATTTACTGTAACGGTTATTGAACTGCTTGCGCTATTCCAGCCTGCCATTTCACCTGCTATAGCTGTAATCTGTACGCTACCAGCCCTGTAAATGGTCACATTTCCGGCGCCATCTACTGACGCAATCGAAGGATCACTTGACTGGTAAGAAAGCGCTGCTCCGTTTGAAGCACTTGCTCCGAGAGAAAATGGTGCATCTCCCTCTGTTACAGTTTTATTACCGCAACCTATTGTCACAGATGGTGTCTGGTTTGGCTGTGGCTTTGCATTTACAGTGATTGTAATTGTCTTGCTGCCGGCCTTATAGCTTGTAGTAGCCTCAGACTTGACAGTGATTGTTGCAGTTCCGACACCTGCTATCGTCACATTACCGTTCTCATCCACTCTCACTACACCATTATTATCACTTGAGTATGTGAGCTTTGCATTATCCTCTGCTGTCACACCGAGATTGAATGCTCCGTCGCCCTCTGTCACATTATAAGAGTCAGCTCCGCCAAGACTCTGTGCTTTGCCGGCCACCTTGTCAACACCACCATATACAATTACTTTTTCATCTAATGTTACATTCTCATATAGCTTCTTTGCAGCTGAATAAGGCATATTTATGCAGCCATGGCTGCCGCTGTACAGGTAGATATTTCCACCGAAAGTACTTCTCCACGAAGCATCATGGAACCCAATTCCACCATTGAATGGTATAAAGAAATTAACCCATGACTTATATCCGTCTCCCCTTAAGTATCTATCCTTATCTCTTGAGAAAATAGAATACACTCCGGTAGGTGTTCCGTGTCCTTTTGAAATACATCCTGTAACACACTGACTTGATACAACAAGCTCTCCATTCTTGTATACATATACCATCTGGTTGGTAAGATCCACTTCACAGTAATTGCCACCATATGTGACATATTCACCTATTTCTTCTTCCTTTGCCTCACTGTAAACTGCTTCCACTGTTGCAGACTTTTTATTGTTTATTGCCTCAGCAATCGCCTCATACAGCTTGTTTCCATCTACAGTCTGTCCTGATGATGCTACAGGCACATTTATTATACTTCCGCCTGTTGTCTTAAACTGTCCTGTTTTCTTCTTTGACACATCATGCTTTTTTGCAAGTTCTGTACAGTATGTAGCCATATTCTCACCATCAAGTGAAACTGACAATCCGTCATTGCCCACTATAAGCCACTGGGCTATCTGATCCTTTCCTACAGCCTCTGTAGCAGCTTCACCTGTTGCCGGTGTGAAATTACATGTCACCGTCACATCAAGATATGCATTGGCTTCTTTTAATGCCTTCTTTACCAGCTCGCTATCTGCAGCCTTTTCTCCATCAACATATCCTGTTGCAGATGTAAGCTCTACCTTATCCTTCAGCTCATTTACAGCGCTTGTCAGATTTGCAGCTGCATTGTCATATACAGGTGCATCTCCCGATACACCGTCAACACCCTCAAATTGTCCTGCATCTGCATTGTAGGCTATTGTAGCACGATATGGCACAATTGATCTTATATCAAAGGTCTGTGTGTCTGTCGCAGCCTTCTTTTGTTCGTCATCATTTGCATCTGTATCCTTATCACTCTGAGCCGCAACATCAGACTGTGACTGCGTTTTTGCAGTGATATAAGAGTCTACAAGAGCCGTCTCCAGCTCATCAGACTTGTCCATTTTAAAAAGCTTCACCTGCTTTTCCGGTTTCTTATCCTTATTGGCCGCATTTATCAGTTCCTGAAGATCTGCTTTGTCATTGTACTTGAGTCCCAAATCCTCAGCTGTCATATCAAATGATGCATCGTCAAGCTTCACTGATATCTTATACTTGCCTACTGCAGTCTTTATGGCTTTCTTTGCCTCGTCAGCAGTCATTCCACCTACATCAACTGATGCAAGCTTGTACTTTTCAGGGAATGTCTTGTATGCTTTCTTTCCACAGCCTGCCATTCCCAATGCCATAAGCACACAGGCCAAAACTACCAGGAGTTTTATACTTTTCTTCTTCATCTTTATCCTCTTTATCTTAATTTTTATATTATTCTCACAGTACCATATTTTATCACTTTCTTATATATGCCTCAAGTGAGATTTGTCACATATTTTTATCGCAATTTACCATTTTATTCATCATAATGCAGATAAAGATCCGGATTTCTCCAGACCCTTAAATCAATTGTTTCTTAAACTTGCTATAAAACCATGCTACGATTGGAAAAGCTTTAAAATCAGTTTTTCTAATGAGCCATATCTGCTTCCTGCTGCACGCCCGGTACACTCCCGGGTGCTCCTCACGCAGCATCTCGTCAAACTTCTTCATATGCTCAACGTTCCTTGTATCATTGCCCTTTGCCAGAAATATCTGGTACTCATCATCGACTGCCTCGGCTATGCCGCGCTCAAGGTACTGCTTCTTGTAGGTCTGCAGATTGCCGTGCACGTTGTTGTACTCAAACAGTGCATCAAGCACCTTAAGATGCTGGTCATGACGCTTGATCATCATCTTTATGTCCACGCTCTGACCACTCCTTCCAAGTCTGTACTGATACAACGGCAGAGGTGAAAACGTGATGCTTGTGCAGTATGGTATAGGGTAGAGTATATACTCCTGGTCCTCGTAGAAGCAGTGCTCATCCACACGAATATCATTCTTCTGCAATACATCAGTACGGATGGTCATGGAATGTATAGTGATCAGTGGGTCCATGACTGCCTCAGCAAAGCCCCACTCCCTGTTGTAGTGATAAGAGTTGGACACTGCCTTTCTGCGCTTTGTGACCTTCTTTGTCCTATCATCCACCAGGTTGAAGTCATTGGATATGACATCCGAGTGCGTGTGCTTCAAAAGCTGTATAAACTGTGGCAAAAGGCTCTTGTCCAGCCAGTCATCACCATCCACCACCTTGAAATACTTTCCTGTTGCGCGCGGTATCGCATAGTTGATGGTAGATCCATGGCCTCCGTTCTCCTTGGAGAGCACCTTGAAGCTGTATGGATATTTCTGCTCGTAGGTATGTGCCAGGCTGGCTGTGGAATCTGTGGAACCATCATCCACTATGAGTATCTCCAGACTTCTGAGCACAGACAAATCTATAAACGAGTCAAGACAGTTCTTTATATACTTTTCAACATTGTAAGCCGGAACGACTATGGTTAAAAGCTTCTCCATATATATGTTTCTCCATGTATACCTGTTTCCTTGTGTACTACTCTCCGAGTCCATCCTTGATGTACTGTATAAGGTGTTCAAGTGCCTCACTCTCATCCTCGCCATTGCAGATAAGCTCTATCTCATCGCCTGACTTTATGCATGCTCCAAGCACTGAAAGTACACTCTTTGCATTAGCTACATTTTTCTCGTCATATATAAATGTTACCTTTGATTTAAATTTCATTGCCTCTTTGCAGAGATTGCCGGCCGGACGTAAATGTAATCCGGTAGGATTCTTGATTATTATTTTTTGTGCTACCACTTTTATTACCTCTTTTCGGTTATATATCTATCAATGTGATGAACTGTCAGAGCCGTTATTTCCGGTGTTTCCTGACGATGTGCTGCCCGATGACGATGAACCGCCTGTGCCGGTGTCGCCTGATGTTGTACCGCCTGTTGTTGAGCCCGAGGCTGTTCCTGTACCATCAGTTCCCGTTGTGCCGCCTCCGTCACCTTCCCTTCCGATAACTATCTGAACCTTTATCTCGCCCCATGTGTACTTGGTCTCATCCAGATTTGGCTTTACCGTCACTGTATGTGTACCTGTACCAAGGCCTGTCACATCAATTTTACCCTTCAGTGTAGTTCCCGAAAGTGTATCTATATCAGACTTGGTGCCGCTTACTATGACACTGCTCTTATCTGTTACAAATGTAATCGTATATCCCTCTTCCAGTCCGTCATATGTGATATTGGAACTGTTCAGCGTCATGGTTGAAGTCGCATTTGTTTCAATCTTTATATCTATACTGAGCTTTGCCTTGGATGAGTTCACTATAAAAACTCCATCCGGCAGATATCCTGTCAGGTCAACAGATGTACTTATATCGTCTGTTGCGCCCGATATATCAATTGGTCCCACATCTATAGATGTGATATTGTTCAATGCTTCTGCATTACCTTTGAGCATTACAGACTCCTCTGATAGTTCTACTCCGAGCACGCTCTTTCCTCCTGCCGGTGAGCCTGTCGTAGTACACTTGATAGGCACCTCCTTGGTACTTAGGACATCAACTGTCACTGCTATAGACTGATACTGGCTGTCCACATCAAGCTTTGATATATCTATCTCATCGCCATTATCATCAATCAGAGTGAGATCACCGCGATCAGTTATCTGATTATCTGATATTATGGTATTGTCATCGACCTTTATATTTACATTGGCCGATGCTATAGTTGAAACAATGGACTCAGGACCTCCGATCTTTACTACCTTTGGATTTGCCTGTGGCTTGTTTCCCAGTGCTTTCGCACCTGAGAGACTTCCATCCAATGATACCTTTACCTCAAACTGCTTCTGCATATATTTTTCAACCGAAAGCGGGAGCATATGGTCTCCACCGTTGAAGGTAATCGAATGTCTGTACTTGGTGCATCCAATATCTACCTTTACGCTTGCCTTATTCGTATCATCCTTATCTACTATGATATTTGCAAGGTCGACATTTGCGTAAAAATCAGAATCATCAAGCTCGTTCAGATAGCTTCTCTTGCCTGATACCGAAAAGCTGATGGTCTTTTCCGAATCCTTGATGGTAGGCCATAGCCCCTTGTCAACAACCGAATCACGGCCTGTGACGGTGACTGTTGTGGTAAATGTCTTTGTCTTGACCGGGTCATTGAGATTGTAGACCACAAGCCAGAGTATAAATGCAAATGCTATCGCAAGTATTTTAAAGCCTATATTATTTGTGAAGGTTTTTAGAAGCTTCTTTCCCATTCTTAAACCTCCTTTTAATTAATTCAAATTTACCCGGCTCCCTATGTCTGTTCTGCAGAAGCTTAAGCTGTGTGCGTAGATGATCGGCATCTATATCGTGCTCAATCTGCCCCTTGTATGCTGTAGAAACTGATCCTGTCTCCTCTGAAACTATGATAGTAAGCGAATCACTTACCTCGCTGACTCCGACCGCTGCACGGTGTCTGGTTCCCAGATCCTTCGAGAGTGACAGGCTGTCTGATAGCGGAAGGTAACATGTAGCTGACACCACACGGTTGCCACGCACGATAACCGCTCCGTCATGAAGCGGTGTGTTTTTCTCAAAAATATTGATGAGGAGCTGACTTGTAAGTATGGCATCCACATCTATTCCTGTTCTGATATACTCTCCCAGATTTATCTCATCCTCCATGACTATTAGCGCTCCTGTCTTTACTCTGCCCATCGCAAAGCATGCACGCACCAGCTCATCAATTGTCTTGTCGGAGAATTTCTCAATTTCGCCTCTGCCGGTATTAAAAAAATCACCCAAAAAGGTCTTTCCACCAATATTCTCCAAGGCATTTCGAAGCTCAGGCTGAAAAATAACAACAAGTGCCACGAGACCTATATTAAAGAGTTTCTCAGCAAGCCACAGTATTGTATCCATCTGGAACAATGCTGCAACAAGCACAAACAACAGTATGATAATAAGGCCCTTGAACAGATTCCATGCCCTCGTGGTCTTTATCCACAAAAGTATATGATAGAAGAGCACTGAAATAATAAGTATCTCTATAATGTCTATCACACCGATTTTGATGCCCGGCACATTTGTGAATGTAAGGAACTGATCCTTGAAGCGTATCAATACACCACTCACATTATCCATAGCGCCCTCCTTTCTCTTATACTATGTAACTATTTGTCATCCTCAAATATATTTTCGTCTATTTCGAGATCTTTTGCAATAGCCTCTTTGCTGATATTTTCCTGATTATGTCTCTGAATCTTCTTTCCAAGGCTTCCTGTATTGCCAAAGTGCTTTACAACCTTTTCCTCCTTGGCAATCATCTTCTTTGGAACTGCCTTGACGTAATAATAATATTCATCATCCTCAAACTGTACATTTTCTGTACGTGCATAGTCAAGATTCATAAATATAAACTGTATGACAACACCTGCAAAAATAGCTGCTACAGTGCTGAGCACAAGCCAGATTATCTTCTCCGGCAGTCCGAGCACCAGATAAGCAACAACAAGTGCAACCAACTGTACGAGTCCTCCTGCTATGGTAGCAACAGTCCATGAATTGTTGATTTTCAATCGTCTGACCTGATACACCACCAGTGTGGTGATAACAAAGATTGCCATAACTATAAACATCTCTTTGTTGTCAAGAAGCTGTCCCATTGTCACATTGAGCTTTGTAGTGCTCTGCCCCTTTTTATCTACCACCTCTGCAAGCGCTGATGCATTCTGTCTGATTCCGTCAAAGAAATAGTACAGCAGTGTGCCACATATTATTGCAACAACCGAATAAGCTCTTCTTAAAAGACCTGCTGCAACCGGCATAACAGATGGTATGTGAAGCTGAAAGCATATAGGTGTAAGTATCACAAGCATGCCATCCTTCGGTGCAAAACGAAAATAGACAAAATACAGTACTAAAAAAAGTACAAATGTGATAGCAAAAACCTCAATGGACAGCGCATACATATCTAAAAGTATCATAATCGAAGCAATCCAGAGTATTGCATTCACCGGAAGCAGTGCACACACAAGCGCTAAAAGCAGTGCCACAAGCATCGAGCTGATTTTCGCCATATAGCCGATATTCAAATCTATTGTTATAAATGCGATAAATGCAACAACAAATCTCACAACCGGAAGTATAAAGTGCTCATACTCACCGCAAAATTTGACTGCCTTATCCTTAATTTCCAGTAACTTGTTCATAAAGCCTCCCTAACGCTTAATCTTTTCCTCACGGGAATATATTCTGCCCACTGCCTTCAGGTGATCTGCGTATTTGCGCACTTCTCTTCTGCCAGCCTTATATCTTGCAGTATACACCACAATTGTGACAAAAATGTAAACCGCCATAAATGCAATATACAGTATGCCTATTGTGACACCTATTGCCTTAAAATCAAGCTTATTGATTCTGTCCAAAAGCTCTGCTGCATTGACAGCAACCCACATCACAACAAGCCCTGCAAATGCGAATGTACCTGTAAAGAAGCTTTTTAAGCCCTCTTTCCATATATAGTCCCATCCGTAGTAGCTTGCGGACTGTTTCTGCACACGGCTGTCATCGCTTTTGCTGTCACAAAGAGCAATATTAAACAGTTCCCTTACTTTTTCTTCGTTTATCATAAATCATCCTCTTACCTGTTATATCTCATACGGTTTTTGTCATCCTGCTGCCACAGCCCTTGCAATTAGATATTCTCATCTGATAAAACCCTCCTAACTTCCCTGTCCTATGCAAATACACAGCACATATACACAGCCAGGACATTTCTTTGCTATCTCGTGCCCAATCGACTCCGCCGTACTGCCTGTAGTATATATATCATCTACTATTAGTATTTGGTCATATTGTACAATACTATCCGCCACTTGAAAAGCCCCCTCGAGACAATTTCTGCGTTCAACATACCCCATTGTCTTGAGTGGACTGGTATTTTTCACTCTGCGCACAAGCCCTTTTGCCATCCTTATGCCTGTTTTTTCAGACAATGCCCTTGCAAAACACTCTGCCTGATTGTAGCCTCTCTGGCGCATCTTTTTACGGTGCATCGGCACCGGAATAATAACATCTATCCCACATCTCTGTATCCAGTCCGAATATCTTTCCACTGCTGTCTGTGCAAAATAAGCCGCATACTCACGTCTGTTTGAATACTTGAACCTGTACATGGTCTGCTTTATGCTGCCCTTGTATGCAAAAAGCGCCTTGCCCTGCCTGTAGCTGTCATCTTCCCGCATCTGCCTGTGATGCTCTAGTGCCCGTGCACAGTCGTCACAATACTCTCTTCGCTCAGACAAAACCGGCTTCCCGCAGCGCATACATTGCGGCTGCTCAACCGGAAAGAGCTTTTCACAGCATCTGCTGTGTATATATCTCTCAACCGGACCAATTATACCATCACATACCGGACAGCGCGGTGGAAATACCAGATTGATTACGCCTCTCCCAATATCCTTTATTTTGTTCACTAATCCCCCTGACTGTAATATCCCCATTTGTAACATTATTAACAAAAAAGCGACAATACATTCCTGCAATGCAGGGACATATCATCGCCCTCACGGCTGCCTGTTATAAAACGTATATTCTAGAATTCTTCATCTCTCTTGCCTGCAAGGAACTCTACATACTTTCCTGTACCGATAGCAACACATGTCATAGGCTGCTCCGCAGTCATTGTATTGATGCCGGTCTTTTCCTCGATAAGCTCCTCAAGACCTCTGAGCAGCGAACCGCCTCCTGTAAGCACGATTCCTCTGTCTGCGACATCGGCTGCAAGCTCCGGTGGAGTCTTTTCAAGCACTGAGTGCACTGCCTCAACTATCTGAAGAGTTGCCTCACGAAGTGCTTCCTCTGTCTCCTCTGAGCTGACTGTAATAGTCCTTGGAAGTCCTGTTACAAGGTTTCTTCCTCTTACCTCAATTGTCTCCGGCTGTGGGAGAGGGTAGCATGTACCAATCTTGATTTTGATATCCTCAGCTGTTCTCTCTCCGATGAGAAGGTTATGCTTCTTTCTCATGTATCTGACAATTGCCTCATCAAAATCATCTCCGGCTATCTTGATAGATGTGCTGACTACCGAACCACCGAGTGAGATAACTGCTATATCTGATGTACCGCCTCCGATATCTACTATCATATTTCCGCATGGCTTTGAAATATCAATACCTGCACCGATTGCAGCTGCGATTGGCTCCTCGATAATCTTAACATCTCTGGCTCCTGCTGCAAATGTAGCATCCTCAACGGCCTTCTTCTCAACCTCTGTAACACCACTTGGCACACATACGCTCACGAGCGGCTTTCTGAAGCTTTTCTTACCAAGCGCCTTCTGGATGAAGTGCTTGATCATCTTCTCTGTAACTGTATAATCTGAGATAACACCCTGACGCAGCGGTCTGACTGCAACGATATTACCCGGTGTCCTTCCGAGCATGAGGCGTGCTTCCTCTCCGATTGCCTTAATCTTGTTGGTGTCCCTGTCAAAGGCTACTACTGAAGGCTCCTTTAACACAACACCCTTTCCTTTTATATAAACAAGTATACTTGCTGTTCCTAAATCGATTCCGATATCTGATCCGACCATTTTAATAGCCCCTTTCCTGCCATATCTTTAAATTTACACATACACTCTCTTATTATATACAATAAATCCCATTTTTCAAACTTTTTTTTTGAAAAAGGTCATATTTAATAAAATTTTAAAGTTTATCCTTGTCTTTTTCCAGATATTGTTTCAAAAAACGGCCTGTATATGACTGTTTTACCTCGCATATCTCCTCAGGTGTGCCCTGCGCTATGACGGTTCCGCCGCCGTCTCCGCCCTCAGGTCCCATATCTATGATATAGTCAGCTGTCTTTATCACGTCGAGGTTGTGCTCGATAACAACCACCGTATTGCCTCCGTCCGAGAGCCTGCGCAGTATCTCCACAAGCTTGTGTACATCTGCAAAGTGCAGCCCCGTGGTAGGCTCATCAAGTATATATATGGTCTTTCCGGTACTCTTTCTGCTAAGCTCTGTGGCAAGCTTGATACGCTGCGCCTCACCGCCCGAAAGCTCTGTGGACGGCTGTCCCAGCTTCACGTATGATAGTCCGACATCATAGAGCGATTGGATTTTGTTCTGGATCTTTGGCACATTTTTGAAAAACTCAAGTGCCTCCTCCACTGTCATATCAAGAACATCGTATATACTCTTGCCCTTGTACTTTACATCGAGCGTCTCCCTGTTATATCGTTTGCCTCCACAGACCTCACACGGCACATATACATCAGGCAGGAAATGCATCTCTATCTTAAGGATTCCATCGCCGCCACAGGCCTCACACCGACCGCCCTTTACATTGAAACTGAAACGGCCCTTTTTATAGCCCTTTGCCTTTGCATCAGGTGTTGATGCAAACAGGTCTCTTATCATGTCAAACACACCTGTATATGTGGCAGGATTAGAGCGGGGTGTACGGCCTATCGGTGACTGGTCGATGTCTATGACCTTATCAAGCTGTTCCAGACCATCTATACCGTCGTGGTCACCTGCGATACACCTGGCTCTGTTTAAGGATTTGGCCAGATGCTTGTAGAGTATCTCATTGGTCAATGAGCTCTTTCCCGAGCCCGACACGCCTGTAACACAGGTCATTATACCAAGAGGTATCTGCACATCAATATTTTTCAGGTTATTCTCCCTGGCTCCTCTTATCGTGATATATCCGCTTGGCTTACGCCTCTCCTGTGGAACCGGTATCTTTATTTTGCCGCTCAGATATGCTCCTGTGAGTGATTTTTTGCACTTTATAATGTCCTTTAACGATCCTGCTGCCACTATCTCCCCGCCGTGCGAGCCGGCTCCCGGCCCTACATCCACGATATAATCCGCTGCACGCATGGTATCCTCATCATGCTCCACAACTATGAGCGTATTTCCCAGATTCTTAAGATTCATAAGTGCACCAAGCAGCTTGTCGTTATCCCTCTGATGCAGTCCGATACTTGGCTCATCAAGTATATATGCCACACCTACAAGCCCTGAGCCAATCTGCGTGGCAAGCCTGATTCGCTGGGCTTCCCCGCCTGAAAGGCTTGCCGTGCCACGGCTAAGGGTGAGGTAATCAAGGCCGACCTGCTGCAAAAAGCCAACCCTCGCACGGATTTCCTTTAGTATCTGGTCTCCTATATAGTGCTGCTGCTCTGTAAGCTCTATATCAGCAAGGAACTTCACAAGCTCCTTCACAGACATGGAGGTCATCTCATATATGTTCTTGTCCGCAACCGTAACGGCAAGTGACGACGGCTTAAGTCTCTGCCCCTTACAGCTCGTACACGGAGTAATGCGCATAAACTGCTCATACTCTGCCTTTGCCGTATCAGAAAAGGTCTCCTTGTATCGGCGCTCAACATTGTCCACAAGGCCGTTCCATACAAGGTCATAGACGCCTTCGCCTCTCTGACCCTTGTATCTGACCTTGAGCACCCTGCCATCTCCACCGTAAAAAAGCAGTTTTTTCATATCTGCAGATAAATCATCAATCGGAGTGTCGAGAGGAAGCCCATAGCCCTCATGCAGCGCACGAAGTGTCGCATAGGTATAGCTCTTTGGGTCAGTACATGACTGCCAGCCCATCACCTGTATGGCACCCTCAGATATGGAAAGCGATGCATCCGGCACCATAAGCTGCGGGTCAAACTCCATCTTGTAGCCGAGTCCGTAGCAGGTCGGACATGCTCCGAACGGATTGTTGAAGGAGAAGCTTCTCGGCTCAACCTCATCTATGCTTATGCCACAGTCAGGGCACGCAAAATTCTGGGAAAAAGTCATCTGTTCGCCATCCACAATATCAACTATTGCATTGCCCTCTGTCAGTTCAAATACATTTTCAAGTGAATCAGTAAGCCTCTTCTCTATGCCCGGCTTTACAACCAAACGGTCTACAACAATGTCAATATTGTGCTTTATATTTTTCTCCATTGGAATATCCTCGGAGAGCTCATACATGCTGCCATCTACAATCACACGCACATATCCGCTCTTTTTGGCTCTCTCGAACAGCTTCTGGTGCTCACCCTTGCGGCCTCTGACCACCGGTGCAAGAAGCTGGATACGTGTGCGCTCAGGCAGCGCCATAACAGTATCCACCATCTGGTCTATCGTCTGCTTTGTAATGGCACGCCCGCACTTCGGACAGTGTGGTATTCCAATTCTGGCATAAAGCAGTCTGAAGTAATCATATATCTCTGTGACCGTTCCGACAGTTGAACGAGGGTTCTTGTTGGTGGATTTCTGGTCAATGGAGATGGCAGGCGGAAGTCCCTCTATAGACTCCACATTCGGCTTCTCCATCTGCCCTAAAAACTGACGCGCATAAGATGAAAGTGACTCCATGTACCTGCGCTGCCCCTCAGCATATATGGTATCAAATGCCAACGATGACTTGCCGGAGCCTGAAAGCCCTGTAAAAACAACAAACTCATCTCTCGGGATGTCGAGACTGACGCACTTTAGATTGTGTTCGCTGGCACCTCGTATTTTGATGTATTTTCTTTCTTTTTTTGCCATAATTTGTGTTCCTCCAAATTGCTTCCGGATGTTATAAGCTTTTATTTTACGTCTCTCAATGTGTTTTTAAGCATAATAAGCTTATCCCTGTACTCAGCAGCCGCCTCGAAATTGAGCTCTGCCGCTGCTTTTTTCATCTTTTTCTCTATATCTGCAATATGCTTCTCAAGCTCTTTTTTGCTCATTGACTCCGGATCTTTGTCAAGAGCATTCTCATCGGCCGCTACCTTCTTTGAGATAGCTATGAGATCACGCACGGATTTCTGTATAGTCTGTGGCGTGATGCCGTGAGCCTCATTGTACTCTTCCTGTACCTTTCTACGACGCTTTGTCTCGTCAATTGCGACACGCATGGAGTCTGTAATCTTGTCAGCATACATGATAACATGGCCCTCACTGTTACGTGCGGCACGTCCTATCGTCTGTATAAGTGAAGTCTCTGAGCGAAGGAAGCCTTCCTTATCCGCATCGAGTATGGCAACAAGTGTAATCTCCGGGATATCAAGGCCCTCCCTGAGCAGATTGATGCCGACGAGCACGTCAAATACGTCAAGACGCAGGTCACGTATTATCTCCGCTCTCTCAAGTGTATCTATATCTGAATGCAGGTACTTTACCCTGATGCCAAGCTCTGCCATATAGTTTGTTAGATCCTCAGCCATACGCTTTGTGAGTGTGGTGATAAGCACCTTGTGATGGTTTGCAGTCTCCTTATTGACCTCTGACACAAGGTCATCAATCTGTCCCTCAACAGGGCGCACTGATATTTCCGGATCCAAAAGTCCTGTCGGTCTGATAATCTGCTCCGCACGTAGCAGCTCATGCTCATTCTCATACTTATTCGGAGTGGCTGAGACAAAGAGCATCTGGTCTATTTTACCCTCGAACTCCTCGAAATTGAGAGGTCTGTTGTCAAGGGCCGAGGGCAGTCTGAAGCCATAGTCCACAAGAGTGGTCTTTCTTGAGCGGTCACCCGCATACATACCGCCTATCTGCGGAATCGTGATATGCGACTCATCCACGATTATGAGAAAATCATCCGGGAAGAAATCTATGAGTGTCATAGGAGGCTCCCCCGGCTTTGCAAAGTTCAGATGCCTCGTATAATTCTCAATTCCTGAACAGAAGCCTGTCTCCCTCATCATCTCTATGTCAAAATTGGTCCTCTCTGCTATTCGCTGAGCCTCTATGAGCTTGTCCTCGCCTTTAAAATACTTCACACGCTCATCAAGCTCTTTCTCTATATTGAGGCAGGCCTCATTTATCTTCTCCTGCGAAACTACATAGTGTGATGCTGGGAAGATCATCGTATGCTCAAGCGAGCACTTTACCTCGCCGGTCAGCACATCGACCTCCACTATCCGATCTATCTCATCACCGAAAAACTCAACCCTGATTGCTGTATCATCGGCATTTGCCGGAAATATATCAAGCACATCACCATGCACTCTGAAGGTGCCTCGGTGAAAATCCATATCATTCCTGGTGTACTGTAAATCTATGAGAGACCTCGCGAGATCATCCCTGTCCCTCTCCTGCCCCGGGCGCAGCGAAATACTCATGCCTGTCCACTCATCAGGACTTCCAAGTCCGTATATGCAGGAAACCGATGCCACGACAATGACGTCCTTTCGCTCCGTGAGTGCTGCCGTGGCTGAAAGCCTGAGCTTATCTATCTCATCATTTACAGAGGAATCCTTGGCTATGTACGTATCAGACTGCGGCACATAGGCCTCAGGCTGGTAATAGTCGTAGTAGGATACAAAGTACTCTACTGCATTTTCGGGGAAAAACTCCTTCATCTCACCATAGAGCTGCCCCGCCAGTGTCTTATTGTGCGATATGATAAGTGTAGGCTTATTGAGTGCTGCAATGACATTGGCCATGGTAAAGGTCTTGCCGGAGCCGGTAACTCCAAGTAAGGTCTCAAACTGGTTGCCCTCCTTAAATCCCTTCACAAGCTGCTCTATTGCCTGCGGCTGGTCGCCGGTCGGCTTGTATTTTGAATGCAGTTTAAATTCCATAACGCACGCTTCCTCCAAAAAAATCTTAAATACTGCTTTTGTAAAATTATAAAAAGACAAAGTCAATCATTTATAGTATGCACTTATGTGCTTTATTTTACTACAAAAAATCGACTTTGTCCACAATTTTCAGAACATTCGTTCTTGTTTATTTATTTTATGTTACTGTTCACACCTAACAGTGTGACCAGCAACGATTACAGCCATTTAAAATTTACTTCACACGTCCACAGCACTGCTTATATTTCTTGCCACTGCCGCATGGACATGGGTCATTCGGATATACCTTGGCTGTTGCACGGCGCTTTGGTGCATTCTGTGCTGACTCATCCTTGTTTGTGCCCGAAATCTTTGCAACCTGCTCTCGCTCAACCTTCTGCTCAACCTGTACATGATACAGCAGTCTGACAGTATCCTCCTGGATAGCCGAAATCATGTCGTCAAACATATCAAAGCCTGCCATCTTGTACTCTACGATTGGATCTTTCTGTCCATAAGCCTGTAAGCCGATTCCCTGACGAAGCTGTGCCATATCATCGATGTGATCCATCCACTTTCTGTCGATTACACGAAGAAGCACGACACGCTCAATCTCTCTGAACTGCTCAGGCTCAGGGAATTCTGTCTCCTTCTGCTCATAAAGCATGACGGCCTTTTCCTTTAAGTACTGCTTAAGCTGCTTTGCATTCTTGATTGACTCAATATCCTCTTTTGTAATCGGATCAAGAGGAATGACCGGAAGCACAAGCTCGTTGAGCTCTACAAGATCCCAGTCAGCTCTGTCAATTTCCTCGGAAATACATCTGTCGACAGACTTCTCAACCTGCTCCTGAACCATCTTAAGGATAGCATCACGCATGTTGTCACCGTTAAGCACTTTCATACGCTCGCTGTAGATAATCTCTCTCTGGTCATTGTCCACCTGATCATACTCGAGAAGATTTTTACGAATACCAAAGTTGTTGGCCTCGATTTTCTCCTGAGCCTTCTCGATAGCAGATGTGAGCATCTTATGCTGGATCTGCTCGCCCTCCGGTACTCCGAGAGCATTGAAAACGCCCATCAGACGCTCTGAACCGAAAAGTCTCATGAGGTCATCCTCAAGTGAGATGAAGAACTGTGACTCACCAGGATCTCCCTGACGTCCTGCACGTCCACGGAGCTGATTGTCTATACGTCTTGACTCATGGCGTTCTGTACCGATAATCTTAAGACCTCCGGCAGCCTTTGCCTCATCGTCAAGCTTAATATCGGTACCACGGCCTGCCATGTTGGTTGCTATTGTAACTGCACCGTGCTGTCCTGCAAGTGCAACAATCTCTGCCTCTTTCTCATGGAACTTGGCATTTAATACTGTATGAGGGATTCCCTCTCTCTTGAGCATGCCGCTCAAAAGCTCTGATGTCTCGATGGTGATTGTACCTACAAGAACAGGCTGTCCCTTTTCATGTGCCTCTTTAACCGCATCCACAACTGCCTTGAACTTTTCCTTTTTGGTAGCGTATACAGCATCCTGTAAATCAATACGTGCTACCGGCTTATTTGTAGGTATCTCGACAACATCCATGCCATAGATATCACGGAACTCTTTTTCCTCTGTGAGAGCTGTACCTGTCATACCGGCCTTCTTGTCAAACTTATTGAAGAAGTTCTGGAATGTGATTGTGGCAAGGGTCTTGCTCTCTCTCTTAACCTTTACATGCTCCTTTGCCTCGATAGCCTGATGCAGTCCGTCAGAATAACGACGACCCGGCATGATACGTCCGGTAAACTCATCTACGATAAGCACCTCATCATCCTTTACCACATAGTCCTGATCTTTGAACATGAGGTTGTGCGCACGAAGCGCAAGTATGATATTGTGCTGGATTTCAAGGTTCTCCGGATCTGCAAGGTTCTCGATATGGAAGAACTGTTCTACCTTTTTCACACCATCCTGTGTGAGGTTTACGACCTTGTCCTTCTCATTTACGATGAAATCACCGGTCTCGTCCTGGACAATGCCCATGATGGCATCCATCTTTGAATACTCAGGAACATCCTCACCACGCTTCATCTGTGTAGCCAGGATATCGCATGCCTCGTAAAGTCTTGTCGACTTGCCACTCTGTCCTGAAATGATAAGAGGTGTACGTGCCTCATCGATAAGCACTGAATCGACCTCATCGATGATAGCATAGTGAAGACCTCTCTGAACAAGCTGTTCCTTGTAGATAACCATATTGTCACGCAGGTAATCAAATCCAAGCTCATTGTTTGTGATATATGTAATATCACAGCCGTAAGCCTCCCTGCGCTCGTCATTGTCCATGCCGCCAAGTACCACGCCGACCTTAAGTCCTAAGAACTCATGAACCTGTCCCATCCACTCAGCATCACGCTTTGCAAGGTAATCATTGACTGTGACAATACACACACCCTTGCCCTCAAGTGCATTAAGGTATGCAGGAAGTGTAGAAACAAGTGTCTTACCTTCACCGGTTCGCATCTCTGCAATACGTCCCTGATGCAAAATAATACCACCGATTATCTGTACTCTATAATGTTCCATGCCAAGCACACGCTTAGCAGCCTCTCTTACTGTAGCAAATGCCTCCGGAAGAAGATCATCAAGTGTTGCTCCGTCCTCCAGACGCTTTTTAAACTCCCTTGTCTTATCCTTTAATTCTTCATCGGAAAGCTTTCCCATTGCTTCCTTATATGACTCAACTTTGTCAGCAATCGGGTAAATTCTCTTAAGCTCTCTCTCGCTGTGAGAACCAAAGATTTTTGAAAATGCGCTCATATTTTTCTCCTATAACTTCAAATTGCCCTTGTACAGGCTCACAATAGTGTTATTGTAACACTTTGAGGATAATTGCACAACCTAAAGGGATGAATGTTTTGTAAACATTTTATAAAAAAATTTACGGGAGTGTCGAGCTTTAATGGGGCTTCGCGCGTGGGAGGCTGTGAGGTCCGGGGGAGCACACAGTATATTCCTCATAAAAAATATGAACTTTTTTATTCTGAACACACTGTGTACTTCCCGGATCCACTTTGTTGTGCGCGAAGCATGGCAGAATTATGTTCAATTCAAAAAGCTCTCCACAAGGGAGAGCTTTTTGGAGTTGCCTATTTTTTAGTTATTCTTCTGGGCTTCATATGCTTCGCGGCATGCTTTTGCAAGCTGGTCACCGCAGGATGTATTCTTAAATCCACATTTAATTCCACCGATTTTTTCCTCTACCTGGGCTACTGTGAGTCCTTCAACGAGCTTTGGGATAGCCTTAAGATTTCCGTTACAGCCCCCTGTAAACTTTACGTTATGTACTACATCTCCATCGAGGTCAAGCTCAATCTGTGTTGAACAGGTTCCTTTTGTTTTGTAAATATATGACATATTTTATCCTCCTGTGTTTTCAGTTTTTGTGTATACATGATTATAACATATATTTTTGCATCTTTACTATGTTTTTTCACATTTTCAAACTCAGTTTTTCAATTCAGAAGTCACTGTTCACACATAACAGTGTGAACAGCAATTATTCAGATTCATAAATCTTTTCTTATATTTATTTATGCCATAACGTATTACCCCATTCTAGAGGATTACCGGCTGAATCTGTCGTCCGGCCATCACTTCATTTATTGTGCCGACAACCTGTTTTCCATCACACACGAGTGAATTCGGTTTCTTCACACAGTCATCCTGCCCAAACGGCACAAAATAAATATTTTTCATATTCATCAACTTTCCGATATTCTTAAAGTTGATGCCGAGCGCATCATTTGTTGAGATCCCGATAACAAGCGGTCTGCCGTTTCTCAGATGAGCCTTTGCCGCGAGAAGGACCGGTGTATCCACTATGCCGTTCGCAAGCTTTGCCGCTGTGTTGCCGGTGCATGGGTAAATCACCATCACGTCAAACAGCTTTCCCGGGCCGACACGCTCTGCCTCCTGCAGTGTCCTGATGCCCTCATCCCCTGTGATTTCGGAGATAGTATGCATAAAGTCTCCCGCCTTTCCAAAGCGTGTGTTCATCATCTGTGCATTATAGGAATATACAGGTGTCACATGTGTAAAGCTATCCACAAGCCTCTTTGCAACATCCTTAGTCTTTTCAAAACTACAGAAGGAGCCTGTAATTCCCATTCCTACGGTGCAATCCGAAATAACCATAAGCCCTCCGTCATACCTTTTCTTTTCATACAGTCATAAAGTATTTTTGCACCGGTTTTCGGACAGTATATGCCCGGAAGGCCGAGCGCATGCGTACAGTTTATCTGATATCTCTTACAGGCCTCAAAATCACAGCCGCCTGGCTTAGATGCAATGTCTATAATTATCGCATCTTTTTGCAAAATCATGATTAAACTTTCATCTATAACCCTATCCGGTACTGTGTTTATGAGAAACAGTGTTTCAAAACAGGCCTTGGCAGGATCATTAAAATCCACCGTTTCATATCCCAGTTCAGTGGCCTCATGCCTTGCCTGTTTTCTCCTTGCCATCACCATGACATGGGCTCCCATAGCAGAAAAAACGCGGGCAATTGCCTTTCCGCATTTTCCAAACCCGCTCACAAGTACCTTTGAGCCGTATATACCATGTATGCTTTTTTGTATTGCTATGGACGCAGTGGCCTCGGCCGTAACAATGGCATTCTGCTCTATGACAGTTTCATCTCTCATAAAGTCACAGCCCCTGTCAATGCCGGGAAAGCACTCCGGCATCATTCCGCCCCACACTGCAATATTGTTAATTATTATATTATGTTTTAATTTTTCTATATCACTATTTATAAGCTTAAGCTTTGAAAACGGTGTAGGAAACACAATATTCCCAACACGCTCATAATCAATCCCGCCGCTATTTCTGCAATCTGTCTGTTCTCCTCCCAGCATATCAGCGAGGTACTTTTGCCTCTGATCCGTAACATATATTATAGTGTCTTTTTGCATAATAACTTCTTCCTTTCGCTATAATATATGCGCATTTCCAGCTTATGTGAGGGTATTTTGTTTTCTCGCTTAAAGCTTCCTCATAAAGCTTTTTCAAAGCTTTACCTATTCAAAAAAATACAGAGCCTGGCATATATTCCGCCAAGCCCTGTATATTTTATAAATTCTACATTTAATTTTCAAATTATCCTATTCAATTCCGGTTGCAACGGATAATCTCTCTGTAGCTTATTACAGCTGTGTGACAACAAAAATATCGTAGATGGCTTTTATTGCCTTGTCAAAGTCATCATTGCTTACACCGATGATGATATTGAGCTCTGATGAACCCTGATCAATCATGCGCACATTGATATTGGCATGTGCAAGTGCAGAGAAAATCCTGCCGGCTGTACCACGGTTTGACTTCATGCCACGTCCAACAACAGCGATAAGCGCGAGGTCTGACTCGAGGTCAATGATATCAGGATGAGCAAGTCTTCTGATTGAGCTGATAACCTGCTGCTCCTTGCCCTCAAACTCTGCCTGATGTACGAATACTGTCATAGTATCGATACCTGATGGCATATGCTCTATAGAGATACCGTTCTCCTCAAACGCCTGGAGAGCCTTTCTACAGAAGCCCACCTCTGAGTTCATCTTGTCCTTGTCGATATTTACCGCAACAAAGCCCTTCTTTCCGGCGATACCTGTGATGGTATAATCAGGCTTTTGGCATGTGCTCTCAACGATGAGAGTACCAGGTGCTTCCGGGTCGTTTGTATTTCTGATATTGATTGGGATGCCTGCCTTTCTTACAGGGAAAACAGCATCCTCGTGGAGCACTGATGCTCCCATATATGAAAGCTCTCTGAGCTCTCTATAAGTAACAACCTTGATTGGCTGTGGATTGTCGATAATTCTAGGATCAGCTACGAGACAGCCTGAAACATCTGTCCAGTTCTCGTACATGCTGGCATGACATGCCTTTGACACGATGGAACCAGTGATATCCGAACCACCTCTTGAGAAGGTGACTACCTTTCCATCAGGTCCTGCTCCGTAAAAGCCCGGAATAACAGCCTTTTCTGTCTGCTCAAGCTTCTTTGAGAGCACCTTGTCTGTCTTTTCCGCGTCAAAATTGCCATTCTCATCAAAAAAGATGACTGTTGCCGAATCTATAAACTCATATCCGAGATAGTTTGCCATGATGATTCCGTTTAAGTACTCACCACGAGAGGCTGCATAATCTGCACCTGCCTTTGCCTTGAAATTCTCAGCGATAATCTTGAACTCCTCATCAAGTGCCAGCTTTAAATGAAGGCCATTTATGATTGAATCATATCTGTCCTTGATTTTTCTGAGCATAACCTTGAAATCCTGATCATTCTCAGCCAGATCATAGCATGCATAAAGCATATCTGTTACCTTTGTGTCTTTGGAATTTCTCTTTCCCGGTGCACTCGGCACAACATATTTTCTTGACTCATCGCTTCTTATGATGTCGCCAACCTTTGTGAACTGCTCTGCACTGGCGAGCGAGCTGCCGCCAAACTTTACTACCTTTACCATTTGTCTGTTTTTCCTCTGCTTCCTATATAAATAACTGTATTAGCCAATATTATACCGCTTTGATAAATCATTCGTCAATACTCAATATAATCAACATCAAGCTTCATAACATCGTGTTCTTTGTCAAATGTGATGATACCGTATGATGGCATGCAGCCCCACAGCGGTGCACCGATGCTTCCCGGATTCATCATCGCAAGACCATTGTGCTTATCATAAAACAGCTTGTGTGTATGTCCAAAGAGCGCCAGGTCTGCCCCGACTTCCTTCGCATGAAGCTCCAGATGCATATATGACATCTTTACTCCATATGTATGTCCATGGCACATGAGTACCTTATAGCCGTCGATATCAATAAGTCTCTCTGTATCTCCCCGTGAAAAATCACAGTTTCCCGGCACATTGACCATGGTTATATGAGGAAACTCTCTCCTAAGGGCATCCGCATCCACAACGCAGTCTCCCAGATGAAGTATCATATCAGGCTCCTCTCTTTTGACTGCCCGAATCATATTTCCCACATTACCATGTGAATCACTCAGTACCAAAACCCTCTTCATGCGCGTCTCTCCTATATCTTGTTTTACGTATCCATCCAGAGCCACCTTGAGAACAAGAAAATCTGCCGCTTACATGCGAGCATGACGCATCAGCTTTTTTTGTTCTCAATGGTTCTGAATAGTTACCTTTTTTATATATTATCATAAGTTTTCCGCGTGTAAAATATTTTTTTCTTTATATACGCAAAAAAGCTCCATGCCGACTTCATTGTCAGCCCGGAGCTTTTAATCTTTAATTTTAACTATGCAAGCCTCTTCCACTGCTTGCTGCACTTATAATAAGAATAGAACATACATCTTTCTGCCTGCTCGCATCTGACCGGTGCACTCTCGATATTGCACTGGCAATTTACAATAGCATCTGCTTTTCCCTTACATGAACCCTTAATCATTACATCGTCTAAAACTTCGTCTGACATTCTCTTTCTCCTCACATTTGTTTGATAGTATATTTACCTGTTACAATATTGATATATTTTATTATTTTTCTCTGTACGGGCTATGCTTTACGTACTCTTACCATCGGCTTAAATACTAACATCTTGTCCGCAACAGTTGTGATTATACTATATATTGTATTTTAAATCCATATGTCATTTCTAACAAAACAAATGATTTTTTATGTCACATTTTTCACTTGACGAATTTCATTTTCATGTTCAAGCCCAAAAATCAAGGATATCTGAGTAAAACTTCTCCAAGGTATCATCATCCGCATTAAATATCTCGTGCTTTGAATCAGGATAGACCTTCTTAATGCCCTGAGGCAGTTTCGCAATAAATTCATCCTCAGCGGCATTTGAAACCAGATAATCCTTTCCCGCCTGGCATAACAGCACCGGTATTTTAATTTCCTGTGCATGCTTCTTTATATATTTGGATGCCTTGCGCCCGGCCCTGCACCATCTGTAGGTGGCGCCATTTGTACGATAGCGTTCCTCCTCCACCTTGCACTTGTATATGTAGTCATAGCGCGCCTTTGACAGACAACAGCTCGATTCAAAATCATACTCATCCGTATACGGTGTCTGGCTCGGCAGATATTTATCGTTCCAGTTAAGCACACTTGCGACAAACAGTATCGCCTCCACGGCAAAATGTGAAAAATTACCATAAAGCATCTCTATCATAGGGCTTGAAAGTACTGCCTTTGTAAATACCTCAGGATGCTTCTCAAGATACAGGGCAGCTATCGCGCCTCCCATAGAGTGACCGTACAGGTAAAGCGGTCTGCGCCCCTCACGCTTCATCACAATCTCGCGGATAAACATATCAAGATCACTCACATAATCGTCAAAGCTGTTTACAGTGACCATGCTTATATCGGATACACTTCTGTCCGAAAAGCCATGTCCTCGATGCTCCACCATATATACTGAGTATCCGGCCTTTGCGAAATAGTAAATCATCTCATAATATTTAGGCATACACTCTGTAAATCCATGTGATATGACTATGGCAGCCTTTGCTACAGGTGTCGTCACATAGCCGTAATGTATGCGTGTGCCATCTGCACTCTTCATATAGCCATCTTCAAAATTAAGCCTGATAAAAGGCAAAACATATCTTGTTAATTCCTCATTATATTTTTCTTCTGTAATAATCATAGCATTCCTCACTTTTGGTATTTGATATTTTGTAAGTAACTATATCTCAATCCGGTCAATAAGATTCAGGTCATATTTTCTGACTATATCAAGTGCCTTTTCATAGCTTTCCACATCACATATATTGTCCACTGTATGTGCATCAAGCCCAAGTATCACTTTGTTGCCGATGTCATGCGGTATACACCAGAAGCGCTCTGTCGGATAGTGCTTTCCTGCACTGATACCAAGCATGTTTATCTCAAGCGGTATGTTAAGCTCCTTAAGTGCCTTGCACATCCTCGTCATCTCCCATTCGTAGACAGAATCAAGTCCCTGATAATTTATTAAATCAGGATGTGCTAAATAGCTGTACATGCCTGTTTTCATGCCCTCTATAACAGTATCCACATACTCGCGTATACGACTCTCATCATCTGTCGGTGTGCCTATATACGGGCCTGTCTGCTCTGATTTCATAAAATGCTGGCCCATTATCATGTAATCACAGCCAAGCCTGTCAAACATAGCCTTCTGCTCCTTGAAAAACTCCGGTATGTACTCCGCCTCAAAGCCAACGTAAAGCTTTATGTCGGATGCATACTCCTTCCCAAGCTCCCTGATGGCATACACATACTCCGGTGCCTGCTCCATCGTCATCCGGATGCCCGAAACATAGCCATCCTTAAAGGGGCACGGCACATGGTCTGAAAAACCAAGCTCTGCAATACCCATTCTGATAGCCGCCTCTATATATTCTCGCTCGCTGCCATATGCATGCTGGCACCTATAGGTGTGCGTATGGTAGTTTGCCTTTAAAAATCCCGTCATTACTTAAAGCTCCAAAAATCTATCTCTTATTGCTGTTCAAACAGCTATTCAAATACTACAATTAAAATTGATTTTATCACTTTTTGTACTTTATTACAATCTCATATTTTTGGGACTTTTTTCTCTATGAAATATATATGCGTTATGTTATAATCCATTGATATATGATAGTCATAATAATTCTATTCACCACACAATCATAAATGAGGGGCAAAATACCTTTTGACCCTCATATCATTATATTTTTATATACGGAGGAAATAATGTTCAAAAAAGGAGTGGTTCCCTCCCAGGGACTGAGAATTATCATCGTCGGATGCGGCAAGGTAGGCCGTACTCTCGTTGAGCAGCTTGGCAAGGAGGGGCACGACATAACAATTGTCGACAAAAACAGGGAGAGGATTTCCCAGGTATCCAATATCTATGATGTAATGGGTATTGCAGGAAACGGTGCCAGCTACAAGATACTGCAGGAAGCGGGTATTGATGATGCCGACTTAATCATCGCAGTCACAGGCTCTGATGAGCTGAATCTGCTATGCTGTACCATTGCCACACAGGTCGGCAACTGTGCTGCTATAGCCAGAGTCAGAACGCCTGAATACAGCCAGGAGGCCAAATATCTGCGCGACAAGCTTGGTCTTGCACTCATTATCAACCCTGAGCTTGAGGCAGCTATTGAGATGGCTCATATTCTTCATCTGCCGTCCAGCCTTGAGGTAACAAACTTTGCTCACGGTCAGGCACAGCTCATCAAGTATGAGATTCCCGAGGGCAGCATCCTCGACGGAACAAAGCTCATGGATCTGGGCACCAGACACCATGCCAACATACTTATCGGTGCAGTCGAGAGAGATGATGAGGTCACTATCCCATCAGGTGATTTTGTGCTCCGCAAGGGCGACAAGCTGTCATTTGTCGGCGAACGCAGACATACAAAGGAATTTTTCAGCCACATCGGAGTCAATACACACAGCGTAAAAAATACACTGATTATCGGAGGCGGCAAAGCCGCATATTACCTGGCAAAGCAGCTCATATCACGTGGCATAAAGGTCAAAATAATCGAAAATAGCTTCGAGCGCTGTGAAGAACTTTCCATACTGCTTCCGGATGCTGTCATCATAAACGGTGACGGAACAGAACAGGCACTCTTAAAGGAAGAGGGCATAGAGACCTGCCAGTCATTTGTACCTCTTACCGGTATAGACGAGGAAAACATCATGCTTACGCTCTATGCGAAGCAGGTTTCCAATGCAAAGGTCATAACAAAGCTTAATCGTATAACTTTTACCAATGTCATAAACAGCCTGGACCTTGGCAGTGTAATCTCACCAAAATACATCACCTCAGAAGCCATAATTGCCTATGTCCGTGCAAAGAAAAACTCTATGAACTGCAATATAGAGACTCTCTACCACATGTACGACTCAAGAGTTGAAGCAATTGAGTTCTTTGTATCAGAAAACTCAAATGTGACAGACATACCGCTTCGAGACCTAAAGCTCAAAAAGCATCTGCTCATCTGCTTCATCAACCGAAACGGCAAAATTATTATACCTACAGGTAATGACTGCATACAAAAAAATGATACTGTCATGATTATAACAACCCATACCGGCTTTACAAATCTTCAGGATATTATGGAATAGTGGGGGAATGATATGAACACTTCAGTAATTCGATATCTTCTGGGATATATTTTAAAGCTTGAAGGCTTTTTGCTGCTTCTGCCATGTATTGTTGCCGGTATTTATTATGAAAAAAGCGGCATCTACTTTTTGATTGTTGCACTCATAAGTATAGCTATCGGTTTTATTTTTTCGGCTAAAAAACCGAGGGATTTTACCTTTTACCTGAAGGAGGGCTGTGCAACAACCGCACTGGGCTGGATTGTACTGAGTATATTCGGCTGTCTGCCGTTTTACATATCAGGAGAGATTCCAAGCTTCACAGATGCTCTTTTTGAGACCATCTCCGGCTTCACCACGACAGGAGCGAGCATCCTGCCTGAGGTAGAATCACTCTCCTATTGCATGAATTTCTGGCGCTGCTTTACGCACTGGATTGGCGGTATGGGTGTGCTTGTATTTCTTCTGGCAATCATCCCGCTTTCAGGCGGCAGCAATATAAACCTGATGCGCGCAGAAAGCCCCGGGCCTTCAGTTGGAAAGCTCGTTCCAAAGATGAGGCATACCGCCAGGCTTTTATACATAATATACTTTGGTCTTACGACTATGGAGATTATTTTCCTGCTTTTCGGGAAAATGCCTCTTTACGATGCCATCTGTACCTCTCTCGGCACAGCCGGAACAGGAGGCTTTGGTATCAAAAACGACAGCTTTTGCGGCTACAATGTTTATCTGCAGTGGGTTGTTACCATATTTATGATACTTTTCGGTGTCAATTTCAACGCTTACTACCTGCTTTTCTTCGGTCACATCCGTGACGCACTTAAGGTGGAGGAGGTCAGATACTATTTCGGCATCATAATAGCCTCCGTTGTAGTCATAAGCGTGAATATCGCGCATATGTGTACCGGTGTGTTTGACGCAGTCACAAAGGCAGCGTTTCAGGTTGGCTCAATCATCACGACAACCGGATTTTCCAGCACCGATTTCGACAGATGGCCTGAGCTTTCGAAGACACTACTTGTGCTTTTGATGTTCATTGGCGCATGTGCCGGAAGCACCGGCGGCGGTATCAAGGTATCTCGTATTGTCATCGCTGTAAAGACAATACTTAAGGAGTTAAATGGCTACATCCACCCAAAGAGTGTGAAAAAGCTCACATTTGAGCACAAGCCTGTAGACCATGATGTTATCAGGTCAATAAATGTTTATTTCATGACGTATGCCGTCATTTTTGTTGTTTCAATGCTGCTTGTTTCCGTTGAAAACTATGATTTCACCACCAATTTCACGGCTGTCGCAGCTACATTTAACAATATCGGACCGGGTCTTTCTCTGGTCGGTCCGACATGCAATTTTGGCTTTTTTAATAATTTCTCCAAATATATACTGATGTTTGACATGCTTGCCGGAAGACTCGAGCTGTTTCCACTGCTCATCCTCTTCCATCCGTCAATCTGGAAGGAATTATTTATTCAAGCAGATAAAAAAGTAAAAGGGAATAGAAAGGAGAAACAAAATGTTCGCATGTAAAAATTGCGGTGGAAATGTGAAGTTTGACATCAAATCAGGCCAGTTAGCCTGTGAATACTGTCATTCACTTTTCGACCCTTACGCGTACGAGGACAAAACCTCTGACGCCGAGGTCCAGAAGGACTTCGACGCAACCATTTTCACATGCCCTCAGTGCGGAGGAGAAATCCTGAGCACAGACGATACCGCAGCAGGCTTCTGCAGCTTCTGCGGTGCATCAACTGTGCTCTACAGCCGCATGCAAAAGGAGCACAAGCCGGCTTATATCATACCATTTGCAAAGAGTAAGGATGACTGTAAGCAGGCCTACATGGGCCTCATGAAAAAGGCTATTTTCGCGCCAAAGGAGCTTAAGGATCCTAAGTTTATCGACGGATTCAGAGGTATCTACATGCCTTACTGGACATATTATGTAACCCAGAAGGCTCCTATTTCACTTCCGGCGAAAAGATCCCACCGTTCAGGAGATTACATCATTACAGACCATTACAGGCTCGAGGGAGATCTCGACGCCTACTACAAGGGACTGTCCTACGATGCATCTTCATCATTTGATGACAGCATCAGCGAAAAACTTGCGCCATATGATGTGAAGAATATGAAGCGCTTTACACCGGCATTCTTAAGTGGTTTTTACGCTGATACAGCTGATTTACCATCAACGATTTACGCAAGTGACGCAATGGATGCTGCCTGCACAAACACAGTAAACGAAATAAGTAAAGAGCCTGCCTTTACCGGCTTGTCAGTCGACAGTGACTCCGCGGCTCTTTCACCTTTAAGTCTTGGCACTACTGTAAAAGAAACAGATTACTCGATGTTTCCGGTATGGTTTTTGTCGTACCGCAATAAGGATCGTGTGGCATATGCCACAGTAAACGGCCAGACCGGCAAGGTTGTTGCAGATCTGCCTATATCTGTCGGTAAATTCCTGCTAGGCTCACTCATTGCGGCAATTCCGGTATACATTTTATTATGTCTGCTGACGGTTCTCACTCCCGGAATGACTCTCACCATAGTCGGTGTGCTTGCGATTATCGCAAATATCTGTTACTCACAGGAGCTGACCATGATTGCTGTAAAGGAAGCCGGTACCGAGGATAAGGGCCGTATCGCAAAGGAACAGCCGGAGGCACTTGGTGCAATCAACAACCGCAGACGCCTTAAGGCTGCAAAAAAGGCCACGAAAACCATAAAGAAAAAGACAAACACATCGTTTATAGCTTACTTTATACTTTTTATATTTGTCATTCAATTTGTTCCTGCTCTGTTTGCAATCATTGCAGGTATCGGAGGCAGCTTTGGCAATGCAGACGGCAGCCTGATTTTATTTGTTATTTTGACCATCATATCATTTATTTTTTCAATCAGAGCCTTCTCAAGCTTTGACCGGATGCCCGGACACAAGGGAGTTGCCGGACTCATCTTTGGCATGGTATCCATGCTTATTGGCGATGCTGTTCTTTTGTTCCAGCCGGTGCTCGATGCATGGTACTATGGCGCAGCTTTTATCATCATCGCCTCAGTGCTTATCACACTGATTAATGTCATCCGCGCATTCAACGTGCTTACAACGCGCAAGCTGCCACAGTTTGCCACACATAAGGGAGGTGATGACCGTGCATAGAAATAATTATAAAAGTCATTTTTTGCATTGTATAAAATGCAGGTGTTCAGCTTTGTTTACATTATTTTTGCTTGTTACAGTCCTTGTTTTGAGCAGCTCATCAAATGTATATGCCACTGAGACAGCCGCAAATTACAATCTAAGCGGCACAAACAAGTCTACCGGCTACGAGTACATCCTTGAGGACTCTGCCAATTTCATTGACGATGCCGTAAAAGGCAAGCTCATCTCACAGATGAAAAAGACAACCGAATACTGCAACATAGCTGTTGTCACCACTACCTCACATCCTTACGGAAGCACTGAAAGCTATGCAGTCAATACATTTGAAGGCTATTTCGGAACCGGTGCAAACGGTGTCATTTTTGTAATAGACAGAGATTTAAACGAGATTTATCTGGCTTGTGAGGGAAGCACGCAGAGAACCATCCCGAACTCAAAATGTAACTCCATCTGTGACAACACTTATATATATGCCACCTCAAGTCATGATTACGACTATTTCACCTGCTGTATGGAAACAATAGACCAGGTCAACACAGTCCTCGCAGGCGGACATATATCACAGCCTCTCAGATACATTTCCAGTATCTTTATCGCTCTCGCTGCCGGCATGATTTTTTGCTTTGTATATGCATTATCCCTGTCAAAGGGCCGCAAGGCTAAGAGCAACGAGCTCATGGGTGCAGCATTTACAAAGGTAGAGATTCAAAATGCACGCGCACGCTTTATGAACCAGACAAGACACTACAGTCCACAAAGCTCAGGCTCAAGTGGCGGTCACAGCGGTGGTGGAGGTCATAGTGGCGGCAGTCACAGTGGCGGCGGTCACCACATCTAACCTCTGATTTTGATAAATACAATACCATCATCAGCCCCGGCAAATGCCGGGGTTGTTTTATTACAAAAAAACACTAAAAAAATCTCAATTTGTGATTGTTTTTAGTACAAATATACTATATAATATTCGTAGTATTTTGAATTGTTTTTAGAGTAGACTTATTTAGTTTTGGGGCAAAAATGATTAAACGCAGATATATGAGAACACGACAATTGAAACCCGGCATGATTATTGATCAGGTCATCAAGGATCCTACCGGCCGTAACCTGGTGGTACAGGGCTCAGCTATCGATGATTATATCATCTCTTCGCTGCTTAAGCTCGGTATAATGTCAGTATACATCCGCGAGGGAAATTCTGATCCTGACGATCCGGATGCCATACTGTCTCCAAAGGCTGCCGCCATGGTCAAACAGCTGCGTACGGACGACCGTTCCAAAGTCACCTTAAGCGACAGTGTCAGGCAACGTGTATCAACCGGTGTCCAGTACATCTTCAACAACACTAACTCCGAGGAGCTAACACAGGCAACAAACCAGATTGCAGACTCGCTCATGGAGGCCATCAATGAAAACGATGCCATAGCTGTCGATATCAGTTCCCTCAAAACAAGCGATGAGTACACCTTCAAGCACAGTGTGGATGTGGCTACTATTTCAATGATTCTTGCCAAGCAGATGAAGCTGCCTGACAACGAAATCCACGACATAGGTGTATCCGGCCTGCTGCACGATATAGGCAAGACAATGATCCCCAATGAAATTCTAAACAAGCCGGGCAGGCTCACGGATGATGAGTTTAATATCATGAAAAAACATTCCGTGTACGGCTACAATATGCTAAAAGACCGAAAGGATTTAAACAACTCTATACTGATGGGAGTGCTGCAGCACCACGAACGCATTGACGGAACCGGATATCCACTCGGCTTTGATGCACCAAAAATCTGTCAGTTTGCAAAGATTTTGTCTGTCGCAGATGTCTATGATGCGCTTGTCACAAAGCGTCCGTACAAGGATGCCTTATCACAGCGTGATGCAGTTGAGATGCTTATGTCCATGACAAACCAGCTTGATATAGGTGTCATGCGTGCTTTCATGAGCAGTATGATTCTATATCCTGTTGATTCAATTGTACAGCTTAGCAATGGTGAAAAGGCAAGAGTTGTAAAAAACAGTGAGTACTACATTCTCCGACCAACTGTTGTCGGTGTCGATTCCGGCAGAGTATACAATCTGGGCAATGATTTGAAGTGCGCAAGTATTATTATACTTTAGACATAATGATTTGAGCCACCTTAAGAATAAAAAAGCTGATGCGTCATGCTTACATGCAGGCATCAGCTTTTTGTTCTAAGTGGTTTTATAGTTATTAATTGCTTGCAAAAATAAAAAGCCCTCAGCACTGTGTACTGAGAGCTTTTTGTTTTAGCAGTCCGTACGGGAATCGAACCCGTGTTTCCGCCGTGAGAGGGCGGCGTCTTAACCGCTTGACCAACGAACCGTATATTATAATACCATGGTCAATCGGATAATGCAAGCTTTTTTTGAAATTTTTTTAAAAAATTTTTATTTGTTATTTATCTGCCTTTTTCCTTCTTTACTTTCTTTATACGTTCTCTTTTAAAGCGTTCCTTCAGACTCTCTGTAAATGTCTCGAGATACCTGTTCTCCACCTTTGGATTTCTGAAGCCCTGTGCTCGGTTAAGCGCAGATTTCTTTAAAGCACCCATTGAATCGATGACGCGGTCTGCACTGGCTCTGATACGTTTTCTCTTTCTGCGCTCCTCGACTGCCTCCGCAAGCTCCTGTGACCTCTCCTGCGACCTTTCATCTGCCGCCTTCTTACGCTCTTTAACCTCTTCCACAACCTCATCCATATAGGTGTTGAAATTGTTCTGCAGATTGACTATTGTCCTACTGAAATCTGTAAGCGCTGACACGGTGATTGCAGTGTCTACAGCTAAAAAGCCCATAAGAAGCAGTGAGAAAAACTCATACCATATAGGTGACATCCAGCCTGTGATGAACTTCGTAAATGGTGCAATGAAATATACCACTATAAGTCCTGCCACCCCAAAGCCTACAGAATATGGAAAACACACCCTGCCGTTTATATTAAGCGGCATGCTGCTGTAATCCCACCAGTATGCGTGAAACAGCTTCTCAAGCGCCCACGATGTGCCATATTCTAAGACAATGCTTCCCAAAAATGCCACAAGAAATATCTGCCACCATGTAAATGTCGCATCCGTGTGAGCCGAAATGAAATCTGCTATCGCAGTGATTGCGACACCTCCGGCTCCGTAAATAGGACAAAGCGGACCATAGAGAAAGCCTCTGTTTTCCCATTTTTTTGCTCTGATGGTACAGTAGATGCTCTCATATATCCAGCCCATACAGCTAAATATAATAAAATACACAAAATATCTTGATAACCACATATATAATCCTTTCTCCCCGGATAATTTATGATATACAGCAAATGTCATTGATTCCCTTATGTCTGCAAATTAAAAATCACTCTCCGGATACATCTCATCTAAGTATATATCATACCATTTTGTACACTCATTTGTCCATGAGTCAGCAACTTTTTCATATTGCAGTCGCAGCTTATCGACATTTTCTTCGTTAAGCTCGCTTTCTGCTTCACATAGCTCTTCATAAACCTTTTCTGCTTCTTCAGCCGCCTTCGCCACCGGCTCCGCTGCAAGTGCAAGCTTCCACTCTAAGTACGCCTCTTCTGTTGAAAGCTGTCTGGTCTCATGTCGCTCCCTCTTTGGGACAGCCGCAAGTGCCTCGACCATCGCAGCATCCTTTGCCTGCATGAGTGCCGGCAGATTGCCATCCTTTGATGCCTTAAGCCTTGAAATATAATGGTCATAGCCAAACGGATAGTACATCACCTTGTCATTTTCAAAGACCAATATGGCATCGGCCACCTGCTTTATGAAATACCTGTCATGCGATACAAAGAGCATGGTGCCGGTATATGCCTTAAATGCCGATTCGAGTGTCTCCTTCGCCGGAATATCCATGTGATTGGTCGGCTCATCGAGTATCATTAAGTTCGGACGGCCTGTCAGAAGCTCTGCGAGCACAAGCCTGGACTTCTCACCACCTGAGAGCGAGCTGATACGCTTTGAGGCATTTGCCCCTCCAAACAGATACATGCCAAGCGTCTTTCTTAAATCCTTCTCCAGAAGTGCCGGAAAAAGCTCGTGAAAATGATCTCTCACGGTCTTATCGCTGTCTATAAGTGCCGACTGCTGGTCAAAATATCCCACCAGCAGATTGCTGCCGAGCTGGCTTGTGCCCTTTATTGGTGGAATAAGTCCTGCCACAGTCTTTAGAAATGTTGATTTTCCTATGCCGTTGTCACCAATTACGGCAATCTTCTGACCACGCCTTATACGAAGCGACAGCTCAAGCAGTACACTGCCGTCGTAACCTATCTTAAGCTCCTTCGCCTCATAGACCCATTTACCGCCCGGAAACTGTGGCTCGATATTGCCTGTAAAAATATGAGCTTCGTCTTCAACCGGCTTTTCTATCAGCTTCATGCGTGCCAGCATGGTCTTGCGTGAGCGTGCAAACGCAGCTTTTTTAGGCTTATGCTTGAATTTGTCGATAAGCTCATTATTGTGCGCAATCTCCGCCTGCTGACGCTCGTAGGCTTTGCGCTGTATCTGCAGATTTTTAAGCTTCTGCTGCCTGTACTGCGTGTAGTTGCCGGCATATCTGTGCAATGCTCCGTTTTCAAGCTCATATACACCAGTCGCAACTGCATCAAGAAATGCCCTGTCATGCGACACAATGACAACAGCCTTTGGATAGTTTATCAGATAATCCTCCAGCCACTCGACAGTTTTCATATCAAGATGATTCGTCGGCTCATCAAGAAGCAGCAAATCCGGCTTTTCAAGCAGCAGCTTTATAAGTGAAATCTTGGTCTGTTCACCTCCAGAAAAACTGCCGAGTGTACGGCTTTTTTCTTCTTTTTCAAAGCCAAAGCCTGTAAACAGCCTGTCGTACTCCATCTCGTAGTCAAACCGCTCTTTGGAATATGTATCCCTGTCCGGACAGCTCTCAAGAAGTATTTCCTCGATTGTCTTGTCCTGATTGGAGGAATCAACCTGACGGAGCATTCCGATTGTGATATTTCGCGAGGTTACGATTCCAAGACTATTTTTGCAGGCAGTCTCTTTGCCATGTGCTCCTGACGACATACCGCGATGGTCATCGCGGTCAAGCTGCATCTCTCCTGCAAGAAGCCGAAGCAATGTGGTCTTTCCTGCTCCGTTTTTGCCGACAACAGCTATTTTTTCTTTTTCCTTTATATAAAAATCAATATGGGACAGAATCGTCTGACCTCCTGCCGAAACTGTCCCATCCTTAATCTGGTATAACATATCTAATTAATATCCTTCAAGCTGTCCAAAAGTTCGAGATCCGACTGTAAAACCCTGATATTGGACGTAACCGGCTCCTGTCCCGGCTTTGTAACTGTGATTTCAATAACAGAGTCTGCCGGAATGCCGCTGCCGAATGCATACTGTAAAAAGGATACAAACTTTGGGTGGTTTGCTGTAAATGTATTTTTTGCTTTCATCATTTTCATTATGCTTGCTGGGTTCATGTATTTTCTCCGATCTTATCTATATAATATCTCTTTCGACGCACATATCTTTACGTTCGTTATATTATACCATGAGTCAATTCTATAATCTATCATTTTAGAATTATTTAATCAACTATCATCTGCTGATATACTGCATAGGTGCCACAATATTTCCCAAATAAAAAATATGCCGTATCTCATATTTCAATATACTAAAAAACAGATGACCCACATAACATATATGTAAGCCATCTGCTCTGATGCTAAAACTAATTAAATTGTTTACTCCTTCACGCCTCCAAGTGTGACACCGGCAATAATATATTTTGATAAGAGAAGATATACAATAATAATAGGCACGATAGCTACTGTTATCATCATATAGATTTTTCCCATATCGAAATTCATATAGTCCGCTCCTCGAAGTGTGGCAATCAAAATTGGTACTGTCATCTTGTTCTTTGACTGGATGACCAGGGCTGGTGTGAAGTAGTTGTTCCATGAACCTACAAATGTGAAAATTGCCTGTACTGCAATTGCAGGTTTCATGATCGGCAATACTATATGGTTGAATGTCCTAAACTCATTCGAACCATCAATTCGTGCAGCTTCTACAAGTGATAGAGGAAGTGATGACTGTAGATAGCTGTACATGAAATAGAATACCGCCGGCGATGCTATTGATGGAATGATAAGTGGAGTCCACGAATCATACATTCCCATATTTGTTATTAAACGCAGGAAGCCCATCGCAGTAACCTGTGTCGGCATAACCAGTATCGCCATTATAAATGTAAATGCAGCTTTCTTTAATTTGAAATCGTAAGCATAAAGTCCATATGCTGTAAGCGATGAAAAATATGTACATAAAACTGCACATGAGCCCGATATAATAAGGCTGTTTACTATTCCCCTAAACATAGGGAAGGATCCGTCATTAGCTACAGATTTCAGATTATCCAGGAAATGCCCGCCCGGGATAAATGAGAAGCCCTTCTGCAGCTGTGCATGCGACCTTGTCGCATTGATTATAAGTATTACAAAGAAGAACAGGCATAAAAATGATAATAATATCAAAACTATATGCGCTATAACACTGCGGACATTAATTTTATGTTTTGGTTTCATTATTTAGCCGCCTCCTTTTTCTTTCTTCTAGCTTCTTTTGCAGCTCGCTTTGCTGCTGCCTTTGATCCGTCAGGATCGCTGTCATTTGTCATTCTGTATACGATGAAGCACAGAATTGCGCTGACTATAAACAGATATACTGACAATGTTCCGGCCATACCATAGTTCTTACTCTTTAAGTGGTTGTTCAGGAACATGATAAGTGTCATTGACGTTCTGTCCGGATTTCCCTGTCCGTTTGTCAGAATCTGAGGTACATCGAACATCTGGAGTCCACCGATGATTGATGTGATGAGTGTATATGCAAGTATTGGTCGTATACTCGGTAAAGTTATATAGAAGAATCTCTGCAATGCATTACATCCATCCAGATCTGCCGCCTCAAATACTTCTGTACTGATACCCATGACTGCTGCCATGAGCATAATAGTCGTATTACCGAACCACATAAGGAAATTCATGAAGCCGATGAGTGATCTGGTTCCAAATACACTTCCCATAAAGTCGATAGGCTTGCTGATCACTCCCATAGACTGCAGGATTGAGTTCACAGGACCACTGTTCGAGAACAGTGTAAAGAACAAAAGTGCAAATGCAGATGCCATGATCAGGTTTGGCAGATAAATTACTACCTTAAAAAACTGTAATTTGTGAATTTTTAATCTGGCATCAGTGAACCAGTTTGCTAAAACAAGTGCAACCACAATCTGTGGGATAAATCCGATAACCCAGAGGATAAGAGTATTCTTACCATATGTGATCATATCCGATTTAAGAAGCTCGGCATAGTTAGCCCATCCCACAAAATTCGGTCCTATTTGTTTGATTCCGGATCTATAGTATTCAAAAAAACTAAACCTTACCGTATCTACTAACGGAATCAGAGAAAAAATTAAATATGTTATGAAAAACGGAAGAATAAAGATATATCCCCATTTTGCATAGCTTACGCTCTTTCTTTTCTTCTTCATGAGCCAAATTCCTTTCTACCAAAGTCACCTCTGCGAAGCCCAAAGGCTCCGCATGGTGTTTTATTTATCTTATTTCGGCCATGTAACCTTTTCGATATCAGGATAACGCTCTTTAATTGCTGTCTCAAAGTTTTTCTTAGCCTTATCATAATCAACCTTGCCCTGTAAGTAATCGCTGAATGAGTTCTGGATAAGCTCTACACATCCCTGATCATATGCTGAAAGAGGTGCAATCTTGATATTCTCAGCTACCGGTTCAAAGTAAGCAAATGGGTTCTGTCCGCCAAGGAAGTCTGATGCGAATGAATCATCTTTTGCTGCTTCCTTCATTCCTGATTTTGTATTCGTGAAATCAGAGTAATCCTTAGAGATCTTGAGTAAGTTGTCTTTATTTGCTGTTAAAGCAAGGATGATATCCTTAACATGCTTAGGGTTATCTGTTCCTGTTGCTGCGTGGAGGTAAGATCCGCCCCAGTTGTAATTCTGTGGTGGTGTTGTAACAGCCCATGATCCTGCTGCTCCATCCCAGTTTGGTGCAAGTGTGAAATCGATTCCCCATGCTGGGAAAAGGAATGCAAATACCTTTGACTGAGAACCCATTGCTTTGTTCCAGTCATCATTAAACTGGCCTTTAACTTTAGCATCAACATATCCTGCATCAAGCCACTCTTTTGAATCATCTACCCAGTTTGTAATCTTCTTATCCACTACAACCTCATCTGCTCCAGGCTGTACCCATGAGTTGTCGATTGAGTTTCCATATAAACGGAATGTATCAGCGTAAGAAGATAATGTGTAGTATCCCTTTGCCTTAAGTTCCGCTGCTGTAGCCTTTAATGTATCCCAGTCCTTTGTCTTCTCACCGATTGCTTCAGGATCATCTGTTCCGAATACATCCTTTGCAATATCGCGACGGTAAACTAAAAGTCCAGGACAGCACTGCCATGTTGAACCTCTCTGTACTCCGTCTGAATCAGAAGCTGTTTTTCTTGTGAAATCGAACTGATCAGCAAACTCTTTGTCACAATCAATTCCAAGATCCTTAAGAGGCATTGCTACGTCTGCATCTTTATCTGTATATTTGAATACATAATCTGTCTCTGATAAGAAGAGATCAATCTTGTCATCTGCTGCTGCATCTGCCTGTTTTGAAAGAGCTTCATCAAGCTTCTGCTGGTAAACACCATCCTGGTTAGGATTTACTACCCAATGGATTTCTGTGCCATCCTTAAGATATGTAATTGTACCGTCTTTAGAAGTTTCTTTAACCTCCGGGTAAACAGCCTCAACTCTTGTTCTGAACTCGTCGTTCCATGAATAGATATTGATAACCTTTCCCTCTGCTGCATTAGAAGCTCCACCTTCTGTTCCGTTTCCTGCTGTTGTTCCACATCCTGCAAGGAGTGTTGCCCCCATAGACAGTAACAGCATTGTGCTAATCACTTTCTGTTTCATTTTTCATTTCCTCCCTAGAAACTGCTTTGATATCTTCTTATGAATTAATTTGATATCTCGTTTACAGTTGTAATATTACTCCTTAACCGTTTTCGTTTATATTAAATCAATTGTAAAAATATCAGATTCATGTCATAATAATAGAAAGATGACATAAATCTAATATTTTGTTGCAAAGGAGAACCTTTATGGCACTTTCAAAAGAATGGTATGACGCAGAATTTGTTGACAGCGAGAGCGAATCACTGCATCGTGCTCCAAGTATTGAATATAGTTTTTATAACGCAGTCAAAACCGGGGATATGGAATATGTAATAAAAAACTGCAAAGAAGATGCATTTATACACCTTGACGGAACAGGTGTATTGTCCAGAAATACTTTACAGAATATCAAATATCACTTTGTTGTCACAACCGCCATGATCACAAGATACTGTATTGATGGAGGACTCGAGCCTGAGCAGGCATACCGTCTGAGTGACTTCTATATACTTAAGATGGACAGCTGCTCCACCGTACGCCAGGTTGCTGACCTGCATCACGAGATGGCAAAGGATTTCACAGGTAAGATGGTGCTGCAGAAGAAATCGTCTATCCTCTCAAAGCCTGTTACCCAGTGTGTTGACTATATATACAGCAACATAAAAGAGCGTATCACAATAGCTGATCTGGCTGCATACACAGGGCTTTCCGAGAGCTATCTTTCAAGGGTATTCAAGCAGAATCTCGGTGTTTCGATAAGTGATTATATAAGGGAAAAGAAAATAGAAAAAGCGACTCACCTACTCAAATACTCAGATAAGCCGATTATAGATATAGCCAACTACCTGTCATTTTCATCACAGAGCCACTTTATCCAGATATTCGAGGGTTTTACGGGGCTTACACCAAAGAAATATCGCGACAGGTACTACAAATCCATGTGGTAGCCTGATGCCAAAAGCCTTGTACTACGCACAAAAAATTCCCACGCAAACATGCGTGGGAATTTTATTTAGCTGATACCCAATGATACGATATCAAACGCTATTAATTTTATAAACTATCACTCTATGTATATCTCAACCGTATGACATTTATCTGTAGAAAGCATTTCAATAGCATGCCTTGGAATACGCACGCTGTTTCCTGTAACATTTTCCACTTTTACATCATCACAGAGTGCTCTTTTGACCTGCGCATCCCCAGGTTCGAGCTTATCAGGATTATGAACTAAAATATCAAATCCATGACCTGCAAATTCTAACGAAACTTTTGCATCACCTTTTTCGTTATACTGCTGTGGCATGAGTGCAGGCTCAATAACAAGATCTCCAAGCTCTCCATGGACTCCGTATACAGATGTTATCATAGTAAGCATATACCAGCTTGCGGCACCTGTAAGGTATGAATACAGACCTCTTCCATCATTATCAAAATACTCCGGTACTCCCGGATACATCCTGCTTCTGTCAAAGTCCATCGCAGTATCAAGAAGCGTCTTTAATACCTTGTAACCCTCTTTTATAAAGCCCTGTTTATAGAGCGCATTGGCATACATTACAGCCATATGTGAGAATACAGCACCATTTTCTTTTTCACCATATGCAAATCCAAACATTCTTCCAAGATCAAACTTTTCTTCCTTAAAATCAGTGTTTAGTCTGTAGCCACCGGCTTTTTGATCAAACAGATATTTGTCTGCACTATTACAGATTGCCTTGATCTGTTCTTTTTTTGCGGTTCCACTCATGATGGCAAATACCTGTCCTGTAAGCATCATGCGTACATCTCCACTCTCACATCGTTCCACCGGTCTGCCGTTATTGTCATAATATCCGTTGAACCAGCCTCCATCCGTGCCATCTGATATCCATTCGTTTTCGCGGATGTTTTTCATCATCCACTCAGCCTTATGCTCCAGGTTTTCGCAAATCGCAGCTATTGGGATAAGAGCAGTGCCTCCGCTTGTGCAGTTCTCACATGCCTTTGCATAGCTCATGAGAAGCTCCTGCTTTTTGTCAGGGCAATTGTAAAGTATTTCGTCATCAGCAAGCAGCAGCTTAAGCTCATCTAACACCTCAATCCTGTTTATTCCGCTTATTTTTTCCACATTTCTTAAACACTTTGCTATATCAAGCAGATTTCCGGCATATGCACATGTAAATGCAACACTTTCGCCTTTGTCCCATGCCATATCGAGCGCATCGTTCCAGTCTGCACCGTGCAGCTTCATCTCGTTGTGCTCCCCAACATCATAGAAAGCGCACAGATTTTGGATCAGAATATGCTCTAAAACCGTTCCAAAATATATCTGACCGCCTGCCGTCCTTTGTTTGTTACCATATGTAGTATTCCATGCTTCATCATGGCTTGTGCCTCTCATGGACTGATAATCCTTAAAGTACGTCGTATGCTCAAACAGTACATCTGTATCACCGGTCTGGTCAATATAAAGCTTTGTGGTTACAAATGGCCAGAATGCGTGATCCATCCATACACGTGTGATGTTATTTCTGTCAGCAATAAACTCGCCAGGCTCGTTTCCTATAATAGTCGCATTGGTTCCATCAATTCTCACACCGCCATAATTGTTTACAATCATTCTGCGGACATCCGAAGGTTCCATCAGTAAAAGTGCAAGACAGTCCTGCCATAGATCTCTCCAGCCTCTTCCACCTTTTCCATAATCATGATGTGGAAGGAACGAACAGCCGTATATTCTTCGTAAGATAGGTTGAAAACATATCCATTTAAGATAATTGTCCTCCTTGGCATTTCCTGTCTCAAAATCAATATTTACCTTGTCTATCCAGTGTTTCTTGACGGTGTTTAGTTCTTCTTTTACTTCAAGTACACTGCGGTACCGTCCGGTAATGGCATTTATGTCATTTCCTTTTTCCGTAAGACCTGCAAGCATGATATAGCTTACCGTCTCCAGCGGTTTTATAATACGGTTTGCAAATTTTATTGCTCCGACTGCTTCTTTTCCCTGAAATTTTTCTCCGGCCTTTGCACCTGCTTTTTCAGTTCTGACTGCCTCAGGAATAAGGAAAGAGCCTCCCTCTCCTATAAACTGCTCAACGGTAGGATAGAAACTCTCAGGACTTTCTCCGTTTCCGGATGATCCATATACGAAGTAGCTTATATCATTTTTCCGGTGTCCACGCTCATCAAATGAGAGGACAGGTGTAACCTCAATGCCGTATTGTGTGGTTTCTATTCTGTGCAAAAGTGATGTCACATGTCTGTGATCCCTGATATTGTCAGCACTTCTGCCATAGATTGGGATTGCCCCGATTGGGACTATCTCCATAGCCTCATCTGTCTTGTTAGTAATCTCCACAAGCATGACTTCCATGCTTCCATCAAGTGTGACAAATGATGTCGTGTCGGCCTCTAACCCATATCTCTTTGAAGCACGGTGCAGCTTCTGCCACATTAAACCTGCCTCAAGCTCACTTTCATCCTGATTGCCTGTAAATCTGTCGGCCTCCTGCTGTGCAGATGATCCGCATACTGACCAGAAGCCCTTCCCCACAATCCGACACCAGAAATTTCTGGTGCCTTTATTGTTGTGGAGATTTTCTATACTAACAGGTTCCAGAAGAAAGGTATTCTGGCTTGTTTTACTGTCTCCGCCGAGAGTTGGTGTAATGCTTGATTTAAGCCCTTTTTCCCCTGCAAGCGGCAGATACAGTCCACTGTAGTTTTCGGGATTTTTGATCCTGAAGGTTCCGTATTTGTCTATAAAATCTATATCTTTCATATTTTCAATCAATCCTCTATACAATTACAAATCAAATTTTCACACACCATATACAATCCTATAGCAGTCATTATCCCACCTACGGAAAATTTACATGGTAAGCTCAATCTCTGTCTGCTCGCTAAGAAGCTCTTTTGGAATATAGTCTCCCTCAACCGCCTGTCCGTTTACAAGAAGGCTCTTGCATCCGCTCTCAACATGATCAGGATTTTTTACAACTATATGAAGATGGCATCCCCTGAAATCCTTCTCTATCTCAAATCCATCCCAGGCTTTTGGAATAGACGGAGCAATATGAAGTCCATAAAAATCAGGACGCATACCAAGTATTCCCTCTACACATCCAACCATGACTGTTGAAGCAGTTCCTGTGAGCCAGTGTACATGTGAACGTCCAAAGTTCGGACTTGCTTTTCCTTCAGTAAACTGTCCATAGCAGTACGGCTCAAGTCTTCTTATCTCTGCTCTGTCATTCTGTGCGGCAGGAGCATTTTCAATAAAATACTTAAAAGCTCTGTCTCCATGTCCTTTAAGTGCCTCAGCAAGAATTATCCAGCCCTGTGACTGTGAGAATATTCCTGCATTCTCTTTAGTTCCCGCATTGTATATCACTGCGAGTGCTCCGTCGAATGCGTGTGCATGATATGGAGGATCCATAAGAATGGCGCCATACTCGGTATTGAGTCTTTCATATACCATTTCAAGAGCCTTATCAGCCTGCTCATCACTTGCAATTCCACTTATAACAGCCCAGCTCTGTGGGTTGAGCCACATATTTGCCTCAGGATCATCACGCTTTCCGATAACCTGTCCATCCCCTGTAAATCCACGGATAAATCTGTCCTCGTTCCAGCAAAGCTCCTGAATGATCTTTCCGAGTTTTTCCTGGCTCTCATCAAGATATGCGATATATTCATCATCTTTCTTATAGGCCGCAAACTCTTTTAATATAGTCATTGCATAGTAGAACTGAAGTGCTACGAAGGTTGACTCTCCATCTGCACCAAGTCTCAGGCAGTCATTCCAGTCTGCGTAAAGTCCTGCAGGCATTCCATGTTTTCCGAGGTGGTTCATCGAAAAATCAATTGCTCTCTTTAAATGCTCGTAAACCGTTCCCTCATCCTTGTTGGCGAATGGAATGACCTCATCTATAAATGCTACATTTCCTGTCTCTGATACATATTTGTATACAGTTGGGAAAAGCCATAATGCATCATCAGCTCTGTAAGCCGGATGTCCTGTCTCCTGTACATAGGAAGCGTCGTCAGGAGTATCCTCATGTCCCGGATTGTGTGTAAACTTGACAAGCGGAAGTCCTCCACCGTTATCAACCTGTGCTGAGAGCATGAATCTGATCTTTTCAACAGCCATTTCAGGCGCAAGGTGTATAACACCCTGAATATCCTGGACTGTATCACGGTATCCGTATCCGTTTCTGAGTCCACAGTATGTAAATGATGCAGCTCTTGACCAGATAAATGTCATGAAACAGTTATATGCATTCCATGTATTGATCATTGTGTTGAACTCATCACTTGGTGTATTAATCTGGAAATGCGATAACTGTCCATGCCAGTATGCGATAAGCTCCTCAAGTTCCTTGTCGCAGACAGCTTTTGTATCCGTGTAAGAAGCAACAATCTTTCCTGCTGTCTCATTATCTATCATTCCAACTAAGAATGCTATTGTCTTTGTCTCGCCCGGTGCCAGCTCCAATACTGTTGTGATTGCTCCACAGCTATTCTCGTTGTAGTTGCCGTGGTTGTTAAGCTTTCCGCTCTCCACTCCGACAGGATTGCCATATCTGTGATATTCTCCGAGAAATTCTCCCCTGTCACCGCACCAGCTGTCAACAGGTGCTCCTGCAAGTCCGATAAATCTGTTTACCACATCCTTGTTGTCAATTTCCTTGCCATTCTCGATGCGGTCAAGATTGGCATGGATCATCTGACGCACTCTGTTCTCCACAAATACTGTCTTTGTAATATACTGTGAATACTGCAGATTCACCTGATCCTGCTCATAGTTGCTGTTGTTTGTAAACTCAGCGTAGCCTGTAATATTAAGGCTTCTTGCCTTATCAGAATTATTTGTCACGCTCAAATTCCACACTTCGTATGTCTTGTTCAGCGGAACGTAATATCTTACTTCTGAATGAATACCGCTGTAATCAGCCATCATCTTTGTGTATGCTGTTCCATGATGACACTCACTCTTGTATTCATTTAAATCCTTTCCTACAGGCTGCCACGAAGCTGACCAGTAATCCTTGCTATCGTTGTCTCTGATATAAATATATCTGCCAGGCTCATCGAACTGATTAAACACATATCTCAAAAGCCTTCCGTTTGCACCTGACTTTGCAAAGCTGTATCCACCTGCATTATTGGAAACAATTGCTCCATACTCCGGCGATCCAAGATAGTTTACCCATGGTGCCGGTGTGTCAGGTCTTGTGATAACATATTCTTTTTTTGATTCATCAAAATATCCGTATTTCATATTACTTACTCCATTCTCTACTTAATTATGTGATCTACGGTTATAACTGCCTCCAACGTATATTCAGCAGTAATCCATTTTCGTAATATAATATACATTTTTGCAGCAGTGTATTATACAAAATTATTTCTTAAAATATCAGATTCATGACATAACTAAACTTATTTTACCGGGACGTTTAACATCTTCATCGTAGCTATCCTTCTGGTATACACGGACATAATCGATCACATATGGATTATTCTCAAAGCTTGCCTCATCGTTTGGATTTCCAACCCAGCTTCCACCAACAGCAAGATTTAAGATAATGTAAATGCAGGAAGGTATCCATGTCCCTTTGGAACCTTTGCACGGCATTCAAATCGTCCATATATGAAGGTCTGCTTATTCTGTGTTGAAACTCTTCCTGATGTATAGGAAGCTGCTTCTTTTGTTGAGCCGGTATCACCATCAGTAACTTTTTTGACCGGATTTATTATTAATTTTCCATCTTTTACCTGAATGTTTTCAGCCGAGTCTACATACTCCTGCAGCTCATTATTTACCCATCCTTTTTCATGTGTCTCCACATTCCAGTCAGCACGGTTTAATGAATCACCATCAAACTCATCGCTCCACACCTTTTTGTAGCCATCATAGCTTAGTTCGCCTGTCTGCTGCGCCGCATCCAGCGCTCCCTCTGCAAACGTCTGTGACGGCATGGCTGATAATACTCTTTTTTTCATAAAGTAGCCCTTTCATTTATAGTTATTTGCTATCTCGCATCATGTTACTGTCCACACCTTTCAGTGTAACACGTAACCACAGCATTACTATAACTATTAAGTACCCTTAAAATATACAAAAAAAAGCACAAAAACATCCAATTCATGACATTTTAATTTTCCTGTAATTTCCGCAATTCCCTCGGTGTCATGCCAAACTGCGCCTTAAACATCCGGCTGAACACCTTATAATTCGTAAATCCATTGTGCTCCAGTATGTCTGTGATGGAATCCTCAGTTGCCAGAAGCTCCTCATGTATGTGATTGATTCTTACCTGATTGACATACTCGAGAAATGTAACTCCCATGCATTTTTTGAACATACGGCAGAAATAATCCTGATTGAGTGAGGCTATGTCTGCCGCCTCCTTTAATGCTATTGGCTCCTGATAGTTTTTCGCCACATATCTAAGGACATCCTTAAGGCGCGCTATCTGTCTGGATTCTTTTCCCGCATTCACCTCTTTATACGAATAATTTGTAAACAAAATATATAGGAATTCGTTCACTTTTGCCATAAGCCGAAGCTCATAGCCCTTGCCCTTTTTCCGGTATATATGCGCTATCGACTTAAGAAGAGACTTCATCTGCTCATATTTTCTGCTGCCATGCTCGGTCTCATAGCACTCTCTAAACCTTATATGTCCGTAATCGTCTATGTAGCTGTCCAGATATGCATACGGTATCTGCACCAGAAGCACCCTGACTCTTTCATAGCTTTGCGTGCCATGTATCTTATTTGAATTTATGACAAAAAATTCATTTTCTTTCAATGTATATTCATTTTCACCGCAGACAACCTGCAGTGAGCCGGAAACTACATAGATTATCTCTATATGGTCATGCCAGTGCCTCGGTGAAAACTGCCTGTAGTCCTCGTATCTGTCGCAGTAGATTGGAAGATGTGGTATTGATCTGACGTTTTCGTGTGTGTATTGCTGCATAATTTTCTCCCTGACTTACTAAATCAAACTTCGTATTTAATGCTATGATACCTTTTGACCCTTTAATCATGCTATATTAGCCTGAGCATATCCAATTGTTCCGAAAAAAAAATATTCATAGTTTGAAATTCTACCTTCAAAATATACTCCTCTCACGCAAAAAGTCAATATCGACCTAAAATAATGTCAGTATCACAATTGTATATATCGCTTTTATAATTTACAATCATCTTGTACGAAAAGAACAAGCTCCCGACATATTAATGTATGGGAAGCTCATTAAATAATAAAAATATAAGAAAGGTAATCTGCTATGAACAAATGGTCACGATTCAAATTCACTCCTAATCTTCCACTTGGGGCAAATGGTGAAAGAGTTACAGGAAGCAAGGCTCACATAGAGCTTTCAAAGGAAGCTGCCAAGGAAGGCATGGTACTTCTCAAAAACGAAAACAACGTACTCCCTCTTGCAGCGGGTTCTAAGGTAGCCCTGTTTGGAAAGGGTACTTTCGACTATGTAAAGGGCGGTGGCGGAAGCGGTGATGTAACCGTTGCATATATCCGCAATCTCTACGAAGGACTTAAGCTTCAAAAAGAGAAAATAAGCATATTTGAGGAGCTGTGTGATTACTACCGCAACGACATTAAAAAGCAGTATGCAGCCGGTGCTGTACCCGGCATGACTATAGAGCCGGATGTACCGGCTGAGCTTTTAAGCAAGGCTCAGGCATATACCGACACTGCTATCATCTCAATCTGCCGCTACTCCGGAGAAGGCTGGGACAGAAAGAGTGTTATTGACCCAAACAACAAGGCTCTCTGGGACTACGAACGTGAGATGACCGAGAAGTCGGCAGAGCTTTTTAAGGATGGTGATTTCTGTCTCTCCGTAAAAGAAAAGGAGATGATTGACACTGTAAAAGCCAGTTTCAAAAATGTAATCGTGATTTTAAATGTCGGCGGAATGGTTGATACATCTTGGTTTGCTTATGATGATCAGATTCAATCAGCACTGCTTGCCTTACAGGGTGGTATTGAAGGCGGGCTTGCTGCCGCTGAGCTTCTCGTAGGAGATGGCAATCCTTCCGGAAAAACTGTCGATACATTTGCCAAATCACTCGACGACTATCCGTCTACTTACAATTTCCACGAGTCAAGAAACTATGTGGACTATACCGAAGATATATATGTCGGATACCGCTATTTCGAGACAATTCCGGGAGCTGCCGAGAAGGTTGTATACCCATTTGGCTATGGACTCTCATACACCACATTTGATGTGGAGACTGTTTCTGCCGGCGTTGTGAATTCCAACTGTACGTCTGAGACCAATAAGCTCTACGCAAAAGTTCGTGTGACAAATACAGGTAAATTCTCCGGAAAAGAGGTTGTTCAGGTATACATTGCTAAACCACAAGGAAAGCTTGGCAAGCCTGCAAAGGAGCTCGCAGCCTTTGAAAAGACAAGAGAACTGCAGCCGGGTGAATCACAGCTTATGATCCTTACATGGGAAATAAACGATATGGCATCATATGATGACCTTGGAAAGGTTAAAAAATCCGCATATGTACTTGAAGCCGGTTCATATGATATATACGTTGGAACGAGCGTCCGTGACGTGACAAAAGCTGATTACTCATATATATTAAATCATGATGTAATTACCGAGCAGCTTTCAGCAAAGCTGGTTCCTACAAGTCTGCCAAAGAGAATGCTCGCTGACGGAAGCTATGAAGCTCTGCCTCAAAGTGAGCCTGTTGACACCGACTACTCAGCTATTGGCAACATTGACCCTTCCCTGACAGAGGGTGTTGCTCCCGGTCAGAGAGCCATCCCATACTTCCGCTTTGCCGATGGCATGGCTAAAAACGGCAGTCACGACATCATGGATGTTGTGGAAGGACGTATCACGCTTGATGAATTTGTATCAGAGCTTTCCATCGATGATCTCATTCATCTGCTCGGCGGACAGCCAAATACCGGTGTTGCAAATACCTTCGGTATCGGAAATATGCCTGAATACGGTATTCCTTCTGTCATGACAGCAGATGGTCCTGCAGGAGTGCGCATAGCGCCTGAGGTCGGTATATGCACCACTGCGTTTCCATGCTCCACACTGCTTGCATGCACATGGAACCCGGATGTTTTAGAGGCTGTAGGACGCGCCGGCGGTGAAGAATTAAAGGAAAACAACCTTGCACTGTGGCTCACCCCTGCCATCTGTATTCACAGAAGTCCTCTCTGCGGACGTAACTTCGAGTACTACTCAGAGGATCCATTCGTAACAGGAAAGCTCGCAGGTGCCATGGTACGCGGAATCCAGTCAAACAATGTCGGTGCCACACTCAAGCACTTTGCCTTGAACAACAAGGAAACCAACCGCAAAAACAGCGATTCACGCGTTTCAGAAAGAGCTGCCAGAGAAATTTATCTGAAGGCATTTGAGATGATTGTAAAGAATGATAATCCATGGGCTATTATGTCCTCTTACAATATGATAAACGGCTACAGAGCCTCTGAAAGCGAGGACCTTTTGACAGGAATACTGCGTGATGAGTGGGGCTATGAAGGAATGGTCACAACCGACTGGTGGACCTGTGGCGAGCATTACAAGGAGACAAAAGCCGGAAATGATCTTAAGATGGGAAATGGATATCCTGATCGTGTAAAGAAGGCTTATGATAAGGGTGCCATCTCTCGTAGTGAGATGGAGACCTCTGTAAAGCGTATATTAGGATTAATATTAAAGCTTGATTAAATTTTACTCTGCTTTATGTAAACCACCCGGTTCATAATACCATATACTTATTATACAAAAACAAAAACGGACATGCAAAACTGCCATGTCCGTTTTTGGATTATATACAATTTAAACTATTACTTTCCATAAATATTGTACTCAGGCACATCCACGCCATCTGTTCCGGCATAGTATGACATCTCCACTTCGTTGAGTCCTTTTTTCTTGTCAAGAATCACATTGTACTGGGATGAATATATAACATCTCCATTTTTATTAAATCTGTATTCAATATTCACTCCATCTTTGCCTTTTAATGCCTTTCTTGGAATCTTTGCAAGGAAGATACGCTCACTGTCGGAAATCTTCTTCACCTCGACTGCATCCACCCATTTGAAAAATACCGGTGCCGCCACTCTTGTATCATCCATGCTATAACTGTCGTAATCATAGTAGGCTGTGTCATCATCTTCTGTATCCTTTAACACATGATAGCCCATCTGTATGCTGTCCACGCCATCAAGACCGGTATCATTGTTGTTATAGCTGCCCGAATCGTAAGGCGAATATACATATAAAAGGATAAGCTGTGAGCTCTTTACCTCATCTATGCTATCTCTGAATAAATGTGCAGCCTTTATATGAGATACATTGAGCTGTCTTAAGCTGTCATTTGTCTCACCTGCCAGCTGTCTTGCATACATGGTGACCATACCCTTATTTTCCATAAAGTCTGCATCTGCCGCAAGTGCCGGGGATGCATCCGTGGAAAGTGACATCAGATATTTGTAGTCTGTATCCTCCATACATACTGTATTGTACCTTGCAACCAGATAATCAGGCCTTGCAAATGCAAGCACAAGATAACATACCCCGATTACTATTATTCCGTACCGAAATAGCGAAAAAGCAGGCTTACATATAGATAAAATCACTCCGAGCATAAACAGTGCTATCACTCCAAGTGCCCATAACACACAAAGCCTGGTGGCTGTCAGCCCGTACTCTGACACATACAGTCCCATACGATATGCGCTTGATGCAATCATGATATATGTGCACAGTGTTATTAAAATTAAAAATGCATTTAATATTTTATTTTTTCTAAACAATCCACTTCCGAGCAATACGATAATCACATTAAGTATACACACGAAAAGCAGCTGGAAAAAGCCTTCTCTCGCGTACCTGGCGTAGGTATAGCCGCTTGGAAGCTGCATAAGTCCCCCGAACAGATACACAATCTGTATAAAACAGAAAAATACATATACCACTGATATAGTTGCGGCTACAGTGATACCGATTGCAGCCGGAAATGCCGGAGTCTCAACCGGTGCATCCGATATACGCTTCTTGCTCAGATACTTTATACCGCAGTACGATGAGAAAAGCGCAAATACAAAAAGAAATACAACCTTGCTCACTGTAAAGAAATTGATATCAGCAAATATTTTCTTTATTACTGAGGCAAAAACAGCATCCGCAGAGCACAGCAGCACCACTATCAGTACAACCAGCGGAAATGCAATTGCTATTCCGATAAACACATAAAGCATTCTGTGTTTTTTCACATGCCCCTCTCCGCCAGTTGCATTTGCACTGTCACCGACCGTACTTTCACTGCCCATATTGTCACTATCCATGCGTTCATTTCTCATATAGTCAGCAATATCCATAAACGGCTCAGCTATACATCCAATCGCTCCAAACACTGCCTGAAATGCCGCAGCGATATACTTTATAAGCCCCCACTGTCTGTCATTGCAGAAATTGTGAAGCAGCATAAAAACAAGAAACACAAGAATCCAGCAAAAATTAAATCCTTGTATAATTTTATTGCCGGTCAATCCTGATGATAGGCCTGTGAGTATCATCATCACACTGTACCATATAGTGAGTGGCTTTGCCTCTATATGAAGTATCTGCATACAATACAGGCTGTATACTCCTGTGACGATTGCAAACAACGTAACCAGTATTCCACCTGTATTCTCGTACAGGAAAATGGTGTACAGCAGCGCATATATTATCGTAGGTATACATAGTCTGCCAAAGAAATCCGCATTTCTCCTGCTTTGCTCACGCCGTCTTTGCTCCGCCTCCTGCTGCATCTTCTGCAGTTCGATACCTGACATCCCCATATGTGGCTGTGAAGTCTGTGGCGTGTTCTGTGAAAACTGTTGGGGATTCATGCCCCCGATATTATTATTGTCCATAGCTACCTCCTTACTATCTATGTAGTTATTTTCTCATATTTTTTACTTACCGGCAAGCTAATTGTACTACACCGATTTTGGTTTTGCAATATTTTTTTATCGTGTTACGATAAATCTATTTTAATTGCTACAATTGAGGTGCTAAAATGAGATTTTTCGACGACATTTAGAATTACTGAAAAAAAACAAAAAATCGCAGATACCATATTATGATATCTGCGACTATACTTATCTTATTTTCTCCTAAAGACACTCCAATGGATATTGACTTAATGCAGTCATAGAGTTTTATTTTAAACTACTGCTGCACATTAAACGCTTTAATTCCCGGATAAACTGCGCTCTTTCCCAGTTCCTCTTCAATTCTTAAAAGCTGGTTATACTTTGCAACACGCTCTGAGCGCGAAGGTGCACCTGTCTTTATCTGGCATGTGTTGAGTGCCACCGCAAGGTCTGCAATTGTTGTGTCGGCAGTCTCACCTGAGCGGTGTGAGCTGATTGCTGTATAGCCTGCCTTGTGCGCCATCTTGATAGCCTCAAGAGTCTCTGATACTGAACCGATCTGGTTTAATTTAATCAGGATTGCATTTCCTGCTCCAAGGCTTATTCCCTTTGCAAGTCTCTCAGTGTTTGTTACGAACAGGTCATCTCCTACAAGCTGTACCCTATCGCCCAGACGCGCAGTAAGCTTCTGCCAGCCTTCCCAGTCCTCCTCATCAAGACCATCCTCGATTGATATAATAGGATATTTGTCACAGAGCTTTGCCCAGTGCTCTATAAGCGCCTCTGAGGTGTACTCTGTGCCGGCTTTTGGCAGCTTGTAAAAGCCCTTGCCCTTTTCACTCTTCCACTCTGATGATGCGGCATCCATGGCAATCTTGAAATCCTTGCCCGGCTCATAGCCTGCCTTCTTTACAGCTTCAAGTATTGTCTCGATAGCCTCCTCGTCAGATTTGAGTGCAGGTGCAAATCCACCCTCGTCACCGACTGACGTGGCAAGACCGCGCTCCTTTAATATGGCTGCAAGTGCATGAAATACCTCCGCACACCATCTGAGACACTCCTTGAAGGAAGGCGCACCTACCGGCATAATCATAAACTCCTGCACGTCAAGTCCTGATGAGAGTGCATGACAGCCACCGTTTACAATGTTCATCATAGGTACAGGAAGTCTGTTTCCCGAGATACCACCTAAAAATCTATAGAGAGGAATATCAAGTGATACAGCTGCCGCCCTCGCACACGCAATTGATACAGCAAGAATGGCATTAGCTCCAAGCTTAGACTTGTCCTTTGTGCCATCTGCCTCTATCATAGCCGCATCTATTGCATAGATATCACTTGCGTCCATACCTGTCAATGTGTCGTTGATTACAGTATTTATATTTTCTACTGCCCCGGTAACACCCTTGCCCAGATATCTGCTCTTGTCTCCGTCACGAAGCTCAAGTGCCTCGAACTCTCCTGTTGAAGCTCCTGATGGTGCTGTGCCTCTTGCAACAGTTCCGTCAACCAGATAAACCTCTGCCTCAACTGTAGGATTTCCTCTGGAATCAAGTATTTCTCTGCCCACTACCTTTTCGATTTCTAAATAATTCATTATGAACCTCCTTATGTTTTTTCTGATTCTATTTTATCCTAAGGTATACATCGAATTGCATCCAAGCATGCATCGATGATACCTTTTGACCCTTTAATCATAAAAATGCATATGTGAAAGCCTGCCGCATATGCATATATTTATAAATAAAGAAAAATGCTACACAGTTAGTTTAATCTAACCAATGTAGCATTTCAATAGTTCATAATGATAATATTTCCCAATTATAGAAATATTATGTTCTCACATATCATTTTAAATCTATACATCCTCAATCATTGCTTATATATTTTAAATGGGCTGTAATCGTTGCTGGTCACACTGTTAGGTGTGAACAGTAACCATCTTTAACAGCAACTATCTCTCTGCCTCAATCTCACGCGCAACATACACGCCGCTTGCCGACGCATGTGAAAGTGAATGTGTCACACCACTTCCGTCTCCGATGATGTAAAGTCCCTTATATTTGCTCTCAAGCTTATCGTTAAGCTCTACCTCCATGTTGTAGAACTTGACCTCTACGCCGTAAAGCAAGGTATCGTCATTTGCAGTTCCCGGTGCTATCTTGTCGAGCGCGTAAATCATCTCAATGATTCCGTCCAGGATTCTCTTTGGAAGCACTAGGCTTAAGTCTCCCGGTGTAGCTGAAAGTGTAGGAGTAACTAGTCCTTCCTCAATACGCTTCTCATTGCTTCGACGCCCTCTCACAAGATCACCAAAGCGCTGTACAATTACACCGCCACCAAGCATATTTGAAAGGCGCGCGATGCTCTCACCATATCCGTTGCTATCTTTGAATGGCTCTGAAAAATGCTTCGCAACAAGAAGAGCAAAGTTCGTGTTTTCAGTCTGCTTGTCTGCTCCCTCGTAGCTGTGTCCGTTTACTGTTACGATGCCGTTTGTATTTTCATTTACCACGATGCCATGCGGATTCATGCAGAAGGTACGCACATTATCCTCAAAAAGCTGTGTTCTGTATACAATCTTGCTCTCATACAGCTCATCTGTCAGATGCGAGAAAATCAGGGCCGGAAGCTCAACACGCACACCGATATCCACACGGTTTGACTTGGTTGGGATATCAAGGTCATTGCAGACCTTCTCCATCCACTTGCTTCCGCTTCTTCCAACTGAGATGATACAGTATCTGCTCTCATATGTGCTATCCGCTGTTTTTACTGCATATCCGGATACATTGTCTGTGTGAGCCTCTTGTAAACTGCAAGCATCAGCCCCTGCTGTATTCTCATCATACAGCACCTCTACCGACTCAACAGGTGTATCGAAATAAAAATCCACCTTGTCCTTCAGATGTGCATACATATTTTCCAGAACAACATAGTTTATGTCAGTTCCGAGATGTCTGACCGATGCATCCAAAAGCTTGAGCTTGTTCTGCATGCAGACCTTTTTGAGCTTTGTGCCGGCTGTAGAATAAAGCTTTGTGCCCTCACCGCCGTACTTCATATTAATCTCGTCAACATATTCCATCAGATCAATGGCCGGCTGCTTGCCGATATGCTCGTACAAGGTACCGCCAAAATCATTTGTGATATTATATTTTCCGTCTGAAAAAGCACCTGCTCCGCCAAAACCGCTCATAATAGAACAGCTCTTGCATGAAATACAGCTCTTTATTTTCTTTCCGTCGATAGGACATTTTCTCTTAGCAAGCTCATGTCCTGCCTCAAAAACCGCTATTTTGCAGTCAGGATTCTTCTCGATAAGCTCATATGCTCCGAAGATACCTCCCGGTCCTGCTCCAATGATTATCACATCATAATTATTCATCTGTCAATTGCCTCCCATAATACGTTGCTGTTTGTACGCCCAAGATGGCGCACGCCAATCACTTATGATACTATATTTTCTCCATTATCGCAAGAGCAATCTCTATATTCCAGCAAATCTCCCGGCTGACAGTCAAGTGCTTCACATAGCTTTGCAAGCGTGGATACCTTGATTGCCTTTGCCTTGCCGTTTTTTAAAATTGATATATTTGCCATGGTGATTCCCACACGCTGCGACAGCTCCGTAACACTCATCTTTCTCTTTGCAAGCATTACGTCTATGTTAAAAATAATCTCGCCTTCCATGTATCTCTCCCGCTCAAATAAAACTGTAGCGCACACGCTATATTGTCAAATCACTCTGCTCCTGCAGATCTGCGGCCTTTACCACAAGATGTGACAAAACCGCCGCCACGACCGATGCCACAACACAGGCAAACACTATTAACACAAGAGCCAGTATCACCCCCGGATGATTCACATATATCCTCCACATGCAGACATTCACAACAAAAAAATACAATGCATCAAACAGAATTATTTTCGATGCCAGCTTTATATATCTCGCATTCTCCAAGGAAAACGACCTGTCTTTTCCGATATTTACAGCTACTCTCCAGCCCAGATACAATATAACATAGCACGGAATTGCACTGATGATAAACAGTACCAGCCATAGTATATACATATCAGAAATCTGCGGATCAGACGCAATAAGCACATGCCCTATCCATGGTATGGCAACCGCACAGACCACTAATCCGCAAAGTGCTACCGCTATTATTACTATCTTTAACCATTTTTCAAGTTCTTTTTGTCTCATTTATTCACCTTGCTTCTCATTGAGAAGTCCATACTCTGCAAGAAGCTTTTTTTGATACTCCTTATCCTTTGAAGCTTTCTGCAATTCATCATATTTGCCTTCGGACAATAAAATCTGATTTAGCTGGTTAATCAATTCTATTCCTTGTTCTATTCCTTGTTCTAATCCTTGTTCTATTCCTTGTTCTAAACCCTGTTCTAAGCCTTGCTTTATTCCTTGTTCTAAGCCTTCCTCGATAGCATCAGCTCTTTCAAGCTCAAGCTGCCTGTCAAATTCGTAATTTAACTGCATACTCTTCGTCACCTCACTTCTGTAAGTCTTTAGAAACTCCTTCAGAATATCATTGTCAATACAATAGTCTATAGCCTTCTCAATATCTATAGCAAGATCATCAAATGCCCCGTCTGCATGATACTCTCTGACCTTATTTACAAATGTCATATAATCATTCAGCCAGCCACATGACTCCATAATAGCCTTGTTCTTTCCGTCGTTTATATTGTACACCTTACATTTAAGCTCAAGATTCGGCTCATCGGTCGGCTTCTCAAACGCATCGGACAGCTTAAGCTCCTGAACCTCCGGCTGTTCCTCCTCACCATTGTAAAATACCACAAAATGTGGTGTCGGTATCTTTACCAGTCTTCTGCCATAGATGTTCTTGCCACTTTTTGTTCCTTTTTTCTTGTCGCTGAGCATATCTGACAATATCACACTGAAATAAATAAGACTTCTCACCGGCATATTCGGACAAACTGTGGACTGATGCTCATATATGCTCAATCTCGCATCCACGATAAACGATGCATCATTTCTGACCGAAAGTGAAATGCCGCCATCGTGAATCACTATCTCAACATCCTCCGGATTGTCATAGCTAGACCCATTCATTGCGTTATACAGCTGTAAGGCTCTTTCCTTATCCTGCATCAGCATACTGAAAACATCACTTTTGTACTCTCTGTTACCACTCATATAAAATCCTCCTTCATTTGAAAACACAAAAGCAGGAAATATCTGTGTGGTAAAACCCCTCTTATCCTGCTTTAAATAAAATAATGAAACATTTAAAAGCAAGAATTTCAGGGAATATGAAAAATAATTAAGGTATTGAAGACCCTGCACGCCCTTATCGCCGGACGACATCTTATTATGCCTCACATATTTACAGAGCATATAGTCATATCTGTAATTAATGTGCCAACGACCGCACAGGTTGCTATAGAAAAACTGCTTTGATTATATTCTAACATATGTGGATAAAAAAACAACAAAAAAAATACGCAACAGAAAAGTCTGTTACGTATTTTGACTTTTTTTATTAAAAACATAATAATCTGATGAAAGCTGCTACTATAAGTATTAATGCTAATGCTTTTTCTGCAATATATGACCTTGCATCCGGTACATAGGTTTTCTGCCAGATTGAGTATGCACATCCACACCCCACTGCAAACATGCAATATATCTTAAACGCCTGCGAATTCATACAATCAGTGAAAAACATTATAATAATCCATACTATTAAAAATAGCATTAAAACTAAGTACTTTAAAAATAATTGAATCTTCTTCATGGCAAATCCCCCTTAAAATATATAACTGCATCATTGTGCTTCCATAAATAGCTTCCTTCACTTATATAGACGCAATCCACGCTTATATGCTAACAAAAACCAAGAAATTTTTCAATCCCTACTTTATCACCACCGCAATTACATAATCCTCAAGCTCACGAAACACTACCCCTTTTTCATAAGCCTCCATCGTCTTATCATCCAGCTCCCCCGAAAAGCCTGTACCGACAAGCTTCATTATCGCCTCATACTGCGTCCAGTATTTTGTAAGCTCAATCTGAAATGCTTCAGATTCATTCTCAAAGCCTTCGAGTCTGTCAAGCTGCTCTTTTCGCATTATACGCTTTGCCACCTTGAAGCTCATGCGTTTTGTCTGCTCTATGTCCACGCCAACAGGTCTGTCTGATATTGCAAGCACCACATATGGGCCGCTGTGTGCCAGATTAAAAAAAGCTGCGCTCTCATTCTTATATCCTGCTGCTATTTCCGGCTTACCATGCTCATTTCTGACAAGCTGTTCATCCGATGATATCCCCAGATATTTGTAGAGCATGTATCCCGCCAAAAGCTCCTGATTTGCTGTGCCACACAGCCTGTTGCTGCCTGTTTTTACACCTTTTTCTGAAATAGTTGTGTATTTATCCACATAATAGGCAGACACATGTGGAATTATCTCCTTCTGCCGGCCTGCGATGGAATCCGTTTTTTCTATAAAAATCTGACAGTTATTGTTTATTTTCCATACCATCCCAAGTCACCTTTCTATAACTCCAACCTTCCCCTGCCTTCATCAAAATACAACTAGTATTATAAATTACCCATATGATATCTGCAGCTTATACTAATTATCCCTACGATATCTGCAGCTCATACAGCTTCCTGTATATGCCATCCTGTTCCAGAAGCTCCCTGTGCGTACCGCGCTCACATATACGTCCCTTGTGCATGACCATGATGCAGTCAGCATGCTGGATAGTGGACAGACGGTGCGCAACCATGATTGTTGTCCTGCCGTCCATGAGCTTTTCAAGCGCCTCCTGTATGAGAATTTCTGTCTCTGTATCTATGTTGGCGGTTGCCTCGTCCATGACCAGTATGCTCGGATTATGGGCAAGTGTCCTTGCGAAGGACAATAGCTGACGCTCTCCTGCCGAGAAGGTCGCACCACGCTCCGTGACCGGCTCGTGATAGCCCTGTGGGAGCTTTTCGATAAAGTGTGAGGCGTTTACATATTCTGCTGCCGCCTTCACCTGAGCATCCGTGATATCGTCATCATTCAGGCGGATATTGTACGCCACATCCCCCTCGAATATAAACACATCCTGCTGCATCTGACCGATTGCACTGCGAAGTTTCTTTTTGCTAAGCTGTCTGATATCGATGCCATCAATGTAGATATGTCCCTTTTGTATATCATAATACCTGCCTATAAGATTTAAAATAGATGATTTTCCGGCTCCGGTTGCACCGACAAAGGCCACCTTCTCGCCCGGATTTATGACAAATGAGACATCCTTAAGCACATAGTTTTCGCCGTCATAGGCAAACCAGACATGGTCAAATTCAATTTTTCCGGTGATTTTATCCGGCTGCTTAGGATTTTCGACCTCAGGAATAAATTCATCCTCATCCATAACCGTAAATATCTTCTCTGCTGATGCAATTGATGACTGCAGTGTCGAAAACTGCTCTGCAAGTTCCTGTATCGGGTCGAAAAATGACCTGATGTAATTCGAGAAAATATACAGAGTGCCGACCGAAATAATCTCATCAAACACATTTCTGCTTCCGAACCACAGCACTATCATCAGCGACAAAATGCTCAGAATATAGATAAGCGGACGGAATACCGCATACATGAGCATCTCCCTGTAAAAAGCCTTGTAGAGCTTTGTATTTTTATCATGAAATTCCTCAAACTTGCGCTCCTGCCTGCCAAATATCTGTATAATTTTCATCCCCGAAAGATGCTCAGACAAAAATGTATTGATGTCCGTCAGGCGCGTACGGTATAGCCTGTAAATATTTCTGGCAATTTTCTGGCACAGCACTGTAAGACCAATTACAAGCGGCATCAGCACAAATGATATCGCAGCAAGCCTCACATCAAGCACGAGCATAACGCCTGCAAGTCCCACTATTTTTACAATATTTCTGAAAAGCTGTACGAGAATGCCCGAATACATCTCATTGAGAGCCTCAACATCATTTGTCACACGGGTTACAAGCTTTCCAACCGGCGTGATATCAAAATACCTGCTGCCAAGAGACTGGATATGTCTGTAGAGGTCTTTTCTCATCTGAAGAATGATATTCTGGCCTGTTTTCTGCAGTATCCAGGTCTGAGCGATGTTGAATGCAAAGCTTAAGGCAAGTACAACCGCATATTTGATAGCTGTGGCAATTATTACATCATAATCCCCATTTGCTCCAAAAGTATCAATTGCATCTCCCACCAGCATCGGCCTGTAAAGGTCAAAGGCTGTCAGTCCCAGCACCAGCAGAAGGGCAAAAATCACCCAGTGGGCATACGGCTTCATGTAGGCTATGAGGCGCATTGTGGAGCTTTTTTTATTCATTTCTTTTTTACTTATATTTTTACTCGAATTCATACTATAATCTTCTCTGTTATTTTGTAACTATTCATCGTCAAATCTGCATAGCAACGCTTTTCAAACACTTTAACTGCCAAGCTCACTCTCAAGCTGCTGCTTATGGCTGATATCAGCGTAAAAACCGCCAAGCTCAAGCAACTCTTCAGGAGTACCATACTCTGTCAGTTTTCCGTCAGAAAGCACTGCCACATGGTCAGCCTTCTGCAGTGTGGAAATCCTATGGGCAATCACTATGGTTGTCTTGCCCTGTCTGGTTTCCATGAGGTTTTCAAGTATCTGCTCCTCAGTATCGGTATCGACAGCAGAAAGCGAATCATCCAGTATGAGGATTGCAGAATCCTTTAAAAGTGCTCTGGCTATCGAGCTTCGCTGCTTCTGGCCTCCCGAAAGTGTCACTCCGCGCTCTCCAACCATGGTCTTGTACTCATCCGGAAAGCCCATGATATTATCATGTATACACGCGTCCTTTGCGGCCTGTTTTACCGCATCAAGAATTGCCGGGTTGTCGGCAATCCTGTCCTCAAGACCAAATGCTATATTCTCCTCGAGTGTGTCGGAAAACAGGAAATTCTCCTGTGGCACATATGAGATATCACGGTGTAAAACCGCCAGCGGATAGTCTGTTATCGGGCGGCCATCCAAAAGTATCATGCCGTTTTCACAATCATAGACTCTAAGCAAAAGGTCGGCAAGTGATGATTTTCCGCTTCCGGTACGTCCTAAGATACCAAGCATCTCGCCCTGCTTCACATGTATACTCACGTCTGAAAGCACCGGCTTGGAGCCGTCAGGGTATGTGAAGCTGAGGTGGCTAAGCTGTATATCGCCATGTATTTGTATTTTATCATAAATACCATCAGCTAAATTATCTGTATTTCTGCCTGCCATGCCATCATTTTCTATTACATTTTCCGGTGGCACCATATCGACAATATCAGGCTTTTCCTCGAAAATAGTCTGGATTCTGCCCCATGCCGCAGCCGCCTGAGAAAATGTGTTGATACAGTCGCCTGCCGCAATCATAGGCCACACAAGCATATCGATGTATGAGTTGAATGCCACGAACTGGCCTATCGAAACCTGTCCGTCAAGCACCATCCTGCCACCTGCAAGGAGTGTCACTATCACGCTTATTCCGATTACGGCATCCAGCGTCGGACCAAAGACAGCGCGAAGCTTTACCACAGCAAGATTTTTCTCCCTGCTGTTCTCGCAAGCCTTTTCAAACTGCTTAAAGTCCTCTTCCTCCTGCGCAAATGCCTTGACCACGCGGATACCGGCAATGCTCTCCTGCACCTTGTCAGAAAGATATGAGAAAGCATCCTGCCTTTTCACCTGACGTTTCTTTGACTCTATTCCATAAAAATAGCAGCCGATTGCAATGAAAATAAGTGGAATAAAAGAAAATAATGTCAGCTTAAAATCCACGTATACTACCATTTTGACAAGCACCATCACCGTCATGATTACCGCGTCAAACACGGTGATGACAGCCATTCCGGTTCCCATCCTGACAGCCTGTAAATCGTTAGTGAAATATGCCATAAGGTCTCCTGTCTTATGGCTGTTGTAATAGCGCGCCGAGAGTGTCTCCATATGCGAAAACATATCATCGCGCAGTCTGTATTCTATTCCTCTTGATGCTCCTATGATGAAATATCTCCATCCAAAGCGCCCCGCCATGATTATCAGGCCTGTTATCAATATCTTAAATATAATGCCGCCCACGCCCGCCATATCAAGCTTTCCTGCAGTGATTCCGTCGATTATCTCTCCAATAAACTGCGGAATGTACAGATTTGCAAGGTCTACTGCAAGAAGCACAAAAATGCCTATCGCATAGTGCCATTTGTATGCAAGCAGATATGGGCGCAGCGAGTATTTTTTATCGTTCATGTTATTCCTCCGTATTTTAAATGCCACTGTATGGCAAGCATGCGACCACATGTTGGGTTAACCACGCTACATTCTGTATCTACCTCCACAAGTCTGCTACGAAATACGTGAGTGCCGCCCATGTATACACAGAATAGTATATGCCGTGCTCGTCCACTCCATCCTCAAGTATCTTCTTCGCCTGCGCCTTAGTCAGAAGGTCGAATCCGTCAAAGAGCTCGCCGCCCACTGCGCCCTCCTGCGACATTTCATTAAGGCTATCGCGATTAAGTACAATCTTTACAAGGGCGTTACTTTCATCTGTCATGCCCGGTGTACTGAAAAGACATGGATTGATTATCGAAACCTCATCTTCTTCTGTCACTTTAAGTCCTGTTTCCTCATGAAGCTCACGCATGGCGGTTTTTATAAGTAGCGCTGTATTATCACTATCCCCGGTGCAATCCTCCGGGTCAATAAGCCCTGCCGGTACGCTGAGCAGGTACTGACCTGTCGGATATCGGAACTCGCGGTTCATTAACAGACATGGCTCATGACCTGATTTCTCGTCATCACCTGACGGATTCCATATCACCACGCAGCTCACCGCATCCGGAAGCATTTTCTTGAACTCTTCTGTAGATTTAGCGGCTACAAGGTCTTCTTCATCTCTCCTTGTGGCATTATAATAATGCCTGCCCTCCCTGTACTGAAGGTCAAACACCTTTATAAATTTTGATTCAAATAAGCTTTTTATTTTCATAAATTTTTGTCTCTTTTCATTAAACCTTTAATGTGCTCAGATACTCCTTCTGCTGTGGCGTGATGCGATAGCTCTCACGCGCCTTTTGTATCGCCTTGTTGTGACTCCAGCTATCCATAAGCCTTTCCTGCAGTATCGACAGCACTGCATCATACTGCTTTGCAAGTGCCGTAGCGATATACCACGCCTTCATCATGTTTACATAATACTCCTCGGAACGGATTTTTGCCACATCTAAAGCATATTTTATATCAAAATCCTCATCGAGATATAGGCGCATCAAAGTGCCAATGCCATACCTGACGGTGTAGGGTTTATCCGAATCCAGCCACTCATATACATGCAAAAGAAGCTCATTTTTGTGCTTTTTGAACACAGCCGGCACACCACTGTCGCATGTCGCCCAGTTGTCTATGTATGGCAGGAATGCTTCCAGATAAGCTAATGCCGTATCATAATCCTTCATCTGCATAATCAGAAACATATGCAGGTTATTTTCCTCATAGTAGTAATGTGGCAGAGTATTTAGAAACTTTTCCACATTGTCACAGTCATTTTCCTTCACTGTATTACAGACCCGTTTCTCTTTTTGAACCGACAAAAAGAGCCTGCTTCCACGAGCAAGCTCCTTTGCGTACTTTCTAAGCACCGGGACTCTTATTCCTATTATGCGGTCTTTTTCAATATTTGGCATAAGCCTCGCATGAAATTCCCTGTAATTTTTATCCTGTAGCGCAAACAGATTCTCTAATTCTGCCAACAAATCTTTCCCTCCGTAATAACAGGATATCTGATAAGCAGCTTCTCATCAAGATTCTCCCTGTTCATGTCTACCGCTGTGATCTGGCTATTGTCATATGTGGTGTAATAGTAGATTCCCTTATCGCAGTTGCAGCATGAGGTATAGAGCGTAATCTCATATTTGCCCTCTGTCACCTCGCACAGACCTCTCTGCTGGTCCACAGAGCCTAATATGTGGAAGAACTGGCTCACACTTGCATTCTCACTGTCATCCGATTTGGAGTTTTGCTTTGTGAATGCCACACGTACAAAGCGTGACTGCGATGATAAATCTCCCGGCAGTCCCAGACCTCCCATTCCGCGGCTATATGCACTAAGCTCCACTCCCGGTGCAAATGTATTTTCAGGCTGCTTTGTGGATAAGCCTCTGTAATTATTGAGTGCAGCCATCTGATATGGGAATGGCGGATTGTTTGTGAGCACACCTACCGGATTGTCGTAAACATGCATACCGTCTGCCATCGACTCCACCACAATGCACTCATTTTTGTCGGCTATAATCCAGTGAAGCTGTGCAACCGGAAGCTGACTGCTAAATGGTGTATCTACCAGCAAAATACGATTTAATTTTTCCTTTGCATCCGCTACCGTAGCGCATAGTGACAGTATCCACGGTATAAACTCAAACTGTGCCACCTTTGTCTTTGCAATGCCGCATGTGCCATTCTCGCATGAGCTGTTTTCGTCTGCTGCCGCATACGCTGCATTTCCCACGAAATTCAATCCTGCCATACCGAGTCCCTTTTCATTTATAGCATCATAGTAAAGAGGATAGTCACCTGCCACATGTGCCATTCCAATGATTGCATAATGGTTTTCAAGCTTTCCTGCATGCCTGAAATCAAACACATAGTTTCGCGGTGTTACCGCAATCTCATCTCCATATGAAAATTCGTAATCGAGTGTTCTTCCAAAATAGAAATCCTTTGTTTTATAAGTTGCTGCTGTACACATAATTATGACCTCCTTGTTATGCTGCCATACTTAATCAGTATCCCTTAGATTGTAGAGTACTATACATCATATTTGCAATTATTTCAAGCAACACGCCCCTGAAGTATTTGAACAAAAAGGCAGCAGACGGTCTGATAACCGGCGGCTGCCTTAATAAGTGCTGTGCTATTCCTGTATTATGCCTGTTTATTGTCCTGCTCATTATCAAGTGCGATAAGCTTTGCAATGATTTCCTCGCATATCTGTGTAACATTCTTGCCATCTGTAGCAACTGTTACATCTGCCACCGCCTCATAGCGCTCCTTTCGCTTTTCCATAAGGCCACTGATATACTCAACATTCATGTTGCCGTTTAGTATCGGGCGCTCGTCACTATCCTTTACTCGCTCGTAGATAGTCTCAGGCTTTGCTGTAAGGAGAACTACACGGCCGTTTTTCTTCATATGATCTGCATTTTCCTCTCTCATGACAACACCACCACCGCAGGAAACAATGGTCTGCTTTCTCTTCTGAAGCTCTATAAGTGTGTTGCTCTCTAAGTTTCTGAAATATGCCTCACCGAACTCATCAAATATTTCTGAGATTGACATGCCACGATTCTCAACAATCATCTGATCCATCTCGACACGGTCCATCTCAAGCTTATCTTTTAATTCTCCTGCTACAGTGCTTTTTCCTGCACCCATGAAACCGATCAGGAAGATATTGTAATCGAAAAGGCTCTTTGCCTGAATACGACGGCTGTTCTTCATGATATACTTGAAAATATCAAGTATCTCTTCCTCAAATTCATTGTCGCCAAGCTTTGCCGCAAGTGCATCTGTCTGCTTTTTCTCCTGCTCCGGCTGTAAGATTGGGATTCCTGTTGCCTTCTTGTATGATATAATCTCCTGAATGTGTGACATTCTGACCGCAAGCTGCTTAATTATTATATCGTCACATTCTCCAATCTTTGCGCGGATTTCCTCGATTTTGTCCATGGTGTGTCTCCTTACTTATGTGTAGTTTTCATATTGGATTTTGATATTTAGCGAAATATCGTCGAATTATAATTATTATAATTTCACGTTATAGTATTTCGCATTTTTGATAACCACAAATTTCTTAGTCATAGTATAACAAGACTTTACCAATTTATCAAGCAAAATATTTTAATGCTTTAAAGTGTTATTGTGTCAGATATGCTTCCACAATATCAGACGACACATTTTTCTCAATCGATTCATATATCGGCTGACACTCCTTACGAATCTGCTCATGCACTTCATCGCTTAAGGTGATGATTTGTGTGCCACTGTCCTCGATGGTCTTTATCTTTGAGGCAATCCTCTCGTCAGACTGCTCTCTGGCGTACTGTTTCGCTGTCTCGGCTGCCTCACGGATAATCTGCTGCTGCTCATCTGTCAATTCTTTCATGAATTCCTCGCTTACTATGAGCGATATCAGATGTGGCAGATGATTTGTCTCCACTACATAATCCTGCTGCTCGTAGAGCTTATTGGATACGATTACCTCGTATGGATTTTCCTGCGCATCTATGGTGCCCTGCTGTAAGCCGATATACACCTCCGAGAAAGTCATAGGTGTCGGGCTTGCTCCGAGTACCTTCCAGTATGCCATATGGTAAGAGTTTTCCATGGTACGGATTTTCTGACCCTTAAAATCAGCAAGGCTTTCTATCTTTTTGTTTGTTGTCATGACACGGAAGCCCTGGTCTGCATATCCCAAAAGCTCGTAGCCACCGTTATTGTAGACCTGCTGCATGAGCTTCATAAACCTTGGATTGTCCACATGCTCACGCACCTCATCAATGCTGTCAAAGAGTGCCGGCATATCAAATACTGCAGTATCCTTCATGAAAGTTACCTGCGGCGCAGTGTTCTGCACTACAAAAGGTATATCTCCATCCTTGCATGACTCGAGAAGCTCTCTGTCTCCACCCAGTACACTGTTTGGATACACACTGATTTTCATTTTGCCATCGCTTAATCTGTCCACTTCATCGGCAAATTTCTCTGCATATATCTGTGTCACGGTGTCCTCAGGACTTGAGCTGCCGAGAGGCCATGCGTAGCGCTGTCCCCCAGCATCCTTAGCTGCAGCCTGCGAGCCTTCACCAGCTAAGCCGCACGCGGCAAGTCCTGCTGTAAGCGAAAGTATCATCATGACGGCTGCTGCTCTTCGCAACAATCTATATTTGCTATACGATTTACGCGGTTTATTATATTTACCAGCTTTTTTACATAAAAACAAGCCAAATCTACTCATATTTTTCTCCAATTACAACTGTGTGCCTAAATGTCCTACAATCATCATTAAATCTGCTTATACCTGTTATTACATATTTCTGTACCAAATAGTTAATATTTCTCTATAATAAGCACAGACTGATTGCCGGAATAAATGTAAGAAGCAGAAGTGCCAGCAGGAAATATCCTATCATAGGCGCCGCCTTCTTTGCTATCCGCATGACCGGAACATCCGTCAGTGAGCTTGCCACAAACAGGTTTACTCCTATAGGCGGTGTGACAAATCCGATTGCAAGGTTTACGATCATGACCACACCAAAGTGGACCGGGTTCATTCCGATGCTCTGCACGATAGGAAGCAGGATTGGGCTTAAAATAAGGATAGCCGGTGTGGTATCCATAACCATTCCAACAATGAGCAGGAACACATTTATCACTATAAGAAGCACTATCTCATTTGTAAAATGTGCGAGTATCCATGCGCTGACCGTCTGTGGCACCTGCATGAGTGTGAGCACGCGTGAAAACGCGGTAGATGCGGCAAGTATAAACAATATAGGTGCGTATGTCTTCATCGCCTCCACCATGATGCCCCATATCTCTTTTACCTTTATGGATTTGTAAATAAAAAGACTTACAAAAAGCGCATAAAATACTGAAATCACCGCAGCCTCTGTAGGCGAAGCTATACCGGCGTAAATGCATCCAAGTACTATAACCGGGCTCAAAAGTGCCCATATACTGTCCTTCAATATACTAAAAAGCCCCTTGCTTCTAAGCTCTGAGACCTTTGCATTTATCTTTTCCTTGTCCTCTCCATAGCGCTTGCAGTGATAATATGCATAAAACATAAGAAGCGCTCCTATCAAAAGTCCCGGAATGATTCCTGCAAGAAAAAGATCACTGACCGACTCACCGGTTGCCATCGCATACATGATAAAAGGTATGCTTGGCGGTATGATGACTCCGAGTCCTCCCGCAACCGCAACAATTGCCGTTGAAAAATCCTTTTTGTAGCCCAGCTCCATAAGAAGCGGAATGGTCATACTTCCGACAGCCGCAACAGTTGCAGGCGCAGAGCCGGAAATCGCTCCATAGAACAAGCAGGTGATGATAACCGCACATGGGATTCCTGCGGTTCTTTTTCCTATAAAATACACAAAAACATCAAACAATTTTTGTGAGATTTTGCCGTGTGCCATGACGATTCCGGCAAGCACAAACATAGGCACCGCTAAAAGCGGGAAGCTGTCTATACCACCGAGCATAGAGCGGATAACATAGCTGGCACTGGCTGTAAAAGATGAGTCAAACGCGCCCGGCAGCACTGCCACTATTCCAAGGGAAATAGATACCGGAATAGCAATGACCAGACATATCACAAATAATATAAAAACTACTGCTGCTGACATCTATTTCTCCTTTCTCTTTTCAGCTTTATTATGAATTGCTTCAATATCCTCAACAAGCTCTTTCTCGCGGTAAGTGTCTTCGACAACGGCTTCCTCTATAACCGAGGCAATACTGCCCTCCTCAAGAGGCTTTTCATCTTTTTTCAGGACAATTTTCCACTCGCCAAACCATCTCTGCGCGATGCGGAAGGCCGTGATTATAAAGCATACAAACGGTGCAGCCTGCACATAGTACATAGGGATACCGCAGGCAGGACTTACCTGACCGCTTTCGATAGTGTTCTTTAAATATATGAACGAAAAAGGTATCAAATATACGAAAAACACAAACTCAACTGTCAGATTTAATACCTTCCAAAGTGATTTTCCTCTTCGTGGGAAAAGCTGTATAAACTGGTCTATCTTTATTGATATGCATTTACGTGTGCAAAGGCTTACACTCAAAAATGCCGACCAGATAAACAGGTATCTTGTGATTTCCTCAGACCATGAAAGCGACATGCCAAGAATATATCTGGAAAACACCTGAATGCCCATGATAAGAGTCATCGCAATCAGGAAAATGACCATTAAAAATTCTTCAAGATATTCATCCAGATAGTGCAGTATTTTCTTCATGAAATATCCCCTTTCCGTGAATAATTATACGTATTATTTAACTGAATTATTGCTGTTTTTCCACGTAAATATTCACAATTTTATATATTACTATTTGTTATCATCTTCAAAAATGGCGTCACAGCACCTGGTTTACAGATGCCGAGGCGCCATTTTATTTTATTGCATGGTTTTATACAAGCTTTTCTTACATGCTCTTATGAAGTAATCCAAGTACCGTAGACAGATCCTCTACTCCCATCTGTCCGGGTGCAGAAGCTTTCTTTGCGGCACCGAATGTCATTGAAGATCCGAATACCTCACCGCAGAGACGGCTTATAACACCTGTGCCTGCCATTGACATTGTGATGATTGGTCTGTCAGCGTAATCTGTAACCATTTCCTCTGTAGCAGAAAGAAGTGTGAGTACGTCTCGCTTATTCTGTGGCATAACTGCGATCTTAGGGATATCAGCTCCCATATCCTGCATCTTGCGAAGTCTGTAAACAATATCAGACTGTGCAGGAGTCTTGAAGAAGTCATGGTTTGAAGCAATAACTCTTGCACCTGCAGCATGTACGCCGTCGATGATTTTCTTTACAATCTCATCGCCTGTAAAAATCTCTACATCTACAAAATCAACGTATCCTGTCTGTGCCGCCTTGATATTAAGCCTGGCATAAGCCTCAGGCTCGATTGCTTTCTCTCCGCCCTCTTTTGAAGTACGGAATGTCATAAGGATTGGAATATTTCCGAGAGCATCACGAAGCTCCTTTAATACCTCCTCAACCTTGTCAAACTCGAATACATTCTCGAACCAGTCAACACGCCACTCAACCATATCAACGGGGATAGAGTCAAATGTCTTTGCCTCTGCGATGATGTCGTCTTTTGTAACGCCTACGATAGGAACGATGATTTTAGGTGCGCCTGCACCAATTTCAATATCTCTTACCTTAATGGTGTTCATGATTTACGCCTTTCTTTTTTTATATACAGATTATACTCCCCAGTATGTCTGTTATTAATCTTCCTGTGACAGCTCTACCATCTTAGTATAGCGCAGGTTTACGTATAATCCAAGTACCACGCCGATTGCTGTGAGCACGATGTTCATTACCATAACCTGTGATGGCTGCATCTTTGATGCTGCTGTAAGGATTGTGTAGTTGCAAAGTGATGAAGCGATCATTACAAGCGCTGTTACTGTTCCCTTGATCTTAGGGAAGAGCATGTTGCATACAGATGTTGCGATCTGTAAAAGTCCGCCTGCCCCTGCCCATCCGATGATGAATGCACCTGCGATCATGAGTGGCTTTGTCTGTCCGACTAACACTACTACCATTGTTGCAAGGCAGATTACAGGGTAAACAAGGATAAATCTGACGTCCTTGATTTTTCTTGTTAAAAGTGCAGTTACGATAAGAGCTATCATGGTTCCTGCTGAGTAGTATGACTGCATAACTGACGGATCAGCCCAGCCTACGTTCTCTTTTGCAAAGTTCTGTGCACAGTTGAGCCATAACTGGAAGGTTCCTGTACATGTAAATCCAATGATAATCATTGCGATTGACTCAACAGAAAAATGTGTGTGCTTTAAGCTTGCGATAAGTCCTTCTTTCTTTCCCTCTGCCTTTGCATCGGTATCAGGAAGCGGGAAGAGCATTACTAATACTAAAAGTACAATGTAGATGATTCCACATCCGAAGAACAGTGTGTTGTATGATGTAAGTCCTGCTGCTGTTGTAGCAACTGTCATACCAAGTACGAATGGTAAAAGCATCTGTGCGATAGCGATGAAGAATTTGATTCCCATTGTTGCAACACCCGGTGCTTTGTAGATGATTTCTGATACTGCAGGGTAAATTCCTGTATCAAGGAATGAGTTTGCAATACCGCCAATGATAGCACAGATATAAGCAATCTGGTATCCACCATGTGTTCCTGCATTGAATGCAAGGGCAAGTCCGATCAGGTAGATAGCATAAGAGCCGCTTCCGATTGCTGTTGAGATACGGCGTCCGAGCTTATCTGATAAAGGTCCTGCAAACGGAAGTGCGATAAGACGTCCAAGTCCCAGGGCTGCTGAAATAGCTGTGATAGCCATAACCTGAACTCCCCATGAAGCTGCGAGAGCCTCCTTGATGACTGCCTGTCCGAGGATAGAGCAGCCCACTCCGTGTATAAAGTAGTTTAAGTAAAGGATTAATGCGCTAGGTAAATATTTTTTATTCATCAGTGTTCTCCTTAATTTCTGTGTCTGATTAATCATCATATCTGATGTTTAATACTTCCTTCATATGCTCGATTGGCATATCTTTTCCTGTCCAGAGCTTGAAGGCTGCTGCTCCCTGGAAAAGCATCATTCCAAGACCGTTCATTGTCTTGCAGCCCACCTCTTTTGCCATAGAACGCATCTTTGTCTCAAGTGGAGAGTAAGGTACGTCAATTACGATTAGCTCAGGACGGAAGAATGATTTGTCAGGTACTACAGACATTCTCTCGAGCGGCTTCATGCCAACACCTGTTCCGTTTACGAAGATGTAAGAATCAGCCATCTCTTCTCTTAACTTCTCCTTGTCATCAAGGTCGTAAAGAGTAGCCTTGCAGTCTGTCTTCTCGTTGATCTTTCTAACTGTCTCCTCAGCGTTTGCCCAGAACTTGTCATGGATGTTGAAGATTGAGATTTCCTTGACACCGTCAAGTGCTGCCTGAATCTCGATAGCTGTAGCAGCTCCGCCTGCTCCTGCGATTGTCATCTTCTTTCCGATAACATCGATGTCGTTATCCTTGAGTGCCTGCATGAAGCCGATACCGTCTGTGATGTGTCCTGTAAGTACTCCGTTCTCGTTTACTATTGTATTTACAGCTCCGCAAAGCTCTGCTGCAGGTGAAAGCTTGTCTAAGTACTGTCCTACAACTGTCTTGTTTGGCATTGATACATTAGAGCCCACAAGCTTTAATGCTCTGATTCCCTTAACCGCATCCTCAAGAGTGTTGTTGTCAACCTCAAATGCCAGATAAGCGTAGTCAAGTCCAAGATATGCAAATGCCTCATTGTGCATTGCCGGTGAGCTTGAATGTCTGATTGGGTAAGCCATAAGTCCGATGAGTTCTGTGTGTCCTGTGATTCTCTCTGCCATGATTAAATCTCCTTCATTTTTAAATGTAATAATATTGATTATTCTTTTCTTAGCTATGTTTTCAACGATGCCCACTTCGTTAAAAACTTAACAACCTTTGATAATGATATTATAACGCATTATTTTCGATACTTCCAATGCTTATTTTGTTATTTTTTAATAGCATTACTGTACTAATTATGTTATAATATGCACAAATTTAGGCTATAATATTTGTAATCCATAGACTATATCTATTATTTCATGGAGATTTATGCATGACGCTCAATCAATTAAGTTATTTTTACCAAGCGGCAGTTCTGGAACACTTCAATCAGGCTGCCGAAAAAATGAATATCACAGAACCAAGCCTCAGCCGTTCGATAGCAGCTTTAGAGGACGAGCTTGGCGTCACTTTATTTGAAAAGAGAGGCAGGAATGTAATACTGACCAAGGCCGGGGAAATTTTTTTAGAACACGTGTCTACTATTCTGGACGATGTAAAGAGAGCCGAGAACAAAATGCACCAGATTGCAACCGACGGCGGACACATCGATATCGCCTACGTATCACCTCTTGCAAAGGTGTTTATCCCAACTATCGTGCGTTCTTTCCTCACCGAAAAGGAAAATAAAAATATCACGTTCAATTTCTTTCAGGACATCACCTCTGTGAATATTGAGGGATTAAAAAAAGGCAGGTATGACATAATTTTCGGTTCATACTCGCCAGATGAAAATGGTATTGATTTTGTTCCTATTATAAGGCAGGAAATAGTTGCCATACTGCCTCCCGGCCACCCACTGACACTTAAGGATACCATGGAAGCCACTGATTTCGCAGACTATCCCGTGCTCGGCTATGCCAGACACTCAGGCCTTGGCAAGTACACCAGAAGCTTTTTCAAGAAGCATGATGTATCACCCAACTTCATATGTGAGTCACCCGATGAGAACGGCATCGCCTCCCTCGTGGCGCAGGGCTTTGGCATTGCGCTTGTCGCAGATGTCGATGCAATTCACCGCGATGACATCTGCATACGCCACCTCGTATCGCATGAGTCATTCTCACACACTGTATACATGGGCTACATGACAGGCAAATACCAGCTTCCGGCTATCAAGCGCTTCATAGAGTTTGTGCGGGAAAGCTGCAGCTAGGCAGTCTCCTCGATCACAAACCTGATAAATGCCTTCGCAACCGGTGATAAATATCTCTGCTTAAGCGTTGCCAGATACACCGCTCTCTCATAAGGAGGATTGTATATATCAAGCGTCTTTACAGAAAGTGACCGAAGTATTGGAATATCAGGCATCACAGCTATTCCAAAGCCCTGCGCCACGAGACCCGCCATACTCGAATCCTCCTCCATCTCGAAGGCTACCTTCGGAAACTGTCCTATCTCCTCAAACATCTGGTCAATGACCGGACGCAGACCGCTGCCCTTCTCAAAATAAATCTGCGGATACTCTATTGTGTCCCGCAAATCCACACTGTCCTTTATGGAAAGCGGATGGTCCATTGGCACTGCAAGCACAAGCTTCTGATTCGCGATCTTCTTAAAATCTATATCCTGTTCCCCATCCTTATAAGAAGAAAAAACTATGTCATATTTGTCATCCTTTAGCCCATCTATAATCTCTCCGGTTGTTCCAACCGTAAAATGAAATTCTATATCATAATCCGGGTATGCATCGAGAAATTTACGCACCAGCTTTGGCGCGAACTCACTTCCCATCGTATATATATATGCCAGATGTATGATTCCATGCCTGCTGCCATTGACCTCCTGAATACGCTGCACACCCTCATTAAGCACCTTTAATGATTCCTCAACATACGGCAGAAACATCTTCCCATATCTGGTCAGCACGACATTTCTTCCCTTTTTTTCAAACAAACGCGTGCCAAGCTCCTGCTCCAGCTGTGAGATTGCATGGCTTAAAGACGGCTGCGTAATCGACAGCATCTGTGCCGCCCTCGTATAATGTTCTTCCTGCGCCAGTACCTTGAAGTACTGCAATTGACTCAGATTCATAGTACACCCCCTGTGTATTTAATATATTTATTCGCCGGATGTCCGCTTGCCCTGCGCTGCACACCGGTGGTATATGCTCGATTTATGACGTGTCGTGTGGGAGTTATATGCCGCCTCAAGCAAAAGTGGCGCGGAAAATACTCGTTCAAGCAACACAGCCTTTAGTATACCAATAAAGTAAAAAGCGCGTTTGATTTTTCGCGCCTAATAAACTCTGTTTGAGGCGGCATTTACTCCCACTAGACTAAGGAATTATGAGAGCATATACCACCGGTGTGCAGCGCAGGGCAAGCGGACCTCCGGCAAATGCTCACAACAAAGTCTAGAAATAATATACACCATTTGATAGACAAAAACTATAGATTCCGTATAAAAGATGCATTGGACATTTATACATTTTTGCTGTACCTTGAATGTAACAAGAGTGCATTGCACTTTTTGATTGTTAAAAAAATCACATACTTTGTATATCACAGCCTTTGATAACAAATATTGACAATCAGTTTAATGAAACAAAACTATAATGTAATGAGAGCAATTTACACTACCGTGTGCCCACCCGGTTAGCAGATTAAGGAGAAAAAATACTATGAAAAACAAATATCCACATATTTTTGAGCCAATTACAGTACGCAGAATGACAGTGAAGAACCGTATCGTCATGACTCCAATGGGAACTAACTACGGTGAGCAGAACGGAGAAATGAGCTTTCTCCACATAAACTACTATGAGCAGAGAGCAAAGGGCGGCACTGGTCTCATCATCGTTGAGAATGCCAGCGTTGACTCTCCGCAGGGTTCAAACGGAACAACACAGCTTCGTATTGATTTGGACAACTACATCCCAAGACTTTTCAAGCTCTGCGAGAGCGTTCACAAGCACGGTGCATGTATCGCAATACAGTTAAATCACGCCGGTGCTTCTGCAATGAGCTCACGTATCGGAATGCAGCCTGTATCAGCATCAGACGTACCTTCAAAGGCAGGCGGGGAAATCCCAAGACCTCTCGAGAAGGATGAAATCATGCACATCGTAAAGAAATACGGTGAGGCAGCCAAGCGCGCCCAGATCTGCGGCTTCGACGCTGTTGAAATCCACGCAGGACACTCTTACCTTATCAGCCAGTTCCTTTCACCTATCACAAACAAGAGAACTGACGAGTTCGGCGGCTCTGCAGAGAACCGTGCAAGATTTGCAAAGCTGGTTATCGAGGAGGTTCGTAAGCAGGTTGGACCTTTCTTCCCTATCTTCGTCCGTATCAGTGCAGACGAGCTCATGGAGGGTGGAAACACACTTGAGGATACACTTGAGTACTTACAGTATTTTGAGAAGGAAGTAGATGTATTCGACGTATCATGCGGTCTCAACGGATCTATCCAGTACCAGATTGATGCAAACTACTTACCTGACGGATGGCGCTCATTCATGGCAAAGGCTGTAAAAGAGAAATACAACAAGCCGTGTATCACAGTAGGAAATATCCGTGACCCACAGGTAGCCGAGGATATCCTTGCAGGAGGCGATGCTGATTTCATCGGTATGGGCCGTGGACTTATCGCTGACCCTGAGTGGGTTAATAAGGTAGAGTTCGGAAATGTATGCGATATCAGAAAATGTATCTCATGTAACATCGGATGCGCCGGACACAGAATCGGTCTCAACCAGCCAATCCGCTGTACAGTAAACCCTGCCGTAAACAGTGGTGAGGATTACATGAAGACAAAGGTAAACAAGCCTTGCAACGTGGTTGTAATCGGTGGTGGTACTGCCGGTCTTGAGGCAGCCTGCACAGCAGCAGAGGTTGGATGTACAACATTCCTCATTGAGAAGAAGGCTGAGCTTGGCGGACTTGCATCAGTTATCTCCAAGATTCCTGACAAGAAGCGTCTTGCAGACTTCCCTAACTACATGATTCACCGTGCAAGCAAGCTTCACAACCTGTTTGTTTTCAAAAATACAGCAGCAACAGTTGATATGGTAAAGGCCTTAAACCCTGATATCATAGTAAACGCAACAGGCTCTGTACCTACTCTCCCACCTATCACAGGTCTTCACGATCTCGTTGACAAGGATGGCACAAATGTTGCAACAGTCCTTAAGATGATTGAGCGCATCAATGAGTATCCTGAGGATATGAAGGGACAGAAAATCGCCATCATCGGCGGTGGTGCCGTAGGTCTTGACGTGATGGAATTCTTCACAGAAAGAGGCGCAGAGGTAACAATGGTTGAGATGCTTCCAATGATTGGAAACGGACTTGACCCTGTCACAAAGTGTGACACAAACGCAAAAATGGCAAAATACGGTGTAAAACAGATGACCAACACTGCTCTGCAGGAGGTTAAGAATGACCGTTTCATCGTAAAGAATCCAGAGGGTGAGATTGAGGAAATCCCATTTGATTACGGATTCATCTGCCTTGGTATGAGAGCCAACACACCTGTTCTTTCAGAGATTGATGAGGCTTTCAGTAATACCAATGTTGAAATCGTAAATATCGGAGACAGCAAGCGTGCCCGCAGAATCATTGAGGGTACAGAAGAAGGTAGAAATATCTTAAACGTGCTTGCCCGTCACGATTATTTATAAATTCTCCTTTAAAATAATAAACCTATAAAAACTCCTAAAAAACAACAGCTCGCGGGAAACCGCGAGCTGTTGTTTTATCATATTCCTGTATAACAGGAAGCTATCTAATGATATTGTAATAAGAACTTAAATCTAACTGAAGAACAGTTTCTTCACATCATCAACCGGCATATCCTGTCCTGTGTAAAGCTTGAATGCGGCAACGCCCTGCCATAAGAGCATTCCCTTTCCGCCTACGCATGTGCAGCCTGCCTCTTTTGCTTCGCGAAGAAGCTTTGTCTCCTCTGGATTGTAAACTGCATCTGCAACTACAAGCCCCGGTCTGAAAGCTGAAAGATCTTTTACCACGCTCTGATCATCCAGAGGCTTCATGCCAACGATTGTTGCATTTGCAAAGATATCGCTTGACTGGATTTCCTCTGTCATCTTGGCTGTATCATCAATATCGTATACATTTACAATACAATCAGGAACTGCTTTTTTGATCTTCTCTGCAGTCTGTAGTGTACGCTCGAAGAAAGCATCATTTTTGTTGAAAATAGTAATCTCACGAGCTCCGTCCAATGCGCACTGCACCTGGATAGCTGTAGCAGCTCCGCCGCCTCCGGCAACTGTGATTTTCTTTCCTTTGATGTCAATTCCGTGATCCTTTAAGTTGTGTACGAATCCCTCACCATCTGTGATGTGCCCTGTAAGCTTGCCGTTGTCATTTACTATAGTGTTTATGGCTCCGATAATCTGGGCTGCCGGTGAAAGCTCGTCCATGTACTTTGCAGCCTCTACCTTATCAGGCATGGTCACATTACATCCACGCATGTTGAAGGTTTTCATTGCTGCAATAGCATCCTTAACCTTGTCTTCTTTTATATCAAATGCAACGTATGCATAGTCCAGACCGAGTTTTTCAAAACTGTAATTGTACATAGCCGGTGAACCTGAATGACCGACCGGTGATCCTATGAGTGCTAATAAGCCTGTGTGACCTGAAATACGCTTTTCCATTGTAAATCCTCCTAAGTGTTTCGTTTTGTATTATGATAACTCTTTTATAAGACATGCGCAAGCACTTTTTTCATTTAAAGCGTTAAAGTTTATTTCTAATTGTAATTTTTATAAAATTTTGATATGATTGAATTATCAAAATGTATTTATAAAAGGGGGATTTATGCCAGAATTAAGCAGATTTTATGGTATTATTATTAAAATGTATTTTAATGATACACAACAGCATCACAAGCCACATATTCATGCATTTTATGGCGACTACGAAGCAGTTGTGGCAGTTGACGGAGACCTTCTCGCAGGCTCAATTCCAGCAAAACAATTAAAAATAATAATCGGCTGGTTGGCAATTCATGAAGAGGAAGTATACAAAGCCTGGAATAATGCCGTACGAGGAGAACACTTCGATAAGATTAATCCATTATAAGGAGAATTACAATGTTTGAAGTCAATGGTATAGCTTACGCAAGTGAAAAATCAAATAAGATTTCTATAACAGATGCAAAAGTTACAGATCATTTAATGATGATTGTGACATTTTCAGGCGGTGAAAAAAGAGTGTTTGATGCATCCGTTTTAACAGGTAGTGCATTTAAACCACTTGAAGATGATGCTATATTTTCAAATTTTAAAATTATGCATGGCGTCATTACATGGATGAATGATGAAATAGATTGTGCTCCAGAATATATCTATGAGCATAGCTTCGAATATGAGGATAATACTTCTCCTATTGCCATGTAAGCTTCGATATTTCACATGTCATATGAGGAAAAGAGAGTATCGCTACTCTCTTTTCCTCATCTTTATATATTCACGAAATACAGGTCTGATTGGCTCAGAAATATCCTCCGGAATATCATCCACATCGAAAAACTTAAGCTCCTCGACTTCCTCCTCCTGGCGCTTTATGGTGCCATGATATTTGCGGCATATGTATATGATTTCCACATTATAGACTTCATCGCCGTTAGGATAGATGTAGTGAGTCTCCTCGCCTGAATTGATATAAAACAGCTCCATCTCGTCTGCAACAAGTCCCATCTCCTCAAAGAGTTCTCTTTTTGCAGCCTCCTCAACAGTCTCTCCAAGCTCTATAGAACCGCCTGCGTAGCCCCACTGGTGATTGTCTGTGCGCTTTCCGAGAAGCACCTGTCCGTTTTCATTTTCAATGATGATGCTCGCTGCTGCCTGCAGTAAAGGGGCATGTCCGACCACCTTTCTAAGATCCATTATATAATTGCTCATGTTGTGTCCTTTCTTATTTTACCAGTTCTTCTATTATACACTCATGCACTTTAGTCTTTTTATCATAATTAATTCCAATGACTATCCTCAACCGCATTCATAAACTCCATACGAATTTCCTCATTCGGAATATATGCCATCTGCCGTTTCTGATCATATGCCAGATATCCAAGGTGTATAAGCAGCGTCATAACATCATTTTTATTTCTGAATGTAACCATGTCGTTCTGAAATGTAGTAGTTTTAACCTCTGTTTCTGCACCTGAAATCATTTCAACTATAGCACTCTTAAGACCATCAAAATCCTTATTTATGAGTGGCTGGATAGAGTCATATGTGCCTGTCTGGCTCCAATAGCTTTGAAAATTTCCCCATTTAATTACATTACTCACAGCTTTTGGATTATATATATGATATTCACCCAGCAGGTAACCATCATACCATTTCTTCACAAGTTCAAAATCACGTCCGGACTTTTCGCATAATTTCTTCACTTCATCCTCTGTAAAACCAATATAATGCGCAAATCCCCCAGGAGATATCATAGTGAATTCTTCAAAATTATTAAGTGCCGACTGTGTCTTAAGCTTCTTAATCGGCAAGATTCCGGTCAGATATACAAGCGCAATATATCTTGTAGCCGATGAACCTTTAAAAAGTCCTCTGAGAAAATTAATATACTCCTCCTGTACTGACTGATTATTTGCCTCATCGCGAACCAGAACATCCCACTCATCTATTATCACTATGAATCTTTTTCCTGTCTGTGCATTTATTTGTGAAAGCATATCTGAAAGCGTAACTCTCCCTTCAACCTTCACATCCGGAAATGCAAGTTTAAGCTCAGCGACTGTATTCTCTATAATATATGATACAACATTTTCCGGGCCTTTTGCCGGTTCTATACACCACTGTATATCCAGATGCAGCACATCATATTTATTAAGATATTTCTCAAAGCTACCCTTCTTACTTATATCATATCCCATAAACAGTTCTCTCGAATCACAGCCCATGCTATAATATGCAGCCATCATATCTGCTGTAATAGATTTACCGAATCTGCGCGGTCTGCTGTTACATATAAATTTTGATGTGGTATTTATCACACTGTTTGTGTAATCCAGCAAACCTGTTTTATCAACATATATCTCAGAGTTAATGACATCCTGGAATGAACTGTTATCCGGATTTAAAAATCTTCCCATAGTCTCTCCTTTTAAAAATCTCATCAAGCAAAAAATCCGCTGTACTATAATACCTATAGTATAGCGGATTCCAAATTTGTTTTCCATATATAAAGCACATAAAATTTATCAGCTCACAGCCCTGTATTCCTCAAGCGCTTCCTTTGCCCTTGGCGTAAGCCTGCGTGGAACCGAAATCTCAACAGTCACATACTGGTCTCCCTTTACTGAAGGATTCTTCATGCTCGAAATACCCTTGCCCTTGAGACGTATCTTGCTGCCGCCCTGTGTACCTGCCTTGATGCTGCACTCCACATCTCCATAAAGAGTATGTACCCTCGCCTTACCACCGAGAGCCGCTGTCGTAAACGGAACACGGATTGTACTGTATACATTCTGTCCCTTCCGCTCAAACTCACTGCTCGGTGTCACATTTACGTTGAGAAGCACATCTCCGGCTGCACCACCGTTTCTGCCCGGATTGCCCTGTCCTTTAAGTCTGACTGTCTTGCCCGACTCGATTCCTGCAGGAATATGGATGGACAGATTGGAAACCTTGCCTGTGGACGGATCCTGTAACGAAATAGATTTCTCGCATCCAAAAACAGCCTCGTCAAATGAAATCGTAAGGTCAGCCATAACATCAGAACCCTTGCGACCGGCTGAACTTCTGCCACCTGAGAAATTACTCCAGCTACCGCTATTTCCGGTAAATCCACTGTTACCACTTGTACTCCAGCCACTGTGATTACCGCCACCATGTGAAAACATATCTCCGAACATTGAGAAAATATCATCCATATCCCCGGAGCCGTTCTCAAAATGAAATTCCTGATGTGTAAATGGTCCGCCATTTGAGCTGTATGAGCCACTGAAAGAACCATTGCCGCCGAAGCCGCCAAAGCCACCGAAGCCACCATGTGCAGCCTGTCTTGCAGCCTCCTCTGAAAAGCCCTCCTGCAGTCCTGCAAAACCAAACTCATCATAGAGCTTACGCTTTTTCTCATCACTGAGGACATTGTATGCCTCCGTGACATCCTTAAACATCTCCTCAGCGTGCGGATTGCCTGCATTTGTATCAGGATGATACTTCTTTGCCAGCTTACGATAAGCCTTCTTTATTGCCTCTTTATCCGCACTCTTGTTCACTCCGAGAGTCTCATAATAATCTCTCTTTGCTGCCATTATACTCACCTGCCTTTCTATTTACCTGTAACAATTTATCATCATAATTAAACAATATACATTACACCATATAGTATAAGCGGACTGCACAGGCAGCCCGCTTATCATTTGCAATATCTGATTATCCCTCGATGGAGATACATTTCTTTTCCTCAACCTGTGGTTTAGGCTGTTTCTTTGGAATATCCAGGCGAAGGATTCCATGCTTGAAGGATGCCTTTATGTCATCCTGCTCAATCTCGTCACCCACATAGAAGGTTCTCTGACAGCTTCCTGAGTAGCGCTCTCTGCAGATATACTTCTTGCCCTCTTCCTCTTTCTGATCTTTCTCTAAGCCCTTCTCTGCTGTAATGGTCAGATAACCATTCTCTAAAGAAGCCTTAATCTCATCCTTTTTAAATCCCGGAAGATCCATCTCAAGCTCATAGCCTTTATCGCTTTCCTTGATATCGGTGAGCATCATTCTCTTTCCGTTGTGTCCGTATAATTTCTTCTGTGCCTTCTGTACGTCCCTGTCATCATACCAAGGATCATTGAACCATGGATCACTGAAAAATGTATCAAATAAGTTGTTGTTTGTAGTTGTTAATAACATAGGTCATACCTCCTTATATACCTGTAACTTTCCTTTTGGAAATTTGCTTTCTTTTGTTTACAAGTATGTTATAGCACCATTGTTAGCACTCGTCAATAGTGAGTGCTAACAAAAATTATAAATTTTTTATTAACTGAAATTTCTTATGTTTCCCAGCTCCATTTCATATACTTCATCACAAAGCAGCTCGATATCTGCTGGATTGTGGCTTGCCAGAAGTATGAGCTTTCCCTGCTTTTTAAGCTCCATCAAAAGCTCACGTATATCAGCCACACCGTGTTTATCGAGTCCGTTCATCGGCTCATCCAGTATCAGTATGTCCGGCTGCTCCATGATTGCCTGTGCAATCCCAAGGCGCTGCCTCATTCCAAGACTGTACTTGCGCACCGGCAGTCTGCTGTCCGGATCAAGTCCTGTTATCTTAAGAGCCTTACGTATCTGATCATCCGTAACCTTTCTGCGTATTCCGGCAAGCAGCCGTAGATTTTGCAGCCCGCTGTAATATGGTATAAATCCCGGTGTTTCAATGATTATTCCTGCATTTGGCAAATAATCCACATCTTTTCCCACACGCCTACCGTCTGTTTTTATCTCTCCCTCTGTCGGATGCACAAATCCGCAGATGCATTTCATCAGCATTGTTTTGCCGCTTCCGTTGCTGCCAACAAGTCCATAGATTTTCCCCGGTTCAAGTGTCAGCGAAATATTATTTAAAATTGATTTGCCATCCAGTCTTAGTGATACATTTCTTATTTCTATCATGCGCGGTCCCCCTATTCCTTTACCTGATAATGTCCTGCCCTTGCAAAGCAAAGCACAAGAAGCAGCGCACTTATGGCTCCCAGATAAAGATATGATCCCCACATCGGAAAATTCATCCTGTCAAGATATTCATCATAGTGCAGCCACGGTATCGTATGCGCCATCGGAAGTATCCACATCTGCTTCATTCTGACCTCACAGGTGACTGCTCCGAGTATGATTGCAAAGCCATTTACGAGTATCCCCACATATCTGTGATTGCTGACAGCCGAAAAAAGCAGCACATATGATATGAGCAGAAAATATAAAAGCAGCAGACAGAATGTGTGTATAAGTGCCTGTTCAAGTGTCATCTGCTGATACAGATTTCCAGGAAGAAGCTGCACCACATAATCTCCCGTCCTATCCGGATAAACTGATGTAAAATGTGTGACCGCATCAGAAAATGAAAGACTCCATCTGCCTGTCCCTATCATAAGAACGCACGATGACACCAAAAGGAATAAAAGCACAAAACAGGATGCCGCTGCCGCAAAAACTGCCTGTCCAAATATCCATGTCCTCTTTGTACAGCGCATCTGATAAAACCTGTCAATTCCCGTCCTCTGTGGAAAATCAGCCATCAGCACAAGAAAAAGTATAGGTATTATAAGAAGGATAACTCCCGAATTTCCCAAAGCCACAAAAGCCTCAGGTATAGAAAGCATTTCTCCCATAAGCATTTTGCACTGTCGAAGCGGCCCGATCACCTGCACATTCACAAATACGAGCATGACAAACAGTATGATTATCCTGCTGCTGCGCAGCCACTGCCTGAATTCAGCCTGCGCAATGTGCACTGCTGCCCGAAACGAAAATCTATCCATCGCAATGCCTCCTTTTCACCTGTGCATAATACAGCAGAACAAGTATCACATAACAAACTATAGTAAGTCCTACCGTCCATCCCCAGCCGCTCTCACCCGACACATTCATCAGGTTTGATAAGTTAAGCCTCGCCACTGCCGGGTTTTCAAGTGTAAGTCTCTGCAGAATCTGCGTGTATATGTAATTAAGTAGAAACGGAAGGCACAGAAGCATATACCGATCCCTAAAAAATATTGCTGCTCCTATTCCAAACATACTTGCCGCCATACCATATAAGAAAGAACCTATAAGCCGTTTTACCACATATATGAGCACCATACTGCCTGTTCCGTACCAGTCTGCATACATCATCTGCTCATCCACGGAAAATGATATATATGCCGGAAATGCAATAAACATCATAAGTCCGAAAACAATGTTCGCTGTCATGAAAAGAATTCCACCTGTAAGCACTCCTGCTGTCACCTTTGTGGCACAATACTTTGCATTTTGCGACCTTATGAGCAAAAAACCTGTCATGCCGTTGTGCCGTTCCGCGGAAAGCACTGCGATATATCCAAATGACATTAAAAGCGGCAGTATAAGCGGAAGCCAGCCATTCATCCCTTTTATCCACATAAAAAGTGCGCTGTATTCTATCGGCTGCTCACTTTTATGTGCAATGCCGGTTATTGCAAGCCTAAATACCGACACGGCACTGCCTGACGGATCATAATCCGCATTTGCGCTAAAAGCAAGTACAACACATCCTATGACCGCAAGAAGCAGATACGGAAAATACAGATATTTTTTCATTTCCGCCCTTATCATACTAAGCCGCCTCCCCATAGGTATAGTAATAGACCTCTCCTGTAAATGCATCAAGATACATCCTGATGTTTTCGTCCTTAGTCCTGTTTATTCCGTCAAACTGCCATGCCGGAAGATATATTTTGCACTCAGAACCATCTCCCAAATTAAGCGGTACATATGTAAGACATACACTTTGTACATCAACATTTAAAAACTTTGCCATCTTCCCGCTTAAAATATCTGCGGCATCCTTTATTCCCAATATCTCATCCGACGAATACAAATTTTCCAGCGGTTCCGAATCGTTAACTCCCGCATAAGCACTGACTCCATCAGAATCCACTACATATGCATGTTTGATATCCTCTTCAAAATTATACTCATTTCCATATATCTGATAATTTCCATAATCATGATATGCTATTGGAACACCATGGTACTGCCTTTGAACCATATAATCATATCCGTACACCTGTCCGAGCCTGAACACGCGAACCTCAGGAACTGACAATGTAATGCCATCTGTGGGTACAAACGGAGTACCTTTTTCAAAATATTTCCCTGTAAGCTCTGCCCCCTGTTCAATGGTCAATTCACCATTTATAAGCTGATAGCTTTCTTTTCCAAGCTCGTCTATTGTCCCCGATTTTACAACATCATCTGTGTATGTTCCAAGAGCGTCACTGCTCGCATGCGCATCCGTATTCAGATATGCTCCTATCTTTCCATCACTCATTGAATATATGCCATTATCCGCTATCTGTATATGACACTCATTCGTATTTACAAGTGCTCCTGCTCCTGATGCAAGATCCATATGATCCTTAAGAGCCGGATAACTGTATGGTGTTTCCTTTGTATCATCCATTCCAAGGTCACTGTTTACGATCCTTACCTCCGAATCCATATCAGTTGTATCGAGCTTACCGATTGATTCAAGCCAGTCCTTTATTGTATCCCAGCTCTCCTGTGTAGTAATGCCGTGTACTCCACCCTCCATGACATACAGCTCATCCGTTTCCGGCATATCTTTAAAAGTACAGTTTGTAAACGATAAATTCCTGTAATCCGTGTTTTTTACCATATCGGTATCTGTGCTGTACTGCTCACAGCCTAGCTTATAATTCTCCCTGTTATCGGCAAGCTTTTTCTCATACGCAGCTATATCAATCCCCTGCTGCGTGTCTGATTTATCCGCTGTATTCTTCTGCTGTGTATCTGCCATTTTGCTGTCTGCACATGCAGACATGGTAAAAAATGCTGCAATGCAAATGGCTGGTATTAGTATTGTTTTGTGATGTTTGTTCATATATAATTCCCCCCATTTTGTAACACAATTAGCCGGTATGGAAAACATACCGGCTAACATATTTTTATCTTTTTTATACGACTTTATAAATCATACCTTTTGCATTGCATCTTTTCCCCATAGACTTCTCCTTTACTATACTATGTTTTAAGTTACTTAATAACAATAATTATTGTTATTAGAAATCGATTACAATTTCAATTATATTCATTTTCCCATTTTTTTCAATACAATTTACATGAGATGATATTTTTTATTCACTTTTGGTACATTTTATATAGATCAATTAAAAATCAGTTACAACACAACCTTATCTTCTGCGGATAATACTGCAGCACCATATACAGCTTCATCTTATCTCCCCTGCTCCAGTCTTTCTTTGAAACCAGACCCTCATTCATTGCATACGGTATCACAAATGACGTCTCCTCACCGGCATTAAGCTTTATCTCCAAAGCTTCCAAAGTAGGATTTAATTTAAAAAACAGTTCCATGTCATACTGATTACCATTGGTTCCCATTTCAAATGCAAGGCTTGTAAGATCAAGTGATGTTGTATCGTCCTCTACTTTGGTAACTGACAACGTTATAAATCCCACACGCACACTGTCTAAAGGATACTCTGAACCATCATCCATCTGATCATATACATAATCAGGACATTTTTCTTTTAGGAGACTGCCATCGCCCCACTCCCATCCGGTCTGCTTTATTTCATAATTTCCAAGCTTAATAGTGTCATTTTCTGTATATGTGATGACCTTTGGGGATGGATAGCAATGATTCAGATAAACAATCCTTGCCAAAACAGCAATCATCACAATTCCTATGAGCATTCCCGAAAAAAGTCTTACTTGTTTTGATTTCCTTTGCTTCATAATAAATTCTCCTCGTTACTTCAATTTAAACCTTCCGCTGTCCACCAGATAGATTACATCGGATAGATTTTCAAGCTCATCCTTATCGTGAGAGCTAAGCAGTATAAGACTTCCTTTATCACGCATATCCCTTATGATTTCTGACAGTTTTTCCTGTCCCTCCTTGTCCAGGGCGTTAAAAGGTTCATCCAGCAAAAGAAGCTTTGGTTCCTCCATAATGGCACAGGCAATACCCAGTCTCTGCTTCATTCCAAGAGAATATTTTCTATACTTTCTCTTATCGTGTGGGTTCAGTCCAACCGTTTCAAGTGCCCTGCTTATATCAACTTCACCTTTATTTATTGAGGCAAGCATTTTTAGATTGTCATAGCCTGTATAACTATCTATAAATGCAGGATTCTCAATAAGCATACCTATCTTTTCCGGAAAAGCCATATTTTTTCCAAGTACCTTGCCATCAATACTGATGGTACCGCTTGTAGGATACATAAGTCCGCTTACCGCTCTCATCAGCATTGTCTTGCCGGAGCCGTTTACGCCCTGAAATCCATATATATTACCACTTTCCAGTGTCATACATACATCATCGAGTACCAGAGCATCCTTTATCTTTTTAGAAACATGTTCTATCTCTATCTTCATAAAATACCTCACAAAATATTTTTTCTGTTAAAATACACACTTCCGGACACAATAGAAACCACCATCACAATAATGCAGCTTATTATTCCGGCAGCCGCATCCATTCCGCCCGCACAGAGCCTGTTGTTTCTGATGATCATAAGATAATTTCCCATAAGAAACGGACTCACCCAATAAACAGACACCACAAGATAAACTATGGAAACAATATATCCAGCGATCGCACCGGCAAAAACACTGATAGTAAGCTGCACCACCGCAATTGTACAGGCACATAGCATTGGCAGTATCAGCCATACAAGCACTTCATTTCCGGTCGAAAACTGCTGCATATCTATTCCCATTTCCATGAGCATATCATCAGGCTTTGTGCTCCACTTCCCGATTGCACATGTCACAGCCGCAAGAACAAGTATCATTGCAGCATAATACATAATCACATTTATGAGCGTCCATATGTACTTACTCCATAACCACTTAAACCTGCTGCCAGACAATATCAGTGTCTTTTTGCCTGCACCATACAGATCTGACAATGGATAAAATCCTACCATAAAAAATAAAAACGCATAAAACAAAAACCACGACACCGGAATGGTAAATACGCTGTCATCTGTCTTTATGTATGGCGGCATACCCTGAAGTATATTTGTAAAGTATGCCAAAAATCCAAGCTCCGATGAATTTACACTAAAATCACTGACGGTGATAAATGAAAAAAATACAAATATGAATACTCCGACTATCCATTTTATCTTGTTTTCCCTAAATCCTTTTCTGATATCATATAAGATCAGATTTGCAAAAATTCTCCTATTCATAAGCAACAAGCTCTTTCTTTACCGCATGTATGTAAAATATAATATTTACCACTATAAGGATAATAAACGCACAGATCACAACCCGGATATCATTTCTAAACGGTGCACTTGGTCTAAGAAACATTACCGGTGATAAACTCACCCTGTTTACAAAATGAACCATGCAGAACACAAATATGTATATGATAAACGGTGTCAGCAGGATCCAGAACCGGCTTCTTACAAAATTAACAGCCCACAACACCGCACAGTTTAAAAGTCCCCAGAAGCAGCCATCAATCAGCACAAAAATCAGATTGTATACAAGTGGATGTGTATAAAATACCCCTGACATGATATCCATTGCCGCTACCGGGAATGTGCCTGTTCCTACCTGTGGTATTACCATCGGAAATACCATTGCAGTAAGCATAAAGTCAAACACCAGTGGTATCATTCCAATAAGCGCACCGCTTACAAATGCAGCTCCATATTTTGCTCTTATATAATCGCTCTTCTTTCCTCTTGATATGATCTGGGCAGCATACCCTGATTTAACATCAAAATAAAAGCTTCTGCCATACGGTATGGCACACAAAGCAGGCATTATCAGATAAAGCAGCAACGGCTGCACACTTGCATTATCCGCACCTATCCATTTCTCATATGCAGACAATGGATACGTGTCGTAGTAAACATACATCCTCCATATCCACACATTTTCCATAAAATGCCATACACATATTGCAAACGCAACACACAATGTGGCAGCAAATAATCTATTTCTAAAAGCACGTTTTATTTCGAGTTTAAATATTCTATTCATAACTACAGCTCCAGTTTAAAATATTTTTGTACCTTATCATTGGTTTTTGAATCTATACCCTCTATACAATAATAAATATACTTAGAGTCTCCTGACATCCATTCATCCTGAATAATATATCCAACCTCTTATGTAACACTTTCTCCTGCACCAAGTACATAATGATATCTCTCGTTTTCTTTGCCTTCTGTCCAATAGTTGTCTATATAAATCCCACCGGGATCACCAACCTGTAATCTCTCCAGATCATCATTTATAATATAAAAAACTCCTGCATTTCTTAATATCTCAACCTGCTCATCTGTATTATTTGTATATGTCATAGTGACAAAAATGTAACTATAGCCATTGCTCAGATTATAATTTTCATCTATCTTTCCTTCATAGCTATCTTTCAAAGACTCTGCAACCGTATCCTTATTTCTGTTTTCAAACTCTGTGGTATGCTCATATGAATCAATTTTATATGAAATACCATCTATCGTTGCTGTAATTTTTTTCCTCTTCACACTCTTTCTTCTCCTTTGCTTGCTGATGTTTAATTGTTATGATAATTATAAACCTGTGATGTGTCATAGTTGTAAAAAACTCCGGAGCAGCAATCTGCCCGGAGTTCTCATATATCGTAAGCTTATCTTACTCTAACGTATACTCAACATCATTAACTGTTATAGATGAAATCTGATCAGTGTCTACCAGACGATTAAACAACATCACATATTCTCCCGTCAGAGTTCCACAACTGTAAGCCGTGTTATCTTTTTCAACGTCACACGAATGACGTCCGTCAGCATTACTTTCCATAACAACATAATTTGTTCCATCTTTATAATTTATAGCTACATAATAGCAGTTCACAGGATCTGCTGCCTGAACCTCGCTGAGCCCGAATCCTTTGCTCATGTCCACTTTAAGAGATAAAGGTGAAACTTTTATTTTACCTCCGGCAGGATTAACAAATGTTGTCTCCGCTACCACATTACTGCTAAATGGAATTTTGGTTGATGATGATACAACCTGATTTTCTAATTCTTCACGTTTAGGATCTTCGTAATCAAGCGCATAAATTTCCTTTAATTTACATGGATATTCCTCTATCTTCATTTCAACATAATTTTGATCATCATCTAATGTTATATATTCATAACAATACAGTTTTTCATCTGTCGAATTTTCTAAATCTACTATTGTACTTCCACTTCCTATACTAAAATTAAAAGTAGATTCCTCAGAAATCCATGCTCCTTTTGCCTCATTATCCAACTGACTATAATTTAAAGCATCCACCCCACCTGCTTTTTCAAGAGTATACTCGATCACTGCAGAATTATTATCTCTGACAACGGATAAAATTGTGATTGTTGTGCCATCAATCTCCTTAGTAATATTTGGATAAGACATACTGTCTCCAATAAGAGACTCTGCTTTCTGTGGGTTCACATCTTCATATGTTCTTTCCGGATAACTTGCAGTAAATGTTCCTTCATCCTCTCCCAAATATATCGTTTCCTCATGAGCTGCCACATCTTTGTGTCCTGCTTTTCCCCATATTCTTGAGAAAAGTTCTCCGTTTGATGCTGCATTCGCCACAACAGGACTTGCTATAAGGACTGCTGCACATGCCACAGCCACTTTTGCTGTTTTAGCTCCTGTCGATGACCATACACTCTTTCTGTAATCCTTTAACATCTTTTGCTTATTTTTCTTATACTTTTCCGAAAAAACATGCTTTTCATTCATTTTGTCAAACTCCTCTATCGAAATATCATACAGCTCTTGATTCTTCATATCCGCCACATCCTTTCATTATTGTTTTAAGTAACAGTTTTGCTCTTTCAAATCGTTTCCGCACATTATCTTCTGAAATTGAAAGTTCCTTCGCAGTTTCTTTTACAGACAATTCCTTTACAACCATGCAGTTAACTACCGAGTAATACTTTGCAGGAAGCTTGTCCATCACTTCTCTGATCTGCTGCTGTTGTTCGTCCAAAGCTTCTGGTTTGCTCCGGTCAAAATCACTATTCTCATCCGAGAAAAATATTAATTCCTGTTCCCGCTTTTTCCGGTTATATATGTCAATGGATGCATGCTTTATTATCGTAATAATATACTGCTTACACTCATCTGATTTTACATCCTTAAAATCCACATTACTCTTCATCAACTTTAAAAATGCTTCCTGAACCGCATCCTCTGCCAGTCCCTCATCCCTTAATATGCAATATGCAACATGATACATTTTCTGTTCATATAACTTGTAGCATCTTTCGATAAATCTAATCGATGCTCTTTTCTCATTCATAATGATTACACCTCCTGTAGCAGTTTTAAAATCATTCATCGTACGATTTGTGTTTTCACTATATATAACCGAATTATATAATGAAATGTGACAAAATCTTAAAATTATTCAAAAAACTCCGGAGCTCACCAATCTTTGCTCCAGAGTTCTATGTGTGAACTGAGCAATATCAGACAGCCTTTATCACACATATCAAATATATTTTCTATAAGAAGTCCTATCTTCTGTGGAAATGCCATATCCCTTCCAAGGACTTTTCCATCTATTTTTATCGTACCACTCGTTGGATACATCAAGCCGCTTACTGCTCGCATCAACATTGTTTTTCCGGAGCCATTTATCACCATGAACTACGCCGGTTTAAAGGATGATGCACTTACAGCTTTAATTCATTTATGTATAATTGAAAGTATTAATAACCTCGATTAACAAACTCAAAAAGCCGAATCCACACTCCCATGGATTCGGCTTTTGTATACACACTTCTATTTTCTATTTTGTATGAAGCTGTCAATCATCGCAATCACACCATCTACACCGAGCTTTTCCACATTCAGGCACAGGTCATAGTTTTCTGCCTGCCCCCACTCCTGTCCGGTATAGTATTTGTGATAGGTCTTTCTGTTGTCATTTGTCTCACGCACAACAGTCTTTGCCTTTCTCGCTGAGACTCCATGTGTATCAGCCACAGTATCAACGCAGAAGGCATCATTCGCTGTCAGGAAAACTGAGACAACATCATCTCTTCCCTGAAAGGCAAAGTTTGCACACCGTCCCTGAATCACATATCCCTCACAGCCGTCCTCAAGCGGCAGCCTGTCTATAAATGTAAGAGCCCTCCCCGGAGTATCATGCAGCACATTATCCTCCTCCGTCTCCATCACAATAGAGTAAAGCAGGGAATTAACCGGTCTCTCACTGTAAAACTCCTCATACTCATCGTAGCAGCCTGCCTCTTTGGCACTGGCCGCAATAGCCTCTCTGTCCATGAAATGTAAATGATATTTCTCAGCGACTGCTCTACCGATAGTATCTGCATCGCAACCGCACTTTCTAGCAATAGTAATTATCATATAAATATAGCTCCTTTCTGTAAAAAAGCCAACGCGCAGGAAGCGCTCAGACAAATCAATAAAAGTTTGCAAACACCGATGCAAACACCACCGTAAGTATTCCTGCCACCGCGATAGCAAGAGAGCTCATGGCGCCCTCTATCTCGCCCATCTCGATTGCCTTCGCTGTTCCGATGGCATGTGATGAAGCACCAAGCGCCAGTCCCTTCGATATAGGCTCAGTGATTCTGAATATTTTGCAAACAAACTCTCCGAGTATATTTCCAAGCACACCTGTCACGACGATAACTGCGACAGTGATAGTCACATATCCGCCGAGCTCCTCTGATACGCCCATACCGATAGCTGTCGTGATGGACTTTGGAAGCAGTGTGACATAGTCCTCGTGTGAAAGCCCCATAAGCACTGACAACACAAGCACTGTCACAAGGCTTGTTATGACTCCTGCTGTAAGTCCGAGCGCGACTGCAGCTATATTTTTCTTGAGCAGTGTCCACTGCTCATAGAGTGGTATCGCAAGGCATACCGTGGCCGGTGTCAGAAACCAGCTAAGGTACGATGCCCCCTTATTGTATGTGTCATAATCCACATCTGCCACAACAAGCACTATGATGGTCAGTACTATTGAAATGAGAAGCGGATTGAGTATTGCAACTTTAAACTTCTTCTTTAAAAGCATACCTATCAGATATGCAACCAGACTTACCGTGACACCGGCAAAAAGCGATGTCTGAAACAAATTATCCATTATGATTATCCTCTATCTTATTTATTTTCTCCAGCATCAGCCCTCTTGCGCTTCTGCATACGGATTACGAGCTGTGAAACATGTCCTGTAGCAATCATTACAGTAAGAAGTGCCACAACAGTGATTACAATCACCGGTACGAGCACCGGCTTAAGATTGCCCCAGGATGACATAAGCCCCACTCCCGCAGGGATAAACATGACAGGCATTATCTCTATCATGAATTTGCCTGCACTCCTTACAGAGTTAAGCGGTATCAGGCCTGTCAGCAGACCTATGAAAAGTATAACCATGCCATATATGCTCGCCGGAACAGGCAATGGCAGTAAATATTTGAGTATCTCACCTACAAACGAAATCGCAAGTATGATGAGAAATTGCTTTAATAATTTCATTTTATATTGTATCTCCGTTATATATATTTCGTGACTATTTGTAACTGTTTATCTGTGTTCCCTGACCATCATTGCACATACAATGGCAAGCAGCACGCTTGAAGCCCATATAGCACGGATTCCTATGTGCAGTGAGCACACTCCGCCTATACCTGCTCCTATTGCAAATATCAGAATGATTCCATAGTAGTGCGCGGTCTTTTTCAGTGCACCGATATTTCTGTCACGCAGATATATTGACAGGCTCTCTGTGCCGCTTCTTAAGTTGCCGATGCACATAGTGCTGGCATAGCCGTAGCCGTTTACCTTTCTGAAGGACTGCACCTGCATAGAACAGCTGAATGATACAAGCATGGTCGCTATCATATCGTACCTGTGTGGTATGAAGCCCACCACAAACAGTATGATTATCTCTATCCCCACCACTATCTGACGCCAATGGATGCGCTTTGCCTTCTTATATCTATGCCCGATTCTCTCTGCCACAAGCACACCGAATGCAAATGAAAGGATTGGGAAAAGATACGATAGTCCCTTCATCCATTCACCCATCATCAGATGCTGGCTCATCAGCACCACGTTTCCTGTCTGCGCATTCGAGAACACCTCGTTTCTCACATTGTAGGTGTAGGCATCCTGAAAGCCTCCGGAAAGTGCCAGAATCGCACTCAGCAAAAAGGTCTCTGATGTCTGAATCCTTATTTTTTCTTTTTCAGTCATTTTTTCGCCTCTTTTTCTCATATTCGCTGTTATCTGCCACACCCTCGTGTGACCCACAGCAATTGCATATTTACAGCAATCCACACGGTTTATTATTATAGAAAAAAAGGGCGGATATTTCAATACCCGCCCCATATATACAGTGTATTAAATTTTGCACAATACCTAAAATATATATTGGATATACATGATAGCTATACCAGATACTTTTCTTCAAACTCAGATACCAGCATCGCAAATATCATGGAAGCAGGCAAGTACTGTAACAGTGTGCCCCGGCACAAATGTAAAAACAAAAAAGAGGTCGTCACAACCTCTTTTTTGTAATTTATTAACATTTATTATTTTCCTGAAGTTGCTTTCAGTCGTGTCATGGCACGGGCCAGCGAAGCTCTTGAGTGATAATACTCCTGAATACTCTGCTTCTGGCGAAGCTGCTCCTCAGCTCTCTCCTTTGCCTCTCTTGCCCTTGCTATATCGATTTCCTCCGGATGCTCGGCTGTCTCGACAAGCAGTGTCACACGGTTGTTGACTATCTCTACGAAGCCCATTCCCACTACCGCGTACTCCCAGTTGTCACTGCCCTCCGGCTGAAATCTCATCTCGCCCTCATCGACGGCTATGACCATATCCTCGTGGTGGGCGAGGATTTCCTTCTGGCCATCGAACTCAGGGACTATTATGGAACGACATCTTCCTGAGTAAAACACTCTGTTAGCAGCTATTACCTTTAGATAAAATGTATTTGTTGCCATACGATTTGTCCTTCCTTATGCTTTTACTGCTGCATAGTCTTTGCTTTTTCCTTGACGTCCTCGATTGTTCCGACATTGAAAAATGCGTTCTCAGGATACTCGTCCATCTCACCATCTATGATGGCCTTGAAGCCCTTGATAGTATCCTCTACAGGCACATAGACACCCTGGATACCTGTGAAGTTCTCGGCTACGTGGAATGGCTGTGAGAGGAACTTCTGGATTTTTCTTGCTCTGTATACAAGCACCTTGTCCTCATCTGCCAGCTCCTCCATACCGAGGATTGCGATGATATCCTGCAGCTCCTTGTACTTCTGGAGAATCTCCTGTACCTTTCGTGCTACCTGGTAATGCTCCTCGCCTACGATATCAGGCTCGAGGATACGTGATGTAGACTCAAGCGGGTCTACTGCCGGGTAAATACCCTGTTCAACAATCTTTCTTGAAAGAACTGTTGTGGCATCCAGATGTGCGAAAGTTGTAGCCGGAGCCGGGTCTGTGAGGTCATCGGCTGGTACGTATACGGCCTGTACCGATGTTACCGAACCGTTCTTTGTAGATGCGATTCTCTCCTGCAGCTCACCCATCTCAGTAGCCAGTGTAGGCTGATAACCTACGGCTGAAGGCATACGTCCTAAAAGTGCTGAAACCTCTGAACCTGCCTGTGTGAAACGGAATATATTGTCGATGAAAAGCAGCACGTTCTGGTGCTTCTCATCCCTGAAATACTCTGCCATTGTAAGTCCTGTCTCAGCTACACGCATACGTGCTCCTGGTGGCTCGTTCATCTGTCCGAACACTAAGGCTGTTTTTTCCAGAACTCCTGATTCCTTCATTTCTGTCCAGAGATCATTTCCCTCTCTGGAACGCTCTCCGACTCCTGTAAAGATTGAGTAGCCGCCGTGCTCTGTTGCGATATTGCTGATGAGCTCCTGGATGAGGACTGTTTTTCCTACTCCGGCTCCTCCGAAGAGTCCGATTTTTCCACCCTTTGCATATGGGGCAAGGAGGTCGATGACCTTGATACCTGTCTCGAGGATTTCCTCTGCAGGGTTCTGCTCCTCAAATGTTGGTGGTTCTCTGTGGATTTCCCACTTTTCTTCTGTATCAGGCTGTGCTCCGCCGTCAATAGCTTCACCGAGCACGTTGAACAGTCTGCCGAGAGTCTGCTCTCCGACAGGTGTCTTGATGCCGGCGCCTGTGGCTGTTACTTCCATATCTCTGTGAAGTCCCTCACTGGAAGCAAGCATGATACAGCGTACTGTATTATTTCCAATATGCTGTGCGACTTCCATCACACTTTTTTTGTCACCATTTAAAACTTCTAGTGCGTCTCTGATTGCCGGCAGGTTCTCATCCTCGAACTCTACATCGACAACAGGACCCATAACCTGGATAATTTTTCCTGTTTTCATCAAAAAGCCTACTTTCTCTTTTTCTTCTGCGATTTAGCACCGGCTATTACCTCTGTAATCTCCTGTGTAATCGCTGCCTGTCTGGCACGGTTGTAAAGAATGTCAAGCTCTGCAAGCATGTCCCTCGCACTGTTTGATGCGGACTGCATCGCCATCATTCTGGCGTTCTGCTCACATGAAAATGACTCTACAAGAGCACCGTAGACAAATCCAACAACGTAGTTTGGTACGATACGATCCATGACTGCCTCAGGCGATGGCTTGAGTGCCAGTTCCTCCCTCGGTATGTCTATAGGAATCTGCACAGTGAAGTCTGCCTTTTTCAGTGGCAGAAGCTGTGACATCTGTGTTTCCTCCTGAATCGCATTTATCATGCTGGTATAGATAATATAAACTTCGTCCAGCTCGTTATGTAGATATAGCTCCAAAATTTCTTCTGCAATATTTCTGGCACGGTTGAGTGTCGGATTCTGAACTGTGTAGTGGAACTGTTTTTCAATCTCAATTCCACGCTGTTCAAAATAATGACGTCCCAGCTCTCCGAGTACGAAAAGTGAATGGTTCGGATGATTCTTTAAGTGCTCCTCAGCCATTTTCAGGATATTGTGGTTGTATGAGCCCGCAAGTCCTTTATCGGCTGTGATTACGATATATCCGACCTTTCTGTCCTCAGGCAGCTTATCCTCGTTGGTCTTGAAATAGATGTCCTCCATATCAGGCAGATGCCTGAGTATTCGGCTCATCTCTGATTGCAGTGTGAAGAAATACGGCTCTGTATCTGCCAGCATCTTTTTGGACTTTTTCAGCTTCGAAGAAGAAATCATATACATGGCATTTGTGATTTTAAGCGTATCATTGATACTTTTTATTCGATCCTGTATTTCCTTCGTGTTTGCCATAATACTACCTGTTACCCTTTATACTCTTTTACTGCATCCATGATTTTATTTACGAGCTCTTCATCAATGGCTCTGTTCTCTTCGATCTTCTGTCCGATTTCCGGATAAGAAAGATCCATGTATGAGAGGATATCGCCCTGATATTTCTTTACATCTTTTGTCTCAATTGTGTCAAACACACCATGGTTTGCCATGATAAGTGTCATTACCTGCTCATGCAGTGACAGCGGATGACAAAGCGGCTGTTTTAAAAGCTCCATAAGTGCTTTTCCATGTGCAAGCTGTGCTTTTGTGGCATCGTCAAGGTCTGATGCAAACTGTGTGAATACCTCCATCTCCCTGTACTGTGCCAGGTCGATACGGATGCTTCCTGATGCCTTCTTCATGGCCTTTGTCTGGGCAGCTCCACCAACTCGGGATACTGAAAGACCTACGTTTACGGCCGGTCTCATACCTGCGTTGAAGAGGTTGCTCTCTAAGAATATCTGTCCGTCTGTGATAGATATTACGTTGGTAGGGATATATGCTGATACGTCTCCTTCCTGTGTCTCGATGATTGGGAGTGCTGTGATTGAGCCTCCGCCAAGCTCATCGCTCAGACGGCTTGATCTCTCGAGCAGTCTTGAGTGGAGATAGAATACGTCTCCCGGATATGCCTCACGTCCCGGTGATCTCTCGAGCAGCAGTGAAAGTGCTCTGTATGCTACCGCATGCTTTGAAAGGTCATCATATACGATAAGTACATCCTTGCCCTGATGCATGAAATGCTCTGCCATGGCTGTTCCTGCGTATGGTGCGATATACTGCAGTGATGCAGGATCGCTGGCTGTTGATGAAAGCACGATTGAGTAATCCATTGCGCCGTGTTTTGTCAGAGTTGACACAATTTTTGCTACTGTTGATGCTTTCTGGCCAATTGCTACATATATACAGATAACATCCTTGCCCTTCTGGTTGATGATGGTATCTGTGGCAATTGATGTCTTTCCTGTCTGACGGTCACCGATGATAAGCTCTCGCTGTCCACGTCCGATTGGGAACATTGAATCGATTGAGAGGATTCCTGTCTCAAGTGGAGTATCTACTGACTTTCTGTCCACGATACCCGGTGCCTCATTCTCGATTGGTCTGTAATCTTCCTCTTTGATATCGCCCTTTCCATCAATAGGCTCACCTAAGGCATTGATGATTCGGCCGATAAAACCTTTGCCTACAGGGATTCCGGCTTTTTTCTTTGTTCTTACTACTTTGGTTCCTTCATGGATTCCGTGGTCTCTTCCGAAAAGGATTACACCGATTTCATTCTGACGGATATCCTGAACCATTCCTTTTACTCCATTATCGAATACTACGATCTCACCATACATGGCATGGTCGATGCCGTATATTGTGGCGATTCCGTCGCCGACGTAGATTACCTCGCCGGTCTCACGGCTCTCGGTATCGAAGTCGAAATTCTCTATCTCGCTCTGGATAATGGAGATTATGTCTGTTGCACTGATTGCGCCCACAGGGGTCACCTCCTGGTCAATTTTCTTTCAAGCTCACGAAGCTTTCCTTCGTAGCTTCTGTCATACTCTGTATTAAGAGTCTTAATCACATATCCACCTAAAAGTGTTTCGTCCACTTTCTGTGTAAGGGATATTTCATATTCCGGATATTTGCTTTGTAGCAGCGCCTTGGCGTCATTTGCTTCCTCGTCGGTTGCGGCCTCTGCACTGATAAGCTCAGCTCTTATGATATGGTTTTTCTCATCCCAGTATCTGTAATATGCCTCAAAGATTTCATTCATTTCAGCGGCATATCCAAGCTTTACCATTTCCTTTATGAAGCTTGTGATAAGCTTTGGCTCACTCTCAAATCCGTATACCTTTTCTATGATGTCATACTTTTTGGTAAGCGGTATAAGTGGATTTGCAAGCGTCTGTGCAAGCTTTTCTGTCACAAAATATACTCTCTGTGCTTCCTCCACATCACGACGTTCTACAGCCAGCCTGTACAAAACTATTGCATTATTTACTGCTGCCTGTGTCATTAGCTTCACCTGTCTTTACAATCTTTCTCGCTGCTAAGATGGCAAGTTTTGCAATTTCAGCCTCAGCGGCCTTTGTTGCCTTATCCTGCTCGCTAGCAATGTCCGCTTTTGCTTTTTCAAGCATACTGTCTGCTTCCTGTCTGGTTCTCTCAAGAGCCTTCTCCTGCTCAGCCTCGGCTCTTGCCCTGGCATCGAGTATTATCTGGTCTGCCTGAGTCTTTGCACTCTCGAGCTTCTTTTTATAGTCGCTCTTTAAGCTTTCTGCATCGTCCTGACTCTTCTTTGCTTCCGAGAACTGCTTCTGAATCATTTCGTCTCTCTGATTGATCACGCCCATCACGCGGTCAAAGAGGAATTTCTTAAATATCCAGTACAGGAAAAGCAGATTGACTACTGTCCATATTATGTTCCATGGATCAATTTTTAACATTGCTCTACCTTCCTTTCTGTTTCATCTGGTTGTAACTGTCAGTTACGCTGCCTGATTATTTAAGGAAGAGGATGATAAGTAATGCGATAACGAAACCGTAAATAGCTGTTGCCTCTGCAAGGGCACATCCTAAAAGAAGTGATTTAGAGATTTTGCTCTCAGCCTCCGGCTGTCTTGCGATTGCGTCTACTGCGCTGCTTGTTGCCTTACCGATTCCAAGTCCGGCTCCGATTCCTGTTAATACTGCGATTCCAGCTCCGATTGCTACTAATAATGTTGATGACATAATGTGTTCTCCTTTTCTTGCTTATATGCTTTCTTTTGGTTAGCAATTATTTTGTTTCTTTTGTAAGCGAGGTTACATTTTCCATGCTTACGATGTGAAATTAAATGATGTGGTGTTTCATGCCTCATCAGGTCTTCTTACTCGGTTGCCTCCTTGATGAAAAGTCCTGTCAGGAATACAAATACATATGCCTGTATAAGTCCATCAAAGATATCAAAATAACAACTGAATACTGCCGGAACGATTGCCGGGACGACCATCTTTAAAAGCTCCATGATTACGAATGAACCAAGGACGTTTCCAAATAATCGCATACACAGCGATAATGGTTTGATAAAGATCTCAAGGATATTGATAGGTAGTATTACCGGCATTGGCTCTGCAAAGCTTTTAAGCCACCTTTTGGTGCCCTTTGCCCTGATTCCTGCCACCTCGATAAGAACTATGCTCATTACAGCGAGTGCTGCGGTGACGTTCATATCTTTTGTCGGCGGTTTGAAGCCAAGTAAGCCTATCAGGTTTGCTATTCCTATATAGATGATTACTGTTGCCAGATATGGTATGTAATCCTTTCCTTTTTCTCCGAGTGTCTCACTGAAGAAATCATTAAGAAATTTGACTCCTGCCTCTACGGCTACCTGTCTGCGTCCGGGATTTTCAACTGAAAGATTTCTGCCGAGAAAAAAGCACAGTAAAAATACCGCTGCCATTATTATCCATGTGACTACTACCGACTCGTATATGGGTATGCCTCCGAATATCGGTATCTTGAATACCACGTCACAATTGAGTTCCTCTAACAGTCCATCTACCAGAGCATCCATCTGCGTTACCTCCTTTCTTTTTTGCTATATGAAATTTGATACGCAAATTGTTTCTTAATAACTCAAGATGTTTTCTGTCTGACCTTTGATGTTTGTTTGGTCTTGATTTAATAAGAAGCAACTATCGTTGTACTTGATTTTAGTCACATCGTTTTATAAAGTCAACGTTTCGTTTTTATATTGTTTGGCTGGCAAAGTTTCACATTTTTTAGTTAGCTTTTTATACATTTTCAACAATTTATGTTTTTATTTTTGTGCAGTTTTTCTATTGCGTTTTGGGGATGTTTAGTTTTATTTTATTTTTGTTTGCGTTTTATTAAAAATTTCCAAATAATTCGGGAAGAATTTCCCTTTTTTTCACAGTTTTTCACAATTCATTTGAATTGCTGTGGGGGATTGGCTATAGTACGGAACCCGGGCGGCAGGCACTCACAGGCTCTGGTGGGCTACGCTACGCTGCCAAGATTCTGTACGAAATTATGCTTGCAGGGTTTCTTTGCTTGACGAAACCGGCTTTTATGCGCCGTCCATGGCGCATAACGCCTTGCCCAGCCGTCCTTGGCTGGGCATTTCTGTGCTTCGTGGGCATAATTTCTACAGTATCTAGGCAGCTTCGCTATTCGCCCTCCCGAGCCTGTGTGTGCCTGCCGCCCGGGTTCCTTACGCTGTGGCTCTATTTACCTTCTTGTCGCTTTGCCCACGGCTATTGCCGTGGGCTCGCTCTGTGCCTAGCCCAGCATCACATCGAGTGTCATCATGAGGCAGAAGCCCACCATAAATGCTATGGTGGCGCGGTTTGAGTGACCTCCCTCTGACATTTCCGGCACGAGTTCTTCTATGACTACATATATCATGGCTCCGGCGGCGAAGCTTAGCAGGTACGGCATCACCGGCTCTATTATTCCGATGGCAAGTATCGTAAGTATTCCCGCTATCGGCTCGACTATTCCCGACAATACTCCGTATACAAAGGCTCTTAGCTTTGAGCTTCCTGTGCTATGTAATGGCATGGATATGATTGCGCCCTCCGGGAAATTCTGTATGGCTATTCCGATTGCCAGTGAAAGGGCTGCTGCCCTCGTGATGGTGGTGGTTCCTGATATCCAGCTTGCGTAGAGCACTCCGACTGCCATGCCCTCCGGTATATTATGTAATGTAACTGCAAGCACCATCATTGTCTGTCTGCTGAAGTTACTCTTTGGACCCTCGACTGAATTATCGAGATGCATATGTGGTGTGATTGTATCCAGTATCAATAGGAAAAACATTCCGAGCATAAAGCCTGCTACCGCCGGGACGAACTGCATTTTTCCAAGGCTCTGTGACTGATCAAGTGCCGGAATCAGAAGACTCCAGACTGATGCCGCAATCATTACGCCTGCTGCAAAGCCACTGAGCATTTTTGTGGTCTTTACGGAAAGCTCATTTTTCATAAAAAGTACACATGCCGCACCGAGCGACGTGCCTATAAATGGTATTAATAAACCTAATATGGTTGATGTAATCATGGTTGCCTCCTATTCTGCTGTTTTTCTATTTTACACAAACTTCCCATATATAAAACTATATTTACCGGAGAGTATACCGTTGTTCCGAAGAAAAAAATATGAGGAATACACTGTATGCTAGGCCGGTATCACAAAATAAAATATGGGAAGTTTGAATATTTTATTATTCAACATATTATTTCTTATATCGTTTCGTATATCATTTTACAGTAACTGAATATTCAAAACCACTTAATGTAAAACAGCTGCAAGTAATTAGTCTTCTCTAACCCGATTACAGTTTAATACACCTATATAATTTCGTCAACCGGCTTCTGTGAGCCTTACTCGTTACTGTTCACACCTAGCAGTGTGACCAGCAACGATTGCAGCTCATTTAAAATGGCTTCTAATACCGATTCCTGCAAAGAGGCTGTCTTCCCACACATATATTATCCTTTGTACGGTCACGAAGCTCCGGCACCGGATTTGGCGCCACCTCAAAGCGATAATCCTCCCCGTTTTTGCGGATATAATCCTCAATAAAGGTATGGCTCATTACATTTCTTACCGGGTCATTGACCAGGCGCTGATATCTGATAAATGTTTCAGGAGCATTGGTTCTTACATCCACATACCTTTCACGGCATGCTGTATCATTTACCGTACTGCCAAGCACACACCTGACATACTCAATATTGCTCTCCAGCACAAGAGGAGCCGGGAACTCAGCGTCAGGGATGACCTCCTGCCAATCCTTTTTCTCGTACTGTCTTAGCAGCTCAAGTGCAATATGCAGATGCTTAAGCTCCTGTTCAAACATAAACTGCCATATGCCACGTATTCTTGTATCCGTCTCCGTTTCATAACAGCTCCAATACAGCCAGCACTCGACATACTGATGAACAAGGAGATTTTCAAGGCGACTCATGCATGGCTTCAACAGACTGCCATACTGTGTGACATGCTGTTCCTCGACCATTCCGATTTCCTGATATAGCCTGCGTCCCATCTCATCAGGCCAAAGTGCCGCTGTGTTCATATAGTAGTTCATAGTCTGCTGTTCTGCTGCTGTGATTACGTTTGCAGCCAGCACATCCATTGTCGCAGGGCATTTATCCGTCATCGGATATCGTATTGAATCATATGGATGCCTGTGGTGTGAAATAGTCGGTCTGCCCGGTGTGATTTCCGTATAGCCTCCGACAAGCTTCTCTGCGTGCTCACCTGTGGTAAAATCAAGATAATCTGCATAGCGGTACAAATGATCAAAATCCTCGAGCAAGGCAAAATCAAGCGCAGACTTAATATTTTTGTCATTTACTCGTTTTGCAAGATGCGCAGTCAGATCAACCGCCAGCTGCTCGTAGCCTATGGTGTGCTCCAATGCCGACTCATCTGCCGGCTTTAAATGTGTGAGTATTTTCTGCTGCTGTTGCTCACTTTTCCTGATGTATGCAAGCTTTCGTCTAAGCTCATCATCACCTACGCTTCTTGAAAACTGATGTGAAAACCACACGTTTTCAAATTCTGTACCATTCATCAATATGATTCTCGTCCTTGTATACGGATTTACCTCATTTTTGTTATATGGTTTTACCCAGAATTTCTCCCAGTCAACAAATAAATCGCCGGTTCTCTCCGGCCTCATTTTAAATGGATTCATAATAAAAACATACCTCCTTCATGCTATTGTATGCACGAAGGAGGTATGCTGTGCGTATGAATCACATTCTAATAATTTGTCAAATATATATGTGTATTTAGAGTTTTCCGAATCAGCCTCATAAGAGCCTTTCCTGCTCTATTGTTTTATCCGATTCAAGAATTGCTTCTTTTAATTCAGCAAGCAATCCTGCATCCTTTTTTTGAAGTTTTTCCCTAGTTGAAGCCTTAAGTGGTATTCCAGCGTCTTTTTTTAATGCTTCCTCAAAATCCGCTACCCCCATTCTATAAGGCATTAGTTTTTCAAAAATTCTATCCTTAATAAACAAGAATATGCTTATCCCTCCAAAATCCATATCTCCCCAATGGAGGAACTCACATTCCTTAGATACAATAAGGCTTAATTTCTTTAGAAAATACACTTCCTTAGGAGTAAAATAACCATGACAAAAAATATACAAGGTATTCTCATCATATTGCATACTTTCATAGTTAGCCTTATTTTCTATGGTCATAATTCTTTTGCATCCTGCAAGCGAAACCGGACTTGCATGCTCAAGTGTCTGCGTATTAATAATGGTTCCATAAATCTGCTTTGACGTATCAATAACACATGTATCATCAATTCTATATGACAATGGTCCCTTCCATTCCATTGTCTGTGCATATGACATAATGCCATGCATCTTCAAAATTTCAAGCCCCGACTTCTTTTTATCCTCTTTGGCATCATCTTCCTCTCCCTCTGTATCATAATCCTCCATATCCTTCTCATAATATGGAGAATATTTAGTCAGAATTGATACCATCTTTTGTCGATAGCATTTTTCAAATTTCTTTGAATCTTTAAAAACCTTTGCACTAAAAACACGCTCCCACACAGGCGCCTTTATTCTTGTTATAGCATTGATACACTTAAAACGCATATCCTCCTCAGCCTCTGTGACACTCTTTCCGGCTTCCAGACGCCCCAAAATATCATCATAATATCTGCATATCCAATCGCAGTCACCAACCTCTGATTTCCACTGCTTTACAGACTCTATCAATCTTACCTGTTTTGCTCTTGAATCCTCAACACCCTCAAGCCGACACAGCTCCGGTATGCTGCTGACATCACAATCAATTTTTTTAATATCGCTGTTGACCTGAGTCCAATTAATTCTTATCCTCCCATCGTGGCCTGCTTGTGTATTATTCTCTATGAACCTTGCCTGATCGATTAGTTTCCGGCGTCCGCCAACAAATTCCATCATTTCTGTTACTTTGTTCAAATGTTTTTCTCCGGTTAGTTTTCCTGACCGGTATCCTTCGGTGTCTGTTTTTTTAATAATATAGCCTGCAAGCGTGTGCTTAATTGGAGTTTTTCCCATAGCATAATACCCCTTTAAAACCATTAATACGTCCTATCACTTTTCCTCAAACAGCTCGATTTCCTCGCCAAGTGGTCCTTTGCAGAATGCTATGCGCGCCGGAAATACCGGTGTTGATGCGATTTCTATATCCTTCGGCTCAATAAATACCTCGTATCCTGCTGCTTTTACAGCCTCTACACACGCATCCACATTATCTGTTGCGAATGCGAAATGACGAATCACACCTTTGCCCGGTGCATCATCTCCATCGTTAAAAATCTCAACAATTCCGTTTCCGGTATCAAGCATGATTCCTGCCTGCCATTCCCTTGCGACCGGGATTCCCAGAATGTTTTTGTAGAAATCTATTGTCTTTTCATATTCCTCTGTGCTGCTGCACTTCATTGATACGTGATGTATACCTTTTATTAAGCTCATTGTTTTTCTCCCTTTAATTTTTTGGAGCTGTTTTGTGATTTATAGTGATTTCAGCTACTTTTCTCCGCAATTTTTCCGGCTTTTGGGCTGAATTTTAGGAGCTGTTTTGGAGATTTCTGCGGTTTCAGCTACTTTTCTCGCAATTTTTTCCGGCTTTTGGCTGAATTTTAGGAGCTGTTTTGGAGATTTCTGCAGTTTCAGCTACTTTTCTCGCAATTTTTCCGGCTTTTGGGCTGAATTTTGGGTGCTGTTTTAAAAGTTTTAGGGATTACAGCTCCCCAAGGTCTGCCTACTATGCTATCAACCTATGGCTATTATACATTATTCCAATTTAGTCCTACTTAGTAAAATGATGTGAGGGTCAAAAGGTATCCAATTCAGGATCCCTTAAATCATATTATATCTATAAAATTTTCTATTGTCCATATATACAGACAATTATGATTGCGACCCATTTTCAATTTTCACTTTTGTTTGAAATTGAGTAACTATTCTGCGCTGCTGATTCTAATGCGCTTGCGGCTCGCAGCTATGAAGGCACTGAACAATTACGAAATTTGTTGAAGATACTGAACAGTTACGAAATTTATTTGCAAATTCGTGCTTCTCCATTATACTATGATAACATTTTCTAAATAACTATACCATTTACTTAAATGGGATGTAATCGTTGCTGGTCACACTGTTAGGTGTGAACAGTAATTATTATTTTCTTGTACTACCGGTAAAATATGCAAGTGATATGGTGTAGTTCGTTTAAAACTGTTATACTAGGATATATCAGAAAATAAGTACAATCTACAGGAGGATCACAATGATAATAAAAAACGGTATTGTAGCAGACCCTGCTTCAGGTCTCTACGAACAGATGGATATACTTGTAAAAGATGGGAAAATAGTAAAAATAGCACCTGACATCTCATGTGCGTCAGATGCTGCTGCAACTGAAAAAGAAGAAATAATAGATGCAGCCGGAATGATTGTCGGACCTGGACTTATTGACACACATGTGCATTTCCGTGATCCGGGCTTCACATACAAGGAGGATATCCACACCGGTTCCCTGTCTGCCGCAAAGGGTGGCTTCACAACTGTTGTGTGCATGGCAAACACAAAGCCTACAGTGGACAATGTTGATACTCTAAAGGACAACCTCACACGTGGAAAGCAGGAAAAAATCCGTATGTATCAGGCCGCTGCAATATCGCACTCCCTCAAAGGACAGGATGAGGTTGACATGGCAGCTTTAAAGGAAGCCGGAGCATGTGGCTTTACAGATGACGGCATTCCTCTTACAAATGCTGCTTTCTGCTACAGAGCCATGCAAAATGCTGCGAAGCTTGATATGCCGATAAGTCTCCATGAGGAGGACCCTGCATTTATCAAAAACAACGGCATCAACCACGGAAAAGTATCTGACGCTCTCGGTATCTACGGCTCACCATCCATCGCTGAGGAAGCCCTTGTTGCAAGAGACTGTCTGCTTGCGCTGCGCAGTGGTGCAGATGTTGTAATACAGCACATCAGCTCCGGTGTATCTGTTGATATAGTCCGCACCTACAAAAAGCTTGGTGCAAGGCTCCATGCCGAGGCCACTCCACATCACTTCACGCTGACTGAGGATGCTGTCTTAGAGCACGGCACCCTTGCCAAGATGAATCCGCCTCTTCGCACTGAAGCAGACCGTCAAAAGATTATAGAGGGACTTATCGATGGCACAATAGACCTTATCGCAACAGATCATGCGCCTCACAGCACCGAGGAAAAATCAAAGCCTGTAACCGAAGCTCCAAGCGGTATCATCGGTCTTGAGACATCTCTTGCTCTTGGTATCACAAGCCTTGTCAAACCGGGCCATCTGAGCATGCTTGAGCTTTTGGAAAAGATGACTATCAACCCTGCCCGGCTGTACCACATGCCTTACGGTACTATCTCAGAGGGTGCTGCTGCAGATTTTGTCATCTTTGATCCTGATGAAAAATGGGTACCATGCGAATATGCATCAAAATCATCAAACACACCTTTCACCAGCATGGAACTGACCGGCAAGGTGAAGTACACCGTATGCGGTGGAAATGTGATTTATTCGGATAAATAAATTGTGTATGCACTTATTAAAAAAGCAGATTGTGAACGCATGTGTTCACAATCTGCTTTTTTCTACTTTCCCACCAGCTCCAGGCAGTCTCCATAGTGCCTCTGCAGTGACTTTAAGTCCATAATCATCATATAAAATACTCTGCCATTGTGCACTGAATCCACTATCCTGCCATGATCGAGCACTGAAATATATGTGCCGTCTGCTTTTCGCATATGAAAGAAAATATAATCATTTGAGTGTCCTACGTCGATCTGCGACCATATTCTTTTAAACCCGTTCAGTTGCTCACCCGCTCGAGGAGACAAATACTTTCTACATGCGTCGTATGAGAAAACTGATCAAACGTCTGCCACTTTATGAGTTCATACTTCTCCTCACACAGTATCTTCAAATCCCTTGCCAATGTTGCCGAATCGCAGCTCACATATACAATCCTCTCCGGTGACATAGCAAGCATTGTGTCCAGGCACTTCTCATCGCAGCCCTTTCTTGGAGGGTCAACGACTATCACATCCGGGCGAAGCATATCTGTATGTCCGGTGGATGCTGTATCATCAGTGATTTTCTCAGTTTTCTTTGCATTCTCATAAAACTGTGGCAGCACCTCCTCAGCCTTTCCTACGAAAAACTGTGCATTTGTGATGCCATTGAGCTTCGCATTGTTTTTGGCATCCTCGATTGCCTGAGGCACTATTTCTACTCCGTACACCTGCTTTGCCTTCTGTGACAAAAAGAGCGATATGGTACCGATACCACAGTAGAGATCCCAGACATTTTCATTTCCTGTGAGCCCTGCAAATGCAAGTGCCGTGCTGTAGAGCTTTTCTGTCTGCTTCGGGTTTACCTGATAGAACGACTGTGGCGAAATCTGATATGTAATGCCTGTCCCCTGTGGTGTGAAATCAGGGTAAGAAAGCAGATGGATGGTGTCCTCAATATATGGTCTGCCCCATATGCAGACTGTCTTTTTGCCGAGGATGACATTTGTGTTTTCCTTGTTGATATTGTAGGAAATCGAAGTCATTCCATCGATTTTTGAGAGTCTTTCGCACAGTGTATCCGCTGCTCGGCGTTTTGCTTCAAGACTGTCCCCATTTATCACAAGACACACCATAATCTGCTTTGATGTAAAACCATATCTGATAAGCACATGGCGCACGAGCCCTTTGTGTGTGTTCTCGTCATACGGTGTGATGCCACACTCATTCATCCATTCCTTTATGATATCCAGTATCTCTTTGTTTTGCGGCACCCCAAGCCTGCAGTCCTCGACCGGGATGATATTGTGGCTTCGCGATGCATAAAAGCCTGTCACTATATTGCCATCCCTGTCATATCCCACCGGAAACTGTGCCTTGTTGCGGTAGCGGTATGGATTGTCTGCGCCAACAGGCGGCTGCATTTTACTGTCCAGCTTTGCCTCGGAAAATCCACCTATGCGCATGAGATTGTTGCGCACCTTATTATTTTTAAATTCAAGCTGCTTTTCATAGGAGAGCGCCTGTATCTGGCAGCCGCCACACCTCTTGTGCAGCTCACATTGCGGCTCAACGCGAAAAGTGGAAGGGGTCTTAATCTCTTCCACTCTTGCGTAGCCATAGTTTTTCTTTAATTTTGTTGCGCGGGCTGTTATGACGTCACCAATCAGTGCATCCTTTACGAAAAAGGTCATGCCATCATAATGTCCGATACCCTCGCCGTCTGTTCCCATATCTGTTATTTCAAGTTCAAATATGTCATTTTTTTTCATGCTTTTCTCTTCTTTATTTTATATATAATTACTCTTTATAATGTTTGTATCCGGTGCAAGCTTTCACACCAAAAATCACACCATAGCTATATTTAATATTGTCCGCTTTTTACACACTTGTTCTGCGGAAATTTGTCTCCATAAATCTGTTGTAGCCCTGCCACTTTGTATCGTTTTCAGGCACATTTACAAGCAGCTCCCTGAAGGTCTCCATCTTGGCATCTATGTTGTCTGCAAAGCTAAGTGCCAGTGCCTCGACAAGTGCCGGCTTTTTAGGAGAGCCAAACTCAAGCTCGCCGTGGTGGGCAAGTATGCAGTGCTTCAGCTCGTTTGCGAGTACTACCGGGAAGCCGTTGATGCTCTTAATCGCATCGCCTACCCACTCTGCACCAATCATGATATGTCCGAGGAGCTGACCAGCGTCTGTATAGTCATTCTCCGGGAAAGTAGAAAGCTCCTTTAATTTTCCGATATCATGGAAAATAGCTGCTGTAAGAAGCAGGTCACGGTTTAAAACCGGATACATTTTTGCAAAGTAATCACAGTTCTTCGTCACACCGAGTGTATGCTCCAAAAGACCTCCTACAAAGCCGTGGTGCACGCTCTTTGCGGCTGAATGGAACTTGAAACGGCGCTCAAACTCCTTATTGTCAAAAAAGCTATGTAAGAGCTGTGACAGGTACTGATTCTTTACAGAGCCGATAAAGCCCATGAGTTCCTTATACATGACCTCGACATCCTTATCGCTGACCGGCAGATAATCCGCAGGGTCATATTCTCCCTCGTTCACCTTTCTCGCACGCTTTATGGAACACTGCAAATTGCCCTGAAAGCTTGTGATATCACCGGTTATGGCTATGTAATCCATTGCATCAAATTCCTCAATGCCTACTGAGCCCACATCCCATATTTTGGCATCCAGCGTGCCTGTCTTATCCTGCAGGATAACATTGTCATAAGGCTTTCCGCTTTTGGTCATGGCTGTCTGCTTGCTCTTGCATAAAAAAATCTCATTGATTCTCTCTCCCTCGCGGAGAGTTGAAATATACTTCATATATCCTCCTATTTCGGCTAATTCATCACTCCGATTTTCACCTGACAGGTAATCTCCGTGTAGCCGTTGCTTCCTTTTCTCTTTACTTTCAGATTGCAGGTATCCTCAGGCTTTTGCTGCATAAGCTGTTTGTTGTACGCGGACACATTCGACACATCTGTATTGTTTACCGCAACTATCACATCTCCGCTTTGAAGCCCCGAGACAAATGCCGGTGAATCCATGGTAACCTGCTTTATATAAACACCCTTTGGGATGTTATATCTGTTTGCTATTTTTTCTGTAACTGTAGTACAGGTGATGCCTATGTACGGCACATCTGCGCCGCTCTCGAGCTTTTCAATGACAGGTGACAGGTCACTTATGCTGACAGCCGTGAGCGTATTGTTTTCCTCCGCCGGATTAAAATCCTGCAGCGAAAGCCCTATGACCTGACCATCTGTATTAATCAGTATACCGCTCTGCAACTTGTTGCTTGCGATATCTGTGGTGAGCACCGAGTAATTGTTGTCCTGCGCCGACAGCTCGTTGGTTGTTGACGTTACAAGACCTGTGAGAATAGCATAGTTTGCCTCAAGCGCAATGACAGATGCTCCTCTTGAAACGATATTTGAATTACCAAGCTCCGCAACCGCTATAGCCCCTGTTGTGGCGTCGTCCAGAAGTGACTTATCCACGGAAATGATTGCTATACCTGTATTGCTGTCATACTTGACCAGCGCAGCATCAGCCATCATGTCGTTTACAAAGGTTACACTAAGCTTATCCGCCTTATCCACTACATTTTTCTCTGTCAGAATGATTAGCTGCTTTCCATTGTCCCTCAGTATCACTCCCACTCCCTGACCCTCGGTCTCATAGGAATTGTTGAAAATATCGGTGGCATCTGTCACACCCGTGACTCCTACTACAAATTTCGAGGCCGAAGCGCCCACGCTGTAGAGCTGGTTCTGCACTGCCTGATAATCTGCGAGTGTAGGCTGATAGGTCTGCGAAGACGGCTCCGAAGAAGTGCCGGACTCTGTGCTTTGTGTACCATTTTCACTATATGCATCATTGCTGTCATCTATGCCAGGCTGCTGTGTGGCTATCTGCACATCATTATTATTTTTTCCATCTGAAGCTTTTTTTGATTGTCTGTTGATAACCGGCAGAAATATAGCAAAAACAATGCTTGCAGCCACTGCAAATGCCACTCCGCAGAGTGCTGCTGTGCCTGCTTTTTTTGCAAGTCTTTTTTTATTCAGCGGTTTATCCTTTATCTTTTCTCTGATAAATTGCTCCATATTGTCACCCTGATTAGATGTCTTTAGTTACTATCTTACATTATATTCTGAATTATATTGCGTTGCAACCATATTTTTTGAGTACGGCCTTGTGGCATGTACCCGCCGGACTGCTGCAAGCCCTTACTTTTTGGCTCGTTTAACAAACTGGTTCGTTATGTATTAAACTTTATGTTATCATCTTGTAATTATCATTTAATACATATTTATTATGGTTTTTTTGAAGATTTTCAGCTATAATATGATAAGCTATACAGTAAATTTGAATTTAATATTCAACTACCGAAATATAAGGATATAGAAATGAATAAAAAAGTTTACAAAACATTGGAATATAACAAAATCCTCACCATGCTAAGCAGCTACGCAGCATGTGATGAGACAAAGAAGCGGTGTCTTTCGCTTGAGCCTATCACCGATTTATACGAAATCAGACATCTGCAGACCACCACTGCCGATGCACTAAGCCGCCTGTATAAGGACAGCGGAGTGTCCTTCGTTGGCATACACAATGTACATGCTTCCCTAAAGAGGCTTGATATCGGCGGTGCACTGAATACGACCGAGCTTCTTCGCATCTGCAGTCTTTTGGAGGTTGCAAAGCGCGTGAAGGCTTATGGCAGAAGCGCCATGGACAATGAGAAGCAGGATTCACTCTCCGGTCTGTTTGCAGGGATTGAACCGGTTTCTGCACTCTGCGATGAGATTAAGAGGTGCATTTTATCTGAGGAAGAGATTGCCGATGATGCGAGTCCTGAGCTTTTTAAGATAAGAAAGAGCATACGCGGCATGAACGACAGAATCCATGCGCAGCTCACCAAACTCATGAACAACAGCACAACGAGGACATATCTGCAGGATGCGGTTGTGACCATGCGTGACGGCAGATATTGTCTGCCTGTAAAGGCTGAGGCTAAGGGCAATGTCCCCGGCATGATGCACGACCAGTCATCTACCGGCTCTACCCTTTTTATCGAACCGATGGCTGTCGTCAATTTGAATAACGAGCTCAAGGAGCTTTTCATAAAGGAGCAGGAGGAGATTGAAAAAATCCTTGCAGCGCTCAGCGACAAGGTTGCCATGAATGCGGCTGCTTTGGAGCAGGACTATGAGATTCTTTCAGAGCTTGACTTCATTTTTGCAAAGGCAAATCTGGCTAAATCATATAACGGTGTGGCACCTGAGTTCAACACCGAGGGGCATATCAATATCAGAAAGGGCCGTCATCCGCTTTTGGATGCTAAAAAGGTGGTCCCTATAGATGTACGGCTCGGCGAGGACTATAAGCAGCTCATCATCACCGGACCAAATACCGGCGGTAAAACTGTTTCACTAAAGACTGTCGGACTTTTGACTCTCATGGGTCAGGCAGGTCTTCACATTCCTGCGGCTGACAGGTCAAAGCTCGCCATCTTTGAGGACGTCTTTGCGGATATAGGCGATGAGCAGAGTATTGAGCAAAGTCTCAGTACCTTCTCGTCTCACATGACCAATATCGTAAAAATTCTTGAAAAAGCTGACGACAGAAGCCTTTGCCTGTTCGATGAGCTCTGCTCGGGAACCGACCCGACAGAGGGTGCGGCACTTGCCATCTCAATTTTAAACAGACTGCACCAGTATGGCGCCATCACCATGGCCACCACACACTACAGTGAGCTGAAGGTATATGCACTTTCCACAGACGGTGTGGAAAATGCCTGCTGTGAGTTCAATGTGGAGACTTTAAGCCCTACCTACCGCCTTTTAATCGGTATTCCTGGAAAGAGTAACGCATTTGCAATCTCATCAAAGCTTGGTCTGGACGAAAACATCATCGAGGATGCAAAAAGCAGGATTAATGATAACGACCTTGATTTTGAGGATCTGATTGCAAGCCTCGAGTCACAGCGACAAACCATCGAAAAGGAACAGCTTGAAATCAACAGCTACAAGGCCGAGATTGAAAAGCTCAAGAAACAGCTCGAAGAGAAAAACGAGCGCATAGACAAGAGCAAAGACAAGATTTTACGCGAGGCAAATGAGGAAGCCTACAAGATACTGCAGGATGCAAAGGAGCTTGCCGACAAAACCATCCGCAATTTCAACAAATACGGACAGGGGCAGGCTCCTATGAGCCAGATGGAAAAGGAGCGCTCTGCCCTTCGTGACAAGATGAATGACAAGGAAAAGAAGCTGTCAGACATCAAGAAAAACACTGCCAAGGCAAATCACAAGGTGCCTAAGAAGCTGCGCATCGGTGATTCTGTGCTTGTGCTCTCCCTCAATCTGAAGGGAACCGTCCACACTCTGCCAAACGCCAAGGGCGATTTGTATGTGCAGATGGGTATACTGCGCTCGCTGGTTAATATTAATGACCTCGTGCTCTTAAACGACGATGTCTCTCCTGCAAAGAAGTACGGCGGCAGCGGAAGCAAAATAAAAATGAGCAAATCAATGTCAGTTTCATCAGAAATCAACCTGATTGGAAAGACTACGGATGAGGCACTTGCTCTCTTAGATAAATACTTAGATGACGCATATATCGCTCATCTTTCATCTGTGCGCATTGTCCACGGAAAAGGCACCGGTGCACTGCGAAAGGCTGTGCATGGACTCCTTAAGAGGACAAAAACTATTGCGGAATACCATCTCGGTGAGTTTGGTGAGGGCGATGCCGGAGTAACCATTGCAACCTTTAAATAACGACAATGTACTTTTACGGAATATAAATAATTTTTAAGAAGGAGATTAGAAATGGCTGTTAAACAGAAAATACTGATAGTAGACGACGACAACAATATAGCAGAGCTTATATCTCTATATCTGACCAAGGAATGCTATGACACCAAAATCGTAAATGATGGTGAACAGGCTCTTATCGCGTTCGAGCACTACAAGCCAAACATGCTTCTTTTGGACCTTATGCTTCCGGGCATAGACGGCTATCAGGTATGCCGTGAGATACGTGCAAAGTCCGATGTGCCGATTATCATGCTCTCCGCAAAGGGCGAGGTATTTGACAAGGTTTTAGGCCTGGAGCTTGGCGCCGACGACTATATACTCAAGCCCTTTGACTCAAAGGAGCTTGTGGCAAGAGTCAAGGCCGTGCTCAGACGTTTCCAGCCTGCAAAGCCGGAAGCCTATGCTTCCGTAGATATCAAGTGTGTGGAGTACCCTGGGCTTATTGTAAATCTGTCCAACTACTCTGTCACTTATGACGGACAGCAGATTGATATGCCGCCAAAGGAGCTTGAGCTATTATATTTTCTTACCTCATCTCCAAATCAGGTGTTTACAAGGGAGCAGCTTCTGGACAACATATGGGGCTATGAATATGTCGGTGACACCCGCACTGTCGACGTGCATGTAAAGCGTCTCCGCGAGAAAATCAAGGACAAGCCAACCTGGCGTATCGCAACTGTCTGGGGTATCGGATACAAGTTTGAGGTAAAATAATAATGAAGCATACCATCTACTCTAAGCTGTTAATCAGCTACCTGATTTACGGTGTCATCGCTTTTTTCATTATATGCACCTTTACACAGCATCTCACCACAGACTATATTGAAAAGCAGGAGGCATCCAATCTCTACAGGGAGGCATCAATCATAGCAGGTGACTATGCCAGTGAATACTTTGGTTCATCCATGTCGCTTAGCGATTTCCAGAATCACATGAAAATCGTAGCCAACTATATGGATGCCGAGGTATGGGTGGTCAGCCCTGACGGTGAGCTGCTCATGGACTCAGATGATCCGTCAATAGGCATTGATATCCAAAATGACAGTTCTAAGCCTGTAGTGATAAATGGCTTTGATGTCACCGATTTTGGCAGCGACAACTATATGATTGGAAATTTTTACGGCTCCTTCAAGCATAGGATGCTGTCAGTATTTTCCCCGGTAAATGTCTCGTACCAGAATATCGGCTACATAGTCATTCACAAGACAATGAGCCATATCACGGCAGGTGTAAACGGTTTTATGAATATCTCCTTTTACACTGTAGCGCTCATTTTTGCAGTGGCATTTATTATGCTTGTCATGATGAGCCGCTCCATTTACCAGCCAATCACACGAATCACAAAGACCGCAAAGAAGTATGCAAAGGGCGATTTCACTGCCCAGATTGATGTACATTCCAATGACGAAATCGGCTATCTGGCAAACACACTAAACTACATGGCAACGGAGCTAGATACTCTTGAGGAGGATCAGCGCAAGTTTGTTTCCAACGTGTCACACGACTTTCGCTCCCCTCTTACCTCGATAAAGGGCTACGTGGAGGCCATGCTGGACGGAACCATTCCTGTTGAGATGCAGGATAAATACTTAAACATCATACTTTTTGAAACCGAGAGGCTTAATAAGCTCACCAAGAGTCTTATCGATCTGAACCAGTTCGGTCATCACGGCATACATCTGGATATTGCTGATTTTGACATCAATACAATGATCCGCACGACAATCCTTACCTTCGAGGGTAAATGCAGTGAGAAGGGCTTAAGCTTTGACCTGCTGCTCACCGGAAAAGAGCTTTTCGTGCGCGGTGATATGGTCAAAATCCAACAGATTCTTTACAACCTGATTGACAACGCTGTGAAGTTTTCAAATAATGATTCGAGTATCAAGATTGAGACGAGTATCAGAAATGAAAAGGTGTTTATATCAGTAAAGGATCACGGTATCGGTATACCGAAGGACAGCCTTTCAAAGATCTGGGAGCGCTTCTACAAGAGTGATTTATCCCGCGGAAAGGATAAGCGCGGTACGGGACTTGGCCTGTCTATAGTTAAAGAAATCGTGCAGGCGCATGGTGAGAATATAAATGTGATAAGTACTGAGGGTGTGGGAACTGAGTTTATATTTACGCTGCCGCTCAGCAAAAAAGAAGGGTGAGGCGCAGCTCATCAAATGATTGGTGGTGGGCGCCTCGCTTTTTAGGTTGTGAAGCTGCCGGCATAGCACACAGTATATTCCTCAGAAAAATGTGAAGTCAGCCGCGGTTCTTTATCCAGACAGGTTACGATTTTATTTATGTTTTCTTTCTTCTTTAATTTATGGAACTCCGCGGCAGTTCACATTTTTCTTCGGAACACACTGTATGCTCTCCGGCTAATTCAGGTTTACGAGCGAGGCGCTTTGCTACCTTACATTTTGGCAGTGCCGGACTTATTTCACTGGCGTGAAATTTTGTCCGGCACTTTTTACTTTTTAAATTTAAAGCTCATTTCACTTATGCGAAATGAGCTTATTTTATATCATATTCTTATGGTTCGTATTTGCTGCCGGACGGGTCGGTTACTGTGTAGTCTCCGCCGGATATGTCGGCTGTGGTTTCAAAGTCTGTGATGTCCTGATTTACGGTACCATCGAACAGGTCATATGTGAAGGTGTAGCCCTGTGCCGATACTGCTTTGACATATATTTTGATATTGCTTGCAGCTGTGACAGGGATCAAGTCTTCGATTTTGACTGTGCCTTCGAGGCTATGGAGCTTACCGTCGTCCTCTTTTGAGGCATCAGAGGTGTCATTTTCCGTGTCATTCTTTGAGCCATCTTTTTTGGCATCATCCTTCCGGCTTAAGGCGGATGTGATGGAGTCTGTGTCTGCAGAGTCTGCACTGTCTGTACCGTTTTCTGCCAACAGCTGTCGGATATCGTATGTCTTTAGCTCTGTATCTGAGCTTGCAACTACGAGCTGCACACTGTTAAAGTCAAAGTAATCATTTCCCATGACCGCTACATCTACATCCGTGCCAAGCTTTATGCTGCCATTGTCAAAGGTTGGTTTATCGGCAAGTATGCCGGATGCTACATTTTTGAACACTGATGTCACACCTTCAAACTTATCGAGCACCTCTGTGCTTCTCTTATTTCCGTCAACAAACAGAAATGTCACATTGCCTGCATAGTCCTCAGACAGTGGAAGTGTGGCCTCACCCGTATACTTGATGCCGTCTAGCTCGAGCGGTATCTCGTTTGTACCGAAAAATACACTGGTTTTTGTATCCTCTGTGTACTCCTTTGGCACCACCGAGACAGAGACTGTGTATGTCTTATCGGTAAAGTCTGCACTTTTTAAGGAAATATCCCAGTCTGTTATGAGGCTGGCCTCCTCCTCAAGGGTGGACTTGATATCATCCTGCATGGTCTGCACATCGGAAAGTATCACCGATGTGTTGTCTGATGTGTATGACATCTGTGTCTCGAGCTTTTTTATCCTGTTATTAAGCAATACTGCCCCCGCAATAAGTGCGGCGAGCAGTATTATTGTAATCGCATTGAAAATATTTTTTTTCAAATTCATATTATAGTGTTATTCCTCATCTTCCTCTGCAGCCACAGCTATTCCAAGCTCCTCAAGCTGCTTTGGATCTACAGTTCCGGGTGCCTCTGACATAAGATCCGAAGCATCCTTTACCTTAGGGAATGCAATAACCTCCTTGATATTGTCTGTATGCAGCATATGCATGCAGATACGGTCAACACCGAAGGCAAGTCCTGCGTGTGGCGGTACACCATATGAGAATGCATCAAGCAGGAATCCAAACTGCTCATGTGCACGCTCCTTTGTGAAGCCAAGCACCTCAAACATCTTCTCCTGGATGTCATCCTGATGGATACGCACTGAACCTCCACCGAGCTCTGTACCATTGAGTACGATATCATATGCCTTTGCACGAACTGCGCCCGGATCTGAGTCTATCTTGTCCCAATCCTCCTCCATAGGCATAGTGAATGGATGATGCATTGCCATAAATCTGTTTTCCTCATCAGACCACTCAAGGAGTGGGAACTCTGTTACCCAGAGGAAATTGTACTTGTTCTCATCAATCAGGCCAAGCTCAGCTCCGAGCATGAGACGAAGTGCTCCAAGTACATTCCATACGATTTTATTCTTGTCTGCTGCGAAAAGGAGTAAATCTCCCGGCTTTCCGTTCATCTTTGCAACAAGTGCATCAAGCTCAGCTTCTGTCATAAACTTGGCAAATGATGACTTGTATGTGCCATCCTCATTGATGCACAGATAAGCAAGTCCCTTTGCTCCACAACCCTTTGCATGCTCTACAAGCTTGTCAATCTTCTTACGAGGCATCTTTGCCTGTCCCTCTACATTGATACCGCGGACAGAGCCACCGTTTTCAAGAGCTCCTGTGAATACTCCAAAGCCACAGTCCTTTACCACATCTGAAACATCGCAAAGCTCCATACCAAAACGTGTATCAGGCTTGTCAGAACCAAATCTGTCCATAGCCTCCTGCCAAGGCATACGCTTAAACGGAATCTCAACATCCACATTTATGACCTCTTTAAAAAGGTGCTTTAACAGTCTCTCATTTACCTCGATTACATCGTCGATATCTACAAATGAAAGCTCCATATCGGCCTGTGTAAACTCAGGCTGTCTGTCTGCACGCAGATCCTCGTCACGGAAGCATCGTGCAATCTGGAAATATCTGTCATAGCCTGAAGCCATCAGAAGCTGCTTAAAGAGCTGTGGTGACTGAGGGAGCGCGTAAAAATGTCCGTGGTGTATACGGCTTGGCACGAGATAGTCTCTGGCGCCCTCCGGTGTAGACTTGCAAAGGATTGGTGTCTCTATCTCCAAAAATCCCTCGTTTGCCATAAAGTCACGCATCACGCGAAGCACATTGCTTCTGAGCATGAGATTTCTCTGGATATCAGGGCGGCGAAGATCCAGATAACGGTATTTAAGTCTGATGTCCTCGCTGGTCTTTGAATTCTCCTCAATATGGAATGGAGGTGTCTGTGCCTCTGAAAGCACTCTGATCGATGTAGCGATAACCTCGATATCACCTGTCTTTAAGTTCTCATTGACAGCAGCTGTTCTCTTCTGAACAGTTCCCTCAACTGCGATGACGAACTCACTTCTTAAGGTGCCTGCCTTTTCAAAGCCCTCTGCACCTACATTTTCCTCACCGAATACTATCTGAAGTATTCCGCTTCTGTCTCTTAAATCTACGAAAATGAGACTTCCTAAATTTCTTCTCTTCTGTACCCAGCCCATCACGGTGACCTTCTCACCGATATTGGCATTTGATACTTCTGTACATCTATGGCTTCTATGTAAGCCCTGCATTGATTCTGCCATTTTATGCTCCTTATATTTCTACTATATATTTATTCTAATATCTGTTTGGTACCGCTGCTGCACAGCTAATCTGCTGCTTATCAGATTCCTATCTGTTAAAGAACTCAACAAACTCCTCGTAGCCCTCTTTCATAAGCTGCTCCTTCTGGAATTTCTTGTTCTTGTTCATGCGCACAACAAGCACCTGCTGTCCGTTTGCTCTTGCGTCTTTTGCCTGGTTCATGACATCAACAAGCTTGTCTGCCGGATATTTCTTCTCAACCATATAAGCCACCTTCTTTGGACTCTCAGGAATCTTGAAGCCGCTCTCCATGAGAAGCAGGATAATTCTCTCAAAACCGATTGAAAAACCACAGGCAGGTACATCATTTCCGGTGAACTTTCCAATCATCTTGTCATATCGTCCGCCACCGCCACAGGCTGCGCCAAGCTCAGGCATTGATATCTCAAAAATAGTTCCTGTGTAGTAGCTCATTCCACGAACAAGTGTAGGGTCAAATACGAGCTCAAACTTTGCTCCCTTTGTGGCATTGACAGCAGTAGCTATCTCTGTCATATTTGTAACCACTTCTTCGTCTAAATATTCACCGAGCTTTTCTGAAAGTATATTTACACCCTCAGTGACATCCCTTGTCTGCTCCAAAAGCTTGAACAAATCAAGATATTTGTCAATATTTTCCTGTGGGTAGCCATCCTGTGCAAGCTCACTTGCAACACCATCCACTCCTATCTTGTCCATCTTATCGAGTGTGATAAATACGCTGTCGTAGTCCTCCTCAGCAAAACCACTGTAAGCAGCCATTGCCTTTAGGATTCTTCTCTCGTTGATTCTTATCTCAAAGTTCTCGAAGCCGAGTCTGCCGATTGTGGTAGTGGTTGCTGTAATCAGCTCTATCTCTGCCAGATTGCTTGGCTCTCCGAGTATATCTATATCACACTGTGTAAACTGTCTGTAGCGGCCTCTCTGAGGTCTGTCTGCTCTCCACACACTGCCCATCTGAAGTGCCTTAAACGGCGATGGCAGGTTGTTGGCATTGTTTGAATAATATCTTGAAAGTGGCACTGTAAGGTCATAGCGCATTCCAAAGTCTACTACATCCGACTCTTCCTTTGCTGTCTCCAAATTCAGCTTCTCGCCTCTCTTCATTACCTTGAAGATCAGCTTCTCATTTTCTCCGCCCTGCTTACTTGTGAGATTTGCTATATTCTCCATGCATGGTGTCTCTATCGGTGTAAATCCGAAGCTTCTGTATGTATCCTTGATCACACTTGTCACATAATCACGGATTTCCATCTCTGCAGGTAGTATATCCTTCATGCCGTTGACCGGCTTTTTGCTCAGTGCCATTTGGTTTCCTCCATCTATATTAAAATATTGAATTCATTAGCTATTCTATTATACTTTTCGGTTTTGCAATCGTCAAGGGTTTATGGCAATTATACGGACTGCAAAGATAACGAGCATCTGCTGTGAACGGTTACAAATGCTAATGCACATCTACTGCGGCGGATTGCAGATGCCACACGGAGACAAGCCCATGGATTTTGCTTCATCAAGCGTTACCTCTGTGTCACTCTTTTTCAAGGTCCGACAGCCCGCCCGGTGATATTTCTTACCTGTTGCAGTGATATGAACCATCGTCTCGCTGTTTGAAGAATCTGCAGCGCTATTTTCTGCTGCTGAGCTGTCTGAGCCTGATGATGCACTTCCTGTGGTGCCATCCAGCCAGCTGTCACCATTCTCATAGTTTATTCCGACTCCGGGCTGCACATTATAGCAATAGACATTAAAAAGTATGCCGCCACCGTTATCCTCAACCGACTTTGCCTCTATGAGAACGCCGTTTGCAACAAGATTGCTGCCCGAGAACATCGGAGTCACCCTGTAGAGTACATGATTGCCTGTATTGTTTACATAATCCGCTACCAGATTCTCAAACGGAAGCATCCCCTCCACATTCAGATATCTCGTACCGGTAATAAGGTTCTTTGGATTGGCATTCTCCCCAGCAAGCTGATAGCCAATAAGATGACAGCGATTGTATAAATACCTGTCCTTTATCACATCATACTTCACCGTATGCCAGCCTGATGGCTTTATCATACCTATCTTGCCACGCTCCTCAGTCGGCATGATATCCTTGCAGATATTGGCATAAGCCACACCGCATCTGCCAAGTGAATCCAAATCACTGTAATTTTCAAAAGCAGTGGTAGTAATATCGCTATCCGTAAAAAAAGGCTCATTATTGTTGACAGCCACGTATGCCTTGCCATCATATGCCGGAATCGCATCGAGGGAAACGTAGGAATTGTTATTTACCAGATCCTCCTGTGGCCCATCCGCTTTATCCTTGCTGCCTAAAGCACCGGAAGAATCCTCATCTGCCACTACAGCTCCTGCGGCATGCCCGGCACCTTCCGTGCCGGATAAATCAGTGGAGGCACAGCCTATAAAAATTGTAGCAATTGCAAGTAACTCACATAGTGTAATTGCAGCTGTTTTCCTTAACTTTAGCCATATGTTCATATAAAATCACTCTTTCTATCAATCGATTGATATTGGATTTTCCCTAATTACAATAAATTAAATGAATACTTAAATTACTAAACCTAATATACTTTAATTTCCTCGCTTCATTTATTATAGCAAACGTTTGTTTGTTTTTCAACCCTTGCTGTAAAGCTATACATTTCCGTGTGCACCACGACCGGGCAGAGCTTACGGCCCGAACTCAAAAAAGCCACCCCAGGCATAACACCCGGTGTGGCTTTTAATCATGTATTATGAAATTATGTGAATCACCTAATGTGAATCAGCACTGCTATATTGCAGAACAAATCTACTCGCAAAGCTTAGAAAACTCATCCGCAACAAACTGAACCTTGGTTCCGATAATAACCTGAACAGAATTCTTGCCAGGCTTCATAACGCCTGCAACACCTGCAGATTTAATCTTCTTGTCATCAACCTGAGTGATATCCTTAACCTCAAGTCTGAGTCTTGTGATACAGTTGTCAATGCTTGCAATATTGTCTTTGCCACCGCAGCCCTCAAGAATAGTCTTTGCTACTGCTGTGTAGTCATTGTTAGAAAGCACTGCCTTCTTCTCTGCCTCGACATCATCGTCCTCTCTACCAGGGGTCTTAAGATTCCATTTCTTGATAGCGAAATAGAATACAATGTAGAATACGATAAAAGCTGCGATTCCAAGAGGAATGATGAGCCATGTCCTTGCTGCAGCCGGAAGTGAAGATGAGAATAATAAATCCATCGCACCGGCTGAGAATGAGAAGCCTGCTCTAAATCCAAGAGCTACTGTAACCATTGTGAAAATACCATAAAGTAAAGCATAAATCACATAGAGACCAGGAGCAAGGAACATAAATGCAAACTCAAAAGGCTCTGTAACACCACAGATAAATGCACAGATAGCTGCAGAAGCAAGGATACCGATGGCAGCCTTTTTCTTAGCAGGCTTTGCGCACTTAACCATAGCAAGTGCTGCACCAGGAATACCAAACATCATACATGGGAAGAAACCTGACATGTACATTCCGAGGCTCCATGAAACATCCTTTGATGTCTCGCCTGCCCAGAAATGTTTGAGGTCTCCAAGTCCGATAGTATCGAACCAGAATACATTGTTTAATGCGTGGTGTAATCCTGTAGGAATTAACAGACGGTTCAGGAATGCATAGATACCTGCACCGACTACATCAAAACCAACGATTGCTTTACCGATAGATACAAGAGCACCGAAAAGTAATGGCCATACAAACAGTAATACTACAGATACAAGGATTGAAACAACACCTGCGATAATTGCTACGCAACGCTTGCCACTGAAGAATGACAGCCAGTCAGGAAGCTTTGTATCCTTAAATCTGTTGTAACACAAAGAACCAATAATACCGGCCAAGATACCAATAAATGGGTTTTGAATCTTGTCGAATGCAAGTGTCTTTGTAGCGCTGTCAGCGATAGATGGCATGATTGTGGTAACAAAGCCTGTAGACAGGAGTGTTGTCATCATCAGCCATGAAGCTAAAGCTGCAATACCTCCAGTACCGTCGTTCTTATCCGACATACCGACACCAACGCCGATTACAAAAAGGATGGCCATGTTGTCAATCAAAGCGCCCCCGGCTTTAACTAAAAACAGACCTATTAAATTTCGCGCACCTTCGATATCACCACCTTGCATGGTTGCAGGACATAAATAATATCCAATACCCATGAGGATACCACAGATAGGAAGCACCGCTACGGGAAGCATTAAAGCTTTACCCAGTTTTTGAAGAAATTTCATAAATTTCCCCTCCTTTACATTTATATACTAAACTGGAGATACTCCAATTAAGTTCGTTGTTATTATATAATTATATTCAAATCTACGCGAGACTTAAAATCTCATCACCGGCGGATACATTCCCCTCTTTGAGCATCTTTATCTCACTATAATCAGCAGTGTTGCCAATTAAAACCGGAGTAATGACATTAAGATCAGCTGCCTTAATCTGCTTCAGGTCAGCCTCCATCAAAAGGTCACCCTTCTTCACCTGATCACCAACGGAAATATGTGATGTAAAAGGATCACCCTTTAGTGTCACTGTATCAAGACCAATGTGCAAAAGCAGCTCGACTCCCTGAGTGGTCGTCATGGTAAAAGCATGAAGCGTATCAAATACAGCTGTTACCTCGCCATCCGCCGGAGCATAAAACCTGCCCTCAGAAGGAATCACGGCCACGCCGTCTCCCAATATCTTCTCAGAAAAGGTAGGATCCGGAACCTCTGTAATAGGAACCACTCTGCCGTTGCACGGAGAACAGATCACCTTTCCCTTTGACTTATTCTTAAAAAAACCTAACATGATATCTCCTTTCCGTCGATATACACACTCACAATATCCAAATCATCATTGAGAAGCACAAAATCTGCTCTCTTTCCTGCAGAAATGCTGCCTGCTTCATCATAGATGCCAATCTCCTTAGCCGGATTGGCTGTAGCACACATAATTGCCTCCTCAAGCGGAATACCTGCCTGCCTTACTGTGAAACGCATACAATCCATCAGATTGGTTGCCGAGCCGGCAATTGTCCCATCATGAAGTGTGGCAAGCGGACCTCTGACCGTCACTGCCTGTCCACCGAGTGTATACTCGCCATCCTCAAGCCCTGTGGCTCTCATGCTGTCACTTATTAAAATCATGCGCTTCGCACCAAACATGGCAAATGTTGCCCTGATAACCGACGGGTGAATATGCACACCGTCACAAATGAGCTCCGCATGACACTTTTTGGAATCTCTCACAGCCCCGATAACTCCGGGATTCCTGTGATGAAGCGGCGGCATCGCATTATACAAATGTGTGGCATGGCTTGCACCATGCTCAATAGCCTCTACCGCGGTGTCATAATCAGCCGCTGTGTGTGCTATTGAAACCACAACACTTCCTCTTACCCTGTCTATAAATTCAATCGCCCCCGGCTCCTCCGGAGCAATATCTACAAGCTTTATCAAGCCATGGGCCGCATCCTGAAGCTCACAGAAATAATCATAATCACATCGCATGATATTCTCTGCCGCCTGTGCGCCCTTTTTAGAAGGACTGATAAAAGGTCCCTCCATATTTATACCTACAAGATGTGCACCACCATGATAAGTATAATCACCGGCATTTTTCATGACACTCAAAAGCTCATCCCTTTGAATGGTCATAGTAGCCGGACACACGCTCGTCACTCCGATAGAAGCCTCGTATGCTGTAATCACATCAAGCGCTTCTTTGGTGCCGTCACACATATCAGCTCCCTTGCATCCATGAAAATGAATATCCACAAGGCCCGGTATCATGATAAGACCTGATGCATCTATAATCTCCTGCGGTGCGCTGTCATTAGCCGCGTCCGTGTCAGCTGTTCTCTCCAAAACACTGTCAAAACGGCCATCCTTAACGACAACATCACCTTGCATAAAGCTGCCATCCTCTGTAAATACCCTTACATTTTTTATTATCATATACATGCACCTTCTCAACTAAAAAATATCTACAAGCAACTCAGTGCAGCCTCATCCGCTACGAGCGTAACATCATTGTGCAGCTGCAATACAGAAGCCGGCACCTGTGGTGTAATCGGTCCAAAGAAAGCCTTGTGCACAATCTCTGCCTTATCCTCACCACTTGCAACAATAAGAATCTTCTTAGCCTGCATGATTGTCTTGATACCCATTGTATAAGCCTGCTTCGGAACATCATCAGCCGATGCAAAGAAGCGCTTATTGGCCTCAATAGTAGACTCTGTCAGATTCACACAGTGTACCTGCTTGTCAAAAGACTCGCCCGGCTCATTAAAACCGATATGACCATTGTGCCCGATACCAAGAAGCTGCAAATCAACACCGCCAAGAGACTGAATCAGCTCTGTATAGCGCTTGCACTCCTTCTGTGAATCCGGTTCCATACCGTTTGGCAGGTGAGTATTCTCAACCGGAATATTCACATGATCAAACAAATTCTGATGCATAAAATAATAGTAGCTCTGGTCATTCTCACGGCTTAATCCCTTGTACTCATCAAGGTTCACCGTCATAACCTCTGAGAAGTCCAAATCCCCCTTCTTGAACCACTCAACGAGCTGCTTATACAAGCCGATAGGTGTAGAGCCTGTAGCCAGTCCCAATACACAATTAGGCTTCATAATCACCTGTGCCGATACGATATTTGCAGCCTTTCTGCTCATATCTGCATAATCCTTAGCATGATATATTCTCATGAAAAATCCCCCCAATTCGTAAAATATGCCCAATACTTTCTGCACAACCTTCAAATGTGCAGCTTGATTGCATATATGCATTTTACCCCATATAGTACATTTTGTCCAGTACTTTTTGTCATATTTTGCACATTTTATAAAAAAAATATTAAATTTTAATGCGGTGAAGTGGTAAAATTGCATAAAAATTCACTTTAAATGAATATATAATTTTTCACATACCACTATCATTATGGTATAATAGAGACATACAAATAGGAAGTTGGAGGATACACGCATGAAAATTGTAATCATTAATGGAAGTGCCAGAAAAGGAAACACGCTGACAGCAATCAATGCATTTATAAAAGGAGCATCAGAAAAGAATGAAATTGAAATCATTGAACCTGACAAACTCAACATTGCACCATGCAAGGGATGTGGTGTCTGTCAATGCTCTAAGGGATGCGTCGATAAGGATGATACAAATCCTACAATTGATAAAATTGCTGCCGCAGATATGATTCTTTTTGCTACACCAGTTTATTGGTGGGGAATGTCAGCACAATTGAAACTTATCATTGATAAGTGCTACTGCCGTGGATTGCAGTTAAAAAATAAAAAAGTTGGCACGATTGTTGTAGGCGGTTCTCCCGTAGACAGTATCCAGTATGAGCTGATTGATAAGCAGTTTGACTGTATGGCAAAATATCTTTCATGGGATATGCTTTTCAAAAAATCATATTACGCAACAGCCAGAGATGAACTTGAAAAAAACAAGGATTCCATGAACGAACTTGAGGGGATCGGAAAAAATTTATAAAACCATAATTATTTTTTGAAAAGCGTTGCTAAAGATCTAACTAAAGAGATTGCAGAAAAGTCGATTTACGATTATCTGGAAAATACTCTTGGAGTTTCCATTGTCACAAGTAAACGTATCATGACCGTATAAAAGATGACTGAAATTGATGAAAAATATTTGGATCTTGGAGACTATAACTGTATGGCTGTTGTCACCTCTCATACTTACAATAGTGATGGTGTTATGTTTGAATATACCCAGTCACGCCATCGCCCTGATTACTTTAGCTTCCAGGATAATGCAACAAGACAATCAATTTAGCAGGGAAAAAATATGAAACAGAAAAATATTTTATTTACAGACATGGATGGAACAATATTGTTCTCTGATAATGGAAAAACATATTTTAAGGAATCAGATTTAGATGCAATAAAGGAATTCCAGCAAAGAGGAAATCTGATCGTAATTAACTCCGGCAGAGCATTGCCATGGATAGTTGCTCCGTTGGAAGGATATCTTTTGCCTGATTACATGATTGCCGGTACAGGGAGTATTATCGCGGATAGTCATCAACAAATACTGCATGAAGAACCTGTATCATTTACAGCAATCAAAAAAATAATAAACGAATATGCATCGGATATACCATTAACAGTTCATACGAAAGACAACGTATTTTCATGCAATCAAAAAAAGCAGTACAACCTGCCAACAACACCTATTAGCAGTATTGATTTATTAAAAACGGAAAAACTTTATGGAATGTCATTCCATTTCAAAGACAATAAATCTGCAAAAGCTTTTGCAGACTGGCTGGAAAAGTCAGATCACCAGGAGGTGAGAGCTTTTGTAAATATCCAGGATGTTGACATGGCGTGTAGAGACTGTTCAAAAGGGAACGCCATGAACATCCTTTGTCAGAAACTTGGATTCATGCATGAACAAATCTACGCCATTGGTGATGCTGAAAATGACATTGATATGTTAAGGGCAACAAAGCATGGTTATACATTCCATCATTCTCCAGCTACTGTAAAGCAATATGCAGAAGGCTGTGTCAAATCTGTGTCAGAGTTAATTGATAAAATATTGAAAAGAACTAATTGAAATCTTTATTCTATTTGTAATCTTTGTTTTTGAGCAACGTACCTACAAACGGTATCGTAGCAAATTCCTGCGGGTTACTTCTGATAATGTAATCGATATAATTTCCCACAATCAACGCGTATGCATAGTAGCCCATCGGGTTCGGATGAAAGCCAAACCCGAACGATTTACGCATTTCTGCATCGTATACGGGCGCATGCGCAGTCATATCCAGCAAGTAAGTAAACTCAAACATATCGCAAAATTTGGCGAGTTCGCTTGCGATATAACGGATATCGTTATCACACGCTTCACCGCGCAGTTGAGGAGTTACAACAAAAATACGCGCGTTAGGCTCTATTGTTTTAAGTTTGGAAACGATTTTGCCCATATTACCGAAAAATGTATCGCCATTATCCTGCGGACAATCGGCGTTGACGTCCTTGACACTTCCCAGAGGATGCCCGAACACAAACGAATCGTTGTTGCCTAACGCAATAATATACGCTTGATTCCATTGCCAAAATCCGTTTTCGTCCGCCCAACTTTGAACATACTCGCGCGCGGTCATTCCGCCGCGGGAATAATTGTTGTATTTTGTCCCAGTAATGCGCTCTAAAACGGCGGGCCACGAGTACTCGTACATATCGGTATAAACTATATTTCCGTTTTCATCGTGACTTTCAAACTCGCCCGATGCCAAAGAATCCCCTATAACACCTATTTGCTTAAAAATGCCCGCAAAACCGCACGTTTCCTTAATAATATCTAACGGCTGTTCGCCTGCGCCGATTTCAAATCGTTTGTTATTCATTTTATTCACCGTCCTGTTATTCTTCTTTAACCTTTTTAGGCTTATCCCATTCCGTACCGGTTACAGTTTTAAGATCAAGTCCGCGAGTTTCGCCGACAAACAGCCACATTATTACAATTGCACCTACAAGCCCTGGAACCGTCAAGCCCAAATACATATAGCCGAACATGCGTTCAGGAATGATAGGCAGCAGTATCATAGTAATAACTGTTGCAAGTCCGCCCATAACTCCGTTAAGCAACGTATTGATTACCGTAACCGACGAACGCAGGTTTGTAGGAGTCGATTCGGAAAACATAATTCCGCCGATGGTATCGCCTGCGCCCCAGTAACTGCCCATAAATCCGCCGATAGCAAAACCCGTCAAATACGGAGTCCACTTGAACATACCGCTAAAGATAAACAGCAAATAACACGTCAACGCCGAACAAGACATTGCGACTATAGTTACTTTACGTCCGAATTTATCCGACACAAAACCGGAAATCAATGTAAACAGCGCGTTGCCGACGGGATACAGAAACAAAGCAAGAGTTATTTCTTCTTCCGTCATCAGTGCCGACTTTGCCATGACCGTACTGTACGTTGCCGTACCTAACGAAGCGAGATAAAAGCAGCAACAAGCAATAATCAAAAAGCGCAATTGTCTGTGTCTGAATGCGAATTTTACAGCGGTCAGAATTCCGCCTTGTGCGTTTTGTTCGCGTCCTTCCTTGCTGCGTTGTTCACGTTCTTCTATAGGCGTTTTTAAATACTCTATTCTTTTAGTCAAAAATGCGTTTGTTTCCCTAGCAAAAAGCAGCGCGAATAACGACATTACAAAACCGATAATTGCCGGCACCAAATATACTACGTGCCAACGCTCGCTTACGTTTTACATGAGTGTAGCCCTAAGCAGCGGAACAAGTAACGTGCCCAGTATCGCCACCGCTTTTACGATTGCGTAGTTACGGGCGCGAGACTTTTTGTCGGAGCATTCCAGTATGTACACGCATTGCATATCGTGCGAGACCATAAAACCCATCAACGTGCCGCCTATCATGTAAACGTAGATATCTTTGGATAAATACACAAGAAACAGCCCTAAGCCCATACATAACGTGTTAATAACCAAAAACGGCTTACGCCCGAATTTGTCCGCAAGGGGACGATAGAAAATAATAAGCAGTGTTACCGGATAGGAAATAAAACCTATGGCGGAAAAGAGCGATAATCCCGCGCCGTATTCCATACCCATATTTTTTACGAAGAATTCTGTAACTATATTCGCCTGAAACTGAATGGATATAGTAGACGCGATTTCGTCCGTTATGTAGATGAGCGACAAAATCATAAACAAGTAAATCAAATAAAACTTGTTGCTTCTTGCGCCCAACTGCTTTTCGCGGCGGATAAGTTCCTTAGCTTCGCGCGCCTGTAATCGTTCAACGTTTTTTGCCATTTTGAGTTTTCTCCTTTTGAAAATTGTAAACAAGGAAATTCTTGGTCATCTCGTCGGTAATGCCGTAGCGCTCCGCCAAATTGTGTATGGCTTGCAAGAAATCCGCGCCGGAGCAGCCTTTAGACAACAAGTTTTCTTTTTCGATAAGTTTATTCCAAAAAACATTCAAAACAATTTCGTCGGTGGCAAGGGAAACAACCGAATGATTGCGCGTATGCGCGTAAACGTTGCGATCGCCTTCTTCTCCGACTAAACACTCTCCGCCGTCGATTATAATTGTTGTTCTACGGTATGGAAACAGTGTTGAAACGTCGTTGATATTGTACGAATACACCGTTGCGCCCTCGACCAAAATGCTTTCGAAGGTAAAAATATACACCTTTACCCCGCGGGATATTGCGTTTTCAATATTACTACGTAGCACTTCGAACGGCTCTCGCCAAATGGACAGCGAAATTTCCGCTTGCGCGCTGTCGATAAGTTTCTTTGCCTTAGCAACGTATTTTTCTTCGCCCACTATATTCATTACATAATCGATGTCGGCGTTTTCCGTTGCAAGTTGTTGTAGCTCGCGTTCGGCGCAGGCAATATTCTTTTCGTTTTCTTCCTTGATGCTACGTATAAGGTCTTGATACTCGATAGGCTTGTAAAAATTCGGCTCTCCGTCTATACGAATAACCGCGCCCTTTGCCACCAAGCGATTGATAACCTCGTACACCAACGAACGCGCAACGCCCGAAAGTTTTGCGATTTCGTAACCGTTTAACACTTTATGTTTAATTAATGTTCCGTATACTTTTGCTTCGTTTGACGAAAAGCCGAGTTTCTCTAAAAATTTATAATTGTTCATAGTAGTTATACCCCACACCACTATTATCTTACAAATCTCTGAGTTGTCAATACAATTTTTGAAAAATATGGTATTAAATTTACTTTTTGCGTCAATACGGGCTGTCGTCAAAGTACAGTTCGTCGTACAAATCATCGTCTTGCCTATCGAAACGTTCTTGCTGCTGTCGGTTGGTATTCTTTAATAGAGAATAACTTTCGCCGCGTTTTGCTCCGTATTGTAACTTTGTACATCAAAGTTTTTAATTTGAAAACGTCGAAACTTTCATAGTACTACGACGGAAGACGGGTATATATAAAACAAGAGCTGGAAGCTCCAATTTAGCGCTTCCAGCTCAATCATTATCATAGAAGATTATTATTTACAGACTTTTCTTCATAGTCTCGCATTCTCTACACCAAAGTATCCTTTTAATATTACTTCCATTTTAAAAGGATAATAATTCTCCTTTATCATTAAGGCAGGCTCTATGTCATATTCTCCATATAGCCATTTTTCAAATTAATCACCATTTGCAGATGTAGCCGAAGCAATAATTGGTTCTCTTTCCTTAATTTCCTTAATAATTTCACTTGCAAATCTAATTGCCATAGTTTGTCACCTCTCTAAAAAAAATCATTCTACGCAGGTTTATAAAAATTATTATCAAGCAAATATCTATACTCAATCCCAAATTTATTGCAATCTGTCGAATTACTTTGCACTTATCGTTCATGAGCCATTGCCACAAGTGACGGTAATTGTTATTCAATTATTATTATCTTCCAGCCTACTTATTTCAGCATTCACACTCTCATCTACATGCTCAACACATCTACATATACAATCAGCATCATCCATACTAAAGTTTTCCGGCAATTGTTCTTCAAATCGAATAGCTTTGCTCAAGTCATCCCAAACTATATATTGATTATAATCTTTCAATGATTGTATCAAATTCTGAACTTTCGAATCATAAGTATCTAACTTCCCTGCTTCCTTTACCAATACTGCAAGATACATCAGATCAACATTCAGCTGTTCCACTGACAAGTTCATGTTGTAGCAATTCACATTTGTTCCATGATTATCATATCTTTTTTGACAAAGCTCGTTTCTTTCTTGCTCAATCAATTTAGCTACATCACTATCATATATGTAAATTGAATCATTTCTGCAAACATAGCCTAGTTCTTCCAATACGATTACCAATAATTCTCTGCGTGCATGAAGATTTTTCTGCAATTCATTAATATTCCATGAATTATTTTTCAGTATATAATTTCTAAGATCCTTAATGCATGGCTTATCTTTCTTTCGTTTTGCAAAAGACTTCTTAAGCCATTGAACACCCTGAAGTACAAATGCAAAACGTGACGCCCAATCTATTATATCAATCGGCGAACTAATTCCAGCCTTTGATAAGATAATTTTTGCTTCCCATAAATAAGCACTCCAGTCCTGCATTATCCTTTGGAGAAATTCATCAGCTCCACCAACATTATTTGCAAAAACCACTAATCCATCTCTCTTAACTAGTGGGAATGTTCTTACAAAGTCTTCTATTGTAACATTCTGGTATGGAACATTCCAATGAATTCCATCTTCAAATTGAATATATGGATAAAGCCTATATACAGCATTCATTTCCATATCTCCATAGTAGGTATCAAAAGACAGATGATATATTCCTGTTCCTATTTTCAAACAAACTTCTTCTAAATTCTGTGGCAACATATCATCATCAATAATTCCAGTTACAGGAAAACGATTTTCAAGACAGTAATTAATTCTTAAGAAAAATAGATGTCCATTGCTTTGCTCATATTTCTTAAGTTTTTCCTCTGCGAAATTAATCTTGCTATCTATGTCTCTTAATATATCGCTCCGAGGATCAAATCCATTCATGTTTCCTCCAGTATCAAGATATACCACAACAAATGGAGTTCCATATATATGCAAAACATATTCTGGATGATCATCCAAAATACTATTTATTTTGTTCGTAATCTCTAAAAAAAATTTTTTGATATATTTCAAGAATTCGCATATAAGAATATGTACTAAAAGAAAATACTTATATAACATCTTAACAACCGTAAGTTGTACATTCATCTCTCCATAATCAAATAGCTGCTGTTCAATATTTTTCATCTGTTTCTTTAATGTAGCATTTATTTTCGTATGTGCCGTATCTAAAATTTCTGAAAGTTGAAAAGATATTTTCTCACCATCAAAACTTACAGGAACATGCCCATGCTGCATATAGTTTCGAATAAAGTCTATAAATCGATAACTAAAATCTTCGTCATAAGCTTTGGAAATATAATTTTTCTTAAAGTTCTCTTCTTTATCAATATATACCTTATCAAATACATCCATCGATTCAATTAGTGTCCGAGCAGAGCTCACCGCATTGCTAACCAATGCATTTATCTCTATGACGTCTACCTTTTCACCATACTTTGAATACACACGATCATCAAATTGCATATCATAATGCTCCAAAAGCTCCTCTAAATTAAACAGCATCATTTTATACAATTGGAATATTTCCTGAAAATGTCTGGAAGCTTCCATGTATTTCCTAAAAAGCAACTCATCTTCTTTATCTATTTCATTAAAAATAATATTCTGTTCATCTTCTCCAATTTTGACAAATTCTCTTGTATTCATATTCTCCTTCTTCTGCATCCATATACTCACCTACAGTTGGCAATATCTCATCAGGAATCTCGCTAGATTTCTTTAATTCATATTCAACTTCTTTTCCATCATATTCAATCATAATTTTGTTGTTTGTTCCATTTAAAAACGCATCTCTGATAGTAATTTTATTTTCCAATAAATCAATTAGATTATCATACGTTGTTCTTGTTCCAATCCATTTAATCTTTTCAAAATTTACAAAACAACAAATAAACAAATATATATCTTTATCATTTTTGCATGTAAATAACACTGGATACTTACTTTCAAAAAGAATTGTATCTAAAATAACTTTTTGAAAATTCGATATTTTTCTAAATTTCGTTTCCATTATTTAGGTTCCAAGCATATTCCATGAACAAGTTTTGTAACACCTTTCGCTACCACAAATGAACCGTCAGCTTTTACCTCATTGATAATTAGAGTATAATGCTAGCATCCAGCAAACAATTTGAACTTCTTCGCTCCACGGAGTAAAAGTCTCAAGCTGTTCTTCTGGCATGTTTCCATTTGGACGATGTTCCAAAAGATATGTCAGATATTTATAAATGTTGAGATCATTTGCTTCTGTTCGTCGAGCCAGCTCCAGAACGCATAGAGTATAGGCTTCTCTTTTTCGAGACGGTAGAATTTTCTCTGCTCAAAGGTATACTTTTATTCTGGTATATCCACTCCAAGCTGATGCCAGTCCTGTTCCTGATAGTACAGTGGCATTGCATTTTCGAACTTCTGATACATATCCCAGGCAACAACTAATCCTGAAGCATAACTGTTTGGAATAAGTGTCTCCGGGACAGCAACCTTTACAAACTTTATTTTCCCGCCATTGCGGCCACTGTAGAGCATATCAGACATTTGTATGTCTCACGATAAATGCATACAACTTTATCTTTTACCGGGGTTATTTCCGTTACATGAACAGTCACACCATTACGTTGGTACTCCTGCTCTATTCTGTGTAATGCTGATAAATTCACATATTTTCCATTCAGTATAGAGGCTAGTAATAGCGATGTTACAATGCTTCCTGGGTCTGTTGCCACGCAGGAATTTGCATATAATACTTAACTCTCAATATGACTATTTCAATATTTTTTCTAAATCCACTTTTATTAAATCAATAGTACTTGCATAAGTATAATATCGCTTTATCAAATCGGACATATAAATGTGATGATAAAAAACTGCGCGTGCTCCAAATAAACTGGATGAGATCATAAAAATTAGTAAATTGTCATTGTATGTAATTCCCATCATTTTCGTACTATAAAGCATATATACAAAATATCCTATAATAGCAATAACAGCCAAAATACTTGTTATACAATTTGTAATCAAATAATTTGCAAAAGACACTTTTTTCTGCTTTTTTACAACATGTCCCACAAACTTAATTATACATGAGTATTCTACTTGCTTTTCTATATAATAAATCATGAAAACTGTTAACACTATTAATAATATATTTTCACCTATTATAACTATATCAACCACTTTTGATTCTATTATATATTCATAAAAATGCCCTGTCGCATAAATTACAACAGAAATAATCCATAATATGAGCTGAATAACACCAGCTTTTTCACCTCTAACCTCTCTTTTAGATCTCTCCCAATCCCATTTCAACAACAAAGATAGATATTCTTGCAATATCAACTGTAATTTAGATAATTTATTTCTTAATAAATTCTTGTTTTCTATTATTTCTATAATTTTCCAAATATGAGCATCATCTGAATATCTATTTGACATCCTTCTTCCTAATGCATTAATACGAGTTTTTAAGCGATCACATATTTTTACTGTATTTTGATACGAAGCAGATCTAAATTGTTCAGAACATATTCTAATCTCTTCCCGCCAATCGCTTCTTTCTTTTGTTATATACTCTAACCCATTTGATCTATTCGCAGAATATAAACTTATTAATCCAGAAATAATAGCAGAAAGAACTGCAGACCCAAAAATCATTTCAACACTCATATAAACCTACCTAATCTATATAGTTTTTTCCTCATGATAATTAGAATAAAATGTTAGTAGCTAGCCACAAAAAGGCAACTACATAATTTGGGCACCACAAAATCAGAGAACAATCTAACAAATGTATTCTCCCCAATCTTCTTATTGATTTTTATGGTTAAATATTTACAAATTTTCATAGCATTAGCTTTTTTACTTGCTAACAGTATTTTCCATGTATTCAGTCCACAATCATGCACCAAACTTTGACCTTCTAAATAAGTTCAAACTATATGCAAAAACTAAAATATTGTAAATTATATATCAGCAACTGCATCACGCACCCATTTGCCGACATCCGCAAAGCCTTCTTTTTCATTGCAATTTTCCACTGAATGAATTGGATAGATTTCATCCAAACTTTTTGAGCCTATCTTATATTGCGATAAGAAATCCTTATCATATTGTCCAGACGAAATGTCTATCAAAACAAATTTATTGTTTTCCTCTATACTCTTTTTTATCTCTATGCCAACCCATCTACTTTTTGTCATTCCTTTACTCAAGATCAGTATAGTTACGGAAGTACTTTTTATTTTTCTGTCAATCCATTGTTGGATCTTACGCTTATCTGCTATCTTACCAGACTCCTTAACCGGATTTATTCCCGGTTCATCATCCAATACCGATAAGATTAATCTTGACTGCTGATTTGCTCCAGCGAAATGAAAACTAACAAAAACATTTATCTGATTATATACATCATAACCTGATGTGTCATCATTTGAAAAAGCATCTTTCATCAATGTCTTTTTCAAATTTTGTTCTTTCTTATGTTTTTCGCTTTCAATCATCGACATAATATCATCAATCAATTGCATGATATTGATATTCTCTTTATTTAACCTATCAATAAAAGGTTTATGTTTGTTTTCTCTATATACTTCATTATAAATATATCTTGATGTTAACCCTGTAGCCCCTACCGGAATAATGTTTTTGATTTCTTCTACTGCTATCTCATATTCAAGATATGTACCGTCTTTATCTAATTCATCCTTTTTACTATTATTATCCTCATATAATGTCTTTCCAAATAGAAAAATGACTGTTCCACAGTCCCGGATCAACTTTCTTCGTACTTCATCTTTTTTATCTCTTTCCTGTTGTTCGACTGATATCAGCGGTTGAATTGTTAAATGCTTAGAAACATAATCAGCTCCTCCTCTCTGACTTCCTCCCATATAGGCACCAGAAACAATATAGTTGCCTATACCAACCCCAAAGCCATTCACAATATCATATCCATCATCTATAATTCTCTTCGCAAGTTGCATAATAAACCATTCTCCATTCTTGAATTTAGAATTACGTGGTTTTCTATTAAAATAGCCTCTATAACTATGCGGACTCTTTGGATCCAATGCACCTGATATGAACACTTTATTCAAAGTATACTTATCTCTTATATAGCTGAGCATTGCTGTAATCTGCGTGAAGTCATCAACCAGAATCGTATGAATTCCATAACCTTTCATACTTCTGATTTTCAAATCCTGCAGCTTTTTGTCCTGTTCAAACTCAATTTTTTTCTGCCTTGTAAGATTTCCTTTCTCGTCAAGATAATCTTCATAACTTACACTTCTCATAAAGCAATAATGTGTTGGTGGTGAATATTTCTCAAATGTATGACGCACTATACTTATAAAACGATCCAGATTAGGATCAGCAAATCCAAACCCAATAAATAAAACCGTTTTTGTTATCAATTCCATGACCAGACCTTTTGAAAACACTGATCGATATACATCATATAATTCATAATCAGTTTTAGATATAACTGCTCTATCCGGAAAATTTTTATCACCATGCATCTTATATACAACAGCATCTCTTCCTGGAGTATAATTTTTGTATTGAATCTGTTCATATATTACATCCACAGTCTTTCCATTCCTAAGAAGAGTATCCTCTATGATTGAATCATAATTTGTCGTCCAATATGTATCGATAGGCAGACTCGCCAAAATCTCCATATTGTCATTTTTGGTTGGAACTTTTGAAAACTCATTAAGTATAGCCCGATTCAATCCTTCTCTGGTACATTCATTCTCATAGTACTGTGCAATCATTGTAAGATCAGTATTTATATTCAAACCAAGATAATCACTCATAGGCTTTATCAACTGTTTCCAATTAACATAACCTGATGATGCAGATAAACCTGCTCCTGCAAAAATACTTAATCTACCATTTCTTAATGCCTGTACTATGTTATCTAAATTTTTTATTTTTTGATCAGCCTCAAATTCAAGCCGATCTTGTTCCAATAATTTTCTAATATCAGACATATAATATATTTCACTTTCATCTAAAATAAACATAATGAATATATTCCTAATCATTATGTTCTACTAAATTCATTATATGACAGTTATGCAAAAAAATCTATAAAAATACGATTCTCATATATTCTTTATGTTCTCATAAGTTTTATCTTATGAAAATCAGATTAAAAGTAAGCGTACATTTTCAATTTTGTGAATACTTCACTACCAGTATTTTTATTCATGCCGCCGGAACAGAAACGATATTCATCTCGATTTTTACAACTTCCTGATGAGACTGTTCATAAGTTGACAACTGATTTTTCTCTGGAATATCTCCGCAGCTATTCTTGCGGAGACGTTTCACTCAGTTGTAAAAGGTGCCTGGATTTATGTCATTATTTAAACACCACTGATTATCAGACAATCTGCTTTTCCGACATTCCATGATCAAGCGGTATTGTTGTTCAATCAGTACTCTTGGTATCTTCCTTAATATGCTCAAACCAATCCAAGATACTACCCGATTCCTTATAATCTGCTATTTTATCTCCAATCCCATATATCCTCCAACCATATTTTTCATTCTTTTTTACAAAATTCAATATCCAAATATCTGGTATTTGATGTGGCTGTTCTACAACAAAAGCATTTTCAACATTTTGAAAGATTTTCAAATAAGCAATATCATGTCTATCATTATATTGAACCCTGCTGCTTAAACCAATATTTTTCTTCTCTATAACAAAATTATGCAAATCGGAAAAATCTCCCCAATCACTTCTTACCCATGGGAATACTAATTTTTCTAATGTTTCAACCGAATAATCTTCTTTATATGCTTCTTGAAGAAATCTTGAACCTCTTAGATAAATTTCTATATCTTCATCAGACATATCTTGAAATATACCTTTTATTTCGGTATCTTCCAAATCTCTTCCATATAAGTTCTTCCAATACGGTGAATTTTTTATATCATGTTTTTCATTCGTTGAATCTCCCATAAAAATTACAGATGCACTTGTTTCCTCTTGCTGACTATACTTATTTTTCATTTTATCAACTATTGAATTATATGTATCAACAACTATTCCTTCCAAAACAGTAATATATTCCTTTACAGCCATAAGATACACATTTTTATTTGTCTTGAGCAATCTTTCTATTTTATCTGGATCCGCATGTAGATATAAACCATACATCACATCCTCTATAGCTTTATAAAGATTAAGACTCGTCCCGTCAGACAGAATTACTTCCATATAATAATTATTAAGCTTCTCAAACTTTTCTCTAAGAATATTAATATTTTCTCCCACTTCTGGATACATCTTATCAATGGCATCAAATACATTACTCAAATATACATCTTCCCTGTTATAATCATATTTCCTAAGAATCATTAATTTAGTCTGTAACATAACATAAAAAGCTTCTGTATTTTCTTCACTCACTTCCTGATTCTTATAAAAATCATAAAATCTGATATATTCTTGTACAGTATATTCAAATCTCTTCAAAATCTGTTCTTCATCTATTTTCTTTACGCTGTTATTCTTCCCCATCCGTGCTTTCCTCTTCTTTAATAGCCCAGCTTTCATCTAAGAAATTAGGTATATCTTCTGGTTTTACAGCTTTATATCCTATTCCAAACATATTATCAGCACTTAAATGACCAAATCTAGGAAGTCCATTTGCTTCCTGACTTAATTTTTCAATCATCTTATTATTCTTTATTTCCTCTTCTATTTTCTTAGAAAAATAGACATTTTCTGTATGCTCAAAAATCAAATAATTTATGTACTGTAATACCTTTTCTTGTGAAGAAGAATTTATTTGGTGTCGTAACTGCCTATAAAGCTTATCTCTTTTATGATAAAATGCCAATACAACACTCTCATCTTCTAATGGAAACACTGCTATATGCATATATTGCATTCTGACAGATTCATCAAAATTATATATCTCATTGAGTATATTTCCCTCCATATCATATGGTAATACAATAGCACTTTGAGTTGCTATTGGCACTTTATATGGTAAGACTTTCCAAAACAAAATCTGGTATCCACCTGCTTTATTATTCTTCGCTATATCTTGATGAAATAAGACTTCCTCTTTATATTCTTTTTGATCCAAATTTTTTATTTTAGACAATTCATCTGGATTCTCATATGTTCCAAATTCTCGCTGTACCACCTGAATTAATTCTTGTTCATTCGCACGTTTATTTAACTGTAACAGCATATTTTTTACTGCAATTTCTGCAAGAATTTTATCTGTTGGCGGTTGTATTATATTATCTGGATTTTCATAATCCTGAAAGAATTTCGCATCGCATTCCCTACAAATATAATTAAATGTGCCAGATTTATTTACACCTCCATCCAAATCTACTACCCCTATATCAAATCCCATTGCCAATGATGCATGTAAAACTTTTCCCCTATCTGCAATCGGACGTAAACACATTTGTGGAACAGAATGAGAATTACAAAAACTACTTTGTTCTTTTCCACACAATATACATTTTGGGGGTTTTGCTTTTTTTCGTGCTTCAGAAAGCATTTTATTCACTTTTTTTCTAACTTCTATAATATCTGTACCTTCTGGAATATTATCAAATAAACTCATAATTACCACCCTAACATTCTACATTCCTTAAGTTTCTATAAGTTGATGGTAACATAGACAAATTAATTCATCAATAGAATTTCAAAACTATTAACTCTAACAATATTGTATTTCTATTTGATATAACATTTGAGCAAGTAATCCTGTGTTTATACCTACGGCATAAGCAACTGAGGAAATAGTAGCCCCGGCTATAACCTGTGCAACAAGTTCATATTTTTCCTCTGGAGTCCATTTTCTATTTTGGCTGTGGTGTTTTAAACAATCAGGAGATGTTACTTCTTCCAAATGGTGCCATTTAACAATCATGTCATGAAAATTCTTTAGGTTTGTGATGTCTGCTGGTGGTTCAATCCATTTCCCTTGCCTGTATAGTTCGACTGCCTTTCGTTTGAATTCGTAACTGTAACGCATAAAAATACCCCTTTCACTGGATGTCCAGTAAAAGGGGTACATATCAGTTCAGTTTGTCCACACGGCATTTTTTTGTCTTAGGTTCTTGTTTATTTCAGTTTTTCGAGGATCTCGTCCGCACTCATCCCGCTTGCCAGCAACTTCTTCAGCACAACCTCTGCTTCAGCCTTCTTTGCTTCTTCGCTTCCAGGGATGCCACTTCTTTTTCGGCCTTCTTCAGAGCAGTCTTCTTCTCTTTCAGTGTATTCTTCTGCTCCTCAATCGCTTTCTGGATGGATGCGATTTCCGTATTCAGAGACGCAATAGTCTCCTGCTTCTCCACAATCTTGGATGCGTAGTCGTTATTAGTTTTGGGACGGTTTTTACTGCCTTTCGTTCTGGGCCTAGTGATAACCTCTTTCCTTTTATTGTGGTTTAAGTATAACACTGTGTTTGAGTGCTGGCAATATACTATTATTGTTCACTATTATCTACCAACAAGGAAACCGCCTTATTGTAGACCTGTATTCCAATCTTACTTTCAACCAAACCGCATAAAACGCCAATTACAAGTGCAGGCTTGATATCTGTAAAAGCCTTGGAAATATCTACATTTCCAATTTTTACATCTATAAGACCAACATTCATTAATAGTGCAAAAATCAACGAAGCAACTGCAATATAAATCAGACGGATAACTGGCGTCATTTTGTCTTTTTCCAACGAAGCAAGATCCTCAAATTCTATTTCAAATTTTCTTGCACCAAATGAAACCCATGTTCCTGTTAAGGCACCAATTATAATACATAATTCTGAAATACATCCTATCCATCTTGTAAAATAGAAACATATTCCTAGCACTATACTTGCTATTGCGCCAATAATTAAGGCATCTATCCCTAAATATTTCATATAGTGGTTCTTGATACGTTTTCCTTCTACAAGAACTATTTCATCTTTCAACTTCATTAATGCAAATTCTGCTGTTTCTGTCTGTGCCGGATTTGCCACAAGTCCAACCTGAGACAAGGAAAGTAGCTTATCAAAATACTTTTTCTTAGTTTGTTTATCCGTGTTTTCTAATGCTTTAATGATATTGCAGGCAGATTCTGCTTTTACATACAGTTCTTGTTGATCCTTTGGAATAACACTATCCATAGTTGAATTAACTTGGAAACTGATATCAAATTCCTCTTCTGCATTTTCACATACAAGAAAGTGTCCTTCCATTATAACGGTCTCCCACAGGTTTTACACACATCTCCCGACATATGTAAGGAAAATCCGATTGTATCAATTACTTTACTTAACGACTGAAGTTCCATCAATAAATGAAGTTCGTCCTCTGTTTTATTTTCTTTTTCTATTAGCTGAGCTTTTAGTTTTCTTAATTCTCTATAATCCATCATAGCTCCCTCCCACAAGTAGGGCACACTCTCGTTGACATTGAAAGGCTATGCTTCAGAAATACGGGTGTATTATCGAGAGCCTCAAGTTCAGCTTGGATTTTTTCTCGATCAATTCTTATATTTGATTCTCCTGCCTGGAGGTCATTTAAAAGTTTTTTTAACTCTGGCGATAACATATGTTCATCTTCTTTCAATTTAACATAAAAATCTATCACATCTTCGCCGATCATAAGATCGTTGCCTACTGCTCACCACGGAGAGGTGTGTGATATTATTACGAGCAGCGTAGGGAGCTACCGCTCCCATTATATCACAAGTCTGAAAACAAATCAGCCTTGTACACACCATCCGCCAACATTTTCTTGAAGCTGTTTTTTACGGCTGCGACATCCTCATGATAGGTCATGCCATACCAAGTGTCATTGGTCTTCAGGACCTTTACGGACATCTTTCCCTGCTCCAGCAGCTCACCGATGAAGATTGGGATCAGATACTCGGCTTTCTGAGGATTACCCGGTACTTCTTTCTCGAAAAACTCCTTGAAACCATTTTCCAGCACATCCAGAAAATCAGGAGTCAAGCCCCACATATTCATGGAAACCAGAGAATTTACATCAACAGCCACAGCGTCTGCCTCTGCTCCATCTGCAGTCTTTACGATGTTCTTGGTTTCCACAACCTCAGTCAAGTTTCCATTCTCATCCATCTTACAGATACCGCGAGTCACACCGCCGTTATCGGACAGAGTGTTCTTCAAAACGAAACCAGCCATACAAGACTTGCCGCCATTCACAAGATATTCATGGACAGCCTTAAAGCCTTCCTTGCCATAGTAATCATCTGCATTGATTACAATGAACGGGGTCTTGATTACCTTCTTGGCTACAAGCACGGCCTGTCCGGTTCCCCACGGCTTTGTACGGCCTTCCGGAAGTTCTCCCGGAATATCGTTGATATCCTGGAAAGCATAGTCAACAGTTACATTATGAGAAGAGCAAATGGAGGCAATGCGATCACCGATGACTTCTTTGAACTCCTTCTCGATATCCTTACGGATGATAAATACCACATGATTGAAACCAGCCTCAATCGCATCATGGATCGAGTAGTCCATGATGATATGGTTTGCATCATCGACTGGCTCCAACTGTTTTATTCCTGTTCCAAATCGGCTACCGATTCCGGCGGCCATGATAAGTAATGTTGTGTTCATATTTTTTCTTTCCTATTTTTTTAATTAACTAACATATTATATATATACTGATTAGAACGATTTCTCAATGTATTTAATGTGTGTTCCACCTGTATATAATCAATTTTTCTGTTACCATTGGTTTCTCCATAATTCCTATTGCTCAAACCACACCAATTTAAAATATTATCAATTCTATCGTCTTTTTTTATTTTACCAGTTTGATCCATTGCTCCTACTCGATAAAACTCTTTTTTAAAAATAATGGAAAACGCAATCCCATGAAAAGAATTGGAACATACACATTCTGCATTTTCAATCAGATTTAAAAAAGCGTCTGGTGCCACATCCCACATGACTTTTATTCCATATTTTTTAGCCTTTATTGCACTATATCCCGTAAAGGGAGTTACAATTTTGCACCCTCCCAACCTCTCAGCTACTCTTACTGTCTGTTTTAACGCATCTTCATCATAGTTGATCGTATAAAGGAATATATACTTTTCTTTTAAGATACGCTCTTTATCGTATAGTCCCGAATAATCTTCTTTTGTAAGTAAAAATGCAGGATCCAAAACGGTCTCAATGCTTCTTTTTGTATGCTTTTCAAGAAATTCTCTTGTATCAATTTCTCTTACTGAAACATTCTCAAATGTCTCCATAGCACTACAAATTCTATCACAATCAACTTCATTTAAATGTGAACCACAGCTTACAGCATATGTAGACTTCTTGGAAATACCCGGAAGAAAAAATGCCTCTGAAAAATCTCTTGCAGTCGTGTTCCAAATCTGATCACTTCCAGCTATAACTAAATCATAGTTACCAGCAATTTTTATCGCTTCCTCTGTTGTAGTACAACGCTTCGTCATTTTTAAATATTTTTCACGCATTTCTGAGAAAGCCAAAAATCTCTTAGATAACGCTTTATAATGCCAGAACGATATTAAATTTCTTAATATATCCTTTTTAGAATGAATTTTTCTAAAAATAGCATATTGCTGTTGCTGTGATTCTGGTTGAAAATCAATAATCTCATTTTCAACGTTATCAAAATGAGTTGTTATATATTTTTGTAGTGCATAGGCTTGAAGAAATGAGCCGTTATTATTAGGCGCATGAAATGTTATAGTTGCTGTTTTCATATTATTTAACGCCATTAACTATGGCATTCTCTCCTTTCATTTTATTAAAACCGATTCATTACACTTTCAGGCAACAATTTACACAGATGAAATAACAATTTCCCCATATGCCATTTCAGCATATAGAATGGGAGTGCTTTCACTGCTACAACCGGCGGATAGTTTTTTACCGCCTTCTGGACATCAGGATTATTAAGATACTCGACATAAACAGCATAATTTTCTTTTGAAGATGCTTTTGAATTATGGGAAAGCCTCAAGGCAAGCTGAACCGCTGAGAAAATCAAAGTTCCCTGCCAAAATTCATTTGTATTGACTCCGCCTTTTATTGCCATCGAATCAATTTGTTTACGAGCATCAATTAATTTGATTTTATTTCTTGTCATTAAAATCGGATTTCCATTACTCGTAACATTAGCACTTCCTTCTCGAATCGTCAGATAATAAAGGGTACGTTCCTGAACTCCAATTGATTCAGCAAAGAGCAAATAGGTATTGATAAATTTAGTATCTTCTCCCAAAGAGAGAGAAGCATCAAATTGAAGGTTGTTCTTTTTTATCGTTTCAACATCCAACATGATTCTCCAAAGTGCCGTATGCTCTTTTCCAGCGCGCAAACCTCTTTTTCCTTTTAACCACTCATTTACATCCTCGTATGAATGTCCCAGAAAAGAAGGAATCACCTCTTTTGCAATCTGATCGTCCCGGAAACTTCCATGTAACTCAAAGACATGTTCATTTTCCTTTTTTCCTAACACTTTATCTGCATATCCATACAGTACAGCATCCACGCTCTGAGCAATTGCAAAATTCACACAGCTCTCGATCAAATCATTTTCAAATGTATCATCCGAGTCAAAGAAAAATAGTTTTTTTCCTTTAACCCTTTTAAGGCCATTGTTTCTGGCTATAGAAACACCTTGGTTCTTTTGATAATAGTACTCTACGCGATGATCTTCTCTCTGATACTCTTTAATTATCTCTGCCGTACCATCGCATGAGCCATCATCAACAAAGATAACCTGCAGATTTCGATACGTTTGTGCCTTTAATGATTCAATCATTGGTTTTATATATTTTTCTGTATTATACGCTGGTATTACAATGGATACCAAATCACCTTTCTCTAACATCTACTTCCTCCAGCACTTTACTTATGCAGCAATTGTTTGATTTTCTGTCTGGTTTCTTTTGGCAAAACTCTTCTAACAATACTTTTCGCTTTCTGTTTCGGAATACGGCACCAAAAGTAAAATTCAACCGCACCATATCCCCATTTTCTATACATATCCAGTACATTTTTTCTTGCTTTCGTAAGTTTCACCGGATGTACCAGCTGCGTATTTCGCTTTGCTGCTTTTTCAAAGGTTGATTCGTAATAATCAAATTGCTCTTTTATTTCATCAAAAAAAACAATTCCCTTATCGCTATTAATTAAGCTAACGGAAATACCATTTTTTTCGCTCAGCCGGCCTCCATTCTGTTCTAATGTCTCTGGATGTTCCTCTTCAATTCCCCAGTAATCACCAATCGTAATGTCGCCCGTTCGTTTTCCATTTGTGTATTTACAATGATAACAATTTTCTCTCAACGCAATAGAATTAATAAACATATCAAAATAAGACGAATCTGAACTAGCAGTCCTATAATATTCAGTACTTCCATCCACTTGAATGTACTTTGCGGTTAAATTGTATCCCCAACCCGAAGATTTATCCCGAAATTTAAATTCACTGATCTCTCCACCAATTTTTTTCTGTGTGTAGTGGATGTAATCATTAAAAAATTGTTCACTTGGAACGCCATGACAAATAACATCTACCGTCAGCAGATTCGGGTAATCTTTCCTAAGATACGATTTTAAAGCATCCACCTGACAAGGAGTGCCTGAAAATAGAACGAAAATATCATTCTTTAATTTCTTCTGGACATCTTTAAAAATATTTCCTAAAGAACTCTGTACATACTTTGAACCTTGCAAATGGTAGAGTTCCTTTTTTGTCTCGCAGCAGACATGTCGAATATGCAGTTCATGTTCTTCATGCTGCATAACCGCTCCATATACACATCCACCTTGTTCCAGCACCTGCACTGCCATTGTTGCAAACAAACCACCCGAAGCAGATTTTTTTACAAGGTCATTATTCTTACTTGCAATCGCATATACTCTCTGTGGCTGTTTTCTGGTTGGTTCATTTTGAAATGCACATACCTTTTTACAGGCACCGCACTCGACACATTTTTCTGTATCAATTTTAGGGTATACAAATCCGTATTCATCTTTTTCCATGTGGATTGCAGTCTTCGGACATATATTCATACACGCCCCACAGCCACAACAATCCTTCTTTTCCGCAAATAATTCTATCATTTTTTATATCCTTATTTCTGCTGAATCCTTTGAACAAGTTTCTCAATATGGAACATTCTTGCAATTAAAGAAACTGCATCTGAGAATTCTGGTATTTTAAACAACATTAAAACAATTACAGCATTTGATATCAATACACACACCGCTGCTTTTACAATAAAACCTACCCAGCCTTCTCCCGGGATGAGGCCAATCACCAGATTTGTGATCAGTGTTGCTATTACTGCCGTCAACAAATAATAACCAAGTCTTACAATATAATCTTTAGCACTTCTTTTAAAAATCAGTTTAAAGATATTCGATGTGATCCACGGAGCACTAATAATAACCATACTAACAATTGTTGAAAGAACGATTCCATAAAGTCCAAGAAATTTTACTATCAATAGATTCAGGCCTAAATTTGTTATTCCAGAAAGAAGCGGCCTGAATCTATCTTCATGCCAAATACCGCCTGCATCCTTATAGACACTAGCCATCATAATATACTCATATACCCAAAAATAAACACACAAAAGAATTACTAATGGATACGGCAGTAGTAAGTCTTTTCCCATCCAAAGTTTCATGAAAGGCTGAAACAATCCAGAGAAACAACTGACACAAAATGCTGTAATCCAACATGCTAAAAACGTAAAAATTCGGTAATCGTGATAGTTCTTTTCAGTATCATACACGATCATACTATTTCCAACGCCTGCGGTAATAGACGAATAAATAATTGCAACAAAACCCATGACCGCATTAATGATATAATAGTAATTCTGATATATTGCAAGTGCTTCCAACCCCAGAAAAGCTGAAATAACCACTGTATCTGCCGAACTTACAATCGTGAAGCCCAATTTTGAAGTAAACAAATCTTTGATTTTCTGGTTGATTTCTTTTACGCTTTCTTTCGGAAGTTTTCCTTCTGCCTGATATTGTGGATACAGCTTATTTGACACGATTGCAGTCAAAATATTATTGAATATCTGTGACAGCAACAGCACACACACATAGTAATAATAATTATGAAATGCAAAAAGCGTTCCAATCTGCAGAATATACTTGCATGTATCTGTAACAATCGTCACCTTGCTGACAACATCCTGACGCTGATGAGCCTGTAAGATACTATTCTTGTACGCAAAGAGCCAGTATGTGAATACTGTTGCCATTAAGTTCAACAGATACAGTACATAAATATTAATGCCATCCGGAACATCGCCAGCAATCAGTTTCGGAATAAACGGAAGCAGCACCATGCCTGCGGCAAACACAACCAATCCGATTGCGCGATAATAAACTTTATACAGCCTCATTAACGCACAAATCGTTTTTGAATCTTCTTGTGCAATAGGCTTATACATAGAAAACACCATTGCGCTTCCTACACCTAACTCCGCCAAATTTAATACCTGAAGAATTGAGGTAAACAAGCTATTTAGTCCAAGATATTTTACCCCTAATTCATACATAATAATTGTGCGCATGGCAAATGGCAGCACAAGTTGATATATTTTCAAGATAACTCCAAATATTATGTTGCGTGTAGCATTTCTGCTTCGGTTCATTTCCATTCTCTCTAGTCTCCCAAACGATTAGTCTTCAATCGCTTTCGTTATGTCCTTTATCGCATTTTCTGCAAGTTCCAGTCTTTTGCCAGTTACAACCGTATAATCAATCTCTTTCTGAAAATCAAGATTTTGTATGTCTTCCTCTTTAATATATCTTTCAAGAATTCCAAGCTCACCTAATATGTTACGAATACGTTCATCATCTACATATTCTCCGTTAATATAGTCATTAACAGAAAAGAATTTTTTCTCGAAAATTATAGAAAAAGCTGTACCATGAAAAGAATCTGAAAGGACAAGATCCGAATTCATGACAAAACTCAGAAAATCTTCCGGACGATTCTTATCCCGGATAATTCTAATGCCCGATTCCTTTAATTTTGCAATCTGAGTCGCTGATCTACACACAAGAACCGTATAAACCGGCTTCTCTAACAACTTCGACACCTTTTGTGCTGTTCGAATTGTAGACTCCTGATAATTTGCGCAGTACATAAAAATATATGGCTTTTCTACAATACGCTTAGAGGCAATCGCAGCAAATACTTCTTTCGTTTGGAGCAAACTGGGATCCGGCTGCACTTTAACTTGCTTGTCTGTGTTCAGAAAGTGTGAAATCTTTTTTGCTCCGCTGTGTTCCCGAATCGATATATAATCAAAATCCAGTATGTTTTTACGGAGTTGATCATCACATACATCTTCGTTATATGTCGCAGTATTCACGCTTGCAGCATATGCAATTTTCTTATACGATTGTTTTCCCGGCAAAAAGAAAATTGGGTCGCAATCTTTGGCCGTCACATTCCAAATTTGATCACTACCACATATCACAGCACCATAGTATTTTGAAAACTCTTGTGGAGATGAAGCCCGTGTAAACTTGCAGGCACTCAATGGGAGATGTTCCTCTCGAAATTTCTCGAATCCTTTTTTCTGCTTCCACAGAATATCAAAAACAGACAATCTGCGAATATTAGCAGCAACATTATGAACACTCGTATTTTTTTCAAAGATCCGATACTGTATACTATATGATGCCGGCTCATAATCTATAATTTCAACAGCATAGCCTCTTTTGCTCAACAAATCGCTCAGCGCAAAAGCCTGAAGTACTGATCCATAGTTAATTGATTTATGAAATGTCAGTATTCCTATCTTTTTCACACAATCACACTCACTTTCACCTTTCATTTTTATACAAGGCAATATGCGATCATCATTCCCTTAAATTTTGTTGGAAAGTCAGATTTCAATACATATTCTTTCACATATTGTCGACATATTTTTTTCGTTTTTTCCTTTATATACTTATCCTCTAATGTTCCCCTTTTCAATGAGCCATTTCTTATGGCCTTGGTTGCATCTCGACGGATAAAAATTGCTTTTTCTACCAGCAATTTCTTCGCAATCTCCAAATTCACTTTATCGTTATTATCCAGTAATACACAAACAATTTTTTCGAGCGCATCAAGTTGTGTCACCTTCTTCATTGAAAATGCAGCGCTTGTCAATCCATTCGGCTGAACATCATAATTGTACAACTTCTTAGGAACTACAACACAATTTTGAATCCCACTCGCATATTGGATCACAAACAAGAGGTCTTCACAAATAAAGATATCCTTTTTAAATCTAATTTTGTCAGTTTCAATTATCTTGCGCAAAAACAGTTTATTCCACAGATATCCTCCAATCTCCGGATTTGTCAAGAACTGGAATATTGCTTTTTGTTTATTCAGATAAACAACCTCATTATTATTACAATTCGATGTATAATAGCATGCACATAACTGAAATGAAACGCCGTTCATAAACGTTACCATTATCTCTAGTGCATTTTCCGTAAGCCAATCATCCGCATCACAAAAAGCAACCCATTTCCCTTTTGCATGCTCCAAAGCATAATTTCTTGCTTGTGCCGGGCCAGAATTTTCAATTAAGTAGCCCTCTATTCTACTATCTTCTCTACACTTCTGCTGTATAATTTCTTGTGTAGCATCTTTTGAACCATCATTTACAATAATAAGCTGCCAATTTTTATAAGTTTGTTTCTGAATGGATTCAATTGCTCTTGTGATTGTTTTTTCGGCATTGAAGGCCGGCATAATAATCGAAATACTGTCAGTAGATAGCATCTTCATCTCGCCTCTCTTCTTTGGCATTGGTTGCACAATTTATAAGTGCCAAAAACACATAAAAGAAGACACCAAATGTAATTTCTATGATGCCTGCCACAATAAGGGCAAAGAGCCAAAATTCACACCATTCAACTACATCCTTATTTCTTTTATATCGATTTCGTGTAGCTATGTAGCATAGTAATACCAATGTCGCTGCACCAAGCATGCCAAACTGCACTATAATATGTAGCATTCCATTTTGTGCATTACTATACAAACGTTCTTTTACTATTAATGTGTTATATCCATACCCAAGCCAATATTTTTGGGTTATAATGCTCATCAGAATTTCATAAATTCTAACACGTGCATTCATTGTTGCAGTTTCATTGATAGCGAGCAGTAGCGCATTAACTCGTGGAATACTAAGTATCGCTGTCATACCCAGTGGTAAAGCACCTGATAATACAATCGATATTGCAATACTCAGTGGTTTTTCTAATATCTTACGGATTGGAATCACTAGCATTAAAATAAGAACAGTCAAGTAGCAGACTACACCTGTTGTACAGTATAAATATCCACTAAAAACTATACCCACCACACAAAAGGCAACTACTTTAACCTTTGCTTTTACAGTATTCTGAATTTCCTCTATATGAATAATGCCCCAAGAGCAAAACATTACCAGAAAATAATAAGTCAGTAAAAATTTATTTCCTACAAAATAAGGTTCATACCAACCTGCATCTACCCTTCCAGCTAAAATTACAGTAGCCATTGTTGGAATGAAATATACATACGAACATCTCAAAAAGACTTTTGCTACTTTGTTTATCCCACTAGCTTCCGTCACAATTAACGGAATAATAAAAATAGCTAGCACACTAAATGGATGCAAGAAGTCGTTCATTATTGCAGAAATCCCCCATATTCCATAGTTATGAACTGAGGAAATCAATGTAATACCTGCGTAAATCCAAATAAACCATGTTTTTTTTAGAAGGTCCGAATTAAAATGACTTATAATATAAATCATACATAAAATCGAACAGAAGAACCGCATTCGCAATGCTGTTTGATATCCGAATGAGTATATCGGAACAATTACAATCCACAAGGAAATCAATGCGAGTGTACTTATAGTTATTTTCATTCCATGATTTTCATTCATTATTTTCTTCTCCCCGCATTGTATAGCCTATACGCTTTCTTATAAATCTCCGCATATCCACTTATCAACCAATATCCAAATTTTCGCTGAATTGATATGGATTCGGCCCCTTTCCACAATGTTTTATTTTTACAAAAAATCTCTTCTATCTGCTTGCATACTTCATTTGCAATTTTAGAGTTTGCCTTAACAGCCAAATTATAATTATATGCAAGCTGTTTAAATAGATGCTTATACATTTTGTCTTTATCTTTTTCTGAAATATTTGCGACTGATATGAACTTACAATCCATATCTATTACTTTAGCAATATCTTTTTTGGGAATAATCTTATTTTCTCCCATAATACTATCTGTGCGAATTCTGTAATTATATCTTCCATCTAAAGAAAAAACCACCTTATTCGCCATCAAAAAAGACCTCGGTGTGTTCTCAACATCCTCGTAAATCAGTCCTTTGGCAAATGGGCAGCTTTTTGCAATATCACTTTTAATTAACTTGCCCCATGCAAACCATATCTCTCTTTCGAAGGCAAATTCCAACATTTCAATGCCAGTTCCCTCCACTATTTTATTGGTGAGAAGATCTGGAACATTTTTATTGTTGGTCCGCTTACATGTACATGCAACAATTTCCGCATTGTGAGTTACTGCACAAGATACCATCCATTCAATCGTGTCATCATCTAAGTAATCATCACTGTCTACATAGAGTATGTATTCTCCTGATGCCTTAGCTAGCCCCGCATTTCTTGCATCGGACAAACCGCCATTTTTTTTATGGATAACAGTTATTCTATCATCTTGATTCTTCCACGCATCGCACATTATCGGGCACGAATCCGGAGACCCATCATCTACCAAAATAATTTCCAAGTTTTGATATGTCTGATTTACTATACTACTTACGCACTCATTCAGATATTCTTGGACATTATATATCGGTATAACAACACTGACTTTATGTATCTCTTTCATCTAATTGCCCTCCATTATCTCTCTACTCTAAAAGTGTTTTTAGCTTACACGTGGCTGCCTCTATAGAATAATTTCTTAAAAAGAAGTCATAATTTTCGGGGCAAAATCCATTTCCAAAATCAAGATTATTTATTGCTTTTGCAAATTCTTCTTCATTATTACAAACAACAATGCTTTTTCCAAGTAAGTTTCCGGCTAATTCTTTATAACCAATCAAGCTTTCATCTGTTCCTATAAATATCTTTCCATAGGATAGAGCTTCCGCTGTTTTCACTTTCATTCCTGCCCCCTCAAAAATAGGGCCAACAACAACATCTGCATCTTCATAGTAAGGTGACAAATCTTCTACTCGACCAAGAACCTTCACATTACTATTGTTACTAAATTCCTCCTTCAATAAGTCCATTCGGTTACCAACCAATGTAACTTCATAATTAATTTTAATAAGAGGTGTCACATTTTTAATAAACCATCTGAACCCGTTTACATTTGGATAATAGTATCCTCCTACAAACAAAATATTACATTTATCTGAATCAATTCTACTGCTCAGTTTTGGTGTTGGCAAAATAATGGGCAACAACATTTCTGGAGATTTATGATAATATTTTTGAAAGAGCTTTTCTTCCCGTTTGTTTAATACAATATTGACATCTGCATATCGGGCAGTTTTTCTTTCATTACTAACTAACGATATCTGAACCGGTATGGACTTAGGATTCTTTTTCGCCCACTCAACTGCAAGATATCTTTTTATATCATGATAGAATGATGCAACTTTGACTTTAGGACAGTATTTCTTTATGATCCTAATTGCATTTCCATAAATCGAGTCATCTAAGAAGAATAACTCTACATTTTCTCTATTAATCGTTTCTATAATTTCAGAAATAATTTCCGAATTAATTTTTCCTGTATTACCTTTTAATAAATTTATAAGTCTTATAGGTAGTTTATTTACGACTTTTTTTACCTGAATATCTTTTTGATCTGCGACCTCTTCTGTTCCGACCAGTGCAAAAACTATCACATTTTCTTTACCGAACGCTTGGTACAAGGCCTTAACATGCGTTCTGGCCAAGCTTTGTGCTCCACTTGCACTTCCAAACAAAAAATTTGCTACACACAGTACCTTTTTCATTTGAATCTCCACTACTATCTTTTCTTTAACACCGCTGGGTTCCCATAAGCGACACAATTATCTGGGACATCCTTAGTAACAACACTTCCAGCACCAATCACTACATTGTTTCCTATTTTAATTCCACCAATAACGGTGGCATTTGCGCAAATTGAAACATTATCTCCAATTGTAGGCGTAATCTCACTTCTTGAACCATTGCCTTTATTTCCAATAGTAACCCCTTGATAAACCGACAAATTTTTTCCTGCCTTATATAAATTCACAACTGTTCCATGTCCATGATAAATAGTGAGCCCCCCCGATTTGTCCGTATATTTCCAAGTCTTGCTTGATTGGATATAAAATCTGAAATATCAAAGACAGACCTTTATTTTTGTCATGAATCCTATAATACACAATGTTTCTAAAGCACTTATTTCTCAGTAAGTTCTTATTTAAACTGCTCAAACTTATATCCGCAGAGCCTATGTACCAAAGATTTCTTTTCAAATCTTCTTCAATTATTTCATTTATTTTCAAGGCCAAACAAATTAGCAATACCGGAATGGTTCTAATATAGTTTATAAGATAAAATCCCCTCATCATGTTCCTCGCTCATTTCAATTAATTATATTCTCTGCTTATAAAAATCCAAAACATTAGCTTGAAATACACTAAAATCAAATTTTTCCTTGTATGTTATGTAAGCATGCTCTCCCATTTCTAATCGCTCTTTTTCATTTTGCGCCAATTCTATTACCTTTTCCGCAATTTCCTGTGCGCTACGTGGTGCAATCAAAAAACCGTTATTCCCATTTTCAATTATTTCTTTTGTTCCGTCTACCGCCGTTCCAATTACAGGTCTATGAACTGAGAAAGCTTCAATCGGTGTTAACGGAAGACCTTCCCACAGCGAACTTAGTACAATATAATCCATTTGGGCAATGATGTTTTGAATATCAGAGCGATATCCTAAAAAAACAATATTGTCTTGATTATATTCTTCTTCAACTTTTCGCTTCAAAGACTGTTCATCTTCGCCCTGTCCAACAACAACATACTTCAACTTATCTATTGATTCGTGCACCTTTTTATATGAATCAATAAAATATTCCATACCTTTTTGTTCGGAAAGTCGCCCTATATTTCCAACTATAATATAGCCATCTTCTTTTAACTTTTTCAAATAAGCATCCGGTTTAATAGATTCCATATAAGGTTTGACAGCATTATGTATTACTGCCACTTTATCTTTTGACAGATGGTAGTAATCAACCAAATTAGTCTTTACTTCTTCACCACATGCTATAACACTAGCATTTTTGTATGCAAATCTTGTAAGTCCATTCTTATCGGTAAATGTATTATGAGCCGTGGCAAAAAATTTCAAGCGACTATTCTGCTTTTTCAACAATGCAGTGTAAAATGCCGCCATTCTATGATGCACATGAATAATTGTAATTTCTTCTTTTTTTACAATTTTTTTTACTTGGCTCAGTGTTGAAAAAATTGTTTTTAAATCTTTTTTCTCTATATCCGGTATCGTGTAGTGTTTAATCCCCATAGTTTGTAAGCGTTTTTCATTTACTCCACCACATGAGCAAACCACAACTTTATTCACTACTGGATTTAATATTTCACAAAGCTGTAATACTACATTTTCAGTTCCACCAAGTCCCATTGTTCTTGTAAACAATAAAACATTTTGATTCTGTAGTGTTTCCATGACTCGCTCCAATCTAATACATTATTTTCTATACTTAATCGCTAGACCAAGAATCTTTCGATCATCCACCAAGTAACGTTTTGCCATCCGTTTGGGATCTTGAGTAATCCTAAATAGCCACTCCAACCCATGATTTGCCATCCAGCGTGGAGCCCTCTTAATATTTCCGGCCTCAAAATCGAAACTAGCCCCTAGCCCAAAAGAAATGGGAACTCCAAGCTCTGCACAATGATGATACATAAACTTTTCTTGCTTCGGACATCCCAAACCAACAATCAAAATATGTGGGGTTGCCTCTTTTATCATGGATTTAATTTTATCCATTTCCACAGGGTCTTTTTCAAAGCCGAATGGAGGAGAGTATGTACCAACGACCTGTAGGCCCTTAAATCTATTCATAAGATTTTCTGCCGCTTTTGCTGCCACGCCCTCTGCCGCACCCAAAAAGAACATCTTATATCCTTTTTCAGCAGCCATCTCGCAAAGAAGAGGAAACAAATCAGATCCAGATATCTTCTCCTTAATCGGTGTGCCGTACCAGTTAGCAATCCACAGCAGAGGTTTACCATCTGTCAGAATTAACGATGCATTCTTGTATACTGCCTGCAGTTCCTTATTTGTTTCAAGCTGCACAATATGATCCACATTAGGTGTCACCACATATGCGCTTTTTTTTTCCTGAATCAGCTGATCAATGGCCCGCAATGTTTCCTGCATTGTCAGGTTATCAATCTCCGTATTCATAAATTTCATTCTTGCCATTTATTCATCCTCACCACTGACTGATTTAGCACCGAACCTTAATCAGCTCTGCATCTCCAACAACAAGACACCTGCCCAACCCAGCTGGTAAAAACAGCGTTTCACCCTTGCTGAATCGCATCGGTCTCTGTTCCGCATCCATCGTCTGCACTTCACCATATCCATCCAGGCACATTAACACCTGAAAAGATGCATCCATAACAGAGAATGCAAAACCTTTCGTTACTTGTATTCTTTCTGTTTCAAAATATTTACAACGGCAAAGTAGTTCACGAGAGCAGCCAGAATAGTATTTCACTATTCTCGGTTTCTGGCTCACATCTGGTGCAACTTTCATGTTCATAACCTGCACAGCCTTGTCAAAATGCAGCTCACGTTTTTTACCATTCTTATCTACGCGGTCATAGTCATAGACTCGATAAGTCACATTAGAACTTTCCTGAATCTCAGCCACCAGTATGCCCTTACCAATACCATGTACAGTTCCAGCTGGAACAAAATAGGTGTCTCCCTTGTGGACTGGAACTTTTTGCAAGTGTTTATCCAGTGTTCCTGTTTCAATCGCTTTCCGGAGAATTTCTTCCGTTACCTCATGCTGGAAACCATAAATCAGGCTGGCTCCTTCGTCAGCATCAATGACATACCACATCTCCGTCTTGCCGTTGTCGCCTTCATGCTCTCTTGCATAGTCATCACTAGGATGAACCTGAACGGACAAGTCTTTCTTTGCATCAATAAACTTAACCAAAACTGGAAGTTCACCATTTTCAACTTTTGTACCGAGGTACTCCGGATGTGCTTTCAGCACGTCGGCAAGTGTGTTCCCTTTATATGTACCATTTGCCACATAACTTGGACCGTCCGGATGAACCGAACACTCCCAAGTTTCTGCTAATGGTGTTAAATCAATTTTTTTACCATATTCTTCCCGAAGTCGAGTACCACCCCACAAATAATCTTTACCCGTCGGAATTAATTTCATGATTTCCATTACTCTGTCTCCCACTGTTTTTTATTCCTTCGGAAATTTAATCTTATCTGCAACGCTGATTTCTTCTCCAAGCTGTACTTCAATCATATCCAGTGCCGTAATAGCCTCCACTGTATGCTTGCAACCTGCCGCAATAGTAATTACATCACCAGTGCGAAGTACCTGCTCCATGCCGTCAACGATTGCCTTACCTTTACCAGAAACTACAGTCCATACTTCCTCACGGTAGTTATGCATATGGTAAGTCATATGCTCGCCAGCTCTCATGGAAACCTTGACTGTCATAGAGCCAGGCTGAATATCAATAACTGTATAAGTACCCCAAGACTTCTCAGCATACATTGCCTCTGTTTCGATTTTTTCCACATAAGGCTTCATATAACCGCTGCGTTCTTTATCAGCGATTAAGATACCATCACCACTGGCGGCAACAATCATATCCTTGCAACCCATGCAGAGAATCGGGATATTCAGCTCATTCACCACATTAGTATTCTCACAAGTTTCGTCCAGAATGACCTTACCCTTGGTCTTATCCGCCATGACCTCTGCCATCATGTTCCAAGTGCCGACATCCTTCCAATCACCGCTGTAACGGAGAACCTGAATGCTGGACTCTTTCTCGACCACAGCATAGTCAAAGCTAATCTTAGTCAGGGTATCATATTTATTGAACAGATCACGATAATCTTCAAAGTCGATCATGCTGTGTGCTTTGTCCAGCAAATAGCCCAGCTTGAACGCAAAGATACCTGCATTCCACAGCGCACTCTGAGCCAGATATTTCTTAGCGTTTTCCACATCCGGCTTTTCCTTGAATTCCTTAACCTTGCTAACGTTTTCGCCGCTTTCAGGAATAATGTAACCGTACTTCTCACTAGGATAGGTCGGCTCAATACCCATCAGAGTCAGATTTGCACCGCCCTGCTCTGCCAATTCTTGTAGGGTCTTAACGGCTTCGTAATAGGTATTATCTACATAAGGGTCAACCGGGCAAACAACAACAGCTTCATTTTCGGCAACGCCCATCTCATCGTGCAGGTATGCTGCAGCCAGTGCAATGGCTGGGAAAGTATCGCGGCGGCAAGGTTCTACGCATATGGATGCTTTCTCACCCAGCTGGTTTTTGATAGCACTTGCCTGCGATTTACTCGTTGCAATGGTGATTTTTGCGTCAGCATCTACCGTAGTAATCTGACGATAGACACGCTGCACCATAGACTCATACTCGTCATCATTCTTGAACAGCTTGATGAACTGTTTACTGCGCACGTCATTAGAAAGAGGCCAGAGACGCTTACCTGAACCACCAGAAAGTAAAATAATATTCATTTGTTTTCTCCTCTACTCTTTACTTCAAGTACTCTTCGGCACTTTTACGAATTTCTGCTTCCACCTTTTCAGCAGTTTCCTTATTCTCTGCGCTGACAGAGATATAGGTCTTGAGCTTTGGCTCGGTACCGGAAGGACGCACCACAATGGAGCAGTTATCTTCCAGAAGAAACTTGAGTACATCGGACTTCGGCAGCTCATCCAGACCTGGTGCGTAGTCCAACAGTTTAACAACTTTCTTACCGCCAAACTCCTTGATATCGCCACGGAATGCCTGCATGATGCTCTGCATCTTAGCAAAACCAGCACTGCCATCGAACTCATAGCTATGTAGCGTGTTCAAGCAGTAGCCATAGGTCTTGTACAGTTCGTCCAACTTGTCTAACAAGCTGATGCCTTGAGTAGCATAGTAGCTGAACATCTCACAGATCATGTAGGCACCGTCTACGCCGTCCTTATCGCGGACGTAGGAGCCGGTCAGATAGCCATAGCTTTCTTCAAAACCGAACACATAGCTGTCCGCCTTGCCCTGCTGTTCCAGTTTGCCGATTTGCTCACCGATGAACTTGAAGCCGGTCAGCACGTTGATGGTGCGCAGACCATAATGAGTCGCAATCTGTTCACCCATATCCATCGTGACAATGGTCTTGACCATGACTGGGTCTGCGGGCATCTTGCCGTGCTTCACACGCTGGCTGCAAATGTAGTCCAACAGTAACATTCCGGTCTGGTTACCGGTCAGCAGCTCGTATTCCCCTGCCTTGTTCTTGACAGCGATACCCACACGGTCGCAGTCAGGGTCGGTTGCCAGCAGCAGGTCGGCATTGCACTTCTTGGCATACTCCATGCCCAGTGCCATAGCTTCCTTGATTTCCGGGTTGGGATATGGGCAGGTCGGGAAGTTGCCATCCGGCTGCTCCTGCTCCTTGACAACAGTGATATTGGTGTAACCCATTTCTTTTAAGGTACGGGTCACAGGTTTCAAGCCGGTGCCGTTCAGCGGACTATACACGATGGCCACGTTCTTGTTGACTTCTTCGCCAAAGAGAACAGACTGGCTCTTGACTTGCTCCACGAAGGCCGTGTAGACCTCGTCCGGAATGTACCGGATGATGCCGTTTGACATTCCCGCTTCAAAGTCACTGTTCTTGACATCTGCAAAAATATCCAGCTTTTCGATCTCAGCCAGAATCTCAGCAGCGGCCTCAGTGGTGATCTGGCAACCATCCGCACCATAGACTTTATAACCGTTGTATTTGCTGGGATTGTGAGATGCGGTCACCATGACACCGGCAGAGGTGTGCAGATAACGGGTTGCAAAAGACACGGTCGGAACCGGCATCAGAGCAGGCCAAATATTGACCTTAACGCCATTGGCCGCGAACACGCCCGTAGCCACCTTTGCAAACACATCGCTCTTGATGCGGCTGTCATAGCCGATGGCCACAGACGGCTCTGCAAAGTTCTTTTTCAGATAGTCAGCCAGGCCCTGAGAAGCCTTCGCCACGGTGTAGACATTCATTCGGTTCGTGCCTGCACCAATTACGCCACGCAGACCACCGGTGCCAAAAGCAAGATCACGATAAAAAGCATCCTCAATTTTTGTATCATCCAGCGTTTTCAGTTCAGCGGCGACATCTGCATCCGCAGTTGCATTCATCAGCCATCGCTCGTATTCTTTTTTAATATCCATAATTCATTTATTCCTCCGGTCCTCATCGGGCATATCCTCTAATTTTCTATGTACACATCCATATGGATGGTATTTCCCTCTAATTTCCACTGTGTGATAACCACACTCGGCTAAGTGTTTTCTTATGCTGTCGTATCCAACTACCCCAGCAATCATGTTTCTACTTCATAAAACATCCGTTGAGTACACTCGTCCCTATTTCTCTATAACCGAATTGATGCTTTATACAGTCGAACCCCGTATACCCTGCAATGACGTTTTTTCTAAGTGTTGGATTGTTGAGTCGAACCCTGTCGGTGCATGTGTTTTATTAAAACTGTATATATCACCTGGCCAAATTCTCACTATTCATTGTTCGTTATGAACAAATCATTCACTCTCACTGCACAAAACATGTATTTATCATCACCATCCAGGCTCTACTCAACAGCTGTTTTATGAGGTAGAAATCATCTGTTTTTCTCTATTTTTCATGACTCAACAAACCGTTATGATGTAGGTGTCATTAGCAGGTCAGATAGTGTACTCAACAGCAGTTTCAGACGTTAATGATAAACTCATAGATTTTTGTTGTTTTATCCTGTTTTTCGCCATTTCTATGATTCTTCTGAAAAAGATGTGTCAATTTTGTGCCACAGGGGTCAAAAGTTCAGCGTTCTGTATAGATTTTTGGCATTTTCAGTTCATATAGCTGTGAAATATAGCCAATTTCAGCAACTCAATTAGTGTGCAAAACAGGTTCTTTTCGACGATGCTACGTCAATACGGTTTGTTGAGTAGACATTTTTCTGCTCTTTCCACTGCACAACAAACTTGTCCACAATGGGGTAAACCATCTTTCCTGTCATTGTCGGTTTATCAATTCGATCAAAAACCTCGATGTAGACCAACTTTGCGCCCATCATTTTACCAATATAAAAAAACGGGACCGCAACTGCTGCACCACAGGAAATAATCAAATCTGGCTTTTCCTTGTGTAACACATTCCATGCAATCTTGGTATTCTTAATAAGAGCCTTTAAACTCCGGTTTGTCGGATAATAACAAGGATACATTTTCTCACCTTCAAGCAGACTTCTTGCATCCTCTTTATCAAATGTAACCCAAAAATGATTCTTATCTTTCCAAAACGGCTTTAACATATATAAATGTGTCAGATGTCCTCCTGACGAACCAACTAAACATACTTTCATGTCCTCTGTTCTCCTTCATCCCAAGATTTTTTATGTACACATCCGTATGGATAGGACTTCCCAATGCGATTGTTTTCTATATTGCTCCATCACTTTGCATAATACTTACTACAGTCTTAAAAATAATCCTCAAATCATTCTTAACACTCCACTCGCTAATATACTTAGTATCAAGCTTCACCACTTCCTCAAAGTCCGTGATATTGCTCCTGCCACTCACCTGCCATAGCCCGGTCAGTCCGGGTCTAAAAGACATTCTGGCTCTATGGTGTGGTTCATACTTTTCCCACTCATCGAGTGTCGGTGGTCTGGTGCCTACCAGGCTCATATCTCCCACTAGTATATTGAAGAATTGTGGGAATTCATCCAGACTTGTTTTCCTGATGAACTGTCCAATTCCGGTTTTCTTCTTTCCGTTTGGCAGCACCTTATTGCCTATGATTCTTGGATCAAATTCCATCTTAAACATCATTCCGTCACTCACTTTATTCTGCGCCATGAGTTCCTTCTTTCGCTCCTCGGCATCCATGTACATGCTGCGGAATTTATACATCTTAAACTTCCTGCCGTTTCTGCCGACTCTCTCCTGTGCGAAGAATATCGGTCCCGGCGATGCTATGTATATCGCCGGTCCCACAAATATCATGATGATAAGTGTGAACAGACAACCAACCAGACCTCCGACTATATCCATGCCCCTCTTTACCAGAAGTGCGCTGGTATTTGCATAGTTCACGCTTGATGTGACTACGGTATAGTCGCCTATCTTTTCTATCTGCTTATAGCCACCCTGGGCTGTTCCGTTTTTTGCTATGCCTGTATGCACAGCTATTCCCATCTCAAGGAATATATCTGCCATCTTCTCCGGATATTCATCCTCACTGCACGGCGGGATGAGTACCTCATCCACCCACTCATCACACGCATAGTCCACTATGCCATCGTGGTTTGCAACAATCGGTATGCCGCATATAGTCTTGCCCTTCATGTCTGTATCCAGTGAAGCTGCTACTATCTTTGTATAGCCTATACAGCTTTTCTCCACTGTGCGCAGTGTATCACGTAGCATAGCATCGGGTGCTATGACAAACAGCGATTTCTTTGATGCTCCAAATCCCTTTTTCTTAAGGAAGCTCTTGAGCGCCAGTCTTGCTACATATGTTATTGTCACATAGATTGGAAACATGATATAAAATGATAATCGCGAGTATATATCAGCCATCTGTGTGGTGAACAGAAATAGCGCTGTCACCAGAAATACAAGCACTGCGTGCTTACAGGTCGATATGAATTCATCCAGATATCCACGTTTTAGGACACCCGTATGTCAAGCCCACGACAAAAAAATTTATAACTTTTTTTGAAGTTTTTCGGGCAGCCTCATAGCTGCCCATAGCTGTTTCAAATGGGTGTTCACGGTTATACCTCCTTTTCAGATTCCTTTGTTTCTAAGAAATCCTGTGTTGCATATTCAATCTCAATCCGCTCTCCTGGAAAGACGTAAACTTTGTTGATAAGCCGGTCAATCAGAGCTTTTGTCAGCATATTGGCGTTTCCGACTTCCTGCATAATTTCCTGTTGTTTCAACTTGATTTCATAATCACTTTTTATCTGCTTTGTCTGTGCAGTAATGACAGCATGAACATTTTTGGCTTGTACCAGTTCCGTGTCATAAACCGCTTTTCGTGTTCGATAGGTTTCCAAATCAATCTCTCCAAGCGCATACTGCTCATAAAGATGCCGCTTGCTGTCTTGAATAGAACGGAGTTTTTCTTCATGTTCGGCCTGCTGGACTGTCTGCAAATCCAATTTATCCTTATTGCTGTCAATTCCCAATGCCGGACACATTTGAGCCCGAATTGTTTCAAATACAACCTGCTCCAGATCAGCCATCTTTATGCGCACACCATGACAAGGAAGCGTTTCAGCCACCTCGGAATGACGGCAATAAAACCACGCACCATTTCGTAGAGACATTGCATGATCGCAGCATCCACAGAATACCTTACCGCGGAGCAGATAATCACGCGGTTTTTTATTTGACAGAGAGAAACGCTTAATTGAAGCATTGGCTTTTTCAAATAGATCCACACTTATAATAGCCGGATGATGGTTCGGGATTTTGAACCACTCACTTTCATCCTTTAACTGTGTATGTCGGCTGCCAATCTCTTTTACCTTTCTCTTGCCAATTACATAGGTACCGATATATCTTTGATCTTCTAAAATACGCAGGACCGTTGATGTACTCCAAACGCCGTTTGTTCGGGAAACATTGTAATAGTCCTTGCCTTTAAGTTTGCGATATTCCCCAGGGGTGGGGATATTCATGGCATACAATTTTCTTGTGATCTCGGCTGCGGTGTTGCCTTCAGACGCCCATTGAAATATCATCTGCACATTCGAGGCAACATCCTCGTCCGGTTCCATACGTCCGTCTGCACTCTTGCGATAGCCGTAAGGACAGATGACACTCTGATATTCCCCACGACTCATTTTTGCGTATTTTGCACTTTTGGTTTTCATGGACATATCCCGGCTATAACACTCGCTGATAAGATACTTGAAAGCAATATCAATCCCTCCGGTATCACCTTTGAAATTAGCTGTGTCAAAATCATCACTGACGGAAATAAAACGGGTGTGGTAAAGAGGAAATACCCGCTCAATAAAATAGCCGGTTTCAATGCTGTTACGTCCAAATCGGGAAAGGTCTTTTACAATAATACAGTTGATTTTTCCGGCCTGAACCATTGTTAAAAGTTCCTGCACCGCCGGACGCTCAAAGTTTGTCCCCGTATGACCATTGTCAATAAATTCCAAAATCTCGCTGTTATCCCATTCCGGCAGAGACATAGCTTTTTCACGAAGAATCAGTTTTTGATTTGGTATGCTCAAACTTTCAGTTTTGAAATCTTCCACAGAAAGACGGATATAAAGAGCAATCACATAGTTGCGCACGGTTCCACCGCCTTTCCCTGAAATTCATTTTTGAAACGGAAGGTCACATGAATATTCCGCTCGTGGTCTATCTCAATTCGTTCAATGAGCCGTTCAATCAGTTCCGCAGTCAGCACATGATCCTGTGCCAGTGTTTTTGCATCCTTTTCCATTGCACGGTATCTGGCAAGCTGGTTGTCCAGGGAGTCCATAGATTTTTCAAATACTTCAATCTCACCAGACAGAGCATTGATAGCATGTTCATAATCCGCTTTCAATTCAAAGTATTCGTCATTTGTCAAAATACCCTGTACAAAATTTTCATATAGGCCACGGATCAGCCGGCGTGTTTTTTCAATTTCCTGCCGTTTGGCCGACATCTGAATTTTCAGCTTATCTTTTTCCTGTTTTTGTCTTGCCTCCAACTGAAAGAGTGGCAGCGACATTCCCAGCGCAACTGTCAGCTCTTTTTCAAGAATAGCCGTAACAGTAGAAATCAGTTCTTTCTCCTGTATCATCGCACCTTTGCAGCTATCTTTTTCTACCCGGCTGTTTGTAAGGCAGTGGAACCAGTAAGTGTCGGGTCCTTTCCGGCGCTCGGCGCGTTGCCTGTGAAGGCTTCTGCCACAATCAGCACAGAACACTTTACCTTTGAAAATGTTTGGTGTGTAGGGACGTTTTGGAGTTGCTTTGCTTTCTTCACAGATCTGTTTTCTGTATTCCTGAACTGCATTAAACAACTCATGGCTGATGATCGGTTCATGGGTGCATTTTGCAATAATCAGATTATCTTCTCCAGCCTTGACCTGCTGATGATCTACAATCTTTGTTTTTCCTTGCACCAGATCGCCTGTATAGACTTCGCTTTCTAAAATTTTCATCACTGTACGGGTCTGCCATTTGCCGCTTCCAATCAGACCCGGACTGGTAATCTCGCCAGTGGCCTTTTTATAATGGCTCGGTGCCGGAATCCCCATCTCATTTAGATTGCGGACAATCCGGTTCAGTGCCACATGCTCATGTGCCCATTCAAAAATCTGTTTTACCACAGGGGCAGTATTTTCATCAATCAGAAGTTTATGGCAATTATCAGGATCTTTCCTGTAACCGTAAGGTGCCCGTGCACCAATATAGTCGCCGTCTTTCATAGCCTGCCGCGCTTGTGCTTTGATTTTTCGTCCAATGTCCAGAGCATAGGCTTCATTGATCATATTTTTCAAAGGCAGCATGATACCGCCATGAAGATTTCCGGAATCCGCTGTATCAAACTGATCCGTAACAGCAATGAAACGAACATTATGAGCATGGAAATACTGTTCGATATAATAACCTGTGTCAATAGAATTTCGCCCTAATCGGGAAAGATCCTTAACAATCACACAGTTAATGTGGCCTGCTTCAATATCAGATAGCATTTGCTGAAATCCAGGGCGGTGAAAATTTGTCCCTGTCGCTCCGTTGTCGATATAGGTATCATACACAACGAAGTCCGGTTTATCTGAAAGAAAGTCATTCAGTACCAGCTTTTGATTTTCTACTGAGCAGCCCCGCTTTTTGTTATCCTCCACAGAAAGACGGATATACAGAGCTACATGTACATATAAAGATGGTGCCGGCATAGGTGCCGCCGTCTGTTTTCTGCTTTTTCTTGCCATTTAGCCCACCATCCTTTCTTCATTTTTTGTAGCAATCTGTTCCGCCAAAGAGATTGCTTTCTGATATTCATCCTGGTAATTAAATTCAATATGCAGTTCATCTTTACCCATTACCCGTATGCTTCGGATAAGCTGCATGACTGCCCGGCGGTCAATATCCTCCATAGTAGAAAATCTCATAAAATGGTTGATCCAACGATTTCGTTCGCTTCGGTTTTCCAATACATCTGTAAGTTTATCGTTCCATTCAGCGATTGCCTTTTGGAACAGTTCAATATCTGCATTGTATTTTCGCTTATAAGAGAGAAATTCTTCCTTTGTCAGAATTCCACTCACCAGATTTTCATAGAGTTTTGCCTTAAAGCCCTCGGTCTGTGCTACACGCTTTTCATTTACTCTGATCTGTGCGGCATATTCCTGTGCCAATTCCCGGTTGATCCGTTCCTGACTGATACTGGACAGCAGGGCATCCAGAGAAGCAACATTTTCAATATGTCCTTTCAAACTGTCCTGCACACATTCAATCAGATCCGACTCTTTCAGCATGACCGACGATGTGCAGCCATTCTTTTTGCCGGTCGGGCAGTAATAATAGTGATACTCTTTATCTTTATAGCGGTTCGTCTTGCGGGTCATACGGCAGCCACAGCAGCCGCAGATCAAAATACCGGAAAAAAGGTAAACCTTATCCGATTTGGGAGAAGTCCTTGTGTCAATCCTGCGGAGCCGTTGCACCAGATCAAAATCGTGCTTTTGTATGATCGCTTCATGGGTTCCCTCCACACGAATCCATTCCGAAGAAGGTTTGTCCTCACGCTCTTTTAATTTGAAATGGGGCGTTGTCTGCTTGCCCTGGACCAGTGTTCCGGTGTAAGTTTCATCCTGTAAAATGCGGATGATTGTAGTTGCAGACCATTTGCAATCCTTTCGGTCTGTATAGCCACCTTTTGCATGAGGCATTCCGTGATTGCGCTTATACGCCAAAGGTGAAAGAATTCCTAATCGGTTCAGTTCATCCGCTATATGGGAAGCGCTGAATCCTTCCAGCCGTTTTCTGAAAATATCCCGCACAACATTGGCAGCATATTCGTCTACTTCCAGGCTCTTGTGTTTATCGCCGACTTTCACATAACCATAGATGGTAAAAGCACCTACAAAATCCCCGCTGCGCCGTTTTACTTCCAGGGCGCTCCGTGTCTTAACGGAAATATCCCGACAGTAAGCCTCATTCATAATGTTTTTGACAGAAACCGTGAGATCATCGGCAGCGTCATTTTCTGTGTCCACATTATCGTTAATTGCGATAAAACGCACTCCATAGGCTGGAAATACCCTGCGCATATAACGGCCTGTTTCTATGTACTCACGACCTAAGCGGGAGAGGTCTTTGACAATCACGCAGTTAGCTTCGCCTTGTTCGATCATCCGCATCATTTCCTGAAATGCCGGGCGATCAAACAAAACACCACTATAACCATCGTCAATTTTTTCTGCCACAACCTCAATTTCCGGGTGTCGGGCTATGTAGTCATCGATCAGGCGCCGCTGGTTAGCAACGCTGTCACTTTCTACTGTTTTATCATCCGTATAAGAAAGACGGATGTACTTAATCGCTTTGTAAACCTGCATAAAAAAACACTCCTTTCGTTGCACAGAAAAATCCCCGCAATTCAAGAAGTGTGGTTAATCCATATTCAATTCCTTTTCCGATTCTTATTCTACCATGCTTTTACGGAAAAGTCAGCCCCTTTCTTAAAATTGCAGCTATCGCAAAATACCTTTGATACATTCTTCCAGGGTAGCACCTTCAGCAGAAAAGCTGGCCTGTACAGTAAAACGCCCACACTTAAAATGGTATGGATTTTTGATTTGCTGAACGAATTCTGCAATTCGTTCAGCACGGGAAAGTTCTTTGTTGACAGAGACATCCCGAATGTCTACCAGTGTACCCACTTCACTGACAATGGTATTCAATTCCATAGTATCAACTCCCTTCTGAAAACTGTGTTATCAAAACCACATGAATAGGTCGGATCTATGGTTATTACACACATAAATCCGGCCCATTATATCTGATTTCGATTTTACTGCCGTATTTGCCACGCACCCCGGCAAGTCCTTCTGTTATAAGGACGGGGCTGTTACAGGCTGCGGATAGCGTCACCGCATCATAGTCCCGCATACGCCGCCGCTTTGCCAGAGCAAGCAAACGCCGCAGGAACTCTCCCCAAGTCTTTAGGAAGCTGTGAAGAAGTACCATTATGATCTGCGTCGTTATCGCGTCCGGCCTGCCACAGCCGGTTTCGTAGGTTGCGTTTATCGCTCGGACAGCCTGGATCCATCACCTCCTTAGGCCGCCTGTCACCGCGCCGCCCCATCTGCCGCTCGGAACACAGAATGAAGTACCTGTAACAGCGTATATTCGGTTGTCAAGGAACAAGCAAGGGGCATGGCAGACAAATTGATATTGCAGTTGGGGTGGGAGGATGTATATGCTTCCTTACCACACCCGTCCAGCTTGTCCCGCCGAATATGTCCCTCTACTATTCAGTACATTTTTAGGGGCAAAGTTGCCGTCTGTTATAAAATTTCTTTGAAATATTTTTCCAGACTACGCAATCCGGCTTCGATAGAACGGGTGATCCGGCTTTTGTGTGTTCCTTCCGCTTTGGCAATATCTGCTTTGCTCATGCCAAGAAAAAAGTGTGCATAGATTCGTTGGCGCTGCTTTACCGGAAGTTTGGAAAGACCTTTATAAATCAACTCCGTCATTTGGCGCTGTTCCCAAATTTCTGCCGGGTTAAGAGGCTTTTGCAATATCTCACGCTCAATACCTTCGTCTCGATCCAGAGAGTAAAATGCTTTATAGCGGTATGTACGAATCCGATAGGCTTCTTCCAACAACATATATTCCCGAAGCAACAAAGCAACTTCATCCGGCACCTCAACGATCATGTCCTGTGTATAATACGGGTAATAATCCCGAAGATTGATTTTCTTCATAGTAATTTCCTCCAATTTCGATGTTTGAGTTGATGGCAAAAATCGAAATCAGAGGGTGGGCTGCGGCAGCGATAAGGTCTAAGTCTCTTTCTGATTAAAAAAAGGGTACAAAAAAGCGCGCCCGTACAAAGAACAGGCGCGCCAAAGCAGCAGTATAAAATTTTTCCGGGAGGTTGACAGCGAAAATGCTCAAACTTTGTCGAAACCAAAAACGCCGCAATCCATACGAGCTGGACTACGACGTATAGGTGACTGAATGTAAAGCAGTTTATCTGCAGATCTGTGTTGCATAGACGCATAGGCATTTCCTCCCATCAAGGAGGAACCTGAATCGGCTGCTTGATACCTCCTTGGGAGAAAATTATATCGGTTATGTTTCCTTTATCAGTCCGCAGATATTCGCTTTTTACTCTTTATATTCGCAATTTTCTACATATTCCGCTCTTAGAATATATGCTGCAAAAAGCAAGCCCACAAGGGGAAACAACACCTTGTGGGCTCATGTTATAGATGTTCAAATTTATAGCCGATCCCGGCGACACTCTCAATATAGTTTGGAAGATCCGGTTCAAAGCGCAACTTCTTACGCAGCTTACTTATATGATTATGAATCGCTTTTCTCGAATAGAAATCACAATCCTCTTTCCAAACCAAATCGGTAATCAGTTCGTAAGTAAAAACACGTTTGGGATTGGCAATGAGCAATGCCAGTATATCAAACTCCTTACTTGTCAGGTTGATAATCCGTTCACGAACCCTGACAGTACGGTGTTCCAGGCATAGATAAAGCTCGCCTTCTTGTATTTCTGTCAGAGGATTTTTCTCTGCTGTGGAAGAAGTGTGACAGGAATTGAATACTGTTCCATGACAGACTCCTTGCTCCAAAATATATTGCATTAGAGCATTCTTTTGTTCCTCGTTAAGAAGCAGAAATAACTTTTCACCAATCTCCTTGCCGGATTCTTCAATATCAAAAACAGCTAATGTCCCATCACATCATCACCTCCATATTTTGATAAATTTATTGATTAGAGCTCAATTCTTGCTTTCGATGGCTTATCTTCCCAATAGGTAACTTTAATCGTTGTTCCCTTGTCAGGAACGTTGTTTCCTGCACCAATCCATTTTCGGCAGATGTAATCTTTACCGTCTATCGTATATTTGACCTTGATAGTATGCGGAAAGGCTGCGCCATCCATAGCATGAGCGCGGACAGGTTTACGATTCACTTTTAACCACCATTGTTTTGTAACTGAAATTACAGTTCCCATTGTTTCTTTTTCCATAAGTTACCTCCAATGATATTTTTGATTGATAATACCTATTTTCTATTCAACCTTTTCTTTGTTTGTAGTAAATGCGGGACGCTGCTGCGCCAGTGGCCGCCAACTGCACCAGAATCAGCACAGCGAACAGGCCGAAGCTCTCATAATAGAACAGTTCATCCCAAAACAGGAGAACATCACAGAGAGCAGTCAAGGCAACCGTCCAGCGGATGTGCCGGGCCAGCCATTGCCGGAACACCAGCACAAGGGCAACGGGCGGGACGATCAGCAGCGCCAGATTCAAAATCAATGTCGGGGTCAGTTCCATTGCGTCGCCTCCTCGCTTTTGTTGATAAGGTCATTGTAAAATGCAAAAAGGTCAGGCAGATGCAGACTTATTAAACAAGACCCATGTACTAATAAAGTAACTTATTAA